>WNGA01002189.1_pt1 | contig 42817 bp, 34 predicted proteins | sample 5400061 | NCBI WGS metagenome assembly WNGA01 (sample SAMN13153366, study PRJNA577476) | soil metagenome | isolation source: 100 cm soil or saprolite under grassland replicate 2 | place: USA:California | collected 2016-06-15 | reverse complement strand
CCCTAACCGACGCTATCACTGCATCGCAGCCGGCAATTTCGACGGAGAGCAGACCCTTTATTTCGACACCGAGAATCCTTATTCCAGTTCCTTCTACCAACAGGGCGAAACCAGGTTCTCTGAGGCAAAGCCGGTTGCGGCGCCGCGCAACGTCAGGGTTCGCCGACTTGACACGCTGCATGCCGAAGGCTTCATCCCGCGCGCCGATTTCCTCAAAGTCGACGTTGAAGGTTATGAAAAGGAGGTCTTGCTCGGCGCTACCAAGCTCCTGCAGGGCGTATTGGGATTCGAAGCCGAAACGGCCTTTACCGTGAGTTCCGAGTATCCAAATACTCACTTCGGCACGGTTCTAGACATCGCGCTCGCGAATCATCAACGCACGTTCGATGTCGAGTTCAATAGGGTGCCGCGCACCAGCTTTCAGCGCGCACTGGTTCGAGAAGACCTCCAGCCCATTGCGGATCAGGTCACTGTCGGCAGGCCGGCGACGCTCAACGTCTTATTTTGCCGGGATTTGATCGAAGAGGTGGAAAGCCCGCAACACTACCCCTCCCCTCCGCCGCCGCTCGATACCGACGACATTATCAAGCAAGTCATTGTCTACGAGCTGTATGGGTTAAACGATGTCGCAGTCGACACGGTGGAGCGGCTGGCCGATCGAATCGACGCCAGGATCGACATTGACAAGGCGGTTCGGCTTCTCGCCGATCCTGCATGCCGCACTCCCGGTACGTTCGTGAGGCGCATCCGGGAACTCGTAGGGCAGGTTGACCAGGTTCGCCAGACCCACGGCGAAGCTATGGCCGAAGCGAGCCGCGTTCTTGCGGCGGAGAAGAGTGCCTCTGTGGCACGAATTCGGGAGCTGGAAACGCAATTTGAAGCGTACCAACAGGCTCACACCGAAGCCATGGCCGAGGCGAGCCGCCTTTCTATAGCCGAGAAAGAGGCGGTCGCTGCGCGGGTTCGCGAGAAGAGAGGTTTGAAAAGCATCACCAAGCTTACGTCATTGATGCCGCGGAGAAAGATGCACGAATTTTTGCAACTGCGGCGCCCGACAGCTCTACTTCGAGCCCTGATACCTCGTTCGGTGAAAAGACGCTTGGCTCGCTTTTTGCCGGGGTTAAAACGGAAGGCTCGCCGTCCAGGAGCGGCGTCCACGAGCTAGGCCCGGACAAGGCGATGGTCGGCTCGGTAGTGTCTCAGTTTGAATTTTTCGCCGCTTCTCTTTTATAGGGGCCGCGCTAACTGAGACACTACCGTCGGCTCGGGCTGACATTCGGCCGGATCGAGGTCACCGAACGCAACTGATCGTCCGCAACGAGAGCCAAAATGCATATGTGCTGGCCGCGTTTGCTGTAGCGGAGCCTGCCAACCCGCCAGGGATCGAAGGCGCCGCGCCGCATACGTTAGCCCCAACGCATAATAGAGCCCGCACCCGGTCGTTTCACGGCGTTTCGAATGATGGTAATGATCGACAAGGCGGCATCCATCCGAGCGGTGACGTAATGGCTGGACCATCTCGCAAGGTCGCGCTGATCACCGGGGTGACCGGCCAGGATGGCGCTTATCTCGCCGAGCTTCTTCTGTCCAAGGGATACGTCGTTCACGGCGTGAAGCGCCGGTCGTCGTCCTTCAATACCACGCGGGTCGATCACCTCTATCAAGACCCCCACGAGCAGGACGTTTCGTTCCATCTGCACTACGGCGACGTGACGGATGCCACCAACGTCATCCGTATCGTGCAGGAAACGCAGCCCGACGAAATCTACAATCTCGCCGCGCAATCGCACGTTCAAGTTTCGTTCGAAACGCCGGAATACACCGCCAATGCCGACGGGCTTGGCGCGCTGCGCCTGCTTGAGGCCGTCCGCATCCTCGGCCGTGAAAACAAGACCCGCTTCTATCAGGCCTCGACATCCGAACTGTTCGGCAACGCGCAAGAGAGCCCGCAGAACGAGACGACGCCGTTCTATCCGCGCTCGCCCTACGCGACGGCGAAGCTTTATGCGCATTGGATCACGATAAATTACCGCGAGGCCTACGGCATCCATGCCTCGAACGGCATCTTGTTCAATCATGAGAGTCCGATCAGGGGCGAAACCTTCGTTACCCGCAAGATTACGCGGGCCGTGGCCGCGATCGAGCACGGGCTGCAGGCGAAGCTTTTCCTCGGCAATCTCGATGCCCGCCGCGACTGGGGCCATGCGCGCGATTACGTCGAGGGCATGTGGCTGGTCGTGCAGCAGGACGAACCCGACGATTACGTACTGGCGACGGGCGAGAGCCACTCGGTGCGCGAATTCGTCGAGACGGCGTTTGCCCACGTCGGACGGAGGATCGTGTGGCGCGGAACCGGCACCGAAGAAAAAGGCATCGATGACGCCTCCGGGCGAGTGCTGGTGGAGGTCGACCGGCGGTATTTCAGGCCTGCCGAGGTCGACTTCCTGATCGGCGATTCCAGCAAAGCGCGGAGCAAGCTCGGCTGGCGGCACAAGGTAGGTTTCGACGATCTCGTCAAGGAAATGGTGCAGGCGGATTTCGCCGCAATCCATGCCGAGCACCAGCATCTCAGTCGCAACGTGTAAGGCCGATAGAGGTGCTGCCATGACGGCGAAGATGTTCGACCTCGCTGGCAAGCGTGTTTTCGTCGCCGGTCATCGCGGCATGGTTGGCACAGCGATCGTTCGGCGCCTCGCCGCCGTCGATTGTCAGATACTCACGGCCACCCGCGAAACGGTCAATCTCTCGAACCAGGCGGACACCGAGCGTTTTCTGCTCATGGCCAGGCCCGATGTGATGATCGTGGCCGCGGCGAAAGTCGGCGGCATTCATGCCAACAGCACGTTTCCAGCCGATTTCATCTACGACAATCTCGCCATCGCGGTGAACACCATCCATGCCGCTTTCAAAGCCGGAGTGAAGAAACTCCTGTTCCTTGGGTCCTCGTGCATTTATCCCCGTCTCGCCCGCCAGCCCATGAGCGAGGATGAGCTCCTGACGGGTCCGCTCGAGCCCACCAACGAGTGGTACGCCGTCGCCAAGATCGCCGGCGTCAAGTTGTGCCAAGCCTATCGTCGACAGCACAAGGCCGATTACATCTCGGTCATGCCGGCGAACCTGTATGGACCCGGCGACAACTATCATCCGGAAAACAGCCACGTGGTTGCGGCGCTTATCCGGAGGATCCACGAGGCGAAGCGCTCCGGTGCTCCCGAGGCCGTCGTGTGGGGCACGGGGACTCCGCGCCGCGAGTTTCTCTTCGTCGATGATCTGGCGGATGCCTGTGTTTTCGCCCTCGAGAACTATTCTGCAGAGGCGCACCTCAACGTCGGCACCGGCGAAGACGTGACGATCGCCGAATTTGCGAGGCTCGTTGCACACGTGGTTGGATATCGGGGAAACATCGTGTTCGACGTTTCGCGTCCGGACGGAGCCCCGCGCAAGCTTCTCGACGTGTCGAAACTCAAGGCAATGGGATGGAGTGCCGGCACGCCGCTCCGCGACGGGTTGGCGCGCGCCTATGCCGACTTTCTGGCGGGAGGCGGCCGCTCGCGTTGAACGTGTAACAGAAGCGCTGTGGCAATCGGCTGGCGGGCATCACGCCCGGGAGCGCCCGACCCATGGGCGCGGAACTCGCGCCCGAGACAGGGCAAGGACAATCCTGCTCACTTCTTGGCGAAATATTTTTCCACCTTGACGATCGCCTTGACCGTATCCCGGGATTCCTGCTCGCCATATTTTTCGTTGAGATAGAGGTTGAAGGAACGGTCACGGATGTCGCGGGCGTTCGGCGTGTCGAAGTCGTCGGCGAGATACGGGCGGATATACGGCCACTCCACCACGACGTATTTGTAGTGCGGGTTGAGGTCGATACCTTCGGCGCGAAGAGCCTGAGCAAACTCGACCTTGCTGCAGCTGATCGCGTCGCGATCGACGACCACCGGGTAAAAGAACGGCGAGTCGGTCGGCGAGAACCGATAGGGACTGCATACGTCGGAGGCATCGACCAGCCGCGCGACGAAATCGGACACGAAGGCAAGCCGGTTGATGATCGTGGTCCCCAGCCGCCGCAGCGACGCACAGCCGATCGCGCAGGAAATCTCGTCGGTATTGTGGTTGAGCGCCGGGAACAGGTAGGTCGTCGGATCGCGATCATCGAAATCGTCGCGCCAGCGCGGCTTGCCCCGGTCGGCGTGGGCGATGGCCTTGCGGAAGATATCGACGTCGCGGGCATAAACCACCCCGCCCGAGGGACCGGTCATGTGGGCCTTGCGGTACATGGTCGAAAAGGCCGCGATATCGCCGAATACGCCGACCGGACGGCCTCGAACCTTGGCCCACTGCGATTGGCTGCAATCCTCGACGATCTTGATCCCCCGCGCGTGCGCCGCCTCGGCGATCTTGTCGATTTCGCACGCCTGGCCGGCCGAATGCACGATGACCGCAGCGGTCACATTGGGGGTGATGCGCTCGACGAACTGCTGAAGGCCGACGTTGTAGCTTCCGGGCTTGCTGTCGACGACGCGCGGGGTCAGGCCATTGAGCACGATCGCAGCCAATGTGCCGGGATCGGTGATGGGAGAAACGAGAACCTCGCTGCCCTTCGGCAGCTCGAGGGCTGCAACCGCGATGTAGAGCGCGGATGTACCGGTCGCGACCGCGTCGGCGTAGCCGCCGCCCATCATGGTCACGAATTCATCCGTGTAGAGTTTTTCAAAGACGCCTTGATAGCCGGGATCGATTTTGCGTTGGCGATAATAGTCGATCGCCTCCTGGACCATCCGCAGCTCGTCTTCGCCCAGGGCAAGACGAGCCGGCATCGGGGTCTTGCGCAAACGCTCGCCGCCATGGATCGCGAGCGGCGCCGGAGGCGCGGCGGCAATCGGGACCTTCACGGTTTCGTTCATGCCGCGCCCACCTGTGCGGCGATGGTGCCGAGACTGAGCCCGTGAGCCGCGAGCAGGTCGTCGTGGCTGCCGTAATTATGGATGAAGGCGTCCTGCAGCGTGAAGGTATCGAGCCGGCATTGCGCCCTGCTGTCCCAGGCGATCTGCTTGGTGCGCGGCGCGAGGCCCCCTTGCGGCGCGTGCTCCTCGATGACGATGACATGTTTGTGGCGGTGCAAGGCCGCCTCGACGCCCGCGACGTCGAGCGGTTTCAGCGTATGGCACGACACCACCGACACCGACTTGCCCTTTGCCTCGAACCGCTCGGCGAGTTGCATCGCCTTCTGCATGATGATGCCGTAGGTGAGGATGCAGACGTCCTCGCCGCGCTTGATATAGCGGAGCTTGCCGAACTGCCAGGGGTCGATGGCCTTGTCGGTGAAATTGGGTTCACCCGCCTTGCCCAGGCGCAGATAGACCGGACCCTTTTTCTGCTGCGCGCAGTAGCGCGTCGCTTCCGAGCACTCGGCCGGATCGCACGGCGCGATGATCTGCATGTTGGGCAGCGCGCCGGCGATGGCGATGTCTTCCTGGGTGTGATGCGTGCCACCAAGGGTCGAGTAGATCACCCCCGCCCCCATGCCGACCACCGTCACCGGCAGGTTCTGATAGCAAAGATCGTCACGCACCATTTCGAACGGTCGATAGAGCGTAAACGTCGCGATCGTGTAGGCGAAGGGCTGACACCCTTTGAGCGCAAGCCCGGCGCAGATGCCGATCATGCTCTGCTCGGCGACGCCGACATTGATGAAACGCTCGGGATACTGATCGCGGAACTTCGCCATGTTGCCGGCGGGCGAAATATCCGCCACCACGATATACACGTCGGGGTTGTTCGTCGCGGCCTCGTACAGGGCTTGGGAAAAAGTGTTCCTCATGAGGCGGCCCGCTCCAGTTCGATCAGGCCCTGCTCGTACTCCTTCGGAGTGGGCGAGCGGTAGTGCCAGATCGGCACGTTTTCCATGTAGCTGATGCCTTTGCCCTTGACGGTTTTGCAGACGACCATGAAAGGCCGGCCGCCCTTGCGTCCCATGACGGCGTCGAACACCGCCTGTGCGTCATGGCCGTCGACCTCGACCGTCTCCCAGCCGAAGGCGACGAACTTCTCGACCAGCGGATAGAACGAGGGATGCGTCTCCGACGTGCGGCCGAGGCTCTGGAAATCATTGTTGTCGAGGAAGGCGATCAGGTTCGAGCACCCCAACGAGGAGGCCATGAGCACCGCCTCCCAGGTCGATCCTTCCTGCACCTCGCCGTCGCTGAGCACGGTATAGATCAGGCCATCGGTCTTGCGCCCGCGTTCCGCCAGCGCCATGCCGACCGCCATGGAGAGGCCGTGGCCGAGCGCTCCGGTCGAGGCCTCGATGCCCGGATTGCCATAGTCGGGGTGGCATCCGAGCCGACCGTTCGGCTTGCAATAGAGGTCGAGATCCTCGCGGGTGAGCACCCCCATGGCCTCCAGGATCACGTACAGGATCATGCAGCCGTGTCCCTTCGACATCAGGAACGTGTCCGGGGAGGTACCGTCGGGGTTGCGGCGTATAAGCCCGTAATAAATGCAATCGACGATCTCGGTGCAGGAATAGGCGGAGCTGATGTGCAGCGCTTGAACCTGTTGCGAAACATCCAGGATGCGCTTGCGGAAGCGCAGGCATCGCTCGCGTGCGGCCCTTTCGTCAAAGAAGTTCCGCCTGGTCATGTCGTGCATCGAAACCTTCCTCAAGCAGGACGTCCGGCCGCGGAATCTTCGGGCCTCGACCGACTAAAGCCCTCCGCGCCCGGGACTTGCCTTGCCCTGCGGCCGCAGTTCTAAGGGGTTACTCAATGATGGTCCAGTAGTAATCGCCCGTGTAGCCGGCCTCCTGGAACAGGGCGACCCAGCCGTCCGGGTAGGCGTGGAACTTGGCGGTCAGGACCCATTCCTCGAACAGCGCCTTCTGTTCCGGCGTCCGGTAGGAATCGACCTGAACAAACCCTTTCCCCGGCGCCAGGCGCTCGATTTCACGGAGAGCGGTGATCAATTCGTCCCGTTCCAGATTATGGACCGTATTGAGCGAGATGACGGCATTGAAGCTCTGATCCGGGAACGGCAGCTTGGTCGCGTTGCCGAGATGGAGCCGGCCTACCACCTCCGGCTCGCAGTGCATGAGGGCGTATTCCGAGATATCGAGGCCGAAAGCCTCGATGCCGGGACAGGCTTTGAGCAGATCCTTGACCAGAAAGCCCTTGGCGCAGCCGACATCGAGAATGCGGTCGCCCGGCTTGAGGTTGAAGTGCTTGACGATGTCTTCTGCGACCGGAATCCAGCGCCCGTCATAGCGGTAGCCGCCGTAGCCGTAGGTCCGCGCGCCGTCGAAATAGAGCTCGCCGTACTCGCGCGAGATGGCGATGATTTCCGGCGTTTTTGCCTCCGCGCGCGCGTTGACGTTGCGTTTTCCGCGCGGAAGCTTCGCCAGCAGGTTCACTTCCCTCATGAGCTCGCTCCTCAAATCGGTTGCATGGCCCGCGCGAGGCCCTCGTTCAGCGGCGTATAGCGGAATTGCGGAAAGGCCTTGAAGCAGCCGGTGATATCGAAATGGCGATGGGTGACCGGATTCTGGCGCGGCGTGCCGCGAATTTCGACGGGCTTGCCGGCCAATGAGACCACCTTTTCCGCGATCGCGCGAAACGACGTTGAAACGCCGGTGGCGACGTTGAGGATGCCGCGGCTGCGGTGATTGAGGACGTGGGACACGAGGCGCGCCACGTCGTCGATGTCGATGTGGTCGCGCTGCTCCTCGCCCTCGCCGAACAGCGTGATGGTCTCGCCCTTTTCCGCGAGCCGGCGAAACCGATTGGGTCCGTAGCCGTTGTGAGGATCGCGCGCGCCATAAAGAAGGCTCGGGCGGACGACGGCGAGCGGCGCCTTGACGTCATTCTTCAGCAACAATTCCCGCGCCGCGTGCATCATGCCGTGCAGGCTGGACGGCTGGCAGCAGGACCGCTCGGTGACCGGATTGGCGTCGTCGGCATAGACCGCGTCCGAGCTGATATAGACGACGTGCGCGACCGGCCGCGACGAGAGCGCCTGCCCGACCGCTTCCGCCATCCGCAGGTTCTGCAGCAGCATGGCGGTAGTGCGCGCCGGCGCCAGGGCCGACACGAACACCACGCTGTCGTCAGGATCGAGTCGCGCCGCCAGCCGGGCACCGGCGCCATCCTGCAGCAGGTCGACGTCTTTCCGGGTCAGCGCTTGGACCGGGACGCCGTCCCGCGTGAGCTGCTGCGTCACTGCGCCCCCGACGAACCCCCCGGCCCCGATGACCACGACCCGAACCGGCTTTTTCGGATCCGCATGCAGATGTTCCAACATTACCGAAAGGTCCCGTTGCCGGTCGATGCGCCAAGGACGAAATGGGAAAGCCCGGCGGCATGTACGGCCCCCGGTTCGAGCATGCGAAAGGGGTCGACGACGATGCGTCCGGCCATGGCCCCGGCGAGATCGCCCGGGCGCAGCCCGCGAAACTCCGGCCACGGCGTCATGATCATGACCGCGTCGCTGCCACGCGCCGCCTCGAGCGGCGTCGAGGCTGCGGTGACCGCGGGATGCCGCGCGGCATGCGCCGGAACGACCGGATCGTAGACGCGGATCGGCCACGGCTGCAGGTGCTCGATGAGCGCCAGCGACGGCGAATTCTTGGTGGAATGCGTGTTCTCCTTGTAGGCCAGCCCGAGCACGCCAAAAGTCGCATCCGGCTTGTGCGCGAGGACTTCGCGATGGGCGATCCGCAGTGCCCAATCCTTGCGGTGGGCGCTGTTGCGCACGAAGGAGGCGATCACCGAAGCCTCGCTTCCCGTGGCTTCGGCCAGCCGCAACACGGTGGCGAGATCCCGTTCGAGATTGCCGCCCGCGATCCCGAGACCCGGCGCAAGGTAGCTATAGGCACCGATCCGCCGGTCGAGCCGCAACGCCGGCGCAATCTCGCTCCAGTCGGCCCCGATGCGCTCCGACAGCTCGCCCAGCGTGTTGGCGACGCTGACCGAGGCGACCAGGCAGCAGTTGATCGCAATCTTAGCGAGTTCCGCGCTTTCGTAGCGCATCGGCAAGAGCGGGCAGCCGAAGGCTCCGAGCAGCGCCCGGTAGGCCTCCGGAAGCGGACGCGCCGGATCCGTGCAACCGACGATGAAGCGCTCGGGCTGCGTCGCCCGTTCGACGGCACGGCCGAATACGAGGGTCTCGACCTGGTAGAACAGCCTGTCGGGCTCCAGCGGCAGACGTCGGGTGAAGCCCGGAGGCACCTGGCACAGCACCACGAGCAAGGCGCCCGGCCGCAACGCCGGAATGACATCGGCAACAAGTCCGCCGATCGCCGATAGATCGCTTTCCCCGCGGTCGTTCGTCGGGACGTCGGTGGAGATATAGACGATATCGCAAGCGCCGAGATCACTGACCCGATCGGTGTAGGCGAGGCGCTGCGAACAGCGGCGTGCCATCTCGTCGAGTCCCGGCTCGACCACCGGCATCTGCCCGGCCGCGATGTCCCGCACGCGATCTGCGTCGGCGTCATAGCCGATCACCCGAAAGCCCTTCGATGCGGTACCGACGGCCGAAACGATGCCGAGGTGGGTGAGGCCGGCGAAGCCGATCACGGGCAGGGTCATCACACCGCCTCGTTGATTGCAGCCTCGCCCAGCCGACGCAGCATATGGTTGAGCCATAGATCGTTGTCGAGATCGGTCCGATAGCGGCCGGCGCACAATCCCTTGAAGTGCTCGTACTCGATCGCCCACGTCGGATCGTCCTGCACCAATGTGATCGTTTCCTCGGGCGGACGGCCGCTCGGCAGGACGCGGGTGCGCACGGTGAATGACGAGGGACCCCACTTGCACAGCGAGCTGATATGGGCCGAACCCTTCTCGGCGAAGACGTCGCAGGTGAAATGATTGCGCCAGTTCAGAAGCGTCATTTCCAGCTCGAGCTGTGGCCGGGTGCCGCGCGAACCGAGCACGACGTGATCGGGCGCCCGGTTCTCGAAACATCGGCTCGATATCACGCCGAAATCGTCCGCGACGTTTCCGAACCAGAAACGGGCGGTGTCGAGAAGGTGCGACCCGAGATCGGGCAGCACCCCTGCCCCCTGATCGCGCCATTCGGAATCGCGCACCAGCCGCGCCGTGCCGTTGCCGTAGAACATGCGGCAGTGATAGATCGTCCCCAGCCGCGCCGAGGCGATCAGCTCGCGCATGCGCACGAAATGCGGCTCGAACCTGTGATTGTAGGTGGTGTAGCAGACCGCGCCGTTCGCGCGCGCCGTCGTCTCCAGGCGGCCGATCTCGGCGTCGTCGCCCGCCCACAAGGGCTTTTCAACCAGAGCGTGTTTGCCGTTGCCGAGCAGATATTCCAGGATGGCGACCTTGGGCTCGTCCGGAATGCATACGAGGGCGGCGTCGTACTCGTCGAGCGGCACGTCCTCGATCCGACGGAACTGCGCCTCGGTATTGACCGGATCGACCGCCGCCACGAAGTCAGGACCGGCCACGCGGCGACGCTTGTAGCCCTGAACACCGAGGCCGACGACGACGACACGCATGGCCCATCATTCGAACCGCGCGCGCTTCTCGACCGAATCGATTCTTCGCAACACCTCGGCAGGCCCGATGGGAAGATTTCCATCCGCCTCGCATTCGAGCGCCGCCGCAATGGATCCCAGTATGGATGCGGCCACTTCCGACGGATCGACCAGCATCGACAGCGTCGCATAGGCGAGCAGGGCATCGCCGGCACCGACCGCGTCGACCACCCGTTCCACGAAGCTGTCGATCACGAAAAACGTGCGCGGATCGCCTTCCTTGCCGGCCCGACAGGTCAGGACGCCACGATCGCCCAACTTGAGAATGACGGTTTTACAATCCGATTCTTCATGCAGTTTGGCCGCGAGTGGCCGCACGCCTGTGTCCTGATCGGCGAGCGCAAAGCGGGCCTCGCGCTCGTTGGGCGTGAGCAGATCGAACCCTTTGAACTCCAGAATGTTTCCCCAGCGGCTCGCCACCTGGCTGTCGGCCACGCGAAAAGCGCCCGGCGGGATGGCGTCGGTGAGTCCGGGGATCGTGCGCCGGTTGAAAATGCCGTGGCGGAAATCGCTGAACACGACCGCTTGCACCGGCACCTTCTCCAAGTGGTCGGCGATCTGCTCCGCGTGCGTGTCGGTGATGCTGCGGTTGTCGAGCGTATCGACCTTGAGCAGCCGGTAGTCGCCGCACACGAACGCATTCTTGTGCGTCGTCGGCCGCGCATGATCGATGATCGGCAGCACATCGACTCCTGCGGATGCGAGGCCTTCGAGGACGAAATCCTTCAAGGGATCCTCGCCCAGCACGGTCGAAAACGTGACCTTGGCTCCTGCCGCGCGCAGATGCTTGGCAACGACCGCGGCGCCGCCGATGAAGTCGACCCGGTTGTCGAAGCGCACGCTCGGGGTCGGGGTCTTGGTCATTCCCCCGATCATCGTCGTGTAGGTCAGGCTGTCGACGATGGTGTCGCCGATGACGTGAACTTCCTTGCCTTCGAACTTTTCGACGATTTCACGCAGCCGGCCGAAGCTCAGGCCTTCGGCCTCTATCAGCATCAACAGCTTTTCGACCGCGATGTCGGGGGGGCCGGTCTCGATCAGGTGCGACGATGAATAGACGATGTCGCCCGGCGTAAACAGGATCTCGCCGCCGTAGCTCTGCAGAATGTCGATCTCTTTCTGCGTGTTGGGATGGACCCCGCCGTTGGTGTATTCGTAGCCCTTCGCAAAATAATCGGGCTGCAGCCGGGCAATGTTCTCGAGCGGCGTCGGATTGGGGTCGATGACGACGTAATCGACCATCTCCAGCGCCGCGAGATTGAGGGCACGCAGTTCTTGCGGGACGAACGGGCGATATTGGGCTTTGGTGATGTGCGCGTCGGCCGTGAGGCTCGCAATCAGGATGTCCGCCTTTTCCTTGGCATAAACGAGGTGGCGGATGTGGCCGGGATGCACCAGATCGAAGACGCCGTGGCACATCACGATCGTATGCGCGCGCGGACGCGCGCCGAGGGCGTCGTACAACTCGTCTACCGTCTTGATCTTTCGCCCGTAATTGCCGGCAACGCGTGGTGTCATCAACATTACCCTGCTCCAAGCGCTTCGAACCAAGTCTTCGTCGCCCGCTTGATGGACTCGGGATCCCAAAGCGGCGCGTCACGCCAGTTTTCGATCTCCGCCATCATCCACGCCACGCCCTGCTCGAAGGGTATGCGCGGCATCCATTTCAGGTCGCGGGTGATCTTCGTGATGTCGGCCCAGGTCACGTCGGGTTCGCCGGGGCGTTTAGGGATATACACGACCGGACCGCCGATCAACTCGACCAGGCGATTGACCGATTGCGGGTTGCCGGCGCCCAGATTCCAGACCTCGCCCGACTTCTCGGCCTCGGCCGCCAAGCGAAAAGCGACGGCGATGTCGCTGGCGTACACGAAATCGCGCCGCTGGGTGCCGTCGCCGACCACCGTGTATGGCCTACCCGCGAGCTTCTGTTTGAAGAAGACGCCGAACACGGCCCCATACGCGCCGGTGGTGCGCACGCGCGTGCCGTAGGCGTTGAAGATGCGGACGGAATTGACGGGAAGGCGATAGATCCGGTGCCAGTGGAATGCGGCCTGCTCGCCCTGATACTTGGAAAGGGCGTACGGATATTGCGGCGAAATCGGGTGGTCTTCCCGTGTCGGCGTGGCCGCGAGACCGTAACAAGAGGACGAGGCGGCGTACACGAATTTGCCGACGCCCGCGTGCCGCGCGCATTCCAGAACTCGCACGGTACCTTGGACGTTGGTGTCCATATATTCGATCGGCCGCTCGATCGACGGCACGATGTCGCCGATGCCGGCGAAGTGCAGGACGTATTCGGCGCCGCGAAACAGGTTCGATTCGGGTTCGATATCCCGAATGTCCATTTCCTCGAAAGCCAGATCGGGGTCGCGGTCGTGGTGCGCGAGGTTCGCCGTGCGCCCGCCGCTCAGATTGTCGATCACGCGAACGCGGAAGCCGCGCTCGATGAGGTGGTCCACCATGTGGCTGCCGATGAATCCGGCCCCGCCCGTGACCACTGCGACTGGCTTCTCGCTCATGCCGCCTTGATGGCCTTCATGGTTCGCACGTTGAAGTAACGATCGCTGGTCAGGCTGTCCGGCAACTTGCCTTCCTTGAAGGCCCGACACAGATCCCGGACTGCATCCTCCACCGTGCGTTTCACGGTGTAACCGAGCACCCGCTTAATCTTGTCGGAATTGATGTGGTAGGACCGCGGGTCGTTGGACGGCGTGGTCTCGATCGTGATCGGGGGACGATCGGGAAATTCCTGCTGGACGACGTCGCGCACGATCTCGGCAATGCGGCCAATGGACAAATTCTGGAAGCCGATATTGAAGGTCTGCCCCGCTATCTTGTCCGCCGGCGCCTCGATCATGAGGACGTAGGCGTCGGCCATGTCGTTGATATGAAGATTGGGACGGAGTTGGTTGCCGCCGAACACCGTGATCTTGCCCTGGTTCACCGCAAGGTTGGTGAGAATGTTGACCGAGAGATCGAGCCGCATGCGCGGGCTGTAGCCGCACACCGTGGCGGGGCGGATCGTCACGCAGGTGAAATCGGGCGCCTGATGCTTGAACAGGACCGGCTCGCACATGCCCTTGAACTTGTTGTAGAGCGTGAGCGGCACCAGGGGATGATCCTCGGTGACATCGGGCGAATCCGAGACCCCGTAGACCGAGCTCGACGAGCAATAGACGAACCGGTTCACGCCGGCCTTTTTTGCTGCGACGACCATCGGCTCGAAGCAATCGAAATTGATCGTCTTGCTGAGCCCCTCGTCCAATTCGAAGCTCGGATCGTTGGAAATGCAGGCCAAGTGCAGAACGACATCAACGCCGCTGAACGCACGCGCCAGTTTCTGCGTGTCGCGGATATCGCCCTCGACGACCGTCAAGCGCGGATTCTGCGTCGGTAGCGTCTCGTCCCCGAAGAACAGAATGTCGTAGACGGTAACCTTGTAGCCTTTTTCGAGCAGAAGAGGGACGAGCACGTTGCCCACGTACCCTGCCCCGCCAGTGACCAAGACGTGTTTCATCGCCGTTCACATACCCTCATCGATAAAGCGAATTGTTTATTTCGAACGATACGTTCGGAGCAGCCGACAATCCCGCGATTTCCGCCTGCTGCTATCGCCCGCGGACGTTGACGTCGACGTGACTACCAAAAGCCCCCGATAGGCTCAAGCGACAGCCCGTTTCGATCGCTTTTCGGTCACGTCCCCCTTGATGGTAAAGTCGGCCGCGACCGCGTCGCGCCGGAACATCTCGACCGTTTCCAGCGAGTAGGCCTCGAGGTCCTTATCGACCAGGCTCAGCTTGTTCAAGATGTCGTTCGTCACGGTGATGATGTGACATCCGATCGTATCGGCCTGGAAAATGTTCAAGAGCTCGCGCGGGCTGGCCCAAATGAGCTCGGCCTTCGGGCGCTGCTTGAGAATCTTGACCGCCTCCGACATCAATGGAACCGGGTCCACTCCGGTGTCGGCGATCCGCCCGGCAAACACCGATACGATCGCGGGCGTGTTCGGCGCCAGGCACGCCGCGACGCGACGGACCTGATCGAGGGTGAGGATTGCCGTCACGTTGATCACGACGCCGTCGTGCGAAAGCTCGCGAATGAGCTCGCCGGAAAACTCCTTGCGCGTATTGGTCACGGGAATCTTCACGTTGACGTTGGGGCCCCAGGTCGCGATGGCCCGCGCCTGGCGCGCCATTTCATCGAAGTCATCGGCAAAGACCTCGAGCGAAACGGGTCGATTGGGAACCGCGGCCAAAACCTTGCGCCCGAACGCCTCGTAATCGGTCACCCCGGCCTTTCGTGCGAGACTCGGGTTGGTCGTGAAACCCTTCACCAGCGGATTGCCGCTCAGCTTCACGATACCGTCGAAATCAGCACCATCAGCAAAAATCTTGACCCTGAGTTGACGTAAACGATCCATCGTTCTCCCCTTTTACTGCGAAGGTAAGACCTTGACGCTAGCGAGTTTTCTCTGGCGGCGCGGTCCGACTGAGAATGTGCTGAACAGCTTGCCGCAGCGACCGTACCACTGCGTCTGGCCTCACGTCCGTGCAGCGATCGTATCCCCGATCGACGAACAGTGTATAGCAACCCACCGATCGACCTGCAACCACGTCGCTGGATCGGTCTCCGACCATGAAACTCGCTGAAAGATCAACGGAAAATCGCTCCGCCGCCGCGGTCAGCAAGCCCGCGCGCGGCTTTCGGCAGTCGCAGTCGTCCGTTTGTCGGTGAGGGCAAACTTCAATCGCGTCGAGGGGCATTTTCCTTCGCATGATTTCGTGCATCGCCTCGACGACGTTCGCTTGGACGATGCCGTTCCCGATATCGGGTTGATTCGTCACGACGATCGTCACAAATCCGCGGTCACGCAGCGCTCGTACGGCTTCGATGGCCCCGGGAAGCAGCCGAAAATCCTCGAGGCGGCGCGGTGCATGGGATTTTCCATTGCGCATCTCGCCGCGCACGAGGACACCGTCGCGATCGAGAAATACCGCTGGCCGCCCGTGGCCCCCGTTCGTGCGGTTATCGGCTGCGTTCATCGTCTTTTGCCATCCTTGCCGACCCGGCACCGAATTTGACGCCGCCTTCACATCGGGATCGGTGCCAGGCCGAGCTCGGCATTTCGCCGATGATACTGATCGACGATTTCGTCGGCCGGTCCCAACGCGAGAATGTTCCCTTTCTCCATGAGCGCCGCCTGATTGCACATCGCCTTGATCATGCCGTCGGAATGGCTCGCCAGCACGAGGATGCGCGTGCGCTGGATCAGGCTTTGCATGCGATCTTCCGCTCGAGCGGCAAATCGCGCATCGCCCGCGGCCAGACCTTCATCGAGCAGCAGAATGTCGGGGTCGATCGCGGTGGCAATCGCAAAACACAGCCGGGTGACCATGCCGGTCGAATAGGTGCGAACCGGCAGATCGAGGTACTCGCCGAGCTCGCAGAATTCGGCAATCTCCGGTGCCTTGCTGTCGACCTCTTCGGAACTCATGCCGAGAAACATGCCGCAGGTCTTGATGTTCTCATACCCGCTGTCCTCGGGATCCAGCCCCGGAGCCGAAGTAAACAGCGGCGAAATGCGGCCGTCGATCCGGATCGATCCGGAATCCGGCCAGTACACCCCGGACAGCGCCTTCAGCAGCGTGGACTTGCCCGCGCCGTTGTGCCCGATCAGCCCAAGTCGGTCGCCATGATCGAGCTTGAAGGAGATGTGATCGAGCGCACGCACCACGACGCGCCGGTGCCGGGACCCCTCGCGCCGAATCAGTCCACCGGTGCGCGCGAACAGGGTCTGGCGCAAGCTGCGATGGCTCGATCCGTAGATGGGAAAATCGATCGTAACATTATTCACGACGATTGATGCCAAGACGCGGAACCTCTCACAGCCAATACGGAATGCGGCGCCGAAATCGGGCATACATCTCGAATGCCACGAGCCAGCCGAGTATGGCCCCGCCGATGGTGATTTCGTAGCTCAGTTGGGACGGCATCGTGCCGAGCATCGGTGCCCGCATCACTTCGATGAGGTGATGCATGTAATTGTAGGTGATGACCTTATGACCGGCGCCGAGCTGGTTCGGCAACCAGAAGACCGGCGTGATGAACATCAGAATTTGGGTGAGGTTGCCGACCAGCGGCGGAACGTCGCGAAATCGGGTGCTCATCATACCGAGCAGCAAGGTCATCCACGCCCCGTTTACGGCGATGATGAGAATACCGGGAATCACCAACAGGGTCTCCCACGACACTCTCACCTTCAACGCGATGACGACGATGACGACGATCAGCACGTTGTGGAAGAACACGATGATGTTCCGCCAAATCACCATGAAATTCAAAACGGTATAGGGAAAGTTCAACTGCGTGATGATGCCGGCGCCGGCCGTGTAGGTCGTGCAGCCTTCGGTGATGAGCGCGACGGTGTAGGCCCATGTGACCAAGCCCGCCGACAGGAACGGCAAATAGGACGAGACGTCGGTGTTGAACAGCGGCGCCCAGATGAACACCATCCCGCCGATGAACATGCCGATGCTGAGCGTCGCCCAGAAAGGCCCGAGCAGGGTGCGGCGATAGCGGCGCTTGACCTCCTGCCAACCGAGGCGCGTCCAAACTCGCCATTGGGTAAATCCGCTGACGAGGTCGCTCCAGGCCGCTTCGTAATGGGGTTTCACAACCGCAATCTCGACCGCGATATGATGAAAAAGACGCTGCATGCTCCGTTGCGGAGCCCGATCAGCGCGGCCCTCGGGTTATCAAACCGACGATCCAATTGCAAGGCGCGTTCAAGCACACGTGCAAACGCCGTATAACACCACGTTTGCCCGATTGGAATGCGGATAAATTGCACGTGTTCGGTGCAAAATTCCTTCCGGGCAGATTTTATCGAGGAAGCTTCTCCGCAGATGTCCCGTGCTTCACGTCTCGATCCTTGCCGCACGACATCGACCCGCGTGCATCCGGGCCCTTCCTGACCGTGAAACTGATGACGAGGCTGGTCCACCTGGGCGTCCAGATCGACGGCTCGCGGCGAAACCCCAACGCATTGGCCAGCCGGACAAAAGGAGCCAAGCCGATCAGCACGCCTCCGGTCGCAACGGCCCGGTAGAGCGGGCGATTGGGAAACGAGTTCGACGCGCGCAGATAGAATCGGCGCAGGATTTCGGTTGCGCCCGAGCCGAAAAAACGGATTTCCGATTCGTCGACGTCGGGAAATGCATCCTGGCAGAGCCCCATGTCGCTCGACGACAACATTCCGCCTTGCCTGCTCGAAACGAGGATGAGGACTTCGCCGCCCTTGTTCATGAGCGGACGAATCCTGGCATAGATAACGCGCAACCTGGCAAGTTCGTCGAACGTCAGCTCGCAGAAGCAGGTGTCATAAGGCGCGTCAACGAAAAGAGAAGCATTGGAATCGTCGAGAAACAGCGTCGCCGTATCGATGCGCCCCGTGAGAACGCTGTGGAACAAGGAATCCTTGGATGTGATCCAGAGAATTCGCGTAAGCCTGCTGGTCCACGCGGCGATCCTTTGGTTGACGAACCAGGTGTCGAGCCACAGCGGGTGAAACCGGCCGACCTCGGGCGGAGAGCCGAACGTCGTTCGATACAGCGCTCGCAGCGCATGGAGGGCAGCATTCTTGCGGCGCGGCGGACTGCGCGCGGGAGGACTGGAGCCGGCTGACGCGGCCTCATCCGGATGTTGCGTCCGCACGAACGACGGCTCTTGGCCACCGCCTTTCATTCTTTCCTTGGCTGCCTCGAACCAGGCGCCGAGGTGTCCGTGACCGATATGCGGCTGTGGCGTCGGGGTCAGCCTGCGCGTGACTTCGGCCATGAAGCCCCGCGACTCCGCGACTACTTCATCGACGTTCGCGGGAAGATCGCTTGCGTGGATCTTCAGAAGTTGCCGGCCGCACTCCCGCTGCTCCTTTGTTGTCCATTTCGACAAGTCCCGCGCAATCTCGTCGGTCGACACCCAACCGACCTTGACCAGTTCCTCGCCGGTTGTCCGTTTCTGCGGCTCGAGCATGAAAAAATCGTCAGAATCATCGATGAAATGCCGTTCTGCTGTGGGGCTCGCTTCCGGGATAAACGCATAGTCCCAAACGAGAGCAGGCTCGCTCACGACGCGCTCGGGCTTGATCGCCACCAGCGCCACCGGCCATTGATAGCCGATCAGCGTGTCCTCATCGACGTACCAATAGAACTGATCCATCCAAGTCTGATGGCAAAGCCTTTGATTGACGGTGCGCGCCCTGACCGTGAGGTGCTTGTGGGCGAGCGCGAGCTTCACCATTTCGCGTGGAGCCAGGCTGAGGATCAAGTTCGACGGGTTCACGCGAGCCTGAAGTTGGGGCCAGACATCCTCGAGCACGACGCGAAAGCTCGGCGCGTGAATCACCCGCTTGCCTTCCAGCATCAGCTTGGCCAAGTGACGCAGCGCGCCGTCGCAAATGATGAAATCGGCATTCAAGAACAGGAGGTAGGTCTGCGTCATCCGCGCGCCGAGGTCGGTAAAGCCCCGATACAGCGCATAAGTCAGGACGACCCCGTAGTCGCCCGGAAGCTCGGTCAGCAAATCGTCGAGCGACACGAGCTTCGTCCGGCACCGCTGAGACACCAGACGGAAGGACTGGGCCTCTTGGATCCGCGCGTACAGCCGGGTTTCCGTGACCAGCACGATCTCGACGTCAAACGCGTTGGACAACGCCGGCAGATTTCCCGGCGCCAGCAGCGCGGGAAGCGTGATCGAAATGAGCTTCTGCGCATACACTTCGCCCCACAGCGGGATGATCAGCCGTGCCGGTGCCTTCATCGCACACTCAACATCTGCGCTCGACGTCGGACGCGGCCCAGGCTTACCCGAGGCTGCGTCATGACGAAATCGGGGTGAGGGATCGAAGCAAGCGTATAGCCATTAGGCTTGGGGTTGGGGGTTGTCCAGTCACGCTGGAAAAATCGGCCCTATCCCGTGAAGAGCCGGCGAGATGAGGCCGCCGTGACGAAGAAGCTTGCACGCGCGGAAAATTGCAATGATCACTCTCGTGCAGCTGCACCCGGTATTCCGGACTCCACCTCGGTTTAGGCTGGTCTTCCAGCGCTTCCTTAATTTGGCTTATCGTCAAAGCGCTTTACCTATATAAAGCCGGCAAACCGGGCGTTACCGACTGGCGATCCGTCGCGGTCAAGCGCATTCGGACGCTTCGGTTTGCAACTGGCTCGGCGACAGCATAGCGAGGCGAAAGCGAATGGGTCTTGGTCCGACAATTCTCTCCCTCTACCGTCAACTCAAGCTGCTCGGCTCCTTTGACGGAATCGACAGCGTCATCGAATTGGGGTCTCAGGGAGTGTGGTGCCCCGATCGACGACTGCTGGACGGTCTCTTCGAGGCGTTCGGCCGCCCGATTCCGCCGGACAATGAGATCAGCCTCTACATCAACAACACCGGAACGGGGCTTGCCCCGTCGCGCCACCTGCATGAGAGCCTGGGGTTCAAATACGACTGCGTGGACATCGACGGTAACTTCGGCTCGTTGACGCTCGATATCAATTTCGATGCCGTGCCGCCGGGATACCGGGGGAAATACGGCCTGACCACGAATCACGGGACCACCGAGCATTTGTTGAACCAGTACAACGCATTCAAGATGATTCACGAGTTCACCGCGCCCGGTGGGCTGATGCTGCATGCGCTGCCGTTCACGGTCCACCTGGAGCATGGTTTCTTCAATTATCAGCCCAATCTTTTCGAGGCGCTCGCACGATTCAACTCCTACAAGACGCTCGGGGTCTGGGTCGGTCCCGATTGGACCTTATCGAGCCTCGTCCCATGGGAGCCGAGACTGCTCGAGTTTCTCACCCTCAATGCGAAGACGACGCATCTCCTGGTCGTGCTGCAGCAAAAGCTGCACGACACCGAGTTTTGCATCCCGGTCCAAGGCGTCTACGAGGATATGCTGCCCGACAGCGCCGTTTCGCGATATCAGCTGGTCGTCGACGGCGAATATTATAGTGGGCACCGATTCCGGCAGGTCACCCGTGAAATCACCAATGCCTCGCTGTCGAACTACCCGTTTTTCGTGATCGCGCGGCACATGAGCAAGCGTATTCTGCGGCGATTCAAGCTCTACTCCGGCCCGATCAACGACTGAGGGGGCCGGCTGACGGTTCGCCACCGGTTATCGATTCGCAGCATTGCTGCTCTCGATCCGCGCCACCAGGCCGGCAAAGACCCGTTCGATGACGTCACGCGTGTCGTCTTCCCAAACCAGTTGCTGGAACGGCGTGGCAAAGGGCAGCGATCGGCCCATCTCGAAACCGAGGTCGCGAAAGGATTCCGGCGTCGTCTGCGGCACTCCTGCGGGCGCCATTTTCAAGGTGGCGTAGCGCGTCGTCTCGTTGAGCCAGCACAATCCCATCGGCCCGTTGTTGACGCCCATGTTCAGGAAGGCCCGCTGATAAAGCGCCATGCGCAGTCCCACGTTCCACGCCGCCTCGCTCATCAGCACGAATTCGTCGAACCCGCCGGGAACACCCTCGATCGTCTGTTCGGTGTCCGGGATGAAAACCGTAAAGTATCGGCGCGGATCGAGACCACGGGCAAAGGCGGCCCACGCCTCGGCGTTGCTGTTGCGGACCGGCATGTAATTGTAGCCGCGCAGCGTGATGGTCACGAGGCGACGATCCGCAACAGCCCGCCTCGCCAGCCAGCGATCGATGTTCCTCAGTCGCTCGGGTGTCGCCCGCAGAGCGGCAATCGAGCGTTCGCCTTGCCGCGCCGCTTCGAGGCAGAAGCGCGAGCTGGGGTATACCGGCAGTGCCGGCTCATAGGCCGACGGAAAAACATGATGCGCCACGACGGAGCGCAGATACGCCGCTTCCGCCCGCGAGCCGGCCTGGGTGAGACCCGAGCAGCTCGCCAGCAGCGGACAGGCCTGGATGAGGATGTTCTGTATGCGTTCGCCACGCATCGCCGGGTCGATGACGATCTCGTAGTCGTCACGTTCCCGCCGGACCCCTTCGTAAGGGCCGGGCACGATCACCACATGAATCTTGTCCAGGCCGAGCCGCCGCCGTTGGAGGTCCGCGCCGGCGAGGAACCAGAGGCAGTCGAACGTGATGGGGCCGACCTTCAGGTCGTAGAAGGCAAACAGCGTCCGGTCGGCCGCCGGAAACTCGGGCACGCGATTTCGCCGGATCATCCGCGGCAGCGCCAAGGCGGCACTGATCCCGCGCCGCGCCAGGGCATGGGTAACGCGGCCGGGTGTGGTGGTCGGATACACCGCTTCGGCGGCCAGGCGCCTGGCAATCCAACGGGGGCCTTGCGTGCGCAGCTTGAAGACGATGCGGGCGAGACCCCCCGCCGGCTCGTCGCCGCCAACGCCGCTCATCCCGTCACCCGCGCCGCGCGACGAGGCAACCTCGACCCTTTCCGAATGCGGCCGCCCAGGCCGGCCCACACTCAGGCCATCGCGACCTCGGCCGGCTGGACCTTTTCGGTCTTCTTGCGCAGCTCCTCCGGGGGAGGCTTGTGCCCGCCAAGGAGGTTGCCGGTCCAGCTCGAGAGGCGATTGATGAGGTTGTAATAGGTGTATTCCGGCGAGCGCCGGATCAGCAGGCCGTCCTTGACCTCTTCCGTGTATTCATATTGAGCCCAGCCGTTGCAGCCCTTGCAGAACGGGACTTTGTCCCACTGTGCGGTCTCATGGTAGTACCGGGCCTTGGCGAATTCCTCGCCCTCCCAGATTTCCTTCACGCCCTTCTCGAACACGTTGCCCATGTCGGTGGCGCGGACGCCGTCGAGACAGCACAGGCGCACGCTGCCGTCGTTGTGGACCGGCATGGTCTTGTAGATCACCGCGCACGGCACCCGTTTCGGCGGCTCGATCATGTCCGGGAAGGTGCCGTTCTCGAACACGATGCCCATGCGCACGACGTCGACTACCCCGACCCAGCGGTCGACGAAGTCCTGCTCCTCGTGCTTGTTGGTATTCTGGATCGTGAACGAGACCCCGACGCGCGGCAGTTCCCGGTCGCCGCGGACCCTGAGCATGCGGAACACCGCGGCCTCGATCTTTGCCAGCTTGTCCACCCCGCGCACCTTCTTCAGCGTCTCCGGGGTGGTCGAATCGAGGCTGAACATGATCGAGTCGACCTTGATTTGGCAGAAGAATTCGGCGATATCCTCGGTCAGCGTCAGGCCATTCGTGTTCATGGCGACCGCAATGCCGCGCCGCTTCATGTCGGTGAAGACCTCGCGCAGGTTGGGAATCAAGAGCGGCTCGCCGTAGATGCTCGGAGCCACCATGGGCTGCGCGCCGGTGAACTGATCGAGCATCTTGCGGGCGGCATCGAGATTCATGATGCCCGTGACCGAATCGATCTCCTTCTCGTCCTCCAGCCCCCACACCGGGCACATATGGCAGCGCAGATTGCAGCGCGTGGCAAAGTCGACCAACAGCCGGTCCGGCATTTCCGGGACTGAAAGCGGCTTCCAGTTGTAGGCCGGGTCGACCCACTCCGCCTTCGACCAATCGCGCATGCTGAACTCCTCGAGTCGCCGTTGAACTCTGATCTTCCTAGGTATGTGAGGGTGTCGTAGAGAGGTTATAGCCCGGAAGAAAAGCGTTACAAGCCCTTTCTGTCGGAACGTCGAAATCCCGGCCCCGGCCGCGCGGGCTGGAGCTCGCCCGCCGATGTTGCGACCCGATTCCCCCTACCGGTTCGTGCAAATCCGCGCCCGGCGATCGATTGCTCCGGCGCCGTGCCGAAGCAACTGCGCTACACGGTCACCTCGATCGTAATGCTCGTGCATTGCTCGGGCATTCGGGCGAACTCATCCTCGCCAACCGCAGCCTCCAATTTGTTTGCGGACGCGGCGGCCGGAGCGATGACGAACAACATCGTCGCCACCCGCAAAAGAGTACCCAGCCGGCTGTTGGTGGCCCAGTGCGCACGGTAACATCGCTGCACCACCCGCGCCGATTTTGCCGTTCCCGCGTAATATATTCGCCTGGACCACGGAAAGTCGAACATGCCCCGCAGCAAGTTGGTGTCGTCCATCGACAATGGATCGAGCCCGAAATTGGGATGAAAGCCGATTATTTTTCCCCCGCTTCGCATGCACGGCGCAACCGTCTTGACGACGTCGGCAAATTGATACTGCTCGCCCCTCCCCAACGTACAAACGCACAAGTCGAAGTCGGGCGGCTGACTGAAGGCCTTCATGAGATTGCCCTGCACGACCTCCAGCAACGAGACTTGCACGTGAAGTCCCGGCAGATGATCGGCAACGGCCTCGGCGATGCCTTTGGTTCCGGCGATGACGAGAACGTTGGCGGCTCCGTCCCGGGTTGCCGTGTCCACCAGCCGGACGAGATGGCGCAAGGGGGCCCAGTAAGGGTGCAGCGGCTGAACGCGCGGCAATTTTCCGTAGTGCTTGTAATACAGGTCGCGTGCGAACCGGATGAGGGAGTTCGACGGTGCGGCGGATGACTGCGGACCGCGACGTATGACGAGATGAGGTATGGTCGCGGAGGCGACGCGCCTCTTCAGCAGCCGCTCATAGTCGGATTGGAGTCGCTGGCGTGCGGATTCGAATTCCAGGTCGAGCTGCAGGATGCGGTCCTGATAGTGCCTGTCGATGAAGTCCATCGCTTTGGTCAGCAGCTCTTTCTTTTCTCTCACCTGGGCTTCGAATGAGCGCCATTGCTCGGCACCTCGCAAAATGGGCGCCGCCCAGGGCTCTTGCGAATCGGCGACGGAAGCCGAAAGCCCGCACCCCGTCTTGTCCGGACGCCATTGAACAACTCGATTGAGATCGACGGACTTGTTGCGAGCAGCGACGTCGATCTCGATTGCCTCGATCTCACGCATGAGCTGCTCGTCGATTTCCAGCCGGCGGTGCTGGGTGACTTCCTCCATCCGGTCCAGGATCCCGGCCATCACGCTGCGTTGGTGGCTCTGAAGGTAGAGGAGCTCGGCGCGCTGGCGCGAATGGGTCTTGATGCGGCCATCGAGCTTCCACCACACTGTGTCGAGCTCGGTGAGCGATGCGGGAGGCTCGGTGGTCTCCGTCGTCGAGCCGAGCCGTGTCGACAGGTACTTGTGCCTCGCTTCGATGAAGCCGGGGCGATGGTAATCCCACTGGGGATGGTCGAGGTGCGAGGGAAGGACCGTCGGCACGTGGGCGAAAACGCCCTCGACGAAGGCCCGGAGCTTCGCGCGGGCGTCATCGACGTCCGCCGGCAGGTCCGCCGTGTGCAGCGTGAGCGGGAAGCGCGCCATCTCCTTCTGGTAGGGAGTGAGAAACGAGGTAAAGTTGCGCGCGATCTCGCTCGGGTCCGGCCAACCCGTGCGCATCTGATCTTGGGCGACGTTTTCTCCCCGCAATTCGAGCATCAGGAATTCGTCCGAGTCGCCGATGACGAAGTGCTCAGAGGTGGGGACAAACTCCCGCATCAGGCCGTGATCCCAGTAGGAATTCGGCTCGGCGAGATAGCGTTCCGGCCTCATTCCGACGATGGAGACCGGCATCTGATGGCCGAGCAATGTGTTGTTGTCGGCGAGCCAATAGAACTGGTCCATGTAGCGCGCGCTGAAAAATGACTGGTTGACCGTCTTGCCGCGGATCGTGTTGTGGCGATGCCGGATCACGAGCGCCGCCATCTCGCGGTGGGAGAGCGACAGCGTCCTGGTCTGCGGGTCCACCCGTTGGAGCAACGCCGGAACGACGGCCTCGGCGTTCACGCAATAGCTCGGCGAGGCGACGAGCCGGTGGCCTTCGGCGAGATGCCGCACGAGATTGCGCAAGCTGCCGTCGGCGAGGATGAAATCGGCATTGAGGAACAGGAGCCAGTTGTCCGTCACCGAGGGGCCGAGATCGCTGAATCCCCGGTGAAGCACGTGGGTCAGCGCTATCCCGTACTTTTCCGGGGAGGGGATGAGATCATCGAGCCCGACCAGGCGAACGCGGCAGAGCTCGCGAATCCTGGCAACCGTCGGATCGCCCAAAAATCTGGGAAAAAAGGCCTCCTCGGCCAGGATGATCAGCTCGCACGGTACGACCGACGCCACATAGGGCAGATTGCCCGGCGCAAGCAGCGCCGGCAGCGTCATCGTCAGCAGTTCGCCGATGTATTTCTCCCCCCAGGCATAGGTGATGATGCGCGTGGGCAGGACCGACGGCAGCCTGTTATCTGAACCGATACCTCCCGCGGCCCTGTCGTTTTGGAGCATGCTTCTACCCACGCCCGAGAACTCGATCTTTGCCCATCGTTCAGCACCTTCCCCCAGGTCAAGCGACCATGCCTAAACGGTTATCGGCGGCATGCGCAAGACAAGGGACCGATTCATACCGGCCTTGGGCGCGGCAGTTCATACCCCTAAACGTCTTGTGCAGATAGGCCCAACCCGGCAAGGCTTGCATTATAATTTGACGCCATCGATGAAAAATTTCAGGCCTGCTCAATGCAAACTCGGATTCCAGGCGAAGCCGGTCACGACCGTCGGGCGGAACAAGGAGCGTCATCGAAATACGAACAGGGTGACGATGTCCGCTTCGGCTTCGGTGAAAACTGGCGGACGTTTCTCCATTGCCTCGACGATGATCGCATCGCGGAAGCTGAAAAATCTCTCCGGATCCCGTTGGCGTGCGAACGGCTCGATGGGTTGTCCTTCGTCGACGTCGGCTCGGGCAGCGGACTGTTTTCCCTCGCGGCTCGGCGCTTGGGAGCGCAGGTTCACTCCTTCGATTACGACGCCGATTCCGTTGCCTGCACGACGACGTTGCGAGACCAAAACTTCCCGGGTGACGGCAATTGGACGACGCAACAAGGCTCGGTCCTCGATTCGGAATATCTCGCCGGCCTTGGAACGTTCGACGTGGTCTATTCCTGGGGTGTGCTGCACCATACCGGCGCGATGCGCGCTGCTCTCGAAAACGCGGCCCGACTGGTCGGGCCCGGCGGCACATTTGTCATTGCCCTCTACAACAGAACACCGTCTTGCCGGATTTGGGCCTGGGAAAAGCGTTGGTATGCCGGGGCAACCCCGGCCGCTCAGCGCAGGGCGCGTCGCGTCTATGCGGCGCTGCTTCGGCTCCATTGCCTGCTGAGGGGCCGCGACTTTGCCGCCTACGTAGAGGGATATCGCAGCAAGCGGGGCATGGACTTCGATCACGACGTGCATGATTGGCTGGGTGGCTATCCTTACGAATCGGTGCCCCCCTCCGAGGTTGCCAGCATGTTGGGTCGCCTCGGCTTGGCGCACGTACGTAGTACGCTTTTGCCTTTCTCTCTTGGGTTGCTTGGGTCCGGCTGCAATGAATATGTGTACCGCCGGGCGCCGCATGATTGATTTTACTCAGCAAAGGCGCAATGATGCCGCTTCAGCAACCGCAGATTCGAAACTCACCGTGTAGCTCTCACGCCGGCCTGCCACGCATCGATGCAATCGTTTGTGCGCAAACGTGCGCTCGCAGGTGCCTGCCATAAGTGCGGAGAGACGCGGTAGGCTCGCCGATTTGCGGACACTTTGGCGGTGATCGAAAGCCCTGCCGGCAATGTTGCAGAGCGGCCCCCACGCAATTGCCCCGAGGGCTCGACGTGCTCCGCCCGCCAATCAACCCGAGGGAAAGCGAATCCTGATGGTCGCCTCCGCGCTCGCGCGCGGCGGGTCCGAGCGTCAGTTGATCGCGACCACGGAGGGTCTCGTTCGTCTTGGATACGACGTTCAGGTCTTTGCCTTCGCGGACCCTTACGACGGCCACGCTGGGCTGGCACACGAACTGCGGAACCTTGGAATCACGCCGCAAACATCCTCCGCCTTCGCGTTGCGGATCGGCAAAGGCGCCCTCTCCCACGTCCCGAACTTCGATGATTGCGTCGCTTGCGTTCCGGCGTATTGGCTCCATTACCTCGAGGCGGTTTCGCTTGCGATCCAGGACTGTCGACCCGCCGTCGTGCACACGTGGTCCGATTTCTCCACCGCCGTTGCCGCCAAGGTTTCATCGGCGATGGGAGTTCCGCGCATCGTCGTTGCGCAGCGGAATGTCCCGCCTTTTCGGCCCGAAATCGACGAATCCAACCTGTTTCGCGAGATCTACCGGTCGCTGTCGCGGAATCCCGCCGTCGTCATGCTGAACAATAGCTCCTCCTGTGCGCAGCAATATGAGGATTGGATCGGCCTGGATCGCGGAAGGATCCGCGTCATCTACAATGGGTTCTTGCCGCGCACGGTGCGCAGCCCCTCCCTGCAGGAACTGGAAGCCTATCGCCGGCATCTCGGATGGCCGAAAGGGACGCCCATCGTCGGCGCCATCATGCGCTATGCCGATCAGAAAGATCCCCACCTGTGGCTGGAGACAGTGCGCCAGATCGCCGATGCGCGCCCGGACGTTCGGTTTCTCCTGCGCGGGTACGGAGAGCTGCGGGATACGATCGATCGCAAGATCGACGAACTGGGATTGCGTGATCGCATCGCCATGGTGGACACGGAAGCCGACATCGGGCTCCTCTACGCGATGTTGGACGTATTCCTGATGACCTCGCGCTTCGAAGGACTGCCGAACGTCCTGATCGAGGCACAGGCGGCGGGGTGTCCGGTCGTGTCGACCGACGTGGGCGGCACGCGCGAAGCGGTGATCGACGGCGTGACGGGACGGATTGTCGGCAGCCGCTCGCCGCACCATCTGTGCCGGGCGGTCTTGGATATTCTCGATGATCCATCGTGGTCGAGCCGCGCCGCGGCGCAAGCGCCCGCCTTCGTCGAGGAGCGCTTCGGTCTCGATCACATGGTCAAGAAGACGCTGGAAGCCTACGGCTTTCAGTGACTGCGTCGCTCTGATTCAGCGTTGCACGCGGATTGTCGATCAGGGCGGCGAATATTTCGCGCAGCAAGTCGCGCAGCGCCACGATGGTGTAGGGACAGCCGAGAATCTCGCCGCTCTCCAACAGGCCCTTCGCCGACAGGGGCTGCGCGAATTGGGGAAAGTCGCGGTTGAGCCGCCAATGGCGCCGCGTCCAAACGGCGTGGACGATGCCGTTTCGGTCGCGACACTGGTAGAGTTCCGCACTCTCCGCCGGGCGCACGTAGATGTCCGGCGCAATCGTCTCTTCCGGCAGATGGATCGCGGTACAGGTCTCGAGGCCGACGCCGATCATCAGCACGTAGGCGTCGTAATCGCGCATCAATCCATACGGGCTGTTGCCCGGGACCGGGGTATTGCCGATATGGTGGCGTGCGAGCAGGGTCCGCGCGGCGGGACCCCAGCCGGCAACCGAGTGCGTCGGATGAATGCTGCGTCCGGTCGCGTAGCGTGTGCGAAACACTTCCGTCAGAACGCCGGTTTCGGACGGCGTCGCCACCTCGTCCCATACGGGGTTGTCCGGGGTCACGGTCCGCCAGGTCATGGTCGGCATGAACAGGCTGCCGGCGGCGAGGTGCTCCAACAATGCATCGATGATGGCCTCTGCGCGGAACCCCTGCCGGCTCAATGGGGCGATGGCGCTGTGCACCACCAAGACGGCGTCGCGCGGGACGCCGAAGCGCCGGAAAATCGGCAAGAACGCGCCCGCTTCTCGACCCTGGCTCATTTCGCAGCGACCGCGGGCGCGCGCTTTTCCGCCTTGATTTCTTCGATCCGATCGAGGCAGCGCTCGACATCGCGGAACGGCAGGCCGCTGAGGTCCGTGAGGTCCAGCTCCCACCACTTGACGCGCAGAAAACGCTCGATCGTTTGCTCGGCGAACCGGTAACGTTTGACCGTTGCGGGAACTCCCGCAACGATCGCATACGGGGGCACGTCCTTCGTCACCACGGAGCCCGCCGCAATGATCGCGCCGTCGCCGACGGTCACGCCGGCCGTCACGTTGACGTTATGCCCCGTCCATACGTCGTTTCCGATGGCGACGGTCGAGAACATGTCGGGTGTGCGATCGAGCCGTTCGAAGTCGTTGTATTCATCGACCCAGTCGAACGATTTCGGGTGATATTGAAACTCGTGGATGCTGAGCCAATTCGATGGATGATTGAACGGATTGATCGCGGTCCGCGCGCCGATCGCGCAGAAGGCTCCGATCGTCGCCCGCGCGATGAAGCAGTTCTCGTTCATGCCGAAGTACTTGCCGGCCACCACGTTTGCTCGGTTTTGGTTCTTTATAGTCTCATGGCGGACGTTTGCAATCCGGCGGCTGGAAATCGGACTCATCGGGTAACAACGGCGCTGGAATACGTGGCTGCGGCAGCGGGCATGCCGGGAAACCGATGACCGCGGAGTGTCGATCAAATTTTGACTGCTCCCTCGAATGACCTATGAACCGCGACCCAACATGGCAACCGTCAAGAATTTCTTAAGCTCGCAAGCCCCGCTCAAGGTCGGTGATGCCGCCGCCGCCTTGCTCGTGTTGGAGGATGAGCGATACCTTTTGCAGTTGCGCGATGACATCCCGCAAATCTGGTACCCGGGTCATTGGGGGCTTTTCGGCGGCAGCGTCGATGCGGGCGAGGATGAAATAGAGGCTCTACGCCGGGAGCTGCGCGAGGAGCTCGAGCTGGAGATGTCCGAGGCGCGCCTCTTCGTCCGCTTCGAATATAACCTCACGCCGATCGGGCTCGGGTGCTATTTCCGGGCGTATTACGAGGTGCCCGTCAGTCTCGCGGCGTTTGATCATCTCGTCCTGCGTGAAGGGGCCGACATGCGGGCGCTGGCCGGCGATGAGGCGCTCGCGCTCCCCAAAATCTCTCCCTACGACGGGTTTGCGCTGTTCCTGCACCACCATCGGCGGCGTCTTGCAGGTTCCGTGTACGGTTCCAGTTGACCGTCATCCTGAGGTGGCCGAGCGAAGCGAGGCCCTCGAAGGATGAGCGGCCCGTCGCCCACCGATCTCGGGATTACCCGAGATCGGCACCATAGCGCGCAAGTCGGCAACAGCCGACTTGCGGTGGCTCCCCCGGATCAAGTCCGGGGCCGCGAGCGCCTCAGAGCCTGCCCCGGACTTGATCCGGGGGTGACGGGAATGAGTCAGTGCTCGACGCCGTTGGCCTCACCCCCACCGCTCCCGCCATGCTTCCAGCATCAGCACCGTCCACAGCGGGAACTCCCAGTTGCGGATCCCGGCCAAGTGCTCGCGCCAGGCCTGCTGCACCGGTTCGGGACGCAGCAGTCCGCCGGCCGCGAGGCGAGGAGCGGCCAGCAAGGACTCGGCCCACTCCCGCAACGGGCCGCGCATCCACGCGCCGACGGGCACCCCGAACCCCATCTTGGGGCGATCGACCAGCGAGTCCGGAACGTATCGATTGAGGAGGCGGCGGAGCAGCCATTTGCTCGTGCCGTGGCGCACCTTGAGGCGCAACGGCAACCCCCAGGTATAGGCGACAACCCGATGATCGAGCAGCGGCACCCTGCCCTCCAGTCCGACGGCCATCGTCGCGCGGTCCACCTTCGTCAGAATGTCATCCGGCAGATAGCCGACCATGTCGAGAAATTGCATCCGCGATACGAGGTCGGGAAAATCGCGCGCGATCGTCGTGTCCCACAGCGGTCCGCGCGGCTCGCTGCCGTGCGCGGCGATCTCATGCGGCCGCTCCCACTGGCTCATCAGGCGGCGGTAGATTGCATCGGGCTCGATGTGGTCGAGCATGGTTGCGAGACTGTGAATCCGCTGCCCCGGCGAGGCGGGGCGCCACGACGCCGGCACGACGCCGAACAGCCGGTTCCACGCGCTTGGCGAAAGGGCACGCAACGCGACCTTCGATGCACGGCGCAACGGCGCGGGAATGTTGTGGAGGATGAGGGTCAATCGCTCGGCCCAAAAATATCGGTCGTATCCGGCGAACAGCTCGTCCCCGCCGTCGCCGGAGAGCGCCACGGTGACATGCCGACGGGTCATCTCGGAAACGAGATAGGTCGGAATCTGCGAAGGGTCGGCGAACGGTTCGTCGAACCAGTCGGGAATGCGAGGAATGACGTCGAGCGCATGCTTCGGCTCGACGTAGAGCTCGGTGTGTTCGGTGCCGAGGTGAGCGGCGACACGCCGGGCATGGGCCGCCTCGTCGTAGCCCATCTCGCGGAAACCGATCGAGAAGGTCTTGGCCGGCCGCGTGCTCTGTGCCTGCATCAGCGCCACGACCGTCGAGGAGTCGATGCCGCCGGACAGAAACGCGCCGAGCGGCACGTCGGCGATCATGCGCAGCCGCACCGCGTCGCGCAGCAATTCGTCGAGCCGCTCCAGCGCCTCGTGCTCATCCGTCGCATCGTCGGCCCGGGCAAGTCCCGCGCGGGCAATGCTGCGGACGTCCCAAAAGCAGGTCAATTGCGGCGGCTCGTCCGCGCGCAGGTTGAGGATATGGCCGGGCGGCAGCTTTGCCGCTTCCCGATAGATGGTGCGCGGCTGGGCGACGTAGCCGAGGCGCAGATACCCGACGACCGCATCCGCATCGATGGTCGGCGACCATCCGGGAACTTGACGGAACGCTTTGAGCTGCGAGGCAAACAGCACGCGCTCGGGCGTGGCGGCGTAATAGAGCGGTTTGATGCCGAGACGGTCGCGCACGAGCGACAGGGTGCGGGTCGTGCGATCCCACAGCGCGAACGCAAACATGCCGATGCTGCGCTCGACTGCACCCTGCACGCCCCACAGCGCACAGGCTTCGAGCAGTACCTCGGTGTCCGATTCGCTGCGCAAATGCCGGCCGGCGGCCTCGAGCTCCCGGCGAATGTCCCGATAGTTGTAGATTTCTCCGTTCAACATTATGACGTAACGGCCGTCCCGCGACTGCATCGGCTGCGCGGCGCCGGGGCTGAGATCGATGATGGCAAGCCGTCGATGAGCGAGAACAGCGCCGCCCTCCGTCCACACGTTGCCCGCATCCGGGCCGCGATGCGATAACGTGCAGTTCATGGCTTCGCCGACCGCACGCAGGGCGTCCGCCGTCGTCCGCGCTCTCCACTCGATGATGCCGGCAAGCCCGCACATGTCGTCCCCTTCTAACGCCGGATCCGACGACCGTCGAGGTCCGGTCAGTGTCTCATGCGAGCTCGTCGTGGTTGAAGAGGCGCGGTGACGGATGAAAGTCTTGTTTTTCATCCGTTCGCTCGAGTTCGGCGGCGCCCAGCGCCAACTGGTGATGCTCGCCAACGGCCTGGCGCGGCGCGGCCACGACGTGGCGGTTGCCGTCTTGTATTCCGGCAACGCCATGGAAGCCGCACTCGCCGGGGTGCGCCTGTTGCCGCTCGACAAGGCCGGCCGGTGGGACGTCGTCGGTCCGGTGGCGCGGCTTTGGCGGCTTTTCCTCGCCGAACGGCCCGACGTCGTCTACAGCTTCCTCACGACGCAGACCACGCTTGCCGCGCTCCTTCTGCCCCCATGGCTCGCGACGCGGCTGGTCTTCGGCGTGCGTTCGGGCGGCATGGAGCTCGATAAGTACGACGCATTATCGGCCTTGAGCTATCGGGCGGAGGCCTTGCTGTCGTGGCGCGCCGATCTCGTCGTCACCAATGCGCGCGCCGCGCGCGCCGATGCGATCGCCCGCGGATTGCCGGAGGATCGAATTGCGGTGGTGCCCAACGGGATCTCCGACGGCGCTGGGGAATCGGCGAGGATGCATTCGTCGTCGGAATGGTGGCGCGGCTCGATCCGATGAAGGACCACCCGAACTTCATCGCGGCTGCGGCCGAGTTCGCGCAGGCGCACGCCGACGCGCGTTTCGTCTGCGTCGGCGACGGCCCGCCCGCTTACCGTCAGCAGCTCGAAGCGCTTGCCCGGTCCAGTGGCCTGCAAGATCGGCTCCTGTGGGCGGGGGAGTCCGCAGACACGGTTTATAACGCCTTCGACGTCGCGACGCTGACATCCGCATTCGGCGAGGCATTTCCCAACGTGGTCGGCGAGGCCATGGCGTGCGGCGTACCGGTGGTGGCGACGGACGTCGGCGATGTCCGCGTCATCGTCGGCGACTGCGGGGAAGTCGTGCCGCCCCGGCAAGCGGGCCTCCTGAGCGCGGCCTGGACGCGCATGCGGTCGCGGTTGACGCAGGATCCCACTGCGCTGCGCGCCGCCGTGCGCAGGCGCATCGCGGAGCATTACGACCTCGAGAGCATGATAAGAAAAAGCGAGGAGGTCCTCATGGAGCTCTGCGCCGGACGCCCGGCTGCGGAAATTGCCGCGCAATCGCAGTAGCGCCCGGGCGGACAACGGTTGGCCGGGAGCAAAGCCACCCTCCCCGCCCGTCGACTGCGCGATGGAATCCCGCATCGTTGTGGCACTGTCGAATATAAGATGCTTCTGGACACTGCCCTGTGTCTTGGATACCTGACCAATCCTTCCTTCTCGATGCAGTCGATGGCCGAATCTCGTGATCGATTGCACGGCACTCTCGAAGTCGAGCCCCGTCAGTTTAGAATACATCCGTTGAGTCATGCATAAGCCCATGGCCTTCATCGATCTCGCTCGGCAGCGCTCGCACCTGGGCGACGGCATCGATCGCGCCATGCAGCGCGTGCTGGCGCATGGCAATTTCATCATGGGTCCGGAGGTGGGCGAGCTCGAGCATGCGCTTTCGGTCTTTTCCGGCGCCAAGCACACCCTCACCTGCTCCAACGGCACCGACGCGCTCGGGCTCGTTCTCATGGCGCTGGGGGTCAAGCCCGGCGATGCCGTGTTTTGCCCGAGCTTCACCTTCGTGGCGACCGCCGAGGCGGTCGTGTGGTTCGGCGCGACGCCGGTTTTTGTCGATGTCGAAGAGGACAGCTTCAATATGGATCCGGCGAGCCTCGAAGCCGCGATCCGTACAGCCCAGGTGCAGGGGCTCAAGCCTGCCGGCGTCGTTTCGGTTGATCTGTTCGGGCAGCCGGCCCAGTACGACCTGATCGCGCCGATCTGTTCGCGCCACCGCCTTTGGCTTCTGAGCGACGCGGCGCAGAGCTTCGGCGCCTCCTACCAGGGCCGCAATGTCGGCACGATCGGGATCGCGACGGCGACGAGCTTCTATCCGGCAAAGCCGCTCGGCTGCTATGGCGACGGCGGCGCGGTGTTCACCGATGACGACGATCTCGCCGCCGTCGTGCGGTGCCTGCGGGTGCACGGGCAGGGAACCGACAAGTACGACAACGTCCGCGTCGGTCTCAACGGGCGCATGGATACCTTGCAGGCGGCAATTCTGATCGAGAAATTGCGCATCTTTCCCGCCGAGATCGAGCGGCGCAACCGGGTCGCCTCCCGCTACAGCGCCGAGCTCGCGAGCGTTGCCCATGTGCCGCAATTGCGCGCGGGCGCGACCTCGGTCTGGGCGCAATACACGATCCGGGTTCCCGCTTCCCGCCGCAACGCCCTCGCTGAAGGTCTCAAGGCACGCGGGATTCCGACCGCGATCCATTATGCAAAGCCCGTGCACCGCCAGCTTGCATACCGGACCTATCCGGTTGCCGGCAACGGATTGCCGGTCAGCGAGCGCATCGCCGACGAGGTCATCAGCCTGCCGATGCACCCGTATCTCGAGGAAACCGAGCAGGATCGCGTCATCGAGGCGGTCAAAGCCGAATTGTGCTGAACGGGTGTCCTTTGTGAAAATAACGGCACCGGTGATGTTACCGGGTCGCCGGGACAGGCCGACGCCGAACCCCGTCACGAGAGGGCATGGTAGTCTCGGTACCAGGCGGCGAAGCGTTTGAGTCCCTCCTCGATCGGCGTCGCGGGCTTAAATCCCACTTCGCGCATGAGATCGTCCACGTTCGCCTGCGTCTCCAGCACGTCGCCCGGCTGCATCGGCGCGAGCTCCCTGATCGCCGGGCGGCCAAGCTCGCGTTCGAGCAGGTCCACGACGCGGGAGATTTCCACCGACTGGTTGTTTCCGATGTTGTAGACGCGCCACGGCGCGGCGCTGCTCGAGGGGTCCGGCGATCGCCCCGACCATTTCGGATCGCCCGTCGGCGCCCGGTCGACCAGGTGCTCCATTGCCGCCACGACGTCGTCGATATACGTGAAGTCGCGGCGCATCTGTCCGTGATTGAACAGCCGGATCGGCTCTCCCTCGACGATCGCCTTGGCGAACGTGAAAACGGCCATGTCCGGTCGGCCCCAGGGGCCGTAGACGGTGAAGAAGCGCAAGCCCGTTGCCGGCAGCTTGAAAAGTGCGCTGTAGGCGTGCGCCATCAGCTCGTTCGCCTTCTTGGTCGCCGCGTAGAGACTGATCGGGTGGTCGACATTGTCGTGCACCGAAAACGGCAGCTTCGTGTTCGCGCCGTAGACCGAGCTCGATGACGCGAACAGAAGGTGCGCCGTGCCGCGATGGCGGCACCCTTCGAGCACGTTGAGGAAGCCCGCCATATTGGCGTCCAGGTAGGCGTGCGGGTTGGCGAGCGAATAGCGCACGCCGACCTGGGCGGCGAGATGGACTACCGGCCCGAAGGCGCCCGTCCGGAACAAATCCGCGGTCCCTTCGCGGTCGGCAAGATCGAGGCGCCGGAAGGTGAAATCCTCAAATTCGCGCAGGACCTTCAGGCGCGCCTCCTTGAGCGCCGGGTCGTAATAGGCATTGATGCTGTCGACGCCGACGACGGGACGCCCGGCCTCGAGCAGGCGCCGGGCAAAGCTGAAGCCGATGAAGCCGGCAGCACCGGTGACGAGGACGGGCTCAGCGGACATGGGCGACTTGACCCTCGACTTTCATCGGCGCCGCCGGGACCGCGTCCATCAAGCCGCCGGGTTCAGACCTGATACAGAGGTCGCGAAAGGAGTGCTGCGGATGACCCAAGAGGTCAAGGGGACGCCTCTCGGCGCCATTGTTCACGAGAAAATGGTTTCGTGTTAAGCAGCGGTTGTGTGAGATTCGTGCAGTTTCGTTGATCCACCCGCGCGAGCCTCCGAGATGGGCATCGATATTCAACCCACGGCGATCGGCGGCGTAAAATTGATTACACCAACGAAGGTCGGCGATAAGCGCGGGTTTTTCTCCGAGGTCTATCGTCGCAATGAATTTGAAGCAGCCGGCCTCGTTCTCGATATCGTCCAAGAGAATCACTCGATGTCGGAGCGAGTGGGGACCATACGCGGGCTTCATTTCCAGACGCCCCCGTTCGCTCAAGACAAGCTGGTGCGCGTCGTTCGCGGCCGGATTCTCGACGTAGCGCTTGACATTCGCCGCTCGTCGCCGACCTTTGGCCGCCATGTCGCGGTCGAATTGTCGGCTGAAAACTGGCATCAGTTGCTGGTTCCGATCGGCTTTGCCCACGGCTTCTGCACGCTTGAACCCGATTCGGAGGTTGTGTACAAAGTGACCAATTACTACTCGCGCGAATGCGAAAACGGCCTTCTCTGGAACGATCCGGACCTCGGGATCAAGTGGCCGATCGATGAGGCGATCGCCTGGCTGTCCGATGCGGACAGAGCCTGGCCGCGGCTGCGCGAGCTGCCAGCGTTTTTCGATTGATCGATAGTCGCTTGGGTCTTGAACGCATGCGCGTCATTGTGACCGGTGGTGCTGGATTCATCGGCTCGGCCGTCTGCAGACACCTCGTGCTTCAGCAGGGGTGGACGGTCTTGAATCTCGACAAGCTGACCTATGCGGCCAATCTGCGTTCGCTCGACGTCATCGGGGGTCATCCACGCTACACCTTCGTGCGCGCCGACATATGCGACCGTGCCGCGCTCGACGCCGCCTTCGACGACTTCGCTCCCGACGCGGTGATGCACCTTGCCGCTGAAAGTCACGTCGACCGCTCGATTACCGGCTCCGGCGACTTCATCCGAACGAATGTTCTCGGCACCCACACGCTGCTCGAATCGACCCGCCGCTATTGGGCCGATCTGCCGAAGGAGGAGCGCGCACGGTTTCGCTTTCTCCACGTCTCGACCGACGAAGTCTACGGCTCGCTGGGAGAAACCGGGTGTTTCACCGAAACCACGGCCTACGACCCGCGATCCCCCTACTCGGCAAGCAAGGCGGCGAGCGACCATCTCGTGTGCGCGTGGCACCAGACTTACGGCTTGCCCATCGTCATCTCCAACTGCTCGAACAATTACGGGCCTTGCCATTTTCCGGAAAAGCTGATCCCGCTGGTGATCTTGAACGCGCTCGAGGACAAGCCGCTACCGATCTACGGCGACGGAATGAACGTCCGCGACTGGCTCTACGTGGAGGATCACGTCCGGGCGCTCGTGCTGATTTTGGCCAGGGGACGGAGCGGCGCGAAGTACAACGTCGGCGGACGGAGCGAGCGGACCAATCTGCAGGTCGTGCAGACGATCTGCGACATCCTCGACGAACTGGTTCCATCGCGCGCGTCCCGGCGCAACCTCATCACCTTCGTCGCGGATCGGCCGGGCCACGACCGCCGCTATGCCATCGATCCGTCCAGGATCGAGACCGAGCTCGGTTGGCATCCGGTCGAGTCGTTCGAGACGGGTCTGCGGAAAACCGTCCGCTGGTACCTGGACAATCGGCCGTGGTGGGAGCCGCTGCGCCGAAGCGTATATGGCGGCGAGCGGCTCGGTCTCACCAATGTATGACGCGAACGCCGTGGATGCGCTGAACGTCGCGCTGCGAGGAACATCGGCATGAAGGGCATCATCCTCGCCGGGGGCAGCGGAACGCGCCTTTATCCGATGACCATTGCGGTCTCCAAACAACTGTTGCCGGTCTACGACAAGCCGATGATCTACTACCCCTTGTCGGTCCTCCTGCTCGCCGGCATCCGCGAGATTCTCGTCATCACCACCCCGGCGCATCAGGCCTTATTCCAGAACCTGTTGCGCGATGGACGCCAGTTCGGCGCCTCGATCAGCTATGCCGCGCAACCGCGGCCGGAAGGTCTCGCGCACGCGTTCATCATCGGACGGGACTTTGTCGGGCTTGAGAATTGCGCGCTGATTCTCGGCGACAATATCTACTACGGACAGGGGCTCTCGCAGTTGCTCAACAAAACCGCCAAGCGCGCATCCGGCGCGACCGTGTTCGCCTACGAGGTGGCCGATCCGCAGCGCTACGGCGTCGTGACCTTCGACGGCGACGGCCGCGCCACGACGATCGAGGAGAAACCGCGGCAGCCGCGATCCAACTGGGCCGTGACCGGCCTCTATTTCTACGACAACGACGTTGTCCGCTATGCGCAGGAGATAAAGCCCTCGCATCGCGGCGAACTGGAAATCACCGACGTCAACCGCTGCTATCTGGAGGCGGGCAACCTGCACGTCGAGCGCATCGGCCGCGGTTTTGCCTGGCTCGACATGGGAACCATGGACTCGCTCCTCGAAGCGTCGGAATTCGTGTCCACGCTGGAGCGCCGCCAGGGCCTCAAGATCGGGTGCCCTGAAGAAATCGCGTTGCGATTCGGCTACGTTACTCCGGACGAGATCGAGCCTTGGCTCGCCGAGCTGGGGAACGGCGGATATGCCGATTACGTTCGCAAGGTCGCCGCAAGCCTGTGATGCGTAATCCGAATGATTGCTTCGCCCGGCAATGACGACCGAACTGATCAACCGGATTTGGTTTAACCCTCACGGCTCACGCCACGGGCGCCGCGTTCGCGTGTCCTCGCCGAGCTGGAACAGTCCCTCGTAACAGGACAGGTTGGGATTGTAATAAGGATCGTGGGGCAGCACCGTCGCCCACCGCTCGGCGAGAAAGGCCCGCTCGCCCCTGAAGCGGCCGACCTTGTCCGACGCCATGTCGTCGCCGCGCGACGCCGATTCCAGGTGGTAGAATTCGGCATAGGGCGTCCAGGTGACGAGATAGCCGCGCTCGCGCAAGCGGAGGCAATAATCCACGTCATTGAACGCCACCGCCAGGCGCTCGTTGAGACCCCCGACCTCCGCGTAGACATCGGCACGGGTAAGAAGGCAGGCGCCGGTCACGGCGGAATAGTTCTGGACCAGCTCGGCGCGGGAGCCATATCCCGGTGATCCGCGCGGCAGCCCGGCGAAGCAGTTGATCGCCGATCCCCCGAAGCCGGCGATAATTCCGGCGTGCTGGATCGTGTCGTCGGGATAATAGAGCATGGCCCCGACCGCCCCCACTTTGGGACGCACCGCGTGCGAGACCATTTCGGTCAACCAGCCCTCGGCAATGACCAGAAGATCGTTGTTGAGGAGCCCGAGAATCGGGCTGGTGCAGTGGCGCGCTGCAAAGTTGTTGATCGCCGAAAAGTTGAACGGCTGTTCGTATTGCAGCACGCGGACCCGCGGCTGTTGCGCGAGGCCGGCGAGATACGCGACCGCGTCCGCCTCCGTGCTGTGATTATCGACGACGACGATCTCGTAATCGGGATAATCGGTCCGTTCGAGGATGCTGCCGACGACGCCTCGCAACAGGTCGGCCCGGTCGCGCGATGGAATGATCAAGCTGACCCGCGGGGGTGCCGCCGGCAGCGCGCGCCGCACCCGAAAATTCGCCCCGCTGCGGCTGGGCTCGACCGTTGCGGCAATTCCCGACCGCGCCAAATGCTGCTCCAAGGCCCGCCGCGCTTGCGGGTGGGTCGAACGCGCCGCCGGGCCATCGACGAACCGCGACCGCTCTACCGCGCGATGATGATAGAGAACGAAGGGAACGTGGCGGATCGTTGCGCTCGCGATGCGTTCGATTGCCCTCAGCGCGAGATCGTAATCGGCCCCTTCGAACGGCGGAGAAAAGCCGCCGATTTCGCCGATCAATTCACGGCGATACGCGACCAGATGGCCGAGGTAATTCTGGGAAAGGAAGAGGTCCGGGTTCCAATCGGTCTTGAAGTTCGGTTCGGACCGCCGGCCCTGATCGTCGATTTTGTCTTCATCGGTGTAGATGATGTTCGCGTCGGGGCGCGCATTGATTTCTTCGGCGATCATATAGAGGGCATGGGGGGCGAGCCGCCCATTCGGGTGAAGCCGGATGATGAATTCGCCGGCGGCCGCCGTGAATGCAGCGTTGCTCGCTTCGGCGAACCCGGCACCCGCCGCTTGGACGAACGTGATCCGGCTGTCGCGGCCCGCTTCGGCTTTAAGCGCGTGCGCAATGTCGCCTGGGATCGCGGCGTCGCCGACGATGCGAAGCTCCCATCGGTCGTAGTGTTGGGCCAGGAGCGAATCGACCGCGCCACGGACCGCATCGGCGGAAACGTTCTCGACCACAATGACGACGCTGAACAGCGGCCTTCGCCCGAGCCGGGCTATGCGCAATCTGATCGCGTCGACGTCCGAACCCGACAGTCGATCGTGCGCTTTGATCCAATCCGGGTCGTATTGCTGAGGCCCGCGCAATCGCAACAGGGCGCGCTTGAGCACATAGGCGAAACCGCGTTCCTGCCACAGCCAGAAAACCCGCATGAGCCATGGGCGCCTTTGCGGGCCACTTCGTTGCTTGAATGCGGAGTTCCCCTCGTTCCAGTGGCGATCGATGCGATCACTCGGACGTTTTTCTTGCACGCGACCCGGTTCCGTGTTGCTGCGGCGGAAAATACGAAATATACGGATGCCCTGTCCCAATGAGCAGTCGCGATGCTGCGCCCGTCGATTCACGTCATTATCGTCAATTGGAACTCTGGAAATCAACTTGTCGAGTGCCTGGAGTCGTTTGCTGCCGTCGTCGACGATGCGGTTTCCCTCACGAGCGTCACCGTGATCGACAACGCCTCCGCCGACGGGTCGCTTGATGCGACCGAGAGGCTCGAAGCGGCCTTGCCGCTCGCGATCATCCGCAATCGGGAAAACAGGGGATTTGCCGCGGCGTCCAACCAGGGTGCCGCCGGGTCGACCGCGGATTTCCTATTGTTTCTCAACCCCGACACGCGGCTGACGCCGGGATGTTTCGAGGCGCCGGCGCGGTTCTTGAGCGATCGTACCAATGAATCGGCCGGCATCGTCGGCATCCAGCTCATCGACCCTGACGGCAAGGTCGCGCGCAGCTGCGCCCGGCGGCCGCGTCCCCTCGCCATGATCGGCAACAGCCTCGGCCTCGACCGCCTCATGCCGTCGGTCTTTCCGCCGCATTTTCTCTTCGAGTGGGACCATCAGGAAACATGCACCGTCGATCAGGTGATGGGCGCGTTCTGCTTCATCCGCCGCTCGCTGTTTGCGGCCTTGGGCGGCTTCGACGAACGGTTCTTCGTCTATTACGAGGATCTCGACCTGGCGGTCCGCGCGCAGGCGCGTGGGTGGCGGAGCATGTATCTCGCCTCGGCGCAGGCATACCATCGCGGCGGAGGGACCACGGCCGCGGTCAGGGACCGCCGATTGTACTATCTCGTTCGCAGCCGCATTCTGTTCAGCCTGAAGCATTTTGGGCTCGGCGCGGCGCTGGGCGTCATTGTTGCCTCTCTGTTTCTCGAGCCGGTGGCGCGAACGGCGCACGCGCTATCGTCGCGCCGCCTCGCGGAGGTGAAGGAGATCGCGCGCGGCTTCGCCATGCTCTGGCAGCATCTTCCCGAGATCATCCGAACTCATTTGCGTTTGGCTCATGCCCAAAGTGCTGCTGCTCACGCGCTATGACCGGCTGGGCGCCGCCAGCCGCGTCCGGTTCCTGCAGTTCCTTCCCGGTTTGGCCAGCCACGGCATGGATATCGATGTTCAGCCGTTTTCCGATAATGCCTATTTGCTGGCCTTCTATGCGGGTCGCTCGGTCGGCCCTGCCCACATCGCCCGGTTCTATGCCCGGCGTTTGCAGGCGTTATTGAAGCGCCGGCGCTACGACCTGGTTTGGGTGGAAAAGGAGGCCCTGCCGTGGCTTCCGGCCTGGTTGGAATTCGCGCTGCTGTCCGGGGTGCCTTACGTGGTCGAGTTTGACGACGCCTGGTTCCATCGCTACGACCGCCACCCGCTTGCGCTGATCCGCGGCCTGATGGGGCGCAAAATCGATGCCGTGATGAGGTCCGCCGCCGCGGTCGTGGTCGGCAACCAATACCTGAAGGAGCGCGCCGACAAAGCCGGCGCCCGTCGTGTGGAGCTCATTCCGACCGTCGTCGACCTCGCCCGCTATCCGCCGATGAACGATCTCGCCGGCGGAGCCGAGCAGGGCATCACGATCGGATGGATCGGCACGCCGCTGAACGCCTATTATCTGGAACGGATCGAGCCTGCTTTGCGCTGCCTCGCTCAAGCGGGCGGGGTGAGGCTCCGCATTGTCGGGGCACCGGTTCCGGGGAAATTCGCCGGCCTTCCCGCCGAAAGCAGGGCCTGGAGCGAAGCGACGGAAATTGCCCAAATCTGCGCCTTCGACGTGGGGATCATGCCGTTAGACGATACGCCGTGGGAAAGAGGCAAATGCGCCTACAAGCTGTTGCAGGTCATGGCCGCCGGCA
>WNGA01005298.1_pt1 | contig 42857 bp, 36 predicted proteins | sample 5400061 | NCBI WGS metagenome assembly WNGA01 (sample SAMN13153366, study PRJNA577476) | soil metagenome | isolation source: 100 cm soil or saprolite under grassland replicate 2 | place: USA:California | collected 2016-06-15 | reverse complement strand
CAGGTCCGGCGCCGTCGTCATCGCCAGGCTGATCTCCAGGGCGCGATGCTTGCCGTAGGAGAGCAAGCGGGCCGGCAGGTCCCGCTCTCCCACCAGGTTGATCCGTCGGAGGACCTCCTCGGCCTCGCGCGTCACGTCGCCCATCTTGTCCACCCGATGGACCAGATTGAAGCGGATGCCGCGTCTCGCCAGGATCCCCATCCGGATGTTCTGGAACGTCGTCAGTCTCGAGAACGTGCTCGTGATCTGAAAGGAACGCCCCATGCCCAGGCGGGTCAGGCGATAGGGGCCGGCGCCGGTGACGTCCTCGCCTCGGAAGAACACCTGTCCCCTACGTGGGGCATAGGTGCCGGTGATCACGTTGAAGAGGGTGGTCTTGCCCGCGCCGTTGGGTCCGATGATGGCGTGCCGCTCTCCTTCCCTCACGCGGAGGTTGACGCCCAGAAGCACCTGCAACCCGTCGAAGTCGTGAGACAGATCCTTGGTCTCAAGGATGCTCATCGGGCCTGTTCCGCGGTCCCCGGCAAGGCGAAGCGAGAACGCCACTTGTCCCTCACCGATCCCAGAGCGCCCAGGAACCCGAGGGGAAAGTACATGATGACCAGGATGAGGATCAGGCCCACGACCAGCTCGACGCGCTCCGTATAGCGACTGGTCAGCTCACTGATCAGCCCGAAGATCGCTGCGCCGAAGATCGGGCCGAAAAAGCTGCCGATGCCCCCGATCATGGTCATCATGACCGGCGCAAAGGAGTTCGAGATGTGGAGCGCGCCATCGGCCGAGACCAGGTCCTGGAACAGCGCGTAGATCGAGCCGGCGACCCCGGCGAAGCCGCCGGAGAGCAGATACACGACCGCCTTCGTCTGCGGCACCCTGAACCCCAGGTAGGCGACCCGGTTGGGATTGTCGCGCACGCCCACCATGACGCTCCCGAACGGCGTCTTCGTCACGAACCAGAGGACGAACATGCTCGCCCCCAGGACGATCACGGCGAAGTAATAGAACTTCGACGGATCCTTCATCTCGACGGACAGGATCCCCGGAATGCTGAACGGCGGGATCGGGAACCCGCCGACCCCGTCCTCGCCGCCCGTGATGCCTCGGAGCTTGAGGGCGAGGACGTAGACGAGCTGGCCGAAGGCGAGGTGAAGCATGGAGAAAGCGGTGCCGCTGAGGCGGACCATCAGGGGACACAGGATGAGGGCGAGGCCGACCGCCGCCGACACGCCGATCATCATCGCCGGCATCAGCGGTAGCCCCTTGATGTGCGTCAACGCGAGCGCCGTGCCGTAGCCGCCGGCGCCGAAGAACATGGCGTGCCCGAAGCTGAGAAGGCCGGTGAAGCCCAGCAGCAGGTTGAGCGCCACGGCATACAGCGCAAAGATGGCGAAGGTGACGAAGACGTTGGTGAAGTAGACGCCGAAGAGTTTCGGGTACGCGAGCAGGACGACGAGCGCGACCCCGAGGAGGATCCGCCGCAGGGCCTGGGCCGTCATTCTCGCTCGCCGAAGAGGCCCATCGGCTTGAACGCCAGGACGATGGCCATGAAGATGAACATCAGGACCGGCGCGAGCTGGGACACGAACTGAACGCCGTAGGAGTTCAGCTCGCCGAGGATGATGGAAACCAGAAAAGCCCCCCAGAGGCTTCCCAGGCCTCCCGTCACCACCACGACGAAGGCGTCCATGCCCATCTGGTCCGCCAGCCCGGGGAAGACAGTCAGGATGGGCGCGATGGCCACGCCCGCGACTCCCGCCAACCAGGTGCCGACCCCGAACACGAACATGAAGAGCACGGGCACGTTGATGCCGAGCGCGTTGACCATGTCCGCGTCGGACACGGCGGCGCGCACGACCATGCCCAGCCGGGTCTTGTAGAGGAGCATGGACAGAATCGCCAGCACCACGAGCGCCAGGCCGATGACGAACAATCGATAGACCGGATAGTCCAGACCGCCCAGCGCGAGCCGCCCCTCCAGAATCGGGGGAACACGGATCGACAGGCTCTCGGTTCCCCAGAAGACCTTGACGCCCTCCAGGATGACCAGGGAGATCCCCACGGTCAGGATCAGCTCGCCGATGTGCCCGAACACGTGCACCTTCCTCAGAAGAAACCGCTCGCACAGGATCCCGACGACCGCGGCCACGACCGGCGCCACGACCAACGCGATCCAGAAGTTCCCGGTCATCGCCAGCACCTGGTAGGAGAAGTAGCTGGACAGCATGAAGAACGAGGCATGGGCGATGTTCAGGATGCCCATCATGCCGAACACCATGGTCAGGCCGGACGCCACCAGGAAGAGCAGCATCCCGTACGCCAGTCCATGTATGCCCTGGGCAACATACATCGCTGTCGTCGGCTCCACGGGTGTCTCCTTTCCCTTGAATGCGCCGCGTCTCCAGTGGGCGCCGGAGGCGGGCCGGGATCCTCGGTCCTCCCGCTGAGCTAGTCTCCCGCTTCGCTCTTGTCCTTGCACCGCGCCAGGGCGCGGTCCATCTGCGGGAGGACGTACTTGGCCGGGATCTTGACGGACGGGCCCGTGCTGGCGGTCCCCTCGTACCAGAAGTACGGCGGCATGTTGAACGACTCCTTCTGTCTCGCGGGCGGGACGTATTCCTCGACGTGGAGGTCCTGGATCACCTTGTGGTCGCACGCGCGCATGGTCAGCGTGTTTCCGTTCAAGAGCGTGTAGCTGTCGCCTTCCCAGACCTTGATGATCTTTTCGGGGTCCGTGCTGCCCGCTCGCTCGATGACGCTCAGCAACCAGTACGTCTGCTGGATGTACGAGCCGATGTTTCCTGTGCCGTGCTCGTACAGTCGACTGTTGTGTGGCGCGGTCCACTTGGTCTTCCACAGGTCGTTCCAGGTCTTGTACGCCTTGATCTGCGCCGGCGTCTTGAAGGCCCCACCCTCGCTCCCGTACTGGCTCACGTGAATGAGCCCGGTCGTCCCCTCGACGCCGACCCGGTGAAGCATGTTGGGCTCGTCCAGGAAGATGTTCGCGAAGGGGAGCCTGATGCCCATCTGCCTCGCCTGAACGAGGAGGTTCTCGGCGTCGGGGATCCAGTCACCCGTATAGATGACCTCCGTCCCGGAGGCCTTGATCTTCTGCAGGTAGGGCGCGAAGTCCTTCATGAACAGCGGATGGTAGTCCTCGCCGACGATCTCGGCCTCCGGATAGTACTCCTTGAGGCCCTTCTTGAACCCCTCCGCGAGGGAGTGGCCGAACAGATAGTCCTGGCAGAGGATGTAGAACTTCTTTTCCTTCTTCCGGATCTTGCCATAGTAGTACGCGGCGGCGCGACCGATCTGCTCGGTGGAAAACGAGCTCATGAACGAATAGCGGGAAAAGTTCGTGCTGTCGTAGAGCTCGTCGGACAACGACGCCGTATTCTGGGCGACGACTTTGTACTTGTCGGCCACCTGGTTGATGACCTTCATCAAGTTGCTGCCGTCGGTGCCCCACAGCACGTGCACTTTTTCCTGCAGCACCATGCGTTCGGCGACCTTTTTCGTCTCCGACGGCTGTGACGCGTGGTTCGCCTTGATGACCTCGACCTTCTTCCGCTTGCCATCGACCAGAATGCCGCCCCGCTTGTTGATGTCATGGGCCGCCCACTGGACGGAGATGAAATAGATCTGTCCCACGACGGCGGCGGGCCCGGAAAAGGAGGCCACCACCGCGATCTTGATGGTGTCCCCGGTGGGGATGACCGGGTTGTTCGGATCGAAGTCGGACATGTCCCCCATCTTGTTCGCGTCGAACGCGGCGTTGGCCGCCATGGCCTGGGGAGCGCCCACGAGCAGGAGACAGGAGAGGACGACGATCGTGAACAGCGGGTGCGGTGGCTTCATGGTGACCTCCTTGACGTGTGCGAATATCTGCTGGGCGCGCTTTGTACCGACCGACAGACCCCCATCTCGGAACGCAAACTCCTCCACCCAAGCCGAGAGAGCCCGCCAGGCTAACCCCGATGCTAGCCGCCCCAGTGGCGGCAATGCAAGCCAGCGACAAGGGCCCCCCTCAAAGCCAAGCGGATCCTGTACCAGCAGGAGGGTCGAGCGGTGTGTCTTCCGACCAGAATCTGCTCGACAAGCCGATCGGTGACAAGTTCTTCGGCCGGGAGACGCTCGCGTGGTTCGCGGCGTCCCCTCTCCCGCGGTCCTGCAACAGCAGCAGCCCAAGGGCCACCATCTGAAGCATGAAGCTCGCTGAAGACAGAATCCGACGATCGAGGCGGTCGACGAAGAACCCCGTGATGGTCCTACCGACCACCGCGGCAGCGGTGGTCAAGCTCACCGCCAGTGAGGCTGACTGCGGCCCGAAGAACTGCAGGAGATACGAAATCTGGTGCGTCAGAAATCCCACCTGAGCGACCAGACCGAGGGCAAAGGGAATCGATATCGTGAGGAAGGCTCGATCATGGACGGCTCCCCGGCGGCTCCACTGGCTCGCAAGCCTTCGCGGGCCGGCCGCTGTCGGTCCGCCTCCAGTGGGCCGAGGGGCACCATCCGGCAGGAGCCCCATATCCTCGGGGCGCTGTCTGAGCGCGAGCAATACCGGTGTCATCACGGCTAGCATCATCGCCACCGCGATGTCGAGACCCTTCTCGAACCCCAGCTTCGTCGTGAGGAGGACAAGGAGCGGAATAGCCGATATCCGCGATGACCTGCCGAGCCACACCGGTGACGTCGACGCTCAGGGAGGAGACCGAGTTGACGGCCAGGAACACCAGGCGAACCTTGGAAGTTGGTCGAAAGACCCGGAGGTCCACCGTGAGCAAGCAACGTGTCTTGTTCCTCTGCACACACAACTCGGCTCGGAGCCAGATGGCCGAGGGATTCCTCCGCGCGCTGGCCGGTGACCGTTTCGAAGTCGCCAGCGCAGGGACGGAAATGACTCGTGTCCATCCACTGGCGAGCCGCGTGATGGCCGAGGTTGGCATCGACCTGAGCGGGCACTTTTCGAAGATCGTGGATCAGCTTCTCGGTCAGCCGTGGGATTACGTGATCACGGTCTGCGACAGCGCGAAGGAGAGCTGCCCTGTCTTTCCGGCCACGACGAGCCGCATTCACTGGAGTGTCCTCGATCCGTCGCAGGTGACCGGAACGGAAGAGGCGCGACTCCACGCCTTCCGAACCGTGCGAGATGAGATCGCGGAGCGGTTCGGTTCCTGGCTGAGCGGCGGAGGCACTGGCGCCCATGGCGAGACCATGGCCTGACGCACTCCCCGTACGCGGTGGAATCCATGCGGGGGAGTCTCTGGAAGATCAACCGCGAGTCGCCCGGCGAGTGGATGGAGGGGCGGAGGCGCCGTCGATCAGTTCCACCAGGATCGGAGTTACGCTCGAGCTGGCGCCAGGTGCCGCGGCCCCTGGGCCGCCGGCCACCGCTCGAGCTGGGCGAACGCGGCTGATGGCCCGTCGAAGACGAGGAGCCCGTCCGCCGGCGCCAGAACCCGGCTGGCCACGCAATTCGCCGCATCAGGGCGACTCAGGCTCACCAGGGCCGTCAACCGCTCCAGTCGCCCGAGGGCGGCGACGGGTGCCAAGAAGCATTCGAGGTCGGCCACGCCCAGGGCGTGGTCGGGTTCGCGGATCACGAGATGGCGCGGGCCAGGCATGAGCGCCCGTGCGAGCGCCACTCGGGCCGCCGTCTCGAGATCCACGCTCGATGCGGGCTCGTGGAGCCGTCCATCCAGCCCGACCCGCTCGAGGGCATGCATCGCCGCCTCTCGCCTCGCTAGGCGAGGAACGTGCTCGCTTGGGATCATGCGTCCGGCGATGGCATCGAGCAGGGCCAGCCGCTCCTCCGGCCGCGCCCAGACGACCACGACAAGTCCAGGGCCTTCCAGCCGGGCGCACACACGATGAAGCAGCCAGCCACCATCGGAACGTGGAACGCCGATGCCGAGCAATTCCAGCACGGCCAACAGCATGTCGCGGTCTTGTTACATCAGCGTGACGCACCCATGACGTCTTTGTTGCGGAGAGCTAGACTAGAGAACTGAGCCACCGAGGCACAGGCTCAGGTGGACAGAGCGTCTGACTACGAATCCGAAGGCCAGAGGTCCGAATCCTCTAGGGCGCACCACCCTCCCCCGCCGACATGTCGCGCGGCGCCGCCTCGGCGGCGCGGCCAGGCAGCGCCCGGTCGTCTCGTGGCTGCCAGCCGGCACGGCGGAGATCGTCGATCGCGAGCCTGACGCGCTCCAGTTCACGGCCGAGCCGCTCGACCAGCCCGGCGACCTGCTCGTCCGCCATCGGCGTCTCCCCTGCCAGCTCGGCGCACAACTCGCCCATGTGCCACGCCCCGACCACCACGCAGCTGCCGCTCAGCCGGTGCGCCGTGCTCGAGACGATCACCCGGTCGCGAGCCTCCGCTCCTCTGCGCAGGCTCTCGAGGTCGTCGCCCGCCGTCCGGAGGAACCCCGCGAGCATCTCCTCCACCAGCGCACCGGCCTTGCCCTCGAACCGGAGCAAGCGCATCAGGGCTCCCGGATCGAGCGCAGTCGCCCTGCCTTCCTCCACGTCGCCGCGTGTCTCTTCCGGCGCCCCCCTTCCCGAACCGAGCAGCCTCCCGAACAAGCTCAGGGCCTGATCGAGGTCGATCGGCTTGGACAGATAGGCGTCGCACCCCGCCTCCCTGGCGCAGATCTCGTCACCTTTCATGGCAGAGGCGGTGACGGCCACGATCGGGATGTCCTTGGTCCCCGGGTCCGACTTCAGGCGCCGCGTCAGCTGGAGGCCGTCCATCCCGGGGAGCTGCAGGTCCATCACGACCAGCCGAGGGCGCGACCTCTCGATGGACGCGAGTGCCTCGTCGGCTTGCGTCGCCGTGCGCACCTCGTGGCCCGCGGACTCGAGCAGCATCTGCACGAGCCTCAGGTTCAGCGGGTTGTCGTCGACGACGAGGATCGGATCACCCAAGGCTCGACTCCTCTCTCGGCCCATCCGCGGGCTTGACCCGCTTCCCGACGGCCTGCAGGCAGCGTCGCAAGTCTTCGACCAGAACCGCCTCCGCTCCCGGGGCCTTGGCGAGGAACGCCTGGGTCTGCGAGGCGAGTCGGTCGCGCTCCGGGATCGTCAGGTCGCGGACCGTCCACACGATCACGGGCACGTGGCGGCAGCGCGGCAACTTCCGGAACTCCTCCAGGAACCCGAAACCGTCCATGCCGGGCAGCATCAGATCGAGGATGACGGCGCCGGGCGTGGACCGTCGCGCCGCACTCAACCCCTCCTCGCCGCGCGCGCAGCCGACGCAGGGGAATCCGAGATCGGCGAGCATCACCTGCATCAGCCTGAGGCTGGCGGGGTCGTCCTCCACGACCAGCACCTCGGGCCCGTCCTCCGACCGCACGCGCGCGTGCTCGAGAGCCGCAAGTAACTCGCCGGAGGTCACCGGCTTGCGCAGGACGGCGCTGATGGGGACCACGCTCGCGATGCCCCCGCCGGAAGAGACACTGACGACGACGATCGGGACGAGCGCGTTCCGCGTTTCCACGCGGATTCTCCGCGCGACCTCGAGGCCGGTCATGTCCGGCAGCTCCAGGTCCAGGGTGATGGCGTCGTACTCCCGCTCCGCGGCGAGCGCGAGGGCCGCGGCCCCTGTCGCGGCGGTCTCGACCGTGTAGCCCGCGCTGGCGAGCGTTCCTGCGATCCACGCCAGGTCCTTGGGTTCGTCATCGATCACGAGGATCCTGGGATGATCGGAGATCGGCGCCGGCGCCGACGCGGGCGGCGCGTCCGCGGGTCGGGTCCCCATCGCCGGGAAGGCCACCGCGAGGCGAGGGAGAACGGCGAAGAAGACGCTGCCCTTGCCCGGGGCGCTGCTGACGCCGACGCGGCCGCCCTGGGCGGCGACGATCTTCTTCACCAGGGCCAGTCCGAGACCCGTTCCCGAGTGCGACTTCGCCGCCCCCGCCTCGAGCTGCTGGAACTCGACCCACAGGCGACCGAGGTCTTCCGCCCGGATCCCGATCCCGGTGTCCTCGACCTCGAGGCGCCACTCGCCCTCGCTCTCGGGCTTCGCCCGGATCCAGACGCAGCCGTTCCTGGGCGTGAACTTGATGGCGTTCGACACGTAGTTGTAGAGGACCTGCTTCAGCCGCCCCGGGTCGGCTGTCACTCGAGCGATCCTGGGGTCGACGTCCCGCTCGAGACGGATCCACTTCCGCGCGGCCATCTCCCGCACGATGTCGGCGGTCTCGTCGATCAGGGCGGAGAGATCCACCGGCTCGGGCCAGAACTCCATGAAGCCGGCCTCGACCTTTGACAGATCCAGGACGTCGTTGATCAGCGTGAGGAGATGCCGGCCGCTGGTGAGGATGTGGTCCAGGCATTCCCGCTGGGACTCGTCGATCGCGCCCGAGCGTCCGGTCAGCATGAGCTGGGCGAAGCCGTTGATCGCGTTGAGCGGCGTGCGCAGCTCGTGGGACATGTTGGCCAGGAACTCGCTCTTGAGCCGGCTGGCCTGGAGCGCGCTCTGCTTCTCCACCTCGAGCTCACGCGAGCGGCGCTCCATCTCCTCGGCCGCCTTGCGTCCCGTGATGTCCACGATCGCGCTCAGCACCAGCATCCCCGCGGGCGTCTGGATCGGGTTCAGGCCGATCTCGACCGGGAACTCCGAGCCGTCCTTGCGCAGGCCATACAGGCCGCGCCCCGCCCCCATCCTGCGCGCCTCGGGCCGTGCCGTGAACCCGGCCCGATGCCGGGGGTGCGCGCCCCGGAAACGTTCCGGCACCAGGAGGTCCATCGACCGCCCCATCAGCTCGTCGCGCTTGTACCCGAACAGGCGCTCGGTCTCGGCGTTCACGAGCATGATCGTCCCCCCGGCGTCCACCATCACCATCCCGCTTGGCGACGACTCGACCGCCAGCCGAAATCGCTCCTCGGTCCGGCGCCGATCCGCCTCGTCCCGGGCGCCCGAAGCCCTGGCCCGGAACAGCGCACGCTCACGCACCCAGGCGACAGTCGTGAGCAGGGCGGCCTTCAGTATCATGGCCGCACGAGGAAGAAGTTCGGCGCGGAGCGTTCGTTCACACATTTTCGATGAACAGGGCTCCTGGTCTACACCAAGAACGCGCAACGCCGTCCAAATGTTCCGTTATTTCTGACTCAGGACACCAGCGTTCGGGACGCACCACGGCGGGAGGATCGGGGTCAGGGGGTGCTTGGGGCTGACAGGGTCGACATCGGGGTCCTCCAGCGTGGCGACCCGCTCCCAGGCGGTCGCAGCCGCCGGCGCATCGTCCCAGTCCGTGGCCGCTAGGCCGACGAGGATCGCCGCGAACAAGAAAAAGACCCGACAGTGACCGCTCATCAGCTGGATGCTCTCCTACCACTCATCCTCTAAAAGGGGGCTCCAAGGACTGAATGCATCCTGTCGTATCGGGCACCAAGGATTCAATTCGAAGAAACGCCCATTCTGGGATAGGTAGAACTACCTATGGCGATGGCCTAGCATTGGGGCGGATGATCCGAAGCTCGGAAGGGCGCACCCGGCTTATGGGAAACCCTGACATGAGTCTCCGCAGTGAAAGGGACGCGGGTCACGCACTGATTGCGGATCAGTTGCTGCAACAGCTCCACGGTTTGCGCGGTCAGGGCGTCGTCCAGGGCGTGTGTTTGGTCAGGAACTCCGTCACCCGGCGGATCGATTGGGCGAGATGCGTCGGGCCGCGCCAGTCCTTCTGCACTTCCAGGTTGGGCGCGACGCGGGCGATCTCGGCGCTGGTCTCGGCCGGATGCGGCGTGTCGGAGCCGGGCTGGAGCAAGAGCGGCGTGCGGCACTTGCTCACGAACTCGGAGGTCACCGAGAACACGAAGTCGCCGCCGAACATGTTGCGGCCGAAGCTCTGGATGACGTCCTCTGTCAGCGTCGGGTCGCGTGCCAGCATGGTCTTGGCGAAGCCGCTGACCGCTTCGTCCCAGGTCGCCCGGTTCTCGTGCAGGCCGATCGGGTTCTGCAGCACCGCGGCGGTGATGCGCTCGGGCGCCATCTCGCACAGGGTCAGGCAGAAGCTGGCGCCGATGCAGCCCCCCATGACGTGGAAGCGCCGATGGCCCAGATGGTCCATCAGCGCCAGGTGATCGCCGGCGTACGTGCGCCATCCATCCGCGGCCGTCAGCTTGCCGCGGGAGCTGCCGGCGTTGCGCTGATCCATGCCGATGACGGTGAACCGGCCGGCGAGATCCACCATGGGATTCATCCATGGCGGGGCGGCGTCGGGATTGCTCGGGCTGTGCCGCCAGAACGCGAGCTGCGAGCGCAGGCCGCCCGGCGCGAAGATCAACAGGGGATAGCCGGACCCGTGGACTTCGTAATGGATCTCGGCATCAGGGCGCGTGAATACAGGCATGGCCTTCCTCCCGATATGGGTTGTCGCGATTGCCACGAAGAGAAAGCGCCTGCGACCCCCACTCCGATGCGGATCTTCATTTCAACCCTCGGCTCAGACGAGCTCGAGCCATTCGAACCATACCGGGTGACTTGCCTTGTACCACTCGAGCACCTTCCGGATCGCCGCCTGCTTCTCGCGCGGCAGCACCATCTCGTCGATCTGCTCGAAGTGAACGCGGATGCGCTCGCCGTCGTGCTCGAGCGCCTGTGAGATCATCGTCTGGAGCTCGTTGCGAATCCGCCCCGAGTCGGAGATCTTGACCGGCCGCGTGGTGTGATCGACGCCCGAGAGAAACCGCACGAGAAGCGGGCTGAAGACCTGTCGCGTCGTCTCGAAGGGTTCCATGAGCCGCAACGTGAAGGTAATCCGGCTCGAGGCCTTGCGCGTCACGAGCCGCGTCGTGACGCGGTAGATCTTGTCGGCCACCTGCGTGAGGCCGGGGGTGCCCGTGTAGGGGTCGTCGCACATGTACCCGACGCTGGCCAGCACGTGCCAGTTCTTCTCCGGCAGGAAGTCGTCCGCCTGCAGCGCCTGCTTGCCCAGAGGCATATTGGAGGCCGCCGCCTCGCGGATCGCCTGCGCGTATGTCCGGACCCTGCCCGCCTCGACTTGCCGGCCGCCGATCAGCTCTCCCAGCCGCCGGGCGAAGTCGGGTGCCGACGCGTCGAGCTGCATGAGCCGGGCCTCGACGTCGCACGGCAGGTCGAAGGAGGGCGAGAACATCGCCATGCTCGAGTGGACGTCGAGGACGTCCGAGAGGCTGGCCGCCTGCACGGCCTCGGCGGTCGCCGCGTAGCCGTCGCAGAGGAAGGCGTGGGTGGCCTGCCCGTCGTCCCGCCAGCTCCCGACGAGGAAGGTGGGCGCGTACGTTCCCGAGTCGGTGAACACCGGGAGCCCCGAGGGTGCCTTCCACCCGTCCTCGACCAGGTGGACGCCGAGCTTCTCCCATTCTTCCCACAGCCGTCCCAGGCGACCCACCCGGCTCTTGCCGCGCAGGGTCCACACGTGGATGTGCTCGCGGTGGATACCGGGATAGGCCGCCTCGATCGCCTCGGCCACCTGCCTGCGCGGGGTGCGGTAGTCGAGCAGGACGGAGGCGCGCTCGGCCGCCTCAGCCACGCGCCCTGGCACGGTCAGGCAGCCCATGTACGACTCGTACGGCCGCGCCAGCCTGAGCGGCGAATCGAAGAGATGGAAGACCGCCATCGGCCCGGTGAGCTTGCCCTCGGCGAAGCGTGAGGTGTTCTCGAGCGTGTCGACGGCGGCGCCCCAGAGCGTGATGCCGCGCCCCTGCAGCCATCCGTAGAACTGCTCGAACGTATGCCCAGGCTCGTTGAGCAGCCGCCGCACACGGCGGTCGACGGTCCGGGCGACCTCGGGCCGGGCGTAGACACGACCAAAGCCGAGCATCGGGTTCGCGCCCATCTCGGGTGTCTCGCCGGCCTTGGGCATCAGGCCCTCGCCCAGGCAGACCATCAGCGCGTGATTCTCTGGCAGCGTCCGCGTCAGGTGCCAGAGCCCTTCGCTCATCACGTAGGCGCTCAGGGCGTCGGCGGACTTCTTGATCTGGTTGTAGGTCGCCTTATCCCTGCCGGCTCCTGCGCCGAAATCGCCGAAGAGGCGGGTGCCGAGCGCGGTCGCGGCGGAGGTCATGGCCAGGCACCGGGCGATGCCGCGCGGAGTGAACGTGTACGCGGAGAGGGGCTCGGCCTGCGCGCGATCGACCTCGACATCCTCCAGCCAGAGGTGGAAGCGAAGCAACACCGGACGCGTGTCGAACGCCCACTGCGCGACGAGATTCAGCTTGTCGATCTCGCTCATTGGTCCCTCGGGATTCGCTGACGTTGGGTCTGGTGCCGACATTGTAGCGCATGGCCGCGGGCCGGACGGCAGGGCCGCCAGCGCCTCCCGGAGGCACTAGCTTGGCGAGCACGGGTGATGTTCTTTCGATCGATCACCCGAGCTCGGCGAGCATGACGCGCCGCCCAAGCTCCGAGGAGCGCTGGGCGGCCTCCACGGTACGCAGGGCCAAGAGCCCCGCCTCCGCATCCACCGGCGGCCGATGTCGCCGCGCGACCGCGTCCAGGAACACTTCGAGCTCGCGTCGGAGGGGCTCCGGCCCGCTGGCCTTGATCGTCTCGACGGCGCCCTCGGGGGCCTGCCAGCCCCCCGGTCCCCGGACATGCCGGTTGGCGTGGACCCGCACCTCCGAGGTGCCGAAGTCCGCGGCCAGGGTCAACCCCTCCCCGACGATGACACAGTCGCGGTAGGTGCCGGGCGCGAAGTACCCCGCCTCGACGAAGGCCGGTACACGGCCATACTCCACCGTGCTGAACGAGCAGTCGTCCATCCCCCGACCGAGATAGTCACGGAGCGTGGCCGTCACGGCCGTGGGCGCCTGCCCCAGGAGGTACGCGAAGAGATCGAAATAATGGACCGCGTCGGTCATGGTCACGCCCACATCGGTGCGGGGTCGCTTGAATCCGGCAAAGCGTCCGGTACAGTAGCGCACCGCCCCCGGCTTGCCGCTGGCGAGCCACTGGCGGAGCGCATCGGTCACCGGATGGAAGCGGAAGATATGCCCCACCTGAACGATGCCTCCGGTGCTCCGCTGCGTCTCCGCCAGGGCAACCCCCTCGGCCACCGTCAGGGCGAGCGGCTTCTCGATGAAGCAATCCTTGCCTGCCCGGAGGCACTCGGCGGCCACCGCAAGATGACTATCGGCCGGCGTCACCAGATCCACCGCGTCAACCTGGGGCAGCCCAGCCCGGAAGTCCGCCCCGATCCGCGCGGGAGCCACCCCCGCATGGATGCCGAACGCGCGGCGCTCCTCGGAGAGATCCGCGACCCAGAGCTCAACGCCGAGCTCGGTGAGCACGCGGAGGTGCTTTTCCCCCCAGCGTCCCAGGCCGACCAGGAGGACCTTCAATGGCGCGCGGTCCCGTCGCCGCCCAGGTCCTCGGCGATCTCGTAGCGGAGCCGCCGGTCTTTCATCCAGCGCACCACCAGGAGGTCGACGAACGCGCGCGCCGCGCGATTGCCGATCCCGTACTTGGACTTGCCGAAGCGGCGCGGCCGGTGATTGACCGGGACCTCGAGCACCCGGAAGCCCTGGATCTTGAGCAGGGTGGGGATGAACCGGTGAAGGCCACTGTAGAGGACCAGGTCCCGCAGGCATTCGCGCCGGAACGCGCGGAAGGTGCAGCCGCTGTCCTGGATCGTCTCCCGGCTGAGCGCATTCCTGACCCCGTTGGCGATACGGGAGGAGAGCCGGCGAATCCGGGAGTCCCCGGCCGCCCGGTTGACCCGCCAGCCGGTCACCGCGTCCCACCGGTCCAGATGCGCCAGCATAGCCGGGATGTCGTGGGGATCATTCTGGAGATCGGCATCCATCACCACCACGTAGCGTCCCCGTATCGACTTGAACCCCGCGTCGGTCGCCGCCGTCTCGCCGGCATTGGCCTTGAGTCTGATCAGGCGCACGCGCGGGTCGCGCTCGCGGAACTCGCGGACGATCTCCGCGCTCCGGTCCTGGCTGCCGTCGTCGACGAAGATCACCTCGTACTGAAGGTGGGCGGGATCCAGCACCTCGCGGATCTCCGGCCACAACAGGGGCAAGTTCTCCTCCTCGTTGTAGACAGGCACCACGATGGACACCTCGGGGGAGTCGGTCACGGTGACCTCGAGTCCGGGACGGTCGGGATCACTCGCGCTCGCGCGAGGGTGGCGCCGTGCCCTGCCATTCCGGGACGAGCGTGTGGGGAAGCCCCAGCCGGTCGAGCACACGCGCCAGAGTATGGATCACGAGGTCATCGATCTGCTTGGGCCGGTTATAGAACGCCGGCATGGGCGGCAGAAGCACGGCTCCCATCTCGGCCAGGGCCGTCAGGACGCGCAGGTGGCCGAGATGGAGCGGGCTCTCACGCACCACGAGGATCAGCGGGCGGCCCTCCTTGAGCGTCACGTCCGCCGCCCGGGCGATGAGCGTGTCGGCCAGACAGTGGGCGATCGCTGCGGCCGTCTTGATGCTGCACGGCACGACCACCATACCGTCGGTCTTGAAGGAACCGGACGCCAGTGAGGCCCCGATATCCTTGTTGCCGTAGCGGTGCGTCGCCAGCGCCTCGACGTTGCGAAGCGAGTAATCGGTCTCCTCGGCGATCGTGCGCTTGGCCGCCTCGGAGACTATCAGGTGAGACTCCACCGCAGGCAGGCCGCGCAGCAGCTCGAGGAAACGGATGCCGTAGATGGCACCCGATGCGCCGCTGATGCCGACCGCGATCCGCCTCACAGGCGGAACCTGCGCTTGAGAACCTCCTCGCGGGTCTTCCGATAGAGAATCTCCCACTCGGCGCTCCCCTCAGGGGCGGCGCGCGAGTAGGTGCTGAGGATGCGGCGGACTTCCTGGTCGATGGACTCCTCGAGCTTTGCCTCGTCCTCGAGGACGCGGAACACCTCGGTACGAAGCTGGCCCCGGGCCCTCTCCTCATCCGTAGCCCGGATGACCACGCCCTCGCTGCTGGTGAGGTCGGCCACGATGCGGTCAGCCAAGGCGAAGAGCCGTTCTCGGCTCATGCGTGTCACAGCGTGAACCCCCGTTCCTTGGCCAGCTTGGCTCTCACGAGAGTGAACAGGCGCCGGTAGTCCGACGCCGAGTCCTTGATCTCCTTCGCATGATCGAGCAGGAGAGCCCGCGCATCGGCGTCAAGCTTCTCCTCTGCGAGCAGATCCTCTGTCAGGATCCGGCGGACGATCTCCCGGGCGCGCGACTCGTCCTTCACCTCGGCGAGCTTCCGCACTACGAGCCGCTTGACCACAGCATCGGCCATCCGCCCGGCTAGCTGTTCGCGCCGCATCATCGCACATCAGCGTACACGCGGCGGACGGAGGGTGTCAAGCCGAACTATGTGGAAAATTGGCTAAAACCGAGCTTCAGGCCGGCAAGAACACCCGGAAGGTGGACCCCTGTCCCGGCAGGCTCTCGACTTCCACACACCCTCCGTGGGCTTCGGCCAACGCCCGCACCAGGGCGAGCCCGAGCCCCAGCCCACGCACGGCTGCCGTTTCGCGATTCAGAACGCGGACGTACTTGTCGAAAATGCGCGACAGATGGCTGGCCGGGATGCCAACGCCGTCGTCCTTGACCGACAGCTCCACCATGCCCGGCCGATCGACCGCCGGGCCCGCAGCGATGGCGACGCGGCCCCCGCCGGGCGAGTACTTCACCGCGTTGGAGATCAGGTTCTTGAGGATCCGGTCTACGGCGTCCCGATCGGCATGCAAGGCGGGGACTCCGGGGGTTGGTGCCCACTGGAAGCGATGGCGCCGGTGCTGAGCGGCGAACAGCTCGATGTTCCGCTCGAGCAGTTCGGCCAGGTCGATGGGCTCGCGCCTGAGCTCGAGTGACCGGCCGGTCTCGATGCGGGAGAGATCGAGCAGTTCGGCCACGATGCGCCCCAGCCGCTGGGCTTCACGATGGAGGTGGCTGAGAAACCGGGCTGCGCGGTCGGGGGGCACGGCGCGGGAGAGGAGGAGTTCGGTGAACCCCTGGAGCGCCGTGAGCGGGGTGCGCAGCTCATGCGCGACCACCGACACGAACTCGGTCTTGGCGAGATCCAGCTCTCTCAGCCGCTCCGTCGCCGCCGTCACCTTCTCTTCGAGTTCGTCGGTGAACCGGCGTTGGCGTAGCGTCAGGCGAGTGTTCTCGACGGCGAGGGCCAGATGCAGGGCCATCTCCTGAGCGGCTGCTCTCATCGCTGCCGGCAGCCCGCCCGCCCGCTCGACGGCGAGGGCGCCGAGCGGACCGGACCCCGAGTCGAGCGGCAGGACCAAGCCGCGGACCGGAGTGGGGCCGGCGATCTGCTCTGGAGCGAAGCGCGCGTCCCGGGTGAGGTCTTCCACGAACACCGTACGGCCCTCGCGAAGGCTCCACCCGACCGCCGACTGCTCCACGAAGCGAGCACCGCTAGGGGCGGTCGCTACCATGCGGGTGTCCGCCGCGTAGCCAACGACAAGCCCTACGCCCTCCGCCCCGAGCACAGCCCGGACCTGCTCCGCGGCCAGGCCGAGGCATTGCTCGAAGGGGATGTCCCGGCCCAGGCTGCGCTGAAGATCGAGGACTGCCTGGAGCCGCGCCGCCCGGGCGCGAGATTGATCGACCAACCCGCCCACGACCCAGCCGAAGGCCAGCGGGGTGACGATAGAGACCAGGCCATCGATGCTTTGCGCGGCAAGGCCCTGTCGCTCCAGCGCCGGCAGCGCGAAGGGTGCCTGGAGGAGCCCGGCGATCAGCCCGATCAGACCGCCACCGCGAGCACCCACTGCCAGAGCCGCCCACACGGTGGGCACGAGATAAGAATGCCGGAGCGCGGATGGCGGATACGCCCCCTCGACCGCGATCGCCACGGTGATGGCGGCGAGCAGGAGGACGGGGCCTACAATCGTTCCCGGACTCGCGCTCATCCAGTCCTCACGCTGCCCCACTCCCCGGCCTCGCTTCCGGCTACGGCTCGCACCAGTAGGCTCTCGTCGCCTCGCCTTCGGCTGCAGCTGGCACTTTATTGATCGAGCATTCGGTAGGCCGCGAAGAAGGCTGCCGTGGCCAGATACCCCGGCAGGAGGCTGCCACTGCCGGCTCGGAGCGCGCACGCGCCGAACCCGAGGAGCGCCGTGTAGAAGACGGCGCCCGCTCTGACCTCGATCGTCGGCGGCAGCGCCGGGTCCATCAGGTAGCGAGCCACCGCCATAGCCGTGGACAAGCTCGCGGCAGGCCAGAACTCCCACCGCTGCCACCAACGCGAGAAGAGAACACCCCTGAACAGCCATTCCGCCGTAAGCGCATTGGCTCCGATGTCGTAAGCCACCGCGGTCAGATACTGGCTGAGGCTCGCCACGCGAACAGGGTGGCCAAAGGTCAGAGAGGCCGAGATGAGGAGATGAACACCCAGGAAGGTCCCTGCGGCGAAGCCGAGCGCGACGTGCCGGAGGGCAGCAGTAGCGCTCACGCCTATGCTGCGCAAGGCGGAATAGCGAACTCCTTGGCGGAGAACGAGGATAGGCGGCAACAGGTAGAGCAACGCCCCCCAAGCACTGAACCGACTCGCGACAGAAGCCAGGAGCAGGGTCCCGGCCCACTGGATCACAGGGCCATGCCAGGGTGGTCGCCGGGCAGCCAGGATCCACCCTTCGGCGAGGAAGCCGCTGTGGACCGCCGCGGCCGCTACCCCCCGCCCGATGTCGCCGAGCGCGCCGCCCTGCATTTCCATCGCGAGGCCGGTGGCCATCAAGGCGAGTGCGGCTGTGGCCGCCAGAACGCCCGACCCGCGGAGGGGCTCGACACACCGGGTTGGGCACGGATCAAACGGGGCGCTCAGGAGCATCATGGAGATCCCACCCGTCAGCCACCGGCCGGCCCGCCCCGCCTGTCCCTTGGGCCGCCGGCGCTGCGTCGAGAACATCCACGAGGAGCGCGACCAAGCGGCCGTCCAGCGTCCGCCCTCCCTCACCGTGAAGAACCCGGATCGCCTCGGCGGGGGCGAATCGGGCACGGTAGGGCCGTGCGGAGGTAAGGGCGTCGTACACGTCGGCGACAGCCACGATTCGCGCCCCCAGCGGAATACCCTCTCCCGTCAACCCGTCGGGATACCCGCTGCCGTCCAGTCGCTCGTGGTGGTGGCGCACGATGACAGCGCCATCATCGAGGAACTCCAGCGGCGCCACGATCTGAGCCCCCGTCACCGGGTGCCGGCGCATGATCTCCCACTCCTGGTCGCTCAGCGGGCCCGGTTTCCTCAGGATGTTCTCCGGCACGCCGATCTTGCCGAGGTCATGAAGCAGTGCCGCCTGAGCGACGGTCTCGGCGGCCAGGTGAGACAAGCCGATCCGCAGCGCCAGCCCGCGGGCCAGCTCGGCTACCCTCGTGGAATGTCCTCGCGTGTAAGGATCCTTGGCCTCGAGCGCATTGGCCAGGCCGAGAAGGCTCTGGAAAATCGTGCGCTGGAGCCGGCAGTACGTCTTCTTCAGGTCCACCGCGTACTGCAGAGTCTGCTGGTAGCCCTTTCGCAGCCGGTCATTGGCCTCGACGAGCTCGCTTTCCCGGGCGCGCGCGGCCTCGTACGCGCACTTGAGGTCGCGAGCGTAGGACAAGGCCTGGGAGAGTGCTACTTCGCCGGCCATGTCGACACCTCGGGAACCAGCGACCGGACGAGCGCGAGCAGCGCGAGAGGGGAGAAGGGCTTGGTCAGGTACTCGTCGGCTCCCGCACCCAGGCCGCGTGCGCGATCTTCCGCCTGTCCCGCGGCGGTCAGCATCACGATCCGGGTATGGGAGTATTCGGGTGCCTGGCGGAGCCGCCGACACACGTCCAGGCCGCTGAGATGCGGCATCTGAACGTCCAGCAGGACCAACTCGGGCCGCATGGCACCGGCCAGCTCCAGCGCCGTCAATCCGTCAAAGGCACCGACGACCCGGACGTGGTCGTCTTCCAGCGTGAACCGGACCAGCTCGACGATCGCAACCTCGTCATCGGCCACCAGAATTGTCGTCATGACCATCCAGCGAGGCAAGGCGGGTGCCAGAAAACCATGCTCAGAAAATCAAGGACTTGAGAGATCGGATGCCCTTGCGGACGTGCAGTGAGGCTTGGTGCGTGCTCAGGGAAGTGGGCACAAAGCCGGCTGACGAAAGCTGGCGGGAGGTCCGAGTAGGACGCTGAGAACCCTGGCAGACCCCTCAAGAAGGCCCAGGTGCGAGGCGCCGAGGGCAGCGCTGCCCGGAAGCGCGGCCGCCTTCCTCCTATCGGCTGCGCGACCTGGTGCTGCCCTCGCTCGCGACCTGGAGCCGCGCCAGCGCCCGAGCCAGGGCGGCGGCCGCGCGCGCGTAATCGATCTCCTCGGAGGCCCTCGTTGGGCTCTTCCCTGCGAGCCGCTGCTCGGCACGCTGTCTGGCGCGCTCGGCGCGCTCCGGGTCGATCTCCTCGGGCCGCTCGGCGCCCTCGGCCAGGACGATGACGTGGTCCCCGCTCACCTCGGCGAAGCCGCCGATCACGGCGAGGTGCTGTTCCTCCCTGCCCTGTCGGTAGGTCAGCTCCCCGGCGGTCAGCGTCGTCAGAAAAGCCGCATGACCGGGGAGCACCCCGAAGTACCCCTCCGTGCCGGGGGCGACGACCTCGTCCACTTCGCTCGAGACCAGCAGACGCGTCGGTGTGGCCAGCTCGAACCGCATCACTAGGAAACTCGGAGGGGGGCTTCGCCCCCCTTCCGAAGCCTCCCCCCAGGAATCGTTGCGCCGGCAAAGCCGGCGCTCGAGCCTGGATCACCTCGCACGAGCTTCTTCTCCGACACGCTCCTAGACCTCGCGCATCTTCCGCGCCTTGTCCTGGACCTCGTCGATCCCGCCCACCATGTAGAAGGCCTGCTCCGGAAGCTCGTCGTGCTTGCCTTCAACCAGCTCCTTGAACCCCCTGATGGTGTCCGGGAGCTTCACGTACCGGCCCGGCTGGCCGGTGAACGCCTCGGCCACGTGGAAGGGCTGGGACAGGAAGCGCTGGGTCTTCCGGGCGCGGGCGACGATGAGCTTGTCCTCGTCGGACAGCTCTTCCATCCCGAGGATGGCGATGATGTCCTGGAGGTCCTTGTAGCGCTGGAGCGTCAACTGCACGGCCCGCGCGGTCTGGTAATGCTCCTGGCCCAGGATCACCGGGTCGAGGATGCGCGACGTCGAGGCCAGCGGGTCGACGGCCGGATAGATCCCAAGCTCGGTGAGCTGGCGCGAGAGCACCGTCGTGGCGTCCAGATGGGCGAAGGCCGTGGCGGGGGCCGGGTCGGTGATGTCGTCGGCGGGCACGTAGATGGCCTGCACGGACGTGATGGAGCCCTTCTTGGTCGAGGTGATGCGCTCCTGGAGCGCGCCCATCTCGGTACCCAAGGTCGGCTGATAGCCGACAGCCGAGGGCATGCGGCCGAGCAGCGCCGAGACCTCCGAGCCCGCCTGGGTGAAGCGGAAGATATTGTCGATGAACAGGAGGACGTCCTGCCCCTCCTCGTCGCGGAAGTACTCGGCCGCCGTCACACCGGTGAGGCCCACGCGGAGCCGGGAGCCGGGGGGCTCCGTCATCTGCCCGAAGATGAGCGCGGTCTTCTCGATGACGCCCGATTCCTTCATCTCGTGCCAGAGGTCATTGCCCTCGCGCGTTCGCTCCCCCACCCCGGCGAAGACGGAGATGCCTCCGTGCTGCTTGGCGATGTTATTGATCAGCTCCATGATCAGCACGGTCTTCCCCACGCCCGCGCCGCCGAAGAGCCCGGTCTTCCCGCCCTTCGTGTAGGGCTCCAGCAGATCGACCACCTTGATGCCGGTCTCGAACATCTCGACCTTGGTCGATTGCTGGTCGAACGCCGGCGCGGGCCGGTGGATGGGGTAGGACTTGCCGACCTTGACCGGCCCGCCCTTGTCCACGGGCTCGCCGGTGATGTTGAGGATCCGGCCCAGGGTTTCCTTGCCCACCGGGATCGTGATGGGCTGACCGGTGTCCACGACGGGCATGCCGCGCGTGAGCCCGTCCGTGGCCGCCATGGCCACGGCGCGGATCTGGCTCTCGCCCAGATGCGAGGCGACCTCGAGAACCAGCTTGGAGGAGTACGCGAAGATGTCCGTGCTGCCGGCCCCGGGAACCTCCAGGGCGTTGTAGATCGCCGGGAGCTTCCCCGGCTCGAACTGCACGTCCACCACCGGCCCGATGACCTGAACGATCTTGCCCGTGTTCATGCGCGGCTCCTTGTCGGCTACGCTTCAACGGCCTGTCGCAGGGCTTCCGCCCCGCCGACGATGTCCAGCAGCTCCTTGGTGATGCGTTCCTGGCGCGCCTTGTTGTACTGGATGGTCAGCACATCGATCATCTCCTTGGCATTCTTGGTGGCCGCCTCCATGGCGGTCATGCGGGCCCCGTACTCCCCCGCCACCGATTCCATGAGCGCCCGGAAGACCTGCGTCGTCACGTGACGCGGCAGCAGCGAGGCCAGGATGGCGTCCGGGCTCGGCTCGTAGATGTAGTCGGCGGTGGCGCGCCCGCCGTCCTCCGCGTGGGCTCCCGGCTCGATGGGCAGGAGCTGCTCGCGCTTGACCCGCTGGACGGCCACCGTGCGAAACTCGTTGTATATGAGGTGGACCTCGTCGACCTCAAGGCCGAGATACGCCGTCATGAGCTGGCCCGCCAGCTCCTGGGCGTGGGAATAGGCGAGGCGGTCGAAGAACCCAAGCATCTCGGACTTGACCGCCCACTGGCGGCGGCGGTAGAAGTCGCGCGCCTTCCTCCCCACCACAACCAGGGTCAGGTCGGCGTCGCCCGCCTCGCGCAGGAACTGGAGGGAGGCGCGGAGGATGTTGGAATTGAAGGCGCCGCAGAGTCCCTTATCGGCGGTGACGACCACCAAGCGCCTGCGTCCTCCGGCGCGCCGCGCCAGCAGGGCGTGTCGGTCGGCCTCCACGCGAACGACCAGGTTGGACATCAGCTCGCCCATCTTGAGGGCGTAGGGGCGCGCCGCCACGATCCGCTCCTGCGCCCGCCGCAGCTTGGCCGCCGCCACGAGCTTCATCGCGCGGGTGATCTTCTGGGTGGACTGGACGGAGCGGATCCGCCTGCGGATGTCCCTCAGCGTGGCCATGCCGGTCCCCGGGCCCTCAGGCGGCCTTGATGCCCCGGCTCATCGTGAACTCCGCCTTGGCCTCGTTGATGGCGTTCGTCAAGGCCTCGCGGAGGTCCTCGGTGAGCTCCTTCTTGTCCGCGATGCCCCTGCCGAGCTGGGCGTACTTGCGATCCATGAACGGATGCAGGAACTCCTCGAAGGGCTGGACCTGGTCCACCGGGAGATCGTCGAGCATCCCCTGGGATCCCGCGAAGATGATGGCGATCTGCCGCTCCACGGGCTGGGGGACGTACTGGGCCTGCTTGAGCACCTCCACCATGCGCTGGCCCCGGGCCAGCTGAAGCTGCGTGGCCCTGTCGAGGTCCGAGCCGAACTGGGCGAAGGCCGCCAGCTCGCGGTACTGAGCGAGGTCCAGACGCAGCTTGCCCGCGATCTGGCGCATGGCCTTGATCTGCGCCGAGCCACCTACCCGCGAGACGGAGAGCCCGACGTTGACCGCCGGGCGGATGCCGGAGAAGAAGAGATCGGACTCGAGGTAGATCTGGCCGTCGGTGATCGAGATGACATTGGTCGGGATATAGGCCGCCACGTCGCCCAGCTGGGTCTCGATGATGGGCAGCGCGGTGAGCGACCCTCCGCCCAAGTCGTCGTTGAGCTTGGCCGCCCGCTCGAGAAGGCGCGAGTGCAGATAGAACACGTCGCCCGGATAGGCCTCGCGCCCCGGGGGCCGGCGCAGCAGCAGCGACATCTGGCGATAGGCCTGCGCGTGCTTCGAGAGATCGTCGTAGATGCACAGGGCGTGACGGCCGGAGTCTCGGAAGTACTCGGCCATGGTGCAGCCCGCGTACGGGGCGATGTACTGCAGCGGCGCTGACTCCGAGGCGGAGGCCACCACGACGGTCGTATACGCCATCGCCCCCGTGTCCTCCAGCACCTTCACCACCTGGGCCACCGTGGAGCGCTTCTGGCCGATGGCGACGTAGTAGCAGTACACCCCCTGCCCTTTCTGGTTGATGATGGTGTCCACGCCGATGGCGGTCTTGCCCGTCTGCCGGTCGCCGATGATCAGCTCCCGTTGGCCGCGCCCGATGGGGATCATGGCGTCGATGGCCTTGAGCCCCGTCTGGAGCGGCTCCTTCACGGAGCGCCGGTCCACGACGCCGGGGGCGTAGCGCTCGATCGGTCGGAACTCCTTGGCGTCGACGGGGCCCTTCCCGTCGACAGGCTGGCCGAGGGCGTTGACGACGCGGCCGACCATAGCCTCACCCACCGGCACCTGAGCGATGCGCTTGGTCCGCGTCACCGGATCACCTTCCTTGATCTGGGTGTCGGAGCCGAGCAACACGGCGCCCACATTGTCGGCCTCGAGGTTCAGCACGAGCCCGTACACGCCGCCCGGGAATTCGAGGAGCTCGCCGGCCAGAGCCTTGTCGAGCCCGTAGATGCGCGCGATGCCGTCGCCGACCTCGATGACGCGCCCGGCCTCCTGGAGGTCGATCTCGGCCTCGTACCCCTGCAGCTGGCGCTTGATGATCTCGCTGATCTCTTCCGCCTTGATCATGTGTTATCCCTTTGCCAGCCGCTCGCGCATCCGCTCGAGCTGCCCGTCGAGACTGCCGTCGAGGATGAAGCTGCCGACCTGGGCGATAAACCCGCCCAGCAGAGTGTCGTCCACCTGCTCTTCCAGGATGATGCGCTTGCCCAGGATCTGCTCGAGCCGGGCGCCGAGCCGTTGCCGGTCCTCGGGCGCCAGCGCCACGGCGCTGCGCACCCGGGCCCGCGCCTGGCCGAGGTCCTCGTCGACCAGCGCCCGATACGCCGCGACGATCTCGGGAAGATGGTCGATGCGGCCACGCTCGGCGACGAGCCCGGCGAAGTCCCGGACCAAGCGGCCCGCGCCGCTCCTCTCCGCCACCGGCACGGCGATATCGCGTCGGTCAACCGCCTTGATCCACGGACGCGACAGCACGTCGCGGACCTCCGGCTGAGCGGCAAAGACCTGCTGGAACGCCTCCAGCTCCTCACCCGCCGGGACGGCCGACCCTGCCTCCCGCGCCGCCATGAACAGGGCCTTGGCGTAGCGCTTGGCCACGACCTCGCGCGCTCGCACCCTAGGACGTCCGGCGGGGGGCTCCGCCCCCCTTCCGAAGCCTCCCCTCAGGACGCAGTGCGAGCCGCAGGACGTCCGAGCCGCAGGACGTCGCGGGGCTGGGGCCCCGCCGTCCGAGGCGAGCAATCCGGTAATCCGAGCCGCAGGACGTCGCGGGGCTGGGGCCCCGCCGTCCCAGGCGAGCAATCCGGTAATCCGAGCCGCAGAACGGCCGCGGGCTCAGGCCAGGCAGCGCTCCGAGGCCGGCAAGCCGGAATCGTTACGCCGGCAGATCCGGCGCTCGACCGTCGATCGTGTCGCACGAGCTCCCCTCCGACAGACCCCTCGCTCACCCTTTACAGGCGCGCGATCGCGTCCTCGACGACGCGCCGGTGATCCGCGTCGCGTAGGCTCTTCTTGATCAGCCGCTCGGCCACGCTGATGGCGAGGTCGCTCACCTCCTGGCGCAGCTCCTGCTTGGCTCGCCGGACGTCCTGCTCCAGCTCGGCCTTGGCCGAGTCCACGAGCCGGGCCGCTTCCCCCCGCGCGGCCTCCACCAGCCGGCGCTGCTCCTCCGCGGCGTCCTTCAGCGCTGCGGCCCGGATGGCCTGCGCCTCGGCGTGAGCGGCCTGGATCTTGGCCGCGTGCTCTTCCCGCTCGCGCTGCGCCTCGGCCCGCGCGGCCTGGGCCTCCTCGAGGGACTTGCGGATCGCCTGGGTGCGCTCCTCCATCTTGGCGAGCAGTGGCCGATAGAGGAACCGCCAGAGCACGGCGAGCAGCAGGCCGAAGTTGACCGCCTGGATGAGCAGGGATTTGTCCAGGTGGATGAAGCCTCCCTCGCCCTCGGCGGCGACCGCCATGGATGGGAGCACGCCGAGCAAGATGACAGCGATGGCGAAAACCCGGCTCATGGTGAAGTCTCCAGCGGAAACGAATTTTGTGAAATAGGGAACAATCGCAACAAATATCACGTTCGCCCGAAAACTGTCAAGGGCCTTCGGGGCGCCGGCGCGTGATCACTCCCCCGCCCAGGACGAGGTCGCCCTGGTAGAACACTACCGACTGGCCCGGGGCCACGCCGCGCTGGGGCATCTCGAAGCGGACCTCGACCAGCTCCTGTCCCGCGCAGTCGCTTCCGGCCGCGCGGATTGTGGCGGCCGCCGGCGTGTGACCGTGGCGGATCTTGGCGGTGACCGAGACCGGCCCGTGCAGTCTCGGTAGCGAGATCAGATTCACCCGCTCGGCCCAGAGGCGATCCGCCTCCACCTCGTCACACCCCCCGACGACGACCGCGTTTTGCTCCGGGTCCAGCGCCGCCACGTAGAGAGCGCGGCCCCCTGAGAGACCCAGCCCCCGGCGCTGGCCCACCGTATAGTTGGCGATGCCACGGTGCTCACCGAGAACCCTCCCCTGCGCATCCACGATCGGTCCCGAGCGGAAGGCGTGCGGGACCCTCGCCCGAAGAAAGCCGCGGTAGTCGTCATCGGGGATGAAGCAGATTTCCTGGCTCTCGGGCTTGTCCGCGGTCACCAGACCCAGAGCGCGAGCTTTTTCCCTGACCGCGTCCTTGGTGAGCTCCCCAACTGGAAACCGTGCGGCCTCGAGCTGCCCTTGCGTCAGCGGCCAGAGGAAGTCCGACTGGTCCTTGTGCAGATCGCGGCCCCGCCAGAGGAGATAGCGGCCCGAGCGTTCGTCTCGCGTGATTCGCGCGTAGTGCCCCGTCGCCACCGCGATCGCATCCCATGCGCGGGCCCGCCGCAGGAGCGACCCGAACTTCACCTCCTGATTGCACACCACGCAGGGCACGGGAGTCCGGCCCGCCGCATACTCATGGGCGAAGTTCTCGACGACGGTCTGATCGAACTCGCGTTCGCTATTGAGGAGGTAATACGGAATCCCGAGCCGCCGCGCGACTTGGCGCGCATCGTCTACCGCCTCGGGCGAGCAGCAGCTCCCGAACCGCTTGACCCCGTCCTCGGGCTCGCGCCACGGCCATACGCGCAAGGTCACACCCACTACCTCGTGGCCCCGCTCGACGAGCAAGGCGGCGGCGACCGAGGAATCCACCCCGCCGCTCATTCCGACCACCACTCGTTCGGCCATACGCTCGATCCTAGCCCCGGGCGCCAGTGATCAGCTCGGCCAGGCGGTCGAGTTCTTCGCGGGACGTATACACGATCTCGATGCGCCCCGCGCGCTCCGTGCCGACCAGCCGCACCCGTGTGGCGAGCGCCGAACGGAGGGCGTCCTCCAGAGCCGCCAGCTCGGCGGATCGCCGCAAACGGCGGCGGACCGGCTTCACGCGCTTCTGCTGGACGTCTTGTTCCGTCGCGCGCACCGACCAGGAGTGGGCCAGGATCTCTTCTCTCAGCTTGAGCTGATCCCCGGGCGAGCCCAGGGAGAGCAGGGCCCGCGCATGCCCCATGGTGAGCCGACCGGCGCGGAGGTCGGCCTGGATCAGGGGAGGGAGCTTGAGCAATCGCAGACAGTTTGCAACGCTGCTCCGGTCGCGGCCGACGCGCTGAGCCAACTCCTCTTGGGTCCAGCCGAACTCGGCGAGCAGCCGCTGGTAAGCCTCCGCCTCCTCCATCGGATTCAGGTCTTCGCGGAGGAGGTTTTCAACCAGCGCCAACTCCAGGCTCTGGGCGTCCGTGGCTTCCCGGACGATGGCTGGGATCCGGGTCAACCCGGCCAGCTTGGCGGCGCGCCAGCGACGCTCCCCCACGATGAGCTGATAACCGTGGCCCAATCGACGGACGACGACCGGCTGGAGAACGCCTGTCTGATTAAGCGATGCCGCCAGATGACTCAAACTATTGTCATCAAAGCCTTTTCTCGGCTGCTGTGGATTCGGGACTATGGCATCAACGGGAAGTTCGGTGGCGATCCCGGCCGATTCCGGGGTAGGGGGAAGTAGGGCTCCCAACCCTCGGCCTAATCCGTGCCGGCTACTCATGGGCAAGTACCTCCTTCGTCAGCTCGAGATAGGCCGCGGCTCCGGGCGAGCGAAGATCATAGAGCATGATCGGCTTGCCATAGCTCGGAGCTTCGGTGAGCCTGATATTCCGGGGAATTATCGTCGTAAGGATCTGGCTGCCGAGGTGCTTCTGAACCTCGGCCTTGACCTGGGTGGCCAAGCTGGTCCGGCCGTCGAACATGGTGAGGACAATGCCTTCTACCTGGAGATCGGGGTTCAGCCGTTCTCTGACCAGGCCGATGGTCTTGAGAATATGCGCCAGACCCTCCATCGCGTAATACTCACATTGAAGCGGCACCAGGGCTCCATCCGCGGCAGCCAGAGCGTTCAAGGTGAGGAGACCCAGGGAGGGCGGACAGTCGATGATGATATAGCGATATTCGGGATCAATCGGCTCCAGTGCCCGTTCCAGGCAGCCCTCGCGTTCTTCCACCGTCACCAGTTCGATCTCGGCTCCAACCAAGTCGATGTTCGACGGAACAAGTGTGAGGAACGGGATCTGCGTAACCTGGATCACCTCCTGAATCGGGATCCCCTCGAGTAGCACGTGGTAGATCGTCCTGGGCAGATCGCTCTTGCTGACACCAAGCCCTGTCGTCGCATTACCCTGCGGGTCGAGATCGATCAGGAGGGTCCGCCGCTCGGCGAGTGCAAGCCCGGCAGCCAGGTTCACGGCGGTTGTCGTCTTCCCGACACCCCCTTTCTGGTTCACTACGGCTATGGTTCGAGCCAGACGCCCCTCCTGTGTTCCACGTGAAACAATCGGACGGCTGTTTCACGTGAAACATTACCCCAAACCACGGGAGCAATTCAAGCCGGCTTGTGGCCCAGAAGAAAGGTCCGGGTCAAGCCGAGCGCGGGGAAAGAGATCGTCTCCCACCTGGCCGGCATTGCCCCCTGGATCCGAATCCTGGCGCTCTGGGCGGGGGAACCTGCGCCCACGAAAAGGCCACCCGGCTTGAGATATCGCGTTGCGGTCGGCAACAGATCCAGACCCACGGCTCTGGACACTACAACATCAAATTTTCCAATCAGATCTGGATGATCGCTCACCAACGCCTCGGCGCGTCCCTCCAGGATCGCCACGTCGGTCAGGTCGAGCTCCCGTCTGAGGGTTGCGAGGAACGACACCCGCTTCCGCCTGGACTCGACCAACGTCAGGGAGATCTCGGGTCGCACGATGCGAAGCGGGACGCCTGGAATCCCGGGGCCCGAACCAATGTCGACCATGGCCAGTGGATGCCCGGGAAGCCGAGCAAGGAACAGGAGCGAGTCCTGGAACAGGCCACGGACAATGCTCCCCGGGGACCGAGACCCCGTCAGCCGGTGAGTCCGGTTCCAGGCGAGAAGAAGATCGAGATACACCTGGAATCGTTGGAATTGTTCAGGGGTAAGGGGATGCCCGTTCAGGCCCTCGCTGGCCCGGGCGAGTGCCAATAAGGCATCCCGTGGGACCCGGGGCTCACGCGGCCCACCACTATTTTCGAACACAAGGCGGCCCGCTCGGCCGGACGAGCCCCGGACAAGCGTGACTGGGCGAGGGCCGCTGACCCGGATCACGCCGACCGCGCCAGTGCCCGGCGGGGTGGCGATGGCAGCGACCAGTGCCCGCAACCGGTAGCGCCGCGCTCGGCCTCACGCCTTTTTTGGGGCCCTGGCGGGTACCTTCTCCACCTTCTTGCCGCTCCGCTCCATGTATTTCTGCTGAGCGATCTGGAACACGTTGGAAAGAGTCCAGTACAGTACGAGCCCGGAGGGTAGGTTGAGGAACATGAAGGTGAAGACCACGGGCATGAACAGCATCATCTTGGCCTGGCGCGGGTCGCCCATCACCGGCGTTATCTTCTGCTGGATGAACATCGAGGCGCCCATCAGGAGCGGCAACACATAGGTTGGGTCGTGGGCGGCCAGGTCGCAGATCCACAGATCGACGCCGAAGAGGCGGCCGAAGCAGATGAACGGCTGGTTCTGCAGCTCGACGGAGACCGAGAGCGCCACATACAAGGCATAGAAGATAGGGATCTGGACCACCATCGGGAGGCAGCCGCCGAGGGGGTTGACCTTGTGGGCGCGATAGAGCGTCATAGTCTCCTGCTGCATCTTCTGGGCATCGTTCTTGTACTTCGACCGGATGGCGTTGATCTGCGGTTGGAGAGCCTGCATGGCCCTCATGGAGGTCATGCTCTTGATGGTGAGCGGGAAAAACAGCACCTTCGTGATGACGGTCAGAAGAATAATGGCGACACCGTAGTTACCGCTGTACGTGTAGAAAAGGTTCATCAGCCAGAGGATGGGGACGGCTAGCCATTCCATCGGCAGCCCGCCATAGGCCTGGGGCATCGGGAACCCGCCGAAGTAGATCGACTTCTCGAGCCCGGACCCTACCGCCTTCAACCTCCTGTATTCCTTGGGCCCGACATAGGTCAAGACCCGGCCCTCCCAGGACTCCCCGGGCTGCAGAGAGGGGAGGGTAGCGCGCAGCCCGACCTCCGCCATCTCGGAGGGCTTGCTCATGCCGGGCTTGCTCTCGGTGTGCTTGGCCTCGGTAAGCTGGAAGTTCCCGCTCCTCGGAACGAGGGCGGTCAGATACCACTCGCTCTCCAGACCCACCCATTCGCCAGGGCCCTGGTAGCTCCCGACCTTGGCCAGATCCTCTCGCTGGGCCGCCCCGCCCACCAGCCGGACGGTCCGGATCGGGTGCTGGCCCTGGAACCTCTGGGCCTGATCCTTGGGCCACTCGACCGGGGCGGTCCATCCCAGCATGATCTCCGCGCTCTGGGTCACGGTGTGGCGATTCTCGACCTTGATCTCATGCTCCACCACGTAGCTGTCCGACCGGAAGCGCAAGGTCTCCGTGATCCGCAGCCCGAAGCCATCCTCGCCGACCAGTTTCACCTCTCCCTGGTCAGCGCCCTTGCTCAACACCAGGGAATCCGGCGATACCGCGAAAGCGATGCCCTGAGCCGGCCCGCCACTCCTGGATACGGTGAGCCCCCGGGGTCCCAGATCACCATTCACCACCATCGGCTTCTGCCCGCGGTAATTGAGGTCCCAGGCCTCGAGGCGGCCGCCTTGACTGCTGACCACCGCGCGGTAGAGCGGCGCCTCGACAACGGCCTTCCGCTCCGGCACGGCTGGTGCTTCCTTTGGAGTGATCGGTGCCGTGACGATCGGCGCCGCGGGTCCCGGGGCGACAGGGGCACTGGTCACCGGCGGCACGTCTTTCTTCTGGGTTGGCGCCTGGGGCTGGGGCTCCGGAGGCTTGACGAAGAGAATCTGGTAGGCTATGGCCAGCAATGCAGCCAACACCACGGCCAGGATCGTTCGCTTCTCCATCACGCCCCGAAGTTGTCCTGGTGAATCCTGTGTGGTGGCGGCGGCGGGTCATAGCCGCCGGCGTGCCAGGGATGGCACCGGCTCAACCTCCGGATGGCCAGCCCCGTCGCCCGACCCACCCCGTGGCTCCTCAGGGCTTGGCGGAAGTATTCCGAGCAACTCGGCTCAAAGCGACAGCCCGGCGGCAGAAGGGGCCGTAATAGCAGCTGATACCCGCGCACCAGTGCGATGAGACATCGCGCCACGGGGCTCACGCGTGGGGCTCTCCGCGAGGTCGGGCCCGTGCCGCGCCGCGACTCAGAGCCTCCAGGGCTTGCTGCATCTCCTCGAGCAGGTGTGCGAACGGTCTGGTCAAGACAACAGGCCGACTGATGAACACTACGTCGACGCTCGCTTGCAGGCTATGCTGCTCGCGACGATACGCCTCCCGCATCCGCCGCCGCGCCCGGTTGCGGTCGACCGCGCCGCCCACCCGGCGGCTCACCGCGAACCCAACCCGACGCCCTCGATCCCGGTGTCGCCAGAGCGCGACGAAGCTCGCCCGCTCGTCTCGATTGCCCAACTGAAAGATCGCCTGGATTTCCGCGGCTCGTAGGAGTCGCTCGCTCCGCGGAAGGGAGAGCGCGCTGGAAGGAATGCGCCCCACGCCGCGACTAGACGGTGAGACGCTTGCGCCCTTTCGCACGCCGCCGCTTAAGCACGTTCCGTCCTCCCTGCGTCTTCATCCGCTGACGGAACCCATGCGTCTTGCTCCGGCGGCGTCGATTCGGCTGAAAGGTCCTCTTCATAACGAGATTCCCCCTCTCGCTCCTAGAACCTTCGTAGTCTACTGACCACCCCAAGCCAAGTCAAGCCATCCTCCCCCTTGCGAGGCGATTCCCGCCTGTGCTAACGTGCGGTGCCTTACGCTTCACGGCAAGCGATCCCGGACTGGCCGGGGTTCGCGCCGCGAGCGGGCACAGGCAAGCGGTTTCCCCGTTAGTTGGCTGATCGACTCGATGCGTGGTCACTATTCGGTGTACCGGTTCTGTCCGAAGGACCCGGTCCAGCCGATGCGTCGCAGGTTATCCACACCTGTGGATAACTTTGTGTGTAACTCCCGCCTCTCCTGATCTCCAAAGGAGCCAGAAATGCTTAACTCTTTATGGGATCGCCTCTTGTCGGCTCTGGAGGGTAAAATTCCTGCTTCATCCCTGGAGTCATGGCTCGTCTCCTGCCGGCTCGCCGCCGTCGACAGCGATCACCTCCGCGTGGCTGCTCCAAACAAGTACACCCGAGACTGGCTGGCTCAGCACCATACCGAGGCACTCGAAGCCGCCGCGCGCGAGGTCCTCGGTGGCAACCCCCGCGTCTCCATCGAGATCGACCGCGATGCCTCCATCACTCCGCCCTCTTCCCGCGCCCCTCGCGACGCCCCGGCTCCATCGCCGCCCACCGGGCTCTCGTCCCGGTATACCTTCGACTCGTTCGTCGTCGGCAACTCGAACCAGTTCGCCCAGGCGGCGTGCCAGGCGGTTGCCGAGCTGCCGTCCACGGCCTACAACCCCCTGTTCATCTACGGCGGCGTGGGGTTGGGGAAGACTCACCTCCTGCACGCAGTCGGCCACCAGATCGGCCGCCTCTACCCCTCACTGCGGCTGCTCTATCTCTCCACGGAGCGCTTCACCAACGAACTGATCAACGCGATCCGCTACGATCGCACCGCCGAGTTCCGCGGCAAATACCGCAACATCGATCTCCTCCTGATCGACGACATCCAGTTCATCTCCGGCAAGGAGCGCACCCAGGAGGAGTTCTTCCACACGTTCAACGACCTCTACGAGGCGCATAAGCAGATCGTCGTATCCTCCGACTCAGCTCCGAAGGAGATCCCAGACATCGAGGAACGCCTGCGCTCGCGCTTCGAATGGGGGCTCATCGCAGACCTCCAGCCGCCCGACTTCGAGACCCGCGTCGCCATCCTCAAGAAGAAGGCGGGGATCGCGCGCGTGCGCCTCCCCGACGACGTCGCCTATCTCATCGCCCGCCGCATAAAGGCCAATATCCGCGAGATCGAAGGTTCCCTCACTCGGATGATCGCCTTTTGCTCGCTCAGCGGCCGCGAGCTGAACCTGGACCTCGCCCAAGAGGTCCTCTCGGAGCTCTGGGGTGAGGAAGAGAAGATCATCACCATCGAGCACATCCAGCGGAAGGCCGCCGAGTTCTTCAGCGTCAAGCTCTCGGACATGCGCGCCAAGAACCGCACCAAGGCGGTCGCTTTCCCACGTCAGATCACCATGTACCTGGCCCGCCAGCTCACCCACGCGTCGCTCGCCGAGGTCGGCCGCGCCTTCGGCGGAAAGGACCACACCACCGTCCTCCACGCGGTCGAAAAGGTCCAGGCGCTGCTCCAGGAAGATCCCAAATTCAAGAAGACTCTCGACACGCTTACCCAGAGCATCACCCAGTGATCCCAGGCTCGTCGCAGCGCTTCCACCGGACTATCCACCAGGCGCGAAACCAAGAAGCCTCGTGTCTCCCACCGGTTGCGCGTCATCCGAGTTACCCACACGCCCGCCTCCTCCTACGACGACTCTTTTTCCTTCTTTCCCCTTGAAACAATGGAGAACCCTCTATGGAAGTGCATGTGGATCGCGATGGGTTTTTTCGAGGGCTCCAGATGGTTCACAACATCGTGGAGCCCCGGCAGACCCTGCCAGTCCTAGCCAATGTGTTACTCGAGGCGCAGGAAGAGGCGCTCCGCCTGACGGCCACGGACCTGGAGGTCGGCGCCCGGGTGGCGGTGCCGGCCAAGGTGATCGGAGCCGGAGCGATCACGATCTCGGCGAGGAAGCTTCTGGAAATCGTGAAGGAGTTGCCGCCGGCGCCCATCTCCCTGAAGGCCCAGGAGAATGCCTGGGTCGCGCTGCGCTGTGGGGGCGCGTCCTACAAGCTGGTCGGCCTCGGGTCCGAGGATTTTCCCGCGGTGGGGGAGGGCGCGGCGCCGGTGTGGACCACTGTGGACGGCAAGCTGCTCCGCGACATGCTGGCGCAGACCACCTTTGCCGTCTCGCATGACGAGAGTCGCTACGCGCTCAACGGGGTGCTGTTCGCTCTGCAGGATCGCGAGCTGCGTCTGGTCGCCACCGATGGGCATCGGCTGGCGCTGGCGATACGCCCGCTCGCCGTGGGGGCGCTGCCGGTGTCTGGCATCGTACCGCGCAAGGCCGTCCAGGAGATCACCCGGATGGTCGGGTCGGGCGAGGATGTGGAGGTCGCCATCGGCGACAATCAGTTCATGCTGCGAATGCCCAACGTGCTGCTCATCGCGCGCCTGATCGAGGGCACCTTCCCGAACTACGAGCAGGTGGTGCCGAGAGCGCATCCCTATCGCCTCGTCCTCTCACGGAACGGGCTCGCGGCGGCGTTGCGCCGCGTGTCGGTGCTGTCCGAAGAGCGCACGAGACCCGTGAAGTTCCTCCTCGCGCCCGGCGTGCTGAAGCTCACCGCATACAGTCCGGACTTCGGCGAGGCGGAAGAGCAGGTGGAGGTCGAGTACGCGGGGGAGGAGATGATCATCGGGTTCAACTCGCGCTACGTCCTGGACGCGTTCGGTGCGCAGACGGGCGAGCAGGTGGTGCTGGAGCTGAAGGACGGATTGAGCCCGGGCGTGGTCAAAAGCTTCGAGGACGACGGCTCGCTCTGTGTTATCATGCCCATGAGGATCTGAGTTCTCATGGGAGCGGCAATCGGGTGCATATCGAGGCCGTAGAGTTCTCCGATTTTCGGAACTTCCACACCCTCTCCTTCACGCCGGCGTCGAGCCTCAACATCGTCACGGGCCCCAATGCCCAGGGGAAGACCAATCTCCTGGAGGGGCTCGGGGTCCTCCTGATCGGACGATCCTTCCGCGGGGCCAGGGCAGCGGAGCTCCCGCGCTGGAACTGCCCACAGCCCTCGGTGATGGCAGGTGAGCTGCGGCGAGGAGAGGGGTCGAGAGGTCTCCGGCGCGTGATCCAGCCGCGCGAGGACGGGGTCTGGACGGTGACGGGAGAAGGCTGTGCATGGGCCCGCATCATTCCCTTCAGCTGGCAGGACATGGGAATCATTCACGGAGCGCCCCAGGCGCGGCGTGATTTCCTCGACGGCTTCGCTGGGAAGCTCTACCCAGCCCACCTGACGGCGTGGAGTCGGTACCGCCAGATCCTGGAGCGACGCAATCGTCTCCTCCAGGGAGGGCTGGAGGTGGTGGATCTCCGCGCACAGCTCCAGCCATGGAACGAGCAGCTCGTCCGGGTGGGGTTCGAGCTGCTCGGCCGGCGACGGGCGGCGGTCGGGGCGATTCAGCGGGAGCTGGCGCGTCTGTATCCCGAGCTGGCGGGCCGCGGCGAGGTTCATCTCAAGTACCGGTGTTCGCTCGGGGACAACCCGACGGAGGACGGATTTCGCCATGTCCTCGAGTGCCGGTTCGGCGAGGAGTCGCGCCGCGGGATGACCCTGCTGGGCCCGCACCGTGATGACATGGTGATCGAACTCGACGGGCGTGATCTCCGGAGCTGTGGATCTCGTGGCCAGCAGAGACTGATGGCGCTGGCGCTGCGCCTAGCGGAGCGGGGACCCGTGGCGGAGGCGGTCGGCAGCGCGCCGATTCTCTTGCTGGATGATGCCTTGTCCGAGCTGGACCCGTGGGCCCGCGCGCGGGTCCTGGAGCATGTGGCCAAGGCCGGCCAGGTGTTTCTGACCACCGCCGACGCGGATCTCGGGGAGGGCTGCGCGGCGACGTGGTGGGAGGTGCGTGGGGGCCACGTGAGCAGCGACGGGTTTGCAGCCGTGAGAGGAGCGGCATGAGCGTAAAAACGTACACGGCGAGCGACATCAAGGTCCTCGAGGGGCTGGAAGCGGTCCGCAAGCGCCCGGCGATGTACATCGGCGACACGAGCGCGTACGGGCTGCATCACCTGGTCTACGAGGCCGTGGACAACGCCGTGGACGAGGCGCTGGCCGGCTACTGCGACAGCATCAAGGTCATCCTGCACTCGGACGGATCCTGCTCGGTGGGCGACAACGGGCGTGGGATCCCGGTGGACATTCACAAGGAGAGCGGCAGGCCGGCGGCGGAGGTGGTGCTGACCGTCCTCCATTCCGGCGGCAAGTTCGAGCACTCAGCCTACAAGGTCTCCGGTGGTCTTCACGGGGTCGGCATCTCGGTCGTGAATGCGCTCAGCGAAGCGCTGGACATCGAGATCCGCCGGGACGGCCACGTCTGGACCCAGCACTACCAGTACGGCGTGCCCCAGGACGAGCTCACGCCCGGCGAGACGACGACCAAGCACGGGACCATCGTGCGCTTCAAGCCGGATCCCAAGATCTTCGAGGAGACGGCGTTCTCCTTCGACACGCTCTCCAACCGGTTGCGCGAGATGGCCTTCCTCAACAAGGGACTCAAGATCGTCATCGAGGACGAGCGCGACGAGCGCAGCCACACGTTCCTGTACAAGGGCGGCATCATCGAGTTTATCAAGCACCTGAACCAGAACAAGACGCCGATCCACCCCAAGGTGCTGTTCTTCGAGGGCAAGAAGGACGGCATCGAGGTGGAGGTGGCGCTCCAGTACAACGACGGCTACCAGGAGAATCTCTTCTCCTTCGCCAATAACATCAACACGCGCGAGGGCGGCACGCATCTGACCGGGTTCCGGGCGGCGCTCACCGGGACGATCGCGGGCTACGCCAAGGCCAACGGCTTTCTGAAGGCCTTCAAGGGAGACGTCAGCGGCGACGACGTGCGCGAGGGCCTGACAGCGGTCGTGTCGGTGCGCATCCCGGATCCGCAGTTCGAGGGCCAGACCAAGGCCAAGCTGGGCAACTCCGAAGTCAGGGGTCTGGTCCAGCAGATCGTCAACGATCGCCTCGCCGAGGCGTTCGAGGAGGACCCGGCCACCGCGCGGAAGATCGCCGACAAGTGCGTGCGCGCCGCGCAGGCGCGGGAGGCGGCCCGGAAAGCGCGCGAACTGACCCGCCGGGGCGGGCGCGACGATGAGGGCCTGTCCGCGAAGCTGGCCGACTGTTCCGAGCGGGAGCCGCAGTTCCGAGAACTGTTCCTGGTGGAGGGCGATTCGGCGGGCGGCTCGGCCAAGCAGGGGCGTGATCGGAAGACACAGGCCGTGCTGCCGCTCCGCGGGAAGATCATCAACGCGGAGAAGGCGCGCTACGACAAGGTGCTCTCGCATCAGGAGATCCGCCTGCTGATCTCGGCGCTCGGGACCGGGATCGGCCCGGAGGAATTCGACGTCTCCAAGCTCCGGTACCACAAGGTGATCCTGATGACCGATGCCGACGTGGACGGCGCGCACATCCGGACGCTGCTCCTGACCTTCTTCTTCCGCCACATGCTGCAGGTGATCGAGGCAGGGCACCTCTTCATCGCCCAGCCGCCTCTCTTCAAGGTCAAGAAGGGGCGGGCGGAGAAGTACCTGATGTCCGAGCGCGAGTTCGAGGAGTTCTTCCTCAGGATCTGGGTCGAGAAGGGGCGCGTGAAGGTGCCGGGGAAGAGCGCGCCGGTCGCCGAGCAGGCGCTGCTGGACATGCTCCAGAAGGTGATCGAATACCGCCTCCTGTTCCAGAAGATCGTGCGGCGGGGCGTGCCGGCCCAGCTGCTCGCGGGCTTTCTGAAGGCGAAGGTGAAGACAGCGCGGCGGGTCGGCAAGAGCCAGTGGGCGGAGGCCGTGCAGGCTGCCGCTGGCGAGGCCGGCTGGCAGCGGGTCCAAGTCGATGTGGAAGAGCCGGAGAGCGGCGGAGACCTGATCGTCCACCTGACAGGGGACATCGCGGCCGACATCCCGACCGAGATCCTCAAGTCTCCCGACTATCAGCTGCTCTACGAGGTCTCTCAGGACGTGCCCTCCCTGTACCGGGCACCGGCGATCGTCATCGATGAGGGTGGCACGGAGGTCAGCGCCCGTACCCACGACGAGTTGATCAAGGCCGTCTTCGACTTCGCCAAGGAGGGAGCGAGCTTTCAGCGCTACAAGGGCCTCGGGGAGATGAACCCGGAGCAGCTCTGGGAGACTACCATGAACCCGGAGAGGCGGACGCTCCTCAAGGTGACCATGGAGGACGCCGTGGGCGCCGACGAGATGTTCACCATGCTGATGGGGGACGCGGTGGAGCCGCGCCGCGACTTCATCGAGAAGAACGCGCTCGACGTCGTCAACCTCGACATCTAGCGCCCAGCCCCGATCCAATGAGCCCCGAGCGCCAGACTCCCGTCCCGATCGAAGAGGAGATGCGGAAGTCGTACCTCGAGTACGCCATGTCCGTCATCGTGGGGCGGGCGCTCCCCGACATTCGCGATGGCCTCAAGCCCGTCCATCGCCGCGTCCTCTACACGATGGCGGGGCTGGGACTCAACTGGAACCGCGCCTACCGGAAGGCGGCCAAGGTCGTGGGCGAGGTGCTGGGGAAATACCATCCGCACGGCGACGCGCCGGTGTACGAGGCGCTGGTCCGGATGGTCCAGGATTTCTCCCTGCGTTATCCGCTGGTGGACGGCCAGGGGAACTTCGGCTCCATCGACGGCGATCCACCGGCCGCCTACCGGTACACCGAAGTCCGGCTGGCCAAGATCGCTCACGAGCTGCTGGCCGATATCGAGAAGGACACGGTCGCGTTCGTCCCCAACTTCGACGAGTCCGAGCAGGAGCCGATGGTGCTGCCGACCAAGGTGCCGAACCTCCTGGTCAACGGCTCCTCGGGCATCGCGGTGGGGATGGCCACCAATATCCCGCCCCACAACCTGTCCGAGGTGGTGGATGGGCTCGTGGTGCTCATCGAGAATCCCGAGGCTTCCGTCGACGACCTGATGAAGGTCGTCCCGGGGCCGGACTTCCCGACTTACGGCTACATCTACGGCCGGGCCGGCATCCGCGACGCCTACACCACGGGCCGCGGCATCATCACGCTCAGGGCCAAGGCGCACGTGGAGAAGATGCGGGGCGGCCGCGAAGCCATCATCGTCACGGAGCTGCCCTACCAGGTGAACAAGGCCTCGCTCATCGAGAAGATCGGCGAGCTGATCCGCGACAAGAGGATCGAGGGCGTCTCCGAGCGCCGCGACGAGTCGAACCGCGAGGGAATCCGCATCGTGCTCGAGCTGGGGCGCGGCGAGATCCCCCAGATCATCATGAACCAGCTCTACAAGCACACGCCGATGCAGACCACCTTCGGCGTGATCATGCTGGCGCTGGTGGGTCGGCGCCCGCAGGTGGTGACGCTCAAGCAGATGCTCCAGGAGTTCATCGCCTTCCGGCGCGAGGTGGTGACGCGGCGGACGAAGTACGACCTCGCTCGGGCGGAGGAGCGGGCCCATATCCTCGAGGGGCTTCGCAGGGCGATCGACCAGCTGGACCTGGTCATCCGGCTCATCCGCCAGGCCGAGAATCCAGACGCCGCCAAGGACGCGTTGATGCGCCGCTTGGACCTGTCGGAGATCCAGGCCAGGCACATCCTGGACATGCGGCTGCAGCGCCTGACCCAACTCGAGCGCCACAAGATCGTCGAAGAGCACGAGCAGACCCTGGCCCTCATCGCCGACCTCCGGGGCATCCTTGCGTCGGAGCAGCGCCTCATGGGGATCATCAAGGACGAGCTCAAGGCGCTCAAGGAGGAGTTCGGCGATGAGCGGCGCACCGAGATCCTCGCCGAGACAGCGGACCTGACCATCGAGGACCTTCTGGCGGACGAGGACATGGTGGTCACCATCACGCGCTCCGGTTACATCAAGCGCACCCACGTGGAGGCCTACCGGAGCCAGAGGCGCGGCGGCAAGGGCGTGACCGGGATGGAGACCAAGGAGGAGGATATTGTCGCGGACCTCTTCGTGGCCTCGACCCACTCCTACCTCCTCTTCTTCACCAACAAGGGCAAGGTCCACTGGCTCAAGGTGCACGAGATCCCGGAAGGCGGCCGCCAGGCAAAGGGCAAGGCGATGGTCAACGTGCTTTCGCTCGGCGAGGGCGAGCGGGTGGCCACCTGCGTGCCGGTGCGGGACTTCGAGTCCGGCGGCTACGTCCTCTTCGCTACCAAGCAGGGCAAGGTGAAGAAGACGGAGCTGAGCGCCTTCTCGCATCCAAAACGGGGCGGCATCCAGGCCATCGTGCTCGAACCCGGCGACGAGGTGATGGCCGCGCGGCGGACCGATGGCCAGCGCGAGGTCCTGCTCTCGACCAAGGAGGGCATGATCATCCGCTTCGCCGAGGAGGAGGTGCGACCGGTCGGGCGGGTCGCGGGCGGCGTGCGCGGCATCGATGTGGAGGAGGGGGATCAGGTCATCGCCGCCGAGGTCGTGCAGGAGGGCGTGGCGATCCTCACCGTGACGGTGCGGGGCTATGGCAAGCGCACGCCGCTGGACGAGTACCGGCTCCAGGGGCGCGCCGGCAAGGGCATCATAGACATCAAGACGGCGGGCCGCAACGGCTCGGTGGTGGGCATGCTCCAGATCCGCGAAGGCGACGATGTCCTGGTGGTGACGACAAAGGGGAAGATCATCCGCGTCCGCGCAGACGAGGTCACCAGCCAGGGGCGGAATACGATGGGCGTGCGCATCATCGAGCTGGACCCTGACGACCAGGTGGGGAGTATCGCCCGCGTGGAGGCCGAGCAGGCGGCAGGGGCGGAGTCATCTTCGTGAGCCCCGTCGGGCGGCTCAGCCCGACGGGGTGAGAGGGGCCGCGGAGGTGCGGCCTCTTTTTTGTTGTGCCATTGTTGGTGGTTCTGCCCTGCGGGGGGATGGCAGGGAAGGGAGTGGGGGTGCTGGATCTCAGGCTGATTCGCGAGCAGCCGGAGGAGGTCGCGAGGGCGGTTGCTCTGCGCGGCGAGGAGATCTCCCTGCGGCAGATCCTGGAGGCCGATGCGGCGCGCCGCCAGCTCGTCAAGGAGGCCGAGACCCTCAAGGCGGAGCGGAACCGCGCGTCGGAAGCCATCGGCCAGGCCAAGCGGCGTGGGGAGAATGCCGAGGCCGCGATGGTCCGCGTGCGCGAGGTGGGCGAGCGCATCAAGGAGCTCGACCGGGAGGTCAAGGCCGCTGAACTGGAGTTGCAGGCGCTGCTGCTCGATCTCCCCAATTTGCCACACCCGAGCGTGCCCGTCGGGCGCACGGCCGAGGACAACGCCGAGATCCGTCGCTGGGGCACGCCGCGGGAGCTCGGCTTCGAGCCCCGGCAGCACTTCGAGCTGGGCGAGGCCCTCGGCATCCTCGACTTCGAGCGCGCGAGCAAGCTCGCCAAGTCTCGCTTCGTGGTGATGTGGCGCGAGGCCGCCCAGCTCAGTCGGGCGCTCGCCCAGTTCATGCTGGACCTCCACACGCGGGAGCACGGCTTCACCGAGGTGTGGGTACCACATCTGGTGAACGCCGAGACCATGACCGGCGTCGGGCTCTTGCCCAAGTTCGAGGAGCAGCTCTTCAAGACCCAGGAGCCCGACACCAACCGGACGCTCTACCTCATCCCGACCGCGGAGGTGTCGGTGACGGCGCTGCACGCCGGCGAAACCCTCGCGGAGGCCGAGCTGCCCAAGCGCTACTGCGCCTTCACCCCCTGCTATCGCCGCGAGGCCGGCACCTACGGGCAGGACACCAAGGGCATGATCCGCCAGCATCAGTTCGACAAGGTGGAGATGGTCAAGGTGACGACGCCCGAGCAGTCGTATGAGGAGCTGGAGTCCATGGTGCGGAGCGCCGAGACCGTGCTCCAGCGCCTCGAGCTGCCCTACCGCGTGGTGGCCCTCTGCACGGGGGACATCGGCTTTCAGTCGGCCAAGACCTATGACCTCGAGGTCTGGCTGCCGGGGCAGGGGAAGTACCGCGAGATCTCCTCGTGCTCCAACTGCGAGGCGTTCCAGGCTCGGCGGCTCGACCTCAGGTATCGGCCGAAAGGTGGCGGGCGGTCCGAGTTCTGCCATACACTGAACGGATCGGGTCTCGCCGTGGGGCGCACGCTCATCGCGGTGATCGAGAACTACCAGGAGGCCGACGGATCGGTGACGATCCCCGAGCCGTTGCGTCCCTATATGGGCGGACTTCGGAAGATTGCGCCGGGCGCATAGTCCGGCTACGGAGGGGTGGCCGAGCCCGGTTGAAGGCGCCGGTCTTGAAAACCGGAATCCCGCGAGGGATCGGGGGTTCGAATCCCTCCCCCTCCGCCAAAGTGCCGGCGCCGGGTGGCCGCCGGAGCCCAAATCCCGTATACTCGGTAGGCCCGAGCGTTGGGAGAGGTGGCCGAGTCGGCCGAAGGCAGCCGCCTGCTAAGCGGTTACAGGGGCAAAACCTCTGTCCCGGGTTCGAATCCCGGCCTCTCCGCCAAACGCGCCCTTAGCTCAGATGGATAGAGCGTCGGACTACGAATCCGAAGGCCAGAGGTTCGATTCCTCTAGGGCGCGCCACTCTCTCGCATAGTCGTGAGGGGGCAGGGCTTCCTGCTCCCTCCGGCTGTGCGGGGTTTGTGCGGGACAATCGCAACGCCGTCGCCTCTCCCGAGCCGCTTTGATGTCGGCCCCGCAGCCGCCCCCTGCCGGCTTGGTCGACTCCCTTGGCCGTGGCCGATGCTTCTCTGGACTCTATGAATTCAGCCAGGGCGCCTCTCCCGCGAACGCGTGGGCCAAGTGAGCTTCTCGCGGAGCTGGAGGGGAGGCGCCTAGTCCAAACGCCCTAGGAAAATGGGGGAGCTTCTTCAGCAGAAGTTTGCATAGAGTATGCAAAAAAGCGAACAAGAGCATTCAGTCAGTACCAGATAAGATGCAAGCACCTCTAGCATCTGGGCCACGCAAGTCTCCTGGTACGTTTCCTGCGTGAAACCTCAGGCTCCGGGGAGCACCGTGCGGGTGGCGAAAACTTGACAGCGGTATGGGATGATCTGCGGTCGCTGTGCCTGGCATCACTTCGGCATCACGATGTGTGTGGGCCCCGATGTCGCGGAGCCTGAGTTCCAGTTTCCCGTGAATAGGTAGTTTTACCTATCGCAGATATGGGTGTTTCTTCGAATTGAATCCTTGGTGTCCGATACAACAGGATGCATTCAGTTCTTGGAGATCCCTCTTAGTTAGCAGAACTTTCCAGCGGCGCGGGACGCGGAGCACGTGACCGACGCAGACGCAGTAAGGGCAGAATGCGATTGACAAGTCGCAAGGCCGGCGACATATAGTGTGTCTCCGACTCTCACTCGCGGTTGCAACGGCGATCGGCACATCAGCACGGGGGAGGAATTGGCGATGAGCGCTGGAACGAGATTCCGTGCGCGTCGTTTGGTCGTCGGCGCGATCGTGAGTCCTCGATCATCTTGTCCACATCCTTAACGAGGCGGGAGGCAGTCGATGAGCAACACACGCGTTCTGAGCGCCGGGGTGGCGGCCGGCTTCCTTCTGGGGCTGGTCTGGGCGGC
>WNGA01002102.1_pt1 | contig 42889 bp, 44 predicted proteins | sample 5400061 | NCBI WGS metagenome assembly WNGA01 (sample SAMN13153366, study PRJNA577476) | soil metagenome | isolation source: 100 cm soil or saprolite under grassland replicate 2 | place: USA:California | collected 2016-06-15 | reverse complement strand
CTCTCGAACCTGTTCCGCGACCAGCTCGACCGCTACGGCGAGCTCGAGCTGCTCGCCGACCGCTGGGCCGAGCTCACCGCGGCGCTCGACGGCCAAGCCCGCTTCGTGCTGAACGCGGACGACCCGCTCGTGGCCGACCTCGGCCGCGAGCGCGGCGGCGTGACCTACTTCGGCGTCGAGGACGACTCGCAGGCCCTCCCGGGAATGCAGCACGCCGCCGACTCCAAGCATTGCCGCAACTGCGGCCACGCCTACGAGTACGAGGCCGTCTACCTCGGCCACATGGGGCGCTACCGGTGCCCGAACTGCGGGCGGGCGCGGCCGGAGCCGCAGGTGGCCGCCACGCGCGTGACCCTCGACGGCATGAGAGGGTCGCGCGTCGAGCTCCGCACGCCGCAGGGCGCGCTGGCGCTGAAGCTCCCGCTCCCCGGCCTCTACAACATCTACAACGCCGTGGGCGCCGCCGCCACGGCGCTGGAGCTCGGCGTCCCGCTGGCGACGGTCGGCGAGGCGCTCGAGGGCTTCGGGGGCGCGTTCGGCCGGGTGGAGACGATCCCGGTGGGCGGCCACAGCGTCTCGATCCTCCTGATCAAGAACCCGGCCGGTGCGAACGAGGTACTCCGGACGCTCACGCTCGAGGACGGCCGGCTGGATCTCTGGATCGCCCTGAACGACGGGATCGCCGACGGGCGCGACGTCTCCTGGATCTGGGACGCCGACTTCGAGGTGCTCGTCGGCCGCGTCCGGAGCGTGACCTGCAGCGGCACGCGCGCCGAGGAGATGGCGCTGCGGCTGAAGTACGCAGGGATCGACGCCGGGCTCGCCGTGGAGCGCGACCTCGGCGCCTCGCTCGACTACGCGGTCGCCACCGCCGCCGGCGAGCGCCTGTACGCCCTCCCCACCTACACCGCGCTGCTCGAGCTGCGCGACCTGCTCGCCCGCCGCGGCCTCGCGAGGCGGTGGTCGGAGTGACCGCGGCGCCTGTGACCTGGCACGACGTGGAGAACGGCGCCTATGAGGCCGACCTCCCGCTCTGGCGCGCGCTCGCGGAAGCCGAGGGCGGCCCGATCCTCGACCTCGGGGCCGGCACCGGACGCGTCGCGGCCGACCTCGCCGCGCGGGGACACGACGTGGTGGCGCTCGATAACGACCCAGACCTCCTGGCGGCCCTCGCAGAACGCGCGCCCGCAGTGGCAACCGTCCGCGCTGACGCGCGGGACTTCGCGATCGACCGACGGTTCGCGCTTGTCATCGCGCCCATGCAGCTCGTACAGATCCTCGATGGCCAGGACGGCCGAATCGCGATGCTCGAGTGCGTGCACGCGCATCTGTTGCCCGGAGGGTCGTTCGCGGCGGCGCTGGCTGAGCCCGGCGACGCAATGCCGGAAGGTCCGGCAAGCCCTCCCCTCCCAGACGTGCTCGAGCGCGACGGATGGGTGTTCTCAAGCCAGCCCATGTCGGTCCATGAAGAGGATGGGCGAGTGGTGGTCGAGCGAAAGAGGCAGACGGTGTCGCCGGCGGGCGACCTCCAGGAGGAATTGGTGAGGATCGCCCTGGACGTGGTTGGTCTCGAGGACTTTGAACGAGAGCTCAGAGGGACGGGACTCGTGCCGATCGCGCGCCGGGAAATCGCCGAGACTCCGGACCACATCGGAAGCACGGTGGTCGTGTGCCGGCGCTGAGGGTCCTGTCGCTCTACCCGGAGCTGATGAACATCTACGCCGACCGCGGCAACATCGCGGTGCTGCGAGCGCGCTGCGAGTGGCGCGGCCTCGGCTTCGAGCACGCCGCCTCGAGCCTCGGCGAGCCGCTCGACCCGGACGCCCACGACCTCTTCTACATGGGCGGCGGGCAGGACCGCGACCAGGTCGCCGTGGCGCACGACATGGCGGAGACGAAGCGCGAGGCGCTCCACCAGGCGGCCGGCCGCGGTGCCGTCATGCTGGCGGTTTGCGGCGGCTACCAGCTGCTCGGCCACTCCTACGAGCTGGGGGGCGAGGAGCTGCCGGGCGTGGGCCTCGTGGACCTGCGCACGGTCCGCGAGCCGGGCCCGCGCCTGATCGGCAACTGCGCGATCGAGGCGAACCTCGGCACGGGGCCGCGCGTGATCGCTGGCTTCGAGAACCACGGCGGCCGCACCTATCTCGGCGCCGGCGAGACACCGCTCGGCCGGGTGATCAGCGGGCAGGGCAACAACGGCCGCGACGGGTTCGAGGGGGTCGTCAGCGGCAACGTGATCGGCACTTACCTGCACGGCCCGCTCCTCCCCAAGAACGTCTGGCTCGCCGACCGCCTGATCGAGCTGGCGCTCGGGATCGAGCTCGATGCGCTGCCGGGGGACGAGCTTGAGGACGCGGCGCACGCCTCGGCGCGGCGGGCGGCGGGCGTCTAGGAGGCCGCCGCGGCGCCGAGCACGCGCAGCACCTCGGGCACCGAGGTCAGGCCCTGCCGGATCTTCTCGAGGCCCGCCTCGTGCAGCGTGCGCATGCCCTCTGCGCGCGCCGCCTGCACCAGCTCGCCGTGGCGGGCGCCGTCGAGGATCAGGCGCCGGACCTCGTCGCTCATGGGCATGACCTCGTAGAGCCCGGTGCGGCCCCTGTAGCCGGTCTGCGCGCAGCCGGCGCATCCGCCCGGCTCGTGCGCGTTGATGCCGCGGGGGTGGTCGAAGCCGTTCTCGGCGAGCGTCGCCTTAGTCAGCTTCACCGGCTTCTTGCACTCGCAGAGCCTGCGGACGAGGCGCTGCGCAACGACGCAGGTGACGCTCGACGTGACGAGGAACGGCTCGATGCCCATCTCGACGAGCCGGGCCGCCGCGAGCGGCGCGTCGCCCGTGTGCATGGTCGTGATCACGAGGTGTCCCGTGAGGGCCGACTCGATCGCGATCTTCGCCGTCTCGGCGTCGCGCACCTCGCCGACCATCACGACGTCCGGGTCGGCCCGGAGCATCGCGCGCAGCCCGGTGGCGAACGTGAGGCCGGTCTTCGGGTTGACCTGAATCTGCTTGATCGCCTCGAGCTCGTACTGGACCGGGTCCTCGACCGTCACGATCGTGCGGTCGGGCGTGTTCAGCTCGGCGAGGCCGGCATACATGGTCGTGGTCTTCCCGGAGTCCGTAGGCCCGGTGACCAGGATCGCGCCTTGGCTCGACCTGATCGCGGCCTCGAAGCGGCTCCTGTCCGCGTCCTCCATCCCGAGCCCATCGAGGTCCTTCACGATCCGGCGCGAGTCGAGGATCCTCATCACCACGGCCTCGCCGCGCACGACCGGCAGCGTCGCCACTCGCAGGTCCACGTAGTTGCCGTCCACCGACAGCCCGATCCGGCCGTCCTGCGGCATCCGCTTGTTGGCGATGTCGAGCTCCGCCATGACCTTGATGCGCGAGACGAGCCCGGGATCAGGTGCCGCGGCACCGGGGTCGAGTCGAACACCACGCCGTCGACCCGGAAGCGCACGCGCATGTCGTGGCCGCGCGGCTCGAAGTGGATGTCGGAGGCGCCTCGGCGCACGGCGTCGGCGATCAGCCCGTGCACGAGCTTCACCACCGGCGCGTCGTCGGCCGACTCGCGCAGCTCGATGACCTCCGCCTCGAAGTCGTCGTCCTCGACCTCGTGGACCGAGCCTCCGAGCGTGCCCAGCTGCTCGAGCAAGGCGTCGATGTGCTCGGGCGAGGCGACGGCGGGGCGCACCTCGTAGCCGGTCGCCATCGTGATGTCGTCGAGCGCGAGCAGGTTCGCGGGGTCGGCCGTCGCCACGAGCAGCGTCCGCTCCGCCAGGAAGGCGATCGGGATCGTCCGGTAGCGGCGCGCCTTCTCGCCCTCGATCATGGAGGCGGCGCCCCTGTCGACGTCGAAACGGTTCAGGTCCACGTAGTCGAGACCGCTGCGCTCGGCGAGCGCCTGGGCGAGCTGCGCGGAGTTGACGATGCCCGCGTCGATGAGCGCCTGGCCGAGCGGAACGCCGTCGCGCCGGCCGTTCTCCACGACCTGCTCCACCATCCCGCGCTCGGCGAAGCCGAGCTGGACGATCACGTCTCCTATGCGCCGCTTGACCCCTGTGCGCCTCGTGGGCGGGGTCAGTCCCGGGACAGGGAACGGCCCGGCTGAGGCAGCCTGAGCTTCCATACCCCACTGGTATCGGCAGGCGGCCGGTTTAGGTCAAGCCCCTGCGGGCTGGGTCGCCATGAGCCGCGCGGTCTCCCTGTCCGGGCACACGCGCAGGCTCTCGACCATGTCCGCGATCTCGAACACGCGCGAGATCGGCCCGCCCGGGCAGACGATCGCGAAGCCCTGCCCGAGGCGCACCACGCGGCGGCGTGCGTTCATGAGCAGGGCGAGCCCCGTGGAGTCCATGAAGACGACCTCGCTGAGGTCGACGACGAGCGGAGCGGCCATGTCGGCGAGCGCCTCGTTGAGGGCGGCGATCATGCGCGGCGCGGTCGCTATGTCGAGCTCGCCCTCCACCGAGAGGAGCTCGTATCCATCGCTCCGGTTCCGCTTCACGGCAAGCGGCGTCACGGCGGTCGTGCAGTCTATTCCTTCGTTCGTCTTCCGGTCGCAGTACTGTCGTGCCGTGCAGCTCTCCGAATACCAGCACCGCTCCCGCGCGACGGCCGTGTACCCCGAGGCCGGCGACAACCTCACCTATCCGGCCCTCGGCCTCTGCGGCGAGGCGGGCGAATGCGCCGAAAAGGTGAAGAAGGCGATCCGCGACGACGGCGGCGTGCTCAGCGAGGAGCGCCGGGCCGCGCTCGCCGCGGAGCTCGGCGACGTGCTCTGGTACGCGGCCCAGCTCGCCACGGAGGCCGGGCTGGACCTGGACGCGGTCGCCGAGGACAACCTGAGGAAGCTCCTCTCCCGGCAGGACCGCGGCGTGCTCCAGGGCAGCGGCGACGCGCGCTAGCCGAGCGGCGCCAGCAGCGCCTTCTTTCGCTCGAAGGCGAACAGCAGCAGGTCGACCATCCTGAAGGTGTTGCTGTTCGGTCCGAGGGAGGGCCGGAAGGCCGGGTCGCGGACGATCGAGAACTCGCTGCCCTCCATCGCGCGGTGGAAGGTCTCGGCGACGATCCGGGCTCCCACCCCGCGCAGCCTCCCGCCGCCGAGCTCCGCCTCGCGCAGGATGTAGAACCACAGCGGCGTGTTCCGGAGCAGCGCCTGGCGCTGCGTCTGCGTGAGGTTGCCGATGTCCGCGCCGCCCGCCCCGTCGCGGATCTGCGTGCGCGTCAGCGTCGTGACGTTCACGCCGTGGTTTCGCATGAAGCGCGCCATCTGCTGCCCGGTGGCGAGCCGCACCATGTTCGCGCGAGTGAGGTTGCGGAAGGCCAGGTTCGCCGTGAACGTGCCCTCGTCGCTCCTCGTACCGCCGAAGGTCCCGCGCGGCAGCGTCGCGAGCGGGTTCACGACGCGCGTGTCGATTCGCATCGCGCGGTTGAACTTGCCGGCCGGCACCGTGAGGTTGGGGCGGTTCGCCTCGCCGAAGTCGTACAGCCGGCGGAAGTCCGCGACCCAGATGTCCGCCAGCCGTGGCGCCCCGTCGAGGTTGCCCCCGGTGCCGGAGAACCTGAACAGGAAGTCGAGCGTGCCCGTCCCGTTGTCGAAGTTGACGTTCCAGTTGTAGCCCGCCCGCACCATCGAGTGTCCGAGCCGGAACCCGGCCACCGAGAACTCGATCGGCATCGTCGGAGGGTCGGTCGGAGCCGCGCCGACCTCGAAGGCCTTGCGCCCGTTGTTGAATACGTCGTTCACCACGCGGGCGGCGCAGATCCGGCGCAGGTAGTCCGTGCGGATCATCCACTGGTAGTGCTTCGTGACGATCTCGCGGGCGGTGTTGAACTGCTGTGCGGGCGGCACGGAGCCGAGCTGCGTGTCCACCACGCGGTTGTGGAAGCGGATCATCGCCAGGTGCGTCTGGGCCACGGCGAGGTTCTCGTCGTTGCGCGGGTCGGGGATGACCGCCCTGCGGCGCTGCGCGTTGGTCGAGCCGGCGCCGCGCGGGAGGTCGAAGCCCTGCCGGTTGGGCGGCCCGATGGTCCTCCCCATCTTCAGGTGGAGGCCGTCGGTCTCGTAGAAATCGGCGGAGGCCGGCTCCTGCGGCCCCGCGCCGTAGAGCGAGTCGAGGTCGAGGCTCGGCGAGCGCGCCTGGATCATCTGCGCCGGCGAGATGTGGTCGCCGAGCATCACGGTCGACTTGTCGAAGGTGAGGTCGTGGTCGATGAACTGGCCCAGATAGGTGAAGCCGGCCGGGATCGGTCCAGCGCTCCCGCCCCGCGCTGTCATCGAGTTCGCGATGCGCCGCCGGTTCGGTGCGCCGAGCTGCCTGTCGACTCCGCGCGGGCCCATCCTCGAGAAGCGGAAGGGCGGCGCGGTCACGCCCGCCGTGGAGGCGACGACCGGCGCGTCGCGCCCTCCCAGACTCTCCGCGAGCATCCCCTCGCCGATTACGAAGTAGCTCTCCGAGCCGTGGTGCTCCATCGTTCGCGGACCCTCCGCCCGCCAGCTCGTGAAGCTCGGACAGCGTCCCGCCCGCGCGGTAGGGCACCAGCAGCTCCAGCGGCCGCAGCGTCTTGAGGAAGCGCGCCTCTATGGCCTCGCGCAGATCGTCGAGGCCGGCGCCCGTGGCGCCCGACGCCTGGACAGCGTCCGGGAGGCGGAAGGACAGCTCGCGGCGCCGCTCGGCGTCCAGCAGGTCAACCTTGTTGAGCGCGAGCATGCGCGGCGTATCGCCTGCGCCGATCTCGTCGAGCACCTCGTCGACGGCGGCCATCATCAGGTGCATCTCCTGCTCCGGCACCGAGGCGTCGACCACGTGCAGGACCAGGTCGGCGCCGAGGGCCTCCTCCAGCGTCGCCGAGAACGCCTCGACGAGCTGGTGCGGCAGCTTGCGGATGAAGCCGACCGTGTCCGTCATGAGGTACTGCCGGCCCGAGATCTCGAAAGAGCGCGTGGTCGGGTCGAGCGTGTGGAAGAGGCGCTCCCGCACGCCCACCTCCGCGCCTGTCATCGCGTTCAGAAGCGTGGACTTGCCCGCGTTGGTGTAGCCGGCCAGCGCCACACTCGGCAGACCCGCGCGGTCGCGCTCGCGGCGCATGGTCGCGCGCGTGGCCTTCGTCTCGCGCAGGCGACGGCGCAGCGCGGAGATGCGGTTGCGCGCCAGCCGGCGGTCGGTCTCGATCTGGGACTCGCCCGGGCCCCTCGTGCCGATGCCGCCGTCGATGCGCCCGGCGCCGAGGCGCTCGAGGTGGGTCCACAGCCCGCGCATGCGCGCGAGGTTGTATTCGAGCTGCGCCAGCTCGACCTGAAGCTTGCCCTCGGCCGAGCGAGCGTGGTCGGCGAAGATGTCGAGGATGATCGCCGTGCGGTCGATCACCGGCATGCCGAGCTCCTCCTCGAGGTTGCGCTCCTGGCGCGGCAGCAGCTCGTCGTCGACGGCGATCAGGTTGGCGTCGGCCTCCTTCGCGGCCTGCCTCAGCTCGGCCAGCTTGCCGCGGCCGAAGTAGCGGTCCGGATCGGGCCGGTCGCGGCGCTGGACCATCTCCGCCGTGACCGCGACTCCGGCGGTCCGAAGCAGCTCGCGGAGCTCCGACAGGTCGGCTTCGGCGGGCGCGACGCCGATGGTCAGCGCGCGCTGGCGAGCACGCCGTCCGGCCCCGTTTTGGACTGCATCCACCGCTTCCAGTGTAGGGGTCAGACCCCTTGAGTCGCTCACGCTTAAGGGGTCTGACCCCCTATAGAGTCCAGCGCCATGAGAGCTTTCGTGACGGGCGGAACGGGCTTCATCGGGTCGCGTGTGGTGAAGCGCCTGCGCGACCGCGGCGACGACGTCGTCGTGCTCGCGCGACGCCCGGAGAAGGCCGCCGGGCTCGACGCCGAGGTGGTCCAGGGCGACCTCGGCGACGCCGACGCCATCCGCCGCGGCGTCGAGGGCTGCCAGGCCGTCTTCCACATCGCCGCGGACTATCGCGTGGGCATGGACAAGTCGAAGCGCGAGTCGATGCGCGACTCGAACGTCCGCGGCACCGAGCGGGTGCTCGACGCCGCGGCGGACGCGGGCGTCGACCGGATCGTCTACGTCTCCACGATCAACATCTTCGGCAACACGAACGGCCGGACGGTGGACGAGAGCTATCGCCGCGACGAGGCCGACGGCTTCGTGTCGACCTACGATGAGACGAAGTACCGGGCGCACCGGATCGCCGAGGAGCGCGCCGCGCAGGGTGCGCCGATCGTCATCGTGCAGCCCGGGTCCGTCTACGGACCGGGCGACCACGCCCTCGTCGGGCAGATGATCGAGCAGGCCAGCACCGGCAAGATGCCGGCGAAGGCGTTCCCTGAGCTCGGACTGAACATGGTGCACGTCGACGACGTGGCCGACGGGATCATGCTCGCCCACGACAGGGGCAAGCCCGGCGAGTCCTACGTGCTCGGGGGCGAGATCACGACCCAGGGCGAGCTGATCGACAAGGCCGCGGCCATCGGCGGCCAGAAGCCGCCCCGGATGAAGGTGCCGCCGGTCATGCTGAAGGCGATGATCCCGGTGAGCCGCTGGGTCGGCCCGGCCATGGGCCTGCCCCCGAACTTCCGCGAGATGATCTCGGCCGCCCACAACGTGACCTACTGGGCGAAGGACGACAAGGCCCGGCAGGAGCTGGGCTACGAGCCGCGCGACCTCGAGACCGGCCTGCGCGAGACGATTTCGACAAGCTAGGTCCCGGGCAGGTTGATTCGCTCGACCGGGGGCAGCACGCCCCGGCTCGAGAATGTGCCCGGCAGGTCGCTGCCCGGCAGCACGAGGGCACCGAGCGAGTAGGCGTGCCCGACCGCGTAGCGGTGGGCGCAGAGCGCGCAAGCCGCGGCGTCGAGCTCCTCGATGCGGCGGTGCCAGAGGTCGCCTCCCTCGTCCGTCACGCGATCGCCGGCCAGCTCCTCTATCCGCAACTGCATGCCGTACGGGTGGCGCTTTGCCGGCAGTCGCCGGCCCTGGAGGGCGTAGAACACGCCATCGGCATTGGTCTCGAACAGGGCGAAGTCCTGATAGGCGCCCTCCGCCACGGGTCCCTCGTCGTCCGAGAAGACCTGCATGTCGAGCGCCTCGACCAGGCGTTCGACCTCCGGATGCGGCTGCTGCGGCGGCACTCCGCGGGCTGCGAGCGGCGCCTGGCTGTCGCCGCCGGACAGGGGCGCGCCCACGGCCACGACGACGTCGCCGAGCCCGCCGATCTCCTCCGCCACTTGCGCCGCCGACCCCGGCTCGTAGAACAGCGCGGTCAGCCGGATCGGCGGCTCGGGGTCGCGCACCTCCTCGAGCAGCGCCAGCTGGAGCGCCCTCTGCATCGGGACGACGCCGCAGTAATGCACCCGCTAGCCCCCCAGGCTCCCGCGCAGGCGCTCGACCGCCTCGGCGAGGCGCTCGTCCGGCACGGTCAGGGAGATCCGGAAGAAGCCCTCGCCGTTCGGCCCGTACGAGCCGCCGGGCGAGACCACCACGCCCGACTCCTCGAGGACCATCTCGCAGTACGACGCTGAGGTGTGCCCCTCGGGCACCGGAGCCCACACGTAGATCGTGCCCCTCGGGGGCGTCACGTCGACGCCGATCTCGGCGAGCGCGCCGCAGACGAGGTCGCGGCGGCGCTGGTAGATCTCGGGCATCTCCGGCGGCGGCCCGGCGTCCAGCGCGGCCGCGGTGGCGAGCTGGACGGCCTCGAACACACCCGAGTCGATGTTGGTCTTGAGCTTCCAGTAGGTGGCCACCGCGTCGGCGTTGCCGACCACCGCCGCCGTGCGCCAGCCGGTCATGTTCCAGCCCTTCGAGAGCGAGAACACCTCCACGCCGACCTCCTTCGCGCCCGGCGTCTCGAGGAAGCTCGGCGCGACGTAGCCGTCGAAGGTCGTCTCGGTGTAGGAGGCGTCGTGGACGACCAGCACGTCGTGCTCGCGCGCGAACTCGACGGCGCGTGCGAACAGGCCGTCGGGAACGACGGCGCCGGTCGGGTTGTTCGGGTAGTTCAGGTACATCAGCCGGGCGCGCTCCGCGACGTCGCCGCCGATCGCGTCGAGGTCCGGACCGAAGCCGAGCTCGGGCAGCAGCGGCATCAGCACGGGCTCCGCACCGGCCAGGAGCGGCCCGCCGGTGTAGACCGGGTAGCCGGGATCGGCCGCCAGCGCCACGCTGTCCGGGTCGAGGAAGGCGAGGTTCAGGTTGAACACGCACTCCTTGGCGCCGATCGCCGGGATGATCTCCGACTCCGGGTCGAGCGTGACGCCGAAGCGGCGCTCGTAGAAGCGCGCGTACGCCTCGCGCAGCTCCGGCCGCCCGCGGTTCGAGGGGTACCGGTGGGTGCCCGGGTCGCTCGCGGCGCTCGCGAGCGCGTCGACCACGGGCGGCGGCGTGGGCGTGTCGGGGTCGCCGATGCCAAGGCTGACCACGTCGACCCCCGCGGCGCGCTTCTCCCTGATCTTCCGCTCGAGCTCGGCGAACAGGTACGGGGGCAGGCGGTCCAGTCGGCTACTCGGTTGCATTCAGCTCCTTCAGGAAGTCCCCGCTCAGCGTCCCGGCGTACACGGGCCGCGCCCAGCCGGTCATGTCCACCTGCATGTCCTCGCCCACGTCCACGACGAGCTCCCCGCCGTCGAGCACGACGGTCACGGGACTGTCGACGCCGCGCAGGGTGGCGGCCACCGCCGCGCCCGTCGCGCCCGTTCCGGAGGCCATCGTCTCCCCCACGCCGCGCTCGAAGATACGGGCGCGGATCTCCCCGTCGCCGGTGCGCCGCCAGAACGACACGTTCGTGCGGTTCGGGAACAGCTCGTGGCGCTCGATCCCCGGCCCGTAGCGCTGGAGGTCGAGCTCCTCGAGGCCGTCCGCCACCTCGATCGAGACCTGCGGGTTGCCCACCTGCACGAACTGGAAGGCGAACTCCCGGCCGTCGGAGCTGAGCGTCCCCGCGCCGTCGTCCGCGCCGGAGGGGTAGTCGGCCTCGGCGCGCAGGCGCACGCGCCCGATGTCCATCGTGCAGAGCTCGCCGTCGATGCGCGGGCGGATCTCGCCCGCCGCGGTCCGGACCGAGAAGCTGTCGTGCTCGGTCCAGCCGCTCCGGCGCAGGTACATGGCCGCCTGGCGCACGCCGTTCCCGGACAGCTCGGCCTCGGAGCCATCGGGGTTGTAGATCCGGATCTCGGCGACGAAGCCGCGCTCCTCGGTCTCCCGTATCAGCAGAACGCCGTCCGAGCCGACCCCCGTGTGCGGCGCGCAGATCGCGCGGACGCGCCCAGGGGTCAGCTCGAACGGCAGCTCACGTTCCTCGACGATGACGTAGTCGTTGCCCAGCGCCTGCCACTTCTCGAAGCGCACGGCGCCGGACTCTACGCAAGGACTCAGGTCATGCCGTCAAGCCAGGGGTCGCGGCCCGGGTCGTCGCCGCGCGCGGCGATCTCGAGCCGCTCGAGGTAGTGGTCCCAGCCGTGCGCGTGCTTCTGGGCCGCGTCGGCATCCGGCAGCCGGCTGTGCGTGAACAGGACGCGCGTCCCGTCGCCCTCGGGCACGAGCTCGACCTCGATCCTGGTCGAGCCTGACGCCACCGGGCTCTGGCTCTCCGGAGTCCAACCCCAGGTCCAGACGAGGCGGTGAGGCGGGTCGATTTCCACGAACTCGCCCGCGGCGACCTGGCCCGGAATGACCTCCACGCGGTACTCGCCGCCCGGACGCGGGTCGAGCGACGCCGTCTGGCCCATCCAGCGCGTCGCCTTCTCGGGATCCACGAGAAACTCCCAAACGGTCTCGGGCCGCGCCGCGATCTCGATCTCACGCCGGACGGCCGTCTCAGTGCTTGCTTCCATCCTTCTTCCTTTCCTCCAGCTCAGCTTCGCGCCTGAGCGCCTCGAGCCGCTCGTCCCAGAACTGCTCGAGGAACTCCCTGATCGGCTCGAGGCCCTGCGGACGCGCCCTGTACAGACGCCTCGTGCCGTTGCGCCGCTCGTCCACTAGCCCCGCCTCCTTCAAGACGGTCAGGTGCTGCGACACGGCCGGCCTGGTGACGTCGAAATGCGCCGCGATCTCGCCCGCGGAGAGCTCGCCCTCACGGACGAGCGACAGGATCTGGCGGCGGTGCGGCGCCGCGATCGCCTTCAGGACGGCTTCCATGAGCGATATGTAAGCAGTTCCTAACGTTAGTGTCAACTAACGGTGCCAGAACGACTGGCACTGATGAGGACGACCGTCCTGTCCTAGGTACCTATGCGGTACACAAAGCAGGACGGTCGCAATACATGTCCTCAATGCGAGTCGTTGAACCGGCTACCGGTGGCCGTCGAACTCCATCAGCTGCTGGAACGTCGGCCGGTTGGTCCAGCGCATCGTCCGGCCGAGCACTCCGGGCGGGACCGAGCTCTGGATCACCGCCCAGAGCGAGCCGCGGCAGGCGGCGAGGTCGCCGTTGCCACAGTAGCGCCTGCTGTAGGGACCGCGGACCGGCTCGCCCAGCAGGCTGCGGAGGTCCTTGTCGACGTAGCCGTACCAGCCGTCGTCGTAGGCGCTCCCGTTCGCGGTGCGGGGCGAGTTGTCGCGCATCTCGATCCGGTCGAGGAGGCCCCCGGGCGCCGCGAGGTCGCCCAGCGCCGGGCTGAGGACGGCTTGCGAGAGCGCGTCCCAGCTCTGGTCGAGCACCGCCGCGCCCGGGTCGTCGATCCGGCCGTCGAGGTCGCGGTCTAGGCGGCTCGCGCCCTTCGCGACCCACGCGCTCACGAGGTCGGCCGCCTGCCGGCTGCGCTCGTCCGGGGCCGGCCCGCCCGCGAGAACCCTGCTCACGACCGGCCACACCTGCAGCGCGCGCAGGTCCTGGGTCGCCGCCCGGTTCACGACGCTCAGGACGTCGTGCAGCCGGTTGCGGCGCCTGAAGCCGCGCAGCATCTCCGAGCGGTCGACGGACTGGAAGGACCAGTTGTTGTCCGCCGCCCCAAAGCCCGCCGCGGGCTTGTTGTTCCAGTTGACGAGGACGCCGCTCCGCGGGTTGATCGCCTGGGGGTGCTGGCGCGCCTTCAGGAAGCCGCGCCAGTCGTAGTCGCCGGTCCCGAGCGTCGGCAGGCTCGGGTTGGTCCCGGGCGCCCTGATCGGCAGTCTGCCGGAGGAGTAGAACGCGATGTCCTTGTAGTCGACGTAGAACAGGTTGAAGGTGGGGCCGAAGCCGGCGGCGGCCCTGCTGAGGTCCTTGGCCGAGTGCAGGCTGCCGTCGTTGAGGCTCGCTCCGAGGAAGCCGGCGGTCGCCTCGCGCCCGCGCGTCGAGCGGAGCGTCGCGACGGCGTACGGCTTACCGCTGACGGTCACGGTGCCGCTCACCGGCCCGTGCACCGTCTCCTTGAACGTCACGTACTTCGCGGGCTCCGTCGAGGTTGCCTGCAGCAGGCCCGCGTTGAACGTCTTCATGGGCCGGCAGATCCCCATGTACATGTAGTGGGTGGACGCGCGCGTCGCGGGACTGCCGTCCGGATTGCAGAGCTCCTCGAGGAACTGGTCGACCATGTCATTGCCGGCGGAGGTGGCGCTCCACGCGTAGTCGCGCGTCCGGCCCACCAGCACGTACGGGACGCCCGGCAGCGTGGCGCCGCGCACGTTGATCCCGCCGCCGTGGGCGTCGACCTCGAGGAACAGCTCCGGATAGAAGTAGCCCAGCTGCGGCCCCATCACAGCCAGCGGATGGCCGGTCGCGGAGCGCTTCCGGCCGATCAGAACCGCGTTCGACGCGCTCCGGCGAGCAGCCTGCATGACCCGCGCGGCCCGCGCCGCGGACGCGCTCAGCGAGCCCGGGTCCACCACGAGCGACCCGGGCGTGCTCCCTCCGCGCTCCGTCGTGTAGGGGAAGCGCCGGCGCGTGGTCACGGGGGTCTCGGGATCCTGCGACGAGCGCAGGTCGTGCCAGATGTCGTCGCCCGCGGCGCCGTAGCGGTTCCGCAGCTCGCCGAGCAGCATCGAGCTTCCCACCTCGCCGCCGCCGCCCGTGCCGAAGACCGCGAAGAGCAGCCCGCTGACGGCGGTGACGTCGGTGTAGGTCCATGGCTTCACGCCGTTCTTCGCCCTGCGGTTGAAGGCGTTCACCCCGGCTACGAAGGCCTCGACATCGCGGACGACCCGCCGTCCGCGCCGGCCCTTCCGCAGGACGAGCTCCTTCTGCCGGCGTAGGAAGCGCTCGGTCTGGCGGCTCGGCTCGAAGCCGCGCAGGCTGCCGGCCAGCGCAAGCGCGTCGTAGCCGGGCGCGTCGATCACGGAGAAGCGCGCGGGGTAGCGGATCGTCTCCATGAAGAGCCCGCGGTCGCGCGCGGTCGCCCAGCCGATGCCGAAGAACACGTCCGAGCGCGTGCGCCCGCCGATGTGCGGCACGCCCCAGCGGCGGTCGGTGCGGATCGTGAGCCCGCGCTTCGGATGCTCGACGCGGCCGCCCCTGGGGGCGAAGAAGCGCGCGCTCTTGAAGGTGCGCGGGATGTCGCGCGCCGTGACCTTGTCGAACAGCAGCGTGAGCGCGTCGTAGGGCCCCAGCTGGTCCGTGCTGTGCCTGTTCGGCGGAATCGCCCCGGACTGGCCGGACGGCAGGATGTTCCACGTCTGTTTGCCGAAGTCGAGCCGGGCCGCGGATGCGGGTCCGGCCATGACGGCCAGGCAGCCGGCCGTCATGGCCAGCAGGGCGAGACGCTTCACGAGTCTTCCTCCTTGACGAGCCTGAGAACCCTATCCGCGGGGTCGGCCGCAGCATCGACCAGGTTGGCCCGCTCGAGCCGGCGCATCCAGGTGAGCTGGCGCTTGGCGTAGTTGCGTGTGCGCCGCTTCATCGCCCCCATGTCGCCGCGCAGCAGCTCGTCGAAGCCGAGCGCCTTGCGCGCGGTGGCCGAGGCGCCGGCGGCGTCGGCGCGGCGCACCTCGTCGGCCGCGCCGGCGGCCACCATCGCCTCCACGCGCGCGTCGATCTGCTCGTAGAGGCGCTCGCGCTCCAGCGTCAGCCCGCACAGGACGGTCGGGCGCCGCAGCTCGGCCGTCCACAGCCGAGACTCCGCACCGCCCGGCGCGGGCTCCTCCCCCATCTCGAGCAGCTCGAGCGCTCGGACCACGCGCGTGCGGTCGGTCGGCTCGACCGCCGCGGCGGCCGTGGGCGAACGCTCGGCCAGCTCCGCGTGGAGGGCCTCGACCCCGCGCCTGTCGACCTCGTCGAGGATCCGCTCGCGCACCCCGGGTGGCGGCGGCGGGCGCAGCTCGAGGTCGGTGAGCGCCGCCTGCAGGTAGAGCCCCGTGCCGCCCACGACGATCGGCCGCCTGCCCGTGTCGAGCGCTGCATCGATCTCCGCGTGGGCGAGCGCGGCGAACTCGCCCGCGGAGAACGTCTCGGTGATCGGCAGGAACGAGACGAGCCGGTGCTCGAGCCGCTGCCGCTCCTCCGCCGTCGGCGCGCCCGTGAGCAGCTCGAGCCCGCGGTACACCTGAAGCGCGTCCGCCGAGACGGCCACGGGATCCTCGCCGCGGGCGCGGAGGCGGTGCGCCAGCTCGATCGCCACGGACGTCTTCCCCACGCCGGTCGGGCCGAAGATCGCTATGAGGGGTTCCGGTGCGGCCACGATCGCTAGTAATACCGGCGGTGCGCGCCCGCATTCTCATCGCTCTCGCCCTGGTGGGCGCGCTGGCCGGCTGCCAGGAGTCCGGCTTCGACGAGTCGAAGGAGACCGCGCGCCCGCTCAAGGTGCAGCACGCGCTCGACCCGCTCACCGGCACGAAGGTGCCGGGGCAGGCGAAGCGGCCGATGACGCTCACGGCGGACGCGCTCGGCGACGCGCTCGCCCTCGGCGTGAAGCCCGTGCGCGCGGCGCTGCGGCACGCGCGCGTGCCGGCGTACATGCGCTCGGCGGCGCGCGGCGTGGAGGTCGTGGCGCCGATCGGGAAGCTCGACCTCCCCGCCACCGAGGCGGCCGCGCCCGATCTGATCCTGGGCTCTAAGGAGGGCCAGGGGAAGCTCTACGACCAGCTCTCGAAGATCGCGCCCACGGTGATGTCGGACGGCGATGACTGGAAGCTCACGCTTCGCCTCCACGGCGAGGCGCTCGGGCGAACGAACGACGCCGAGGAGCTCCTGATCGACTGGGACAACCGGCTGGCCAAGGTAAAGGATGCCCTCGGAGGACGCGACCTGTCCGTTCTGCTCATCCCGCCCCACGACGCTCCGGCCTCCCCCGGTCCGGTCGGAAAGATGGTTCTCGCGGACCTCGGGATCCGCTCGGGCCGGGGCGGCCGCCACGTTCTGCGCATCGAGGACGGTCCGGAATGGTCGGACGGCGGGCTCCTCGGCGCCCGCGCCGCCCTTGCTGACGTCGACAAGGCGCTCTAGAAAGTCTGCTCCCCGGGCCTTTGGGAGCACCCCCATTTGGCCGATCAAGACTGGGGAACATGTCCGCCTTGATCCTCGACGCCCTGTCCCGCCTCGCCGCGCGGCGTTTCGGCAGCTTCGCCGATGCCGCGACGTCGGTCTTCGACCTGCTCGAGAGCGCCTCGCCCGGAGGCAACCTCGTGCTGGGTCAGATCGATTGGGACGAGGGCAAGTGCCGCGTGATCGACGTGCGCGGGGACGGCGTGCCGCGGGGCGCCGTGATCCCCCTGGCGCGCGGCGTGCCGACGGGCGGCTCGGCCACCGCGGAGCTCCTCGACGCGGCCGCGCTCGAGGCGCTCGGCCCCGCCAACTGGGTCGCCGCCCCGCTCGATGCCGCGGACGGCAGCGTGGTCGGCCTTCTGCTGGCGACAGGCCCCGGGGGCGACGCGCCGCCGCGCGACGTGGCGCAGCTGATTCTGGTCGGCGCCCGGCTGCTCTCGTACGAGTGGGAGAGCATCTCCGCGCGCGCCGAGCTGCGGCGGCTCGCGGAGGTGGCGCGCGACCGCACGCGCACGGACCCGATCACGGGGCTGCCGAACCGCGAGACGCTCGTGGCGTCGATCGAGCGCGAGCACGAGCTTGCGAAGCGCGGGACGGTCGAGTCGTATGTCGTCGTCTGCCGGGTGCGCGACCGCGAAGAGCTCGTGCAGCGCTTCGGCGAGGCGATGGCGAACCTTCTCCTCAAGGACGTGGCCGAGGTGCTCGGCGGAGCGATCCGCCGCACCGACTACCTCGCGCGGGTGTCGACCGACGGCCTCAGCGTCGTGCTGGTGGGCTGCAGGGGCCCCGACGGCGCGCTCGCGTTCCTGGGCCGCTTCGAGCGCTCGCTCGAGCGCGTCACGTCGAGCCGGCCCGCGGCGGTGCAGCTCTCGTACGGCATCCAGAGACTGGCCGAGGCGGACTCGCCGCAGCAGGCGCTGGAACTAGCCGAGATGTCCGCGCAGTCCGGGCCGGCGCGCCGCAACGGCACGCCCCTGGGCACCGCGCCGTCCAAGGAGGAGGCGTGAGCACCGACCCGCTCATGGGCGAGATCGCCGGGCCGGGCTCGGGACCGCCGCTGTCGGGGCCGGGGGTGACGCCTCCGACCCTGAGCGGGGCGGGCAGGCGCTTCCTCTCCGACATCCTCGTCGAGCTCGGGTTCGTCGACGAAGCCCAGGCCGAGCGTGCGGTCGAGGCGGCCCGCCATCCCGGGCAGACGCCCGAGAAGGTGCTGCTCGACGGCGGCACCATCACGGAGGACCAGCTGGCCCGTGCCCTGGCCGAGCGATACGGGCTCGACCACATCGACCTGACCGAGTTTCCCGTCGACGAGTCCGCGGCCGCGCTCTTGCGCAAGACGGCCGCAAAGCGGTACCTCGCGGCGCCCGTCGGCTTCTCCACCGAGGGCGCGCTCGTGCTGGCGGTGGCGGACCCTGCCGACTCGCTCGGGCTCAGCGACATCGCGGTGATGACCAAGCTGCCGGTGCGTGCCGCCGTGGCCGCTCGCAGTCAGATCGCAAAGCTGCTAGACACGATGTTGTTCATGGAGGAGCCGGTCCAGGGCGCGAGCCAGTCGGTGAGCACGGTGATCGTGCCGCCCGATGGCGGCGGCGCGGAGGAGCCCGCCGCCGCCGCGAACGCGGATGAGCCCGTGGAGTCCTCGCCGGGCGAGCCCGCCCGGGGAAAGGCGACGGAGCGCGAGCTCTCGCGGCTTCGCGAGGAGCTCGCCATGGCGCTCGTGGCGCGCGACGAGGCGGTGGCGAAGCTGGCCGCCCACGGGGAGGAGACGGCCGCCGCAGCCGAGCGCGAGCGCGAGGAGGCGGAGTCGACGCTCCGGCTCGAGCACGAGCGCAAGCTGGCCGCCGCGGAGGCGGCTGCCGAGGAGGCGCTCCGGGCCGAGCGCGCGAGCGCGCAGCAGGCCCTGTCGTCCCTGCGCGCTAACCACGACGAGGCGATCGAGGCCGAGCGGGCGAAGCGCGTAGCCGAGGTCGAGGCCGAGCGCGAGCGCACAGCGGCGGCGATCGACGCGGAGCGCGAGCGCAACCAGAAGGAGCTCGAGGCGCTGCGGGCGCGGCTGACGGAGGAGCTCGAGGCCGCGCACTCGGCCGCGGCCGCCGCCGCCGAACCGGCAGCCGATCCCGAGGAGATCGCGAAGTTGAAGCAGTCGCTCGCCGCGGCGCGCGACCAGCTCGTCCTCACCGCCGACGCCGACCGGCGCGCGGAGGACGCTCGCGCCGCTCACGCCGCGCTCCGCGACGAGAGCGAGCGCCAGGCGCAGGTCCACGCCCTCACGGAGCGGGAGCTGCGGGCCGAGCTCGAGCAGGTCCGCGACGAGCTCGAGCAGGTCCGCGACGAGCTCGAGACGCTGCGGACTCTGAGCTAGCCGAGACGCGCCACGAGCAGCTCTTCGCCCGCCAGCGTCGTGCTGGTGGCGGAGGAGATCTCCACGTCCGTCAGCTCGCCTGCCGCGGCCACGCCGGTGAAGTTCACGGTCTTGTTGTGGCGCGTGCGCCCGCGCAGCCGGGACGGATCGGTGCGCGACGGGCCCTCCACCAGCACATCCATCGTCCGTCCCACGAAGCGCTGCGCGCGCTCGGTCGCGTGCCGCTGCACCGTCTCCACGAGGCGGCCCATCCGCTCGCTCGCGACGTCGTGCGGCACCTGGTCGGGCAGCGTTGCCGCCTCGGTCTCGCGACGCGGGGAGTAGATGAACGTGAACGCCGAGTCGTAGCGCACGTGCTCCACGACCTCGAGCGTCTCGGCGAAGTCCGCCTCCGTCTCACCAGGGAACCCGACGATGATGTCGGTCGTGAGCGAGCAGTCCGGCACCAGCTCGCGGATCATCGCCACGCGGTCGAGGTAGCGCTCGCGGTTGTAGGTGCGGCGCATCGCCTTGAGGATCCGGCTCGAGCCCGACTGGAGCGGCAGGTGGATGTGCTCGCACACGCTCGGCAGCTCGGCGTGTGCCGCGATCACGTCCTCGCGGATGTCCTTCGGGTGCGGGCTCGTGTAGCGGATGCGCTCGATCCCGTCGATCGGGTCGATCAGCGCGAGCAGCTCGGCGAAGGTCGTCTTCGACCCCTTCGGCAGATCGCGGCCGTATGAGCAGACGTTCTGCCCGAGCAGCGTCACCTCCCTGACTCCCTCGGCCGCAACGCGCTCGACCTCGGCCACGAGCTCCGCGGCCGGCCGCGACACCTCGCGGCCACGCGTGGAGGGCACGATGCAGTAAGAGCAGCGGCAGTTGCAGCCGATCGAGATCTGAACCCACGCCTGGAACTCGCGCTCCCGCTTCATCGGCAGGTGGCCGGTGAAGCCCTCGAATTCGAAGAAGCCCTGCGCGGTGATGCTGTCGCTCGTGAGGAACTCGGCGAGCTTGTGCACCTGGCCGGGGCCGAAGGCCACGTCCACGAACGGGAACATCTCGAAGACCTGCTCCTTCAGCGACTGCGACCAGCAGCCGCCGATGCCGATCACGCGCTCCGGGTCCTCGGACTTGAGCCGCTTGGCCTCACCCAGGTGCCCGGCGAGCCGGTTGTCGGCCTTCTCCCGGATCGAGCAGGTGTTGAACAGGATCAGGTCGGCGCCCTCGCGGTCGCCCGCCTCGCTGTACCCGAGCGACTCGAGCATCCCCTTCATGCGCTCCGAGTCGTGCTCGTTCATCTGGCACCCGAAGGTGGTCAGGTGGTAGCGCTTCACAACCCTCAGCCTAAAGGGGTCAGACCCCTTGAGGGTTGGTTGAGGGTTAGCGCGCGTAGTCGGTCGCCCTGCTCTCCCTGATCACCGTCACCTTGATCTGCCCCGGGTACTCCAGCTCCTTCTCCACGTCGCGGGCGATCTGGTGCGAGAGCAGGGTCGCGGCGTCGTCGTCGATCTCCTCGGGGTGCACGATCACGCGGATCTCGCGGCCGGCGTGCATCGCGTAGACCTTGTCGACGCCCGCATGGCGGCATGCGATGTCCTCGAGCTCGTGCAGGCGCTTGACGTAATGCTCGAGCGACTCGCCGCGCGCGCCCGGGCGCGCGCCGGACAGCGCGTCCACGATCTGGACGATCACGGCCTCCACCGTCTGGGGCTCGACCTCGTTGTGATGGGCCTCCATCGCGTGCGCGACGGCCTCCGACTCCTTGTAGCGGCGCGCCAGCTCGCCCCCGACGAGCGCGTGCGGGCCCTCGCTCTCGTGCGAGACCGCCTTGCCGATGTCGTGGAGCAGGGCGGCGCGGGCGGCGCAGCGCGGGTCGGCGCCCAGCTCCGCCGCGAGCATCCCGGCGAGCCGGGCGCACTCGATCGAGTGGTGCAGCACGTTCTGCCCGTAGCTCGTGCGGAACTTCAGGCGGCCGAGCAGCTTCACGAGCTCGGGGTGCAGCGAGCCGACGTTCGCCTCGAACACCGCCTGCTCCCCCACCTCCACCACGTGCTGATCGATCTCGGACTTCGCCTGGTGGAAGGCCTCCTCGATGCGGGCCGGGTGGATGCGCCCGTCCTGCAGCAGCCGCTCGAGCGTGAGCCGCGCGATCTCGCGACGGACGCCGTCGAAGCCGGACAGTAGGACGGCGCCCGGCGTGTCGTCGATGATGAAGTCGATTCCGGTGAGCGTCTCGAGGGCGCGGATGTTTCGCCCCTCGCGGCCGATGATGCGTCCCTTCAGCTCGTCCGACTTGAGCTCCACCACCGAGACCGTCGTCTCCACGGCGTGGCTCGATGCCACCCGCTGCATCACCGCCGCCAGGATGCTGCGCGAGCGCCTGTCGGCGTCGCGGCGGGTCTCCTCCTCCACCTGCCGGATAACGCGCGCGCTGTCGTGGCGGAGGTCGTCCTCCAGCTCGCGCATCAGGATCTGCTTCGCCTGCCCCGCGCTCAGTCCCGACACGCGCTCGAGCTCGCGGAGCTGGCGCGCCTTCTCGGTCTTGAGCTCCTCGCGGATGTGGTCGAGGTTGCGGCTCCTGTCCTCGAGCGAGCGCTCGCGCTCGGTGAGCTGCTGCGACTGGACCCCGAGCGAGGTCTCCTTCGCCCGCAGCCGCTCCTCGAGCCGGGCGATCTCGGTGCGGCGGGCGAGCAGCTCCTCCTCGAGCCCGTCGCGCCCAACCGGCACGGGTGCTGCATCCGCAGCGGCCGGGGCCGCCGCCGGCGCCTGTGCAACCGGCGCAGGCTCGGCCCTCCGCGCGCGCGCCGGCACTTCGGCCCCCGCGGCGCGCGGGCGCTGAACGAGCATCACCACCGCTACCGCGACCCCCGCCGCGACCACCGCCGCCAACACGATCTCCATCTCCGTCTCCTCACACGGCGCACGGGGCGCCGGACTCAACATTCAGTTCGTTGAGCGGTGCAGCGTGGGGCCACGAGACTGCAGACGGCTACGGACCCTCCCGAGGACTCCTTTCGGGACGGTCGCAGGTGGTTATCAGGATCACGTTCAGGTGAAACACGAAATCAGGCGATTTGCTCGTCTTTTTGGTCTCGCGCCGGCCACGCCGGCCGCTTGCACATGAGACTAGCTCCGGGAGCCCGGATCGGCAACCGGGTGGCATGCTTCGTGCGGCTTTTGAAGCGGAGCCGGCCGCGGGGCTGTCATCGAATCCGGATTGTGGTTGTGCGGCTTGCGGGCCCACTCGCCGTTTGGTTCGTCTCGGTGCTCGCGGTCAGAATGTCCGCATCCTCGGCTGAGCCGAGTGACAAGACGAACTGGCCGGACCGCTCATCGCGGATTGCCATCTGCTTGCTGCTGCCGGGCAGGGAGTCGTCCTTGAGTCAGCGCTGAATTGAATGACTTCGGCGCGACATTAGTCGTCTCCGCCGCCGATCTTGTAGGTAATGAGGATCCGCTTGGAGTCGAGCCGCTTAGCGGTTACTCCCGGCGGCTGCGGGATCGCGACCTCAACAGACTGAGCCACAGCACGCACGCCACCAGGATGTGTAGTTGCTTAACCACTTTGGGTCAGCTTAGTACCGCTGTTTCGGGCAATTAGGCGGCGCGGCGGCGCTCGCGCTCCGCCCGCTCCCACGCCTTGATCGCGTCGTAGCCGATCTCGGGTGAGTAGCCGCGGCGCACGAGCATCTGCCAGGCGCGGTCGCGCTCGCGGTCGTCGCGCGGTGCGTGCGAGTAGCGCCTGCGCAGGAGCAGTAGCGCGGTGCGGAGCTCGGAGTCGCGGTCGTGGGTCGAGACGGCGGCGTCGATCAGCTGCGGGGCGATCCCGCGGCGACGCAGGTCGGTCTGGATTCTGTCCGTGCCCCACTGGTCCAGCTCGCGCTTGTCCTCGGCGAACTGGCGGGCGTAGCGGGCGTCGTCGAGAAAGCCGGTCTCCTCGAGCTCCGCAACCGCGTCGTCAATCGCCTCCGGCGGCACGTGCTTGCGCTCCAGGCGCGTGCGGAGCTCGGCCACCGTGAGGTCACGGCGGGCGACTGCCTTGTAGGCCAGGTCGATCGCCCGCTCGGTCTCGGTGCGTCTCACGGCTTAGGCGGCCTGCTCCTCCGCCACCGGGCCCTCCGGCGCCTCCTCGACATCCTCTCCCTCCACGTCGGGCGGCGGCGGCGTCTCGATCACGCCCAACGGCGAGGCCGGCTCCACGCCGAGCGCGTCGTAGACCTTGCGCTCGATCTCCTGCGCCACCTGCGGATTCTCGCGGAGGTAGCCCTTCACGTTGTTGCGGCCTTGGCCGAGCCGCTCGTCCCCGTACGAGAAGAACGAGCCGGACTTCTGGACGATCGCGTGCTCGATCCCGAGGTCGAGGATGCAGCCCTCGGAGCTGATACCGAGGCCGTACTCGATGTCGAACTCGGCCTGCCGGAACGGCGCCGCGACCTTGTTCTTGACGACCTTGACGCGCACCCGGTTACCGACCGCCTCGGTGCCCTCCTTGAGCGTCTCGATGCGGCGGATGTCGAGGCGCTGCGATGAATAGAACTTGAGCGCCCGGCCGCCTGGCTGAGTCTCCGGGGAGTTGTGCACCACCACGTGGTCGACCAGGTAGGTGTGGTTGCCCTCGACTTGGAGGTCATAGCGACGACGCTTTGACGGCCGTTCGTGTTGCTGCGACGGCGCCGGCTTGCGGTACTTGCGCAGGACGCGCATGCCCACAGGGCGTAGCGACCTGCGGCTCTCAAGCTCCGCCTTGTAGTCGCTGTGCGTCGTCGACGCCTGCCATTCGAACCGCCCGCGCAGCTCTGGGTGGAGCTTGTAGTCGAGCGACGGGTGGACATACGGAGCGATCCGCTCTTGGAACTGTCTCGTCCGCTCGCCGCTGAAGAGCAGGTTGTTGCCGCTCAGCGTCGGCCGGCCCATGCCGAGTTCTTCACAGCGCTGGGCTACGAGCTCGCGATCCTCCATCGACAGGCCGGCGACGCAGATGGTGGCCTTGCCATGCCCCCAGCGCTTGTAGTTCCCGCCGAACGTCCCGTCGTCGCAGTACCACGCCGCGAGCGCCCGGGCGTCAAGCTGGGACAGAAGCTCCGGGGTAACGGTCTTACGGCCGTCCGCAGCGTAGACCGCGTCCCGAAGCGTGGCGAGTTGCTGCATCGGAATCGTGTCGAAGCCGATGCCGTTACCGGTGCGGCCGATGTTGTGAGCGAATGGAGCGAGCATCGCCTGCTTCCACTCGCAGTACTCGCGCTGCTTCTCGCCGTGCCCGACTCGGATGGCCGCGTTGTGCGAAGACGCATAGCGGAGCGAACCGTCACCGAGCAGGCTGCCGACGATCAACTTCATCTGATCCTCGGCGAGGGCGTACTGCTTGACCGCGACGAGGACCTCATCGCCCTCCTCGATCTCCCATGCCTGGCGCTCGCCCTCAGGCGTGAAGATCACGTGATTGGGCGTACACGCGAACTTGCGCTTGCCCGATCCGCCGCCGGCCTCGACTTCGAACTGAAGCCACTCGTCCGTCTCGCCGTTGTCGTACCACTCGACCACTCGACGTGGAGCGATCTGGCCGGTCTCGGGATCCATCGACATAACTTCGACCGGCATGCGCTGGTTGACGAGCTTGCCGATCTTCTCCGTGCGGCCGTCCGCGAGTACGACGCGAGCGTCGTAGTGGAAGCAGCCGAACATCACTCCGACCTTCTCGCGGATCTGGTTCGTGAAGACGCAGAGCGTGTTCGCGCGGTTCAGGTTGCCGGCCAGCTTGCGCATCGCCTGGGACATCATGCGTGCCTGTAGGCCCACGGTCTGGTCCCCCATCGCGCCCTCGAGCTCGGCCTTCGGCGTGAGCGCCGCGACCGAGTCGATCGCCACCACGTCGACAGCGCCGGAGCGAATCAGGAGGTCGGCGATCTCGAGCGCTTGCTCGCCGTGGTCGGGCTGCGAGACCAGGAGCTCGTCCACGTCCACGCCGATCCGCTTCGCGTAGGCCGGGTCCATCGCGTGCTCGGCGTCGATGAACGCGCAGATCCCGCCCAGTCTCTGGGCGTTGGCGAGGATGTGGTAGAGCAGCGTAGTCTTGCCCGAGGACTCCGGGCCGAAGATCTCGACGATGCGCCCCCTCGGCACGCCGCCGACGCCCAGCGCCAGGTCGAGCGAGATCGCGCCTGTCGGCACCGCCGCCACGCGCACCTGGGCGGCGTCATCCCCCATCTTCATGATCGAGCCTGCTCCGAACGTCCGCTCGATCTGCGTGAGCGCGCCCTTCAGCGCCGCCTCACGCGCCTTGGCGGCCTTCTCTTGCTCCTTCTCCATGGTTGTGTTCTCCTCTAAGTCTTGAGGTCACAACGTAGGAGCACGGTCGGATGGATACTCGCCCCACATACCGCCACACCGACGCCAACCTCCTGAGGCGGGCGATCCGCCGCTCCGCGGGCTGGCGGCCGCTGTCCTGGTTCTACGCGCGCACGCTCCACCTGTTCGACCGGGCGGTGTTCCGGCTCACCCGCGGCCGGGCCACGTTCACGTCCTGGCTGGCGGACCTGCCGGTGGCCTGGCTCACGACGACCGGCGCCAAGAGCGGCGCGCAGCGCACCTCGCCGGTGCTCGCGATCCCCTGCGGCGACGGCAGGCTGATCGTGATCGCCTCGAACTACGGGCAGAGGAACAACCCGTCCTGGTACCACAACCTGCGGAAGACGCCGCGGGCGCGCGTCCTCGTCGACGGCTCCGAACAGGCCATGGTCGCGCGCGAGCTCGACGGCGACGAGCGCGCCCACTGGTACGAGCGCGGGATCGAGATCTACCCGGGCTGGGTGCAATACCGGAAGCGCGCGGCGCACCGGCGCATCCCCGTGATCGAGCTGACGGCGGAGGAGTGACGACGAGGACCGCAGCCTCGACGCTTGCCCTCGCGACGACGCTGCTGCTCCCGTCCGGCGCCGCGGCCCAGGTGAAGACCGGGCCAGTCGCCGGATTGCAGGCGCGCCTGCGGGCGGGTCCCGAGCAGGCGGGTGACGACGGGCGAAGGATCCACTCGGGCAGCGCCCCCACCTTCTCCCAGACAACCCGCAGCGGCCGGACGGTCGCCCGCCGGCCGCGCTACCGCGTAACGATGACGAGCTAGCCCGGCAGCTCGATCGAGCCGTCGTCGCGGATCGTCCAGCGCGGGTTGTGGGCGACCTCCCACGGGTGGCCGTCGGGGTCCGTGAAGGCCGCCGAGTAGCCGCCCCAGAACGTCTCCCCGGGCTCGCGGACGATGTTCCCGCCCGCGCGCCTCGCCTCCTCGGTGACGGCGTCCACCTCCTCCGGGGAGCGCACGTTGTGAGCGAGCGTGGCGCCGCCCCAGCCGCCGGAATCCTGCACGCCGCTGTCCTCGGCGAGACGGGCGCGGTCCCAGAGCGCGAGGACCATGCCGCCCGCCTGGAAGAACACGACGTCGTCCGCGGGCGCCGCGCCGGTCGTCCAGCCGAGCGCCTCGTAGAAGGCGCGGGCCCGCGCCAGGTCGCGGACTCCGAGGGTGAGAGCGCTAAGCCGCTGCTCCATCGGGCGAGCCTACCGGCGCGCGCAGATCTGCACCTCGGTGCGGTACGGCACCGTGACCGGGCCGGCGGCGGCAAGCTTTCGAGCCGCGGCCAGAACTGGGCGGCGGTCCTGTTCCGGAAGCGAGGCGATGAAGCTCACCGAACCGACCCTGTCGGCGAGGCCGTCGGCGTCCAGTGTCTGTTCGTTTGCGAAGAAGTGCGTCTCGAGCGATCCGAAGAGGCTCGTGCGGTCGAAGGCGGCGCGCCACTCGTCGAAGCGATGCGTGGGAACACCGGCGCGGTGCGGGGCGAAGATGCGCTCCAGCGCCTTGTTGACGGGGTCCTCCTCGATTCGCCGGTTCCAGAGGAGCGCCAGCCGGCCGCCCGGGCGCAGCACGCGGTGGATCTCCGTGAGGGCCGCGTCGCCGTCGAACCAGTGGAAGGCCTGGGCGACCGTGACGAGGTCGACGGAGGAGTCGTCGAGCGGGATCTGCTCGGCCGTTCCGTCGAGAGCCTGGACCGATCGAGGCAGGACCGCGCGCATCTCGGCCACCGGCTCGACGGCGATGACGGTTGCGCCGCTTGCCGCCAGCAGCCGGGTCAGCTTGCCGGTGCCGGCAGCGAGATCGAGGACGGTGAGGTCGGGCGAGAGGTCGAGCGGGGCGAGCGCCCCGGCGGGGTAATCGGGCCGGCCGCGCTCGTAGGCGTCCACGGCGCGCGCGAAGCCGGTCGCGGCCGCGTCGTGAACCGGGGTCACTGGTCGAGGTCCTCCGCGAGCAGCGAGTACATCACCAGGTCTTCGCGCACGCCGTGACGGCGACGGTAGAGCCTGAGCGTCCCCTCGCGCGTGAAGCCGGCCCGCTCGGCCAGCCGCTGCGACCCCTCGTTGCGCGGGTTCGCGAGCAGCTCGAGCCGCTCCAGGCCGAGCTTCGTGAGCGCCCACACGGACAGCAGCCGCGCGGCGCGCGCGCCGACCCCGCGGCGGCGGTGCTCCGCGACCGTCCAGTAGCCGATCTCCGCCTTCAGCTGGGACCAGTCGAAGTTCGACATGCCGAGCGCGCCGAGTAAGCGGTCGTCCGTGTCGACGATCGCGAGTGCGAGCTCGCGCCCCGCGGCGATGTCGGCGGCGGTTCCGTCGACGAAGTCGCGCGCGTGGCGCTCCGTGTAGTGGTACGGGACCACGGTCCAGCGCGGGATCTCCGGGTCCTGGCAAGCGGCCGCGACCGCCGGGACGTCGCGCCGCTCCCATGGCCGCAGCACGATCTCGCCGTCAGTCAGCGGCGGGTGCGGTATCGGTATCGGACGCATCCCCGGCAACCGTACGACGTAGCGGCTCGTAGAGCGCCCCCTGCGGCCGGAGCGTGGAGCGATAGAGGGTGACCACACCCGCCTCGAAGGGATCCGCGGGCGGCGGCGGGCGGTCCGGCGGCGGCGCGACGCGGCGCTCTCCGCGTTTCACGCGCGCGAGGGTCATGTGGGGCCAGAACGGCCGCTTTTCCGGCTTGTACCAGCGACCGGCCTCAAGCGCGCGGGAGATCGCCGCCTGGAGCGCCGTGGCGCGGCCGTCCTCATCGTCCAGGTCGAGGGCGAAGAGCCGCGCGTCGCGCGGCGGCACGGGGCGGACGCCCGTGGCGGACAGGCGCGGCGCGGGAGCCGCCGGCAGCGAGCCGAACGCGGCCTCCGCGATCTGTTCCGCCGCCGACTCGTCCTGCCACCCGAGGAATACGAGCGTCACGTGGAGCGCCTCCGGACGCACTGGACGCACGTCGCGCCGCCCGTCGAGGAGCAGGTCGCGCCAGCGGACCAGGCGCTCGCGCGCGTCCTCGGGGAGGTCCAGCGCGACGAACATGCGCGCACGCGGCCCGCTCACCGCGGGTGGGAGCGGGCGCTCGCGGGGTCAGCCGTCGCGCGGTCGCCGGACGCGGCGGCCACCGGGGTCAGGGCCGCGGGCTCCGACAGCACGCGCCGCAACAGGTGCATCGCCACCGTCGTCGAGCGGTCGCGGATGTCGGCGCGGTCGCCCGGCAGCCTCACGGTCCGGGTGAGTCCGCGCCCGTCGGCGAGCTGCACGCTCCAGCAGACCGTCCCGACGGGCTTCTCCTCGCTCCCTCCGTCCGGACCGGCGATCCCGGTGATCGCCACCGCGGTGTCGGCCTCGAAGCGGCGCAGCGCGCCCTCCGCCATCGCGTCGGCCACCGGCTCCGAGACCGCGCCGTGCCGCTCGATCAGCACGGGATCCACGCCCAGGAGCTCCACCTTCGCCTCGTTCGCGTAGGCCACCACCCCGCCCGCCACGTAGGCAGAGGAGCCCGGCCGATCCGTCAGCCTCGCCGCGAGCAGCCCGGCCGTGCACGACTCGGCCGTCGCGATCCGCCGGCTCGCGAGCAGCTGCACCACCTGGTCGTCGATGCTCGAGCCGTCCTCGGAGAAGATGTCGCGCGCGTGGCGGTCGCGGAGCAGCTCGAGCAGCTCCGCGTAGACCGGCGCCGCCCGCGGCTCGAAGCGCGTGACCATCTCGATCTCGCCGCGCCGCAGGCAGGTCGTGATCTCGAGCTCGCCGTAGCCCTCGATGCCCTCCTCGGCGTCGCGGAGCGTGTCCGCCAGCCCGGACTCGGGGAGGCCGAACATCCGCACCATCTCCTGCCTGTACTCGGTGTGGCCCGCGATCGCCTCCCGCACCGGCTCGCTGGCGACCGCCGTCCGCCACATCGGCTGGAGCTCGCGCGGCGGCCCCGGCAGCACCACGACCGCCGGCTTCCCGGGCACCACGACGCCCGGGGCCGTGCCGACGGGATCGATCACGTACGCGCCCTCGGGGATCAGCGCCTGCTTGCGGTTGGCCGCGCGCACGGCGTCGAAGTCCCAGTGGCTGAAGCGCGCCATCAGCGGCTTCAGGATCGCCGCGATCTTGTCCTCGAGCTCCTGGTCCAGCACGAGCGCGCGTCCCGTGAAGCGAGCGACCATCTCGACGGTCATGTCGTCGGCGGTGGGCCCCAGGCCGCCGCTGGTCACGATCAGGTCCACGCCCTGCTCGGCGATGAAGCGCAGCTGCGCCTCGATGTCCTGGGGCCGGTCGCCGCAGATCGTGATGTGCGCGAGCTCCACGCCGAGCTCGAGCAGGCGGTCGGACAGCCATGGCCCGTTGCGGTCGCGGACGCGGCCGGTCAGGACCTCGGTGCCCGTTACGACGATGCCCGCGCGAGCGCTCACGCCCTACGAGACTAGTCGCGTAGGCGCTAAGCGCAGGGCCGCTCGCCGCTCGGAAGCTCGCGCGTGTGCCTCGGCGTGAAGGCGAAGCCGACCGGCTCGCCGCCGGGAGTGACCTGCACGCGCTTGCCGTTCTTCCACAGCCGCACGTCGCGCTTGCCGAGATTCACGCGCACCCGCTTGCCGCGGAAGGTCTGCGGCGCGTCGATCGTGTCCTGGAAGACCACCTCCGTCCCCACCCCGTGATCGACGCAGACGTAGACCGGCGTCGTGGGGACAACGCGCAGCGCGACGCGCTTCGGGACCGCTCGCTTCTTCTTCTTCGGCTTCGCCGTCGTCCGCGTCGCGGTGGTCGACGGGCTCCCGGCCTGCTCATTGCCGCCGCCGCCGCCGCTCGCGAGCCCGATCGCCACGAGCACGGCAACCACCCCCACGAGGACGAGCAAAGCCAGCGTCCCCGGGCCGAGCCGCGGCGCCCGGTAGCGATCGCGCGCGGCCGAGGGCGGACTGAGCGGCTGGAGCTCGAGCTCGTCCTCGCCCTCGTGACCCGCGCGATACTCCTCCACCAGCACGTGCGGGTCGAGCCCGAGCGTCTCCGCATAGGTGCGCAGGAACGTCTTGACGAACGTGGGCCCGGGCAGCATCCCGAACTCCTCGTTCTCTAGCGCGCGCAGATACTTCGCCCGAATCTTGGTGCGCTGCTCGACGTCGGCGATGTCGAGCCGCTGCCGCATCCGCGCCTCGCGAAGCGTTTCGCCAATGCCTGGCATCGGCGACCTATTCTGCCGGAACGTTTATTCGTCGACAGGGCCGGCAACCGCGGGCTCGGCAAGGGACTCGAGCACCCGCGCGAGGTCCGCCTCGGTGATCAGAACCTGGCGCGCCTTCGAGCCCTCGTAGCCCGAGATCACGCCGCGGCGCTCCATCATGTCGATCAGCCGTCCCGCGCGCGTGTAGCCCACCCGCAGGCGCCGCTGGAGCATGGACGTGGACGCCGTTCCCATCTGAACAACAGTCGCGATGGCGTCGCCGAGGAGGTCGTCCTGGTCGGGGTCGAAGTCGCCGTCCGCGCCCTCGCCCGAGTCCTCCGGCTCCACGGCCTCGAGCAGCTCCTCCTGCAGCTCAGGCTCGCCCTGGCTGCGCCAGTGGTCTGTCACGCGCTCGATCTCCTCCTCGGCGATGAACGCGCCCTGGATCCGCGCCGTGCGCGACTCGCCCGCCGGCCGGAACAGCATGTCGCCCTGGCCGAGCAGCGACTCCGCGCCGTTCTGGTCGAGGATCACGCGCGAGTCGGTCTGTGAGGAGACCGCGAAGGCGATCCGCGCCGGCACGTTCGCCTTGATCATCCCGGTGATCACGTCGGCGCTCGGCCGCTGGGTGGCGAGCACGAGGTGGATGCCGACCGCGCGCGACTTCTGCGCCAGCCGGATGATCGAGTCCTCCACGTCGGCGGGCGCCACCATCATCAGGTCGGCGAGCTCGTCGATCACGCACAGGATGTAGGGCAGCGGCGCCTCGCCCTCGCGCACGCGCACGCGGTTCAGCTCCACGAGGTTGCGCGTCTTGGAGCGGCTCATCACGCCGTAGCGCTCCTCCATCTCCTTGATCAGGTTGCTGAGGACGTTCGCCGCGAGCCGCGGCGAGGTCACGACCGGCGTGAGCAGGTGCGGGATGCCCTCGTAGTGGTTCAGCTCGACCCGCTTCGGGTCGACCAGCACCATGCGCACCTCGTTCGGCGACGAGCGCAGCAGGACGCTCGACAGCATCGCGTTGACGCAGCCGGACTTGCCGGAGCCGGTGGTGCCCGCGATGAGGATGTGCGGCTGCTTGGCGAGGTCCGTCCCGATGGCCTTGCCGGCGATGTCCTTGCCGAGCCAGACCGACAGCGGCGACCAGCCCTTCGGCGCGTCCTGGAAGACGTCGCCGAGGTGGACCATCGTGCGCACCCGGTTCGGGACCTCGACGCCCACGGCCTGCTTGCCCGGGATCGGGGCGAGGATGCGGACCTGCTCTGCGGCGAGTGCGTAGGCGAGGTCGTCGTTCAGCTGGGCGACCTTCGACATCTTGATTCCGGGAGCAAGGCGCAGCTCGTAGCGGGTCACGTGCGGTCCGCCGACGGTCCCGATCAGCCGGGCCTCCACATTGAAGTGGCTGAGCGCCTCCACGAGCTGCGCGCCGACCCGCTCGATTCGCTTCGTGTCGAGCTTCTGAGCGCCGCTCGAGCGCTTCAGGAAGGACAGCTTCGGCAGCTGGTACTCGATGTCGTCCGACTCCGTCACCGGCGAGCGGCGGTTGCCCATCGGCGTGAGCTCCGGCTCCTCCTCGGGGGTCAGACCCCTTGAGTCGTCCACACTTAAGGGGTCTGACCCCTTTACATGCTCGTGCTCAGGTTCGGGCTCCTCGTAGTTGTCGTAGTCGTCCTCCTCCGGCGCCGGCACCTCGACGTGCGTCGCGCGCACCACCGGCTCGCGGTCGTCGGGCTCCGGAGGCGCGATCGGGGGCAGCGGCTGGTACGGGATGCGCGCGGTCGCGGTCGTGCGGCGGACGCGCTCGGTGGTGTTGAGCGCGGCCTCGCGCGTCGCCGTGATGATGCTCGCGATCGACGCTCCCGTGAGGAGGAGCACGCCGGCGAGCAGCAGGAAAACGAACAGGATGTGCGAGCCCGCGGTCGAGAACAGCTTCGCGGACGCCCACAAGAGCGACTCGCCCACGAGGCCGCCGTGGTGCTTCAGGTACTGCGGGTCGAGGAAGCCGTCGCGCGGCGTGTCGCCGGGTCCGAGCCCGAGCGACCCTGCCGCCAGGCCCAGCATCAGCGCCGAGGTGAGGCAGACGGCGCCGGTCTTCAGCGGATGCAGCGCCGGCATCATCGGCCGGATCACGATCAGCGCGCCGGCGGCGAACAGCAGCACCGGCGCGGCGTAGCCCACGCCGCCGAGCATGAACAGGATCGCGCCCGCAAGCGCCTCCCCCACCTCGCCACCAGCCCAGTCGAGGTAGAAGACGCACGCGAAGAAGGCCGCGAACGCGACCAGGCCGAGGCCGATGACGTCCCAGTGGCGCTGCTCGAGCACGGGCAGGTCGAGATCGGCCCACCACGCCCTGCGGGCAGGGCGGCGCTTCCGGCGCTTCCGGCTGGACATAAAGCCTGCATTCGACGGAAGATCGCCGCACCCTCCCTACCATGGAGCCCATGAGCGGACGCCCTCGTGTGCTCGTGGTCGAAGACGACGCCGATATCGCCGGCGTGCTTCGCCGCTCGCTCGACAAGGAGGGCTACGACGTGCGCGTCGCCGGCGACGGCGAGGCCGCGCTGGAGCAGTCCGGCGTCTTCGAGCCGGACGCGGTGGTGCTCGACCTTGGTCTGCCCAAGCTCGACGGAATGGAGGTCGCCCGGCGAATGCGCGCGGTGGGCGACGTGCCGATCCTGATGCTCACCGCCCGCGACGCGCTCGACGCGCGCGTGGAAGGTCTCGACTCGGGCGCGGACGACTACCTCGTGAAGCCGTTCGAGCGTGACGAGCTGCTCGCCCGAATCCGGGCGCTGCTGCGGCGCCGGCCGCCGCGCGGCAGCGCCTACCTCGTCGTCGGCGACCTGCGCCTCAACCCCGACAGCCGCGAGGTCTACCGCGGTGAGCGCAAGCTGGACCTGACGGCGCGCGAGTTCGAGCTGCTCGAGCACCTGATGCGAAACGAGCGCATCGTGGTCTCGCGCCAGGCGCTGCTCGACGAGGTCTGGGGCTACCACCCGTTCGCCGAGACCAACACCGTGGACGTGTTCATATCGAACGTCCGCCGCAAGCTCGAGTCCGGCGGCGAGCCGCGCATCCTCCACACCATGCGCGGCGCCGGCTACGTGCTGAGGGCGCCATGAGGACGCGGCTGCCGGTCAAGCTGAAGGTCGCGGTGCTGAGCGCCGCGCTGACCTTCGCGATCCTGTGCCTGTTCGCGATCGTCGTGGGAACGGTCGCCGAGCAGCGCATCGTCGCGGGCTTCGACGACGACCTGCGCGCCAGCGTGGGCGAGCTCCAGGACCGGATCACGCTCGTACACGTCCCCGGCGGGGTCCAGCTGAGCCAGTCCGACCGGAGCGTGCTCGAGGGCTACGCCGCCGGCGACGCGATCGTCCGGGTCGTGGACCTCAACAACCACACGATCTGGACGAGCGACCGGCACGCGTCGCTCGGACCGCCGATCAGCGGCGTCACCGACATCGGCGACCTGCGCGTGACCTCGCGCGAGCTCGTGATCCCCAGCTCACCCGCTACGGAGGCCTTCAACCAGCCGCTCGGGACGGCCACGACGCCGGTGGGCTACGTCCAGTACGCCAAACCGGAACGGTCCGTCACGAGGACCGTCAACCGCGTGCGGCTCTTCCTCGCCTTCGGCGTGCTCGGCGGCACGCTGCTCGCCTTCCTCGGCGGCCTGGTGGTGGCGCAGCGCGCCATGCGGCCGATAGCGGGTCTCACCCGCGCCGCCCGCGAGGTGGCGCGGACGCGCGACCCCGACATCACGCTGCCGAAGCCCCAGGCCAACGACGAGGTCGCGGACCTCGCGCACACCTTCGAGGACATGCTCCGCGAGCTGAGCATGGCCCGCGAGGAGACCGAGGCCACGCTCTCGCGCCAGCGGAAGTTCGTGGCGGACGCGTCGCACGAGCTGCGCACCCCGCTCACGAGCATCCTCGCGAACCTCGAGCTGCTGGAGGCGGAGCTCGGCGGCGAGCAGCGCGACATGGCGGACTCCGCCCTCCGCTCCTCGCGGCGCATGCGCCGGCTAGTGGGCGACCTGCTGCTTCTCGCGCGCGCCGACGCGGGCCGCCACATGCCGCGCGGAGCGGTGGATCTGTCCGCAATCGCGACCGAGGCCGCCCGCGAGGCGGGCGCGCTCTCCTCCGACCACCCGGTGGCGCTCGACCTGCCCGGCCCCGTGATCGTGAACGGAGTGGCCGACGACCTCCACCGCCTCGCCGGCAACCTGATCGAGAACGCGCTGATCCACACGCCGGCCGGAACGCCGGTGACCGTCTCAGTGCGGCATCAGGGCGCGAACGCCGTGCTCGAGGTGGCCGATCGCGGCCCGGGGGTGCCGGACGACATGCGCGAGCGCGTCTTCGAGCGCTTCGCCCGCGGCGGCGGCGACGCCGCGCCGAGCGGCGGCAGCGGGCTTGGCCTGGCGATCGTCAGCGCGGTCACGTCCTCGCACGGCGGCAGCGTCGAGGTGCGCGACGCCCAGGGCGGCGGCGCCCGCTTCGTGGTCACCCTCCCGTCCGATGCGAGTGCCCGCTCCGATCCCGGCGCTACCGTGTTGGTTCAACGAGGCCTCGCCCCCGAAACCTCGAAGGAGTAGTCGTGAAGTCGCTGCTGCGTCGCCGGCCTGCGCCAGCCATGATCATCGCGCTGATTGCCCTGTTCGTCTCGCTGAGCGGCGTCTCCTACGGCGTCGCAACCGGCTTCATCGACAGCCGCGAGATCAAGAACAACGAGGTCCGCAGCCTCGACATCCGCGACAACCAGATCCGCAGCAGGGACATCCGCAACAACGAGGTGCGCGGGAAGGACATCCGCAACAGCACCATCCAGAGCCGCGACATCGCGATCAACGCGGTCACCGGCGAGGACGTGAAGGAGGACACGCTCGCGAAGGTGCCGAGCGCGCTGCTCGCGGACAGCGCGGCCTCCGCCGACGCCGTCGGGGGCGTGACGATGCGCCGCATCGCCTACTCCGGCGCGGCTGGCACCGACTTCGTCGAGGTCCTGAACCTGGGCGGTCTCAAGCTCGAGGCGCGCTGTACCAATGTCCCGAGGCTTCAGGTGCGCGCGAACCCCGAGGTGGCGAACTCGGAGCTCTCATGGGTGTTTCCGGGCGGTGCTTTGACCACCTTCGACCTCGACTTCGATCCCGGTGACAACACGCTCGTGCTGGACGACCCGAATCCCCTCCCAGGGGTGATCGTCTTCGCGGGCGCGGACGGCCGGGTCGTGACCGTTCAGGCCCAGGGCCTGCAAGACGCCAACGACGTCCGCGGCACCACTGACGACTGCGGCTTCTTCGGCGTCGCCCAGGCGAGCTAGACCTCGACGACCACCGGCAGGATCATCGGGCGCCGCTTCAGGCGCTCGTAGACGAACTCCGCCACGTCGTCGTGGAGGTGGTCCTGGACGAGGTCGATCTCGCTGATCTCGTCCTCGGCCGAGTGGGCCAGCGAGTCGTCGACCGCCGCGCGGAGCTCGTCCACGAACGAGTCCGACTCGTCCACGAACGGCACCCCGCGGAAGATGATCTCGGGCGGCACGACCGAGCGGCCGTCCTGCTCGGAGATGGTCGCCACCACGATGAAGATGCCGTCCGCCGAGAGCATCCGGCGGTCGCGCAGGGCCACGTCCTCGATGTCGCCCACCTCCACCCCGTCGACGAAGATGAGCCCAGCCTGCTCGCGCTCCGCGAAGCCCGCTCCGGACGAGTCGATCTCGAGCGGCAGTCCGTTCTCGCCGCGGAAGATCGACTTCGGGGGCACGCCGACCGCCTCCGCCAGCTCGCTGTGGAGGCGCAGCCGGCGGTGGTCGCCGTGCACCGGCATCACGTAGCGCGGCCGGGTCAGGTTGATCATCAGCTTCAGCTCCTCGGCGTAGCCGTGACCAGAGGCGTGCACGGGCACGTCGGACGGGGTAATCACGTTGGCGCCGAGCCTGTAGATCCGGTCGATCGTCTCGTTCACGGCGCGCTCGTTGCCGGGGATCGGCGTGGCCGAGAAGATCACGGTGTCGCCGTCGTGGAGGTCGACGTTCGGGTGGTCGCCGTGCGCCATCCGCCGGAGCGCCGACAGCGGCTCGCCCTGGGAGCCGGTCGAGATGATCACGAGCTTGTGATCCGGGAAGTCCTCGATCTCCTTCGGGCCCACGAGCATCCCCTCCGGGATGTCGATGTGCCCGAGCATGCGCCCGATGTTCGTGTTCTTGCGCATCGATCGGCCGATCAGCGAAACGCGCCGGTCGAGCGCCGCCGCGGCGTCCACCACCTGCTGCACGCGGTGGATGTTCGACGCGAAGCAGGTCACGACGATCCGGCCCCGGCAGCGGCCGAACACCTCCTGAAGGCGGGGGCCGACGCTGGACTCCGACGGCGACATGCCCTGGCGATCGGCGTTGGTCGAATCGCCGCACAGGAGCAGCAGTCCCTCGCGCCCGAGCTCGGCGAGCCGGGAGACGTCGGCGGGCACGCCGTCCACGGGCGTCTGGTCGAACTTGTAGTCGCCCGTCATCAGCATCGTGCCGAGCTCGGTCGTGATCGCCACCGCGAACGAGTCCGGGATCGAGTGGGCCATCTTCACCATCTCGATCGAGAACGGGCCTGCCTCGAAGGTCTGGCTGGCGAGCACGTCCTCGACCGCAGCGTCCTTCAGCCGGTGCTCGTCGAGCTTCGAGCGGACCATCGCGGCCGTGAGCGGGCCGCCGTAGATCGTCGGCGCGGGGTCGAGCTCCCTCAGCACGAACGGCAGCGCGCCCACGTGGTCCTCGTGGCCGTGGGTGAGCACGATCGCCTCGATGTCGTCCGCGCGCTCGCGCAGGTAGGTGAAGTCCGGCAGCACGAGGTCGATGCCGAGCTGGTCGGGCGCCGGGAACATCAGCCCGGTGTCCACCACCACGATGCGGCCGCCGTACTCGACGACCATCATGTTCTTGCCGATCTCGCCGAGCCCGCCGAGCGGCAGGACCCGCAGGGTCATTGCGCAAGCAGCGGGCGGTGCCCGCTGCGCAGCGATGGCCTTTTGTTCGTCAAACCGCCGCGAGCAGGTTGTGGCGCTCGAGCGCCTCGCGGATCACCGCGCGCTCCTCCTCCGAGGCCTCGACGAGCGGCAGCCGGAGCGTGCCGGCATCGTGGCCCAGCATGTTGAGCGCGGTCTTCACCGGGATCGGGTTGACGGTCACGGTCAGCGCCTTGTATAGGTCCCGCAGCCCGTCCTCGATCTCGTGGCGGCGCTCGGGCTCGTCGACGATCCGCCTCATCTCTCGGCCCACCAGGTGCGACGCGACCAGGATCCCACCCGTGCCGCCCATGTCCATGACCCTCGCCAGCACGTCGTCGTTGCCGGCGAGCAGGTCCATGCCCTCGATGGGCGCCATGTCGTCGTAGCGGGCCTGCTTGACGGCCGCGACGTTCTCGATCTGGGCCAGCTCGGCCAGCAGGTCGTTCGGCATGTCGGTCGCCGTCCGCGAGGGGATGTTGTAGGCGACGATCGGCCGGTCGGTTGCCGCCGCGACGGCCTCGTAGTGCGCCTTGATGCCGCGCCGGTTCGGGCGGTTGTAGTACGGCGTGACCACCAGCATCGCGTCGACGCCCAGCTCGTGGGCCCGCTCCGTGAGCTCCACGGAGTGGCGCGTGTCGTAGGTGCCGGTGCCGGCGATGACCGGCGCGTCGCCGCACTCCGCCACGCCGAGCTCCCAGAGCCGGACCTTCTCCTCGTCCGTCATCGTCGCGCCCTCGCCGGTGCTGCCGGCGAGGACGAGGCCGTCGGAGCCGTTCTCGAGCAGGTGGTGCATGAGCCGTACGGCGGCGCCCTCGTCGAAACGGCCCTCCGCGTCGAACGGAGTGACCATCGCGGTGAGGATGCCGCCGAGGGGCATGCTGTCCCGGGAGAACCGCTCCGCCACTACTGGATCGGCTTGAAGGGGTCGGGGCTCTCGTTGGCTCCGCCCGCAGGCGGGTCGGCGGCGGGGGGCGGCTCGGAGGCGGGAGCCGGCTCCGCAGCCGGCGGCGGCGCGGCCGCGGCGGGCGTCTCCTCTTCCTGGATCGGGCGCCCGTGCTCGTCGTAGCGCACGCTCTCGCCGGCCTCCGGCTGAGGCGAATCGGACTTGTTGAAGTTCTTCTGAGCCTCGTCGAGCTTCTCCTGCGCCTGCTCGGCGAGCTTCTTGGCCTTGTCCATGAAACCCATGCGGTCCTCCCTAGTCGGTCGGTGCAAGATACCGCGCACGATGACGTGCGTGCCCTTTCGGAAGGACTGCTGCAAATGGCAGAATTCCGGGCGGCGATGGCCACCGAACGCGACTACAGCCACCGCTCGACCGTCCAGAAGCTGGGCGTGGCGCCGGAACAGCGGGTCGAGATCGCCGGCGACGTCGGGCCGGGGCTGCGGCGCGACGTCAAGGAGGCGATCGGCCGCGGGCTCGTGAAGTCGGGCCGGCTCGACGGCGCGATCGTGCTCGTGGAGTCGGAGGACGAGGCCAAGGAGGCGTTCGTGCGATACCGCCCTCGCCTGCGCGACACCGGCTATCTCTGGATGATCACCCGAAAGCGGGGACACGAGAGGTACCTCAACCAGATGACGCTCGTCCCCTTCGCCAAGCGCCTCGGCCTGATCGACAACAAGACCTGCTCGCTCGACGACGAGCGCTCGGGCATCCGCTTCGTGATCCCGCGCGCGCTGCGGCGCGACGGCAGGGAGACCGCGGCCTAGCCGCGCAGCGACGCCGCGTCGGCCCCGGCGATGAACGTGAGCGCGTCGAGCGCGGCCTCCTCCATGCCGTCGTCGGCGGCGTTGTAGTTGCCGGGGTCGGCGTAGAAGAGCAGCGCCTCACAGGCGTGCGCCAGCAGGAACTCGAGCGCCTGGCGCTCGAGCATCACGTCCCGCAGCTCACGATCCTCCTCGTACATGTGGCCCGGGTAATCGGGCGGAAGAGCCGGAGCTTTAGAATTTTCGTGTGAGCACCGACGCGCACACCCCGGTGCCGATCCGGCCGTCGGAGGAGGATCGCGAGCGCGTCGTGAGGCTCCTGCGAGACCGTTCGGTCGACGGAAGGCTCTCCACCGACACCTTCGCGGAGCGGGTCGGGCTTGCGTACCGCGCGAAGAGCAGCGCGGAGCTGGCCGAGCTGACCTTCGACGTACGCCCCGCCCGCGGACCGCGCCGTCTGCTGCTCGCGGCTGTGGAGTGGATGTCCCGCCTGGACGCCGACCTCGAGGCGGCGTGGAAGCGACCACGCATCCCGAGCCTTGCGCTGCCGGGCAGCGAGCGCGTCCGCCTCACCGTGGGCCGATCCCCGAGCTGCGATTGCATCCTTCCGGAGGACTGCGTCTCACGACGCCACGCCGAGCTATGGCGCGAGGACGACCGCTGGTTCCTGCGAGACCTCCGCTCGCGGAACGGGACGCGTGTGAACGGCGTACGCGTGATCGAGTCCGTCGAGGTCCGCCCTGGCGACCGCCTCAACCTCGGCGGCGCCTCATACCGGCTGCGCGCGCGGCGCGGGACCGCTCGCTAGGCCCGCGCCCTGGCGCGCGGCCCGTGGCAGCAGACGCTCTCGATGCAGTCGGCCGCCCGCTCGGTGCCGGAGTTGTCCCGGAGGCGCGTCGAGATCTCCCTCAGGCGTCCCGCGAGCGCCTCGTCGGCCACCAGCCGCCCGATGGCATCTCCGAGCTGGGCGTCCTCGAACTCGAAGGTCGGGAGGCGCACGCCGAGGCCCAGCTCGTCCATCCGCTGGGCGTTGTCGTACTGGTCCCAGAACAGTGGCAGCAGCACCATCGGCCTGCCGAAGTGGAGGCACTCCGTCACGGTGTTGTTGCCGCCGTGGGTGATCACCGCGTCCACGAGCGGCAGGAGCGCCGGCTGGGGCACCAGCTCGGCCCCGGCCTGGCCCTCGCGCAGCTCGATCTGCTCGTGCTGCGGCCCCTTGCTCACGATCGCCCGGTAGCCGCCGCCCGCGAGCAGGTCCGCAAGCCGCTGCATCAGCTCCACGTCCGCCGACCCGAGACTGCCGAGGCTCAGGTAGACGAGCGGGCCCTCGCCCTGTGGCACCTCGAAGTCCCCGATGCCCTCCTTGCGCACGCACGATCCGAGCCGCTCCCACATGGGGCCGAGCGGCCGCGAGCGCTCGTAGTCGGCCTCTTCCGGATATAGGAACAGGTTCAGATACGACGACCTGTGGATGAACTCGAGCTCCGGCAGCGGCGGACAGCCGCGCTCCCGGGCGAACTCGTCGAAGTCCGCGTGAAGGCCGGCGTGCACACGGCGGTACTCCTCGCGGAACTCGTCCCAGCCCGAGCGGTCGCCCGTCGGATAGCCCGAGAAGACCGGCGGGAGCTCGGGATCCGGCAGCTCGAGCGGGTTGCAGGAGACGATCCGGACCCACGGGCAGTCGGCCGTCACGACCGCGGGGAAGGTCACCACGTTGTCCTCGACGATCACGTCCGGCCGCAGCTCGTCGAAGATCTCGCTCAGCCGCTCGTCGACGTACTTCGAGCCGCCGATCAGCGCCTCCCAGGTGGGATGGATGAAGCCCTCGAGCTGCTCGATCGTCGGCTTGCGGAAGACGGGGCCGGTGTCGTGGATGAAGTCCTTCCAGAACTGGCCCGGCTCCTCCTCGGTCTCGGCGGGAGCCTGCAGGCGCATCAGCCGCTCCTCGAAGCCCTTCTCCTCGAGCGCGCCGGCGAACGACTCCTCGACCACGAACACGACCCTGTGCCCGCGCCGCCTCAGCGCGTGCCCGATGCCGACGCAGTTGTTCGTGGGCCCGTATGCCCCCTCCGGGAAGAAGACGATGGTCGCCATTGCTCACATCATGTACGCCGCGTCACCCAGACTTCCTCGCAGGGCCATTTCTGGGCCCAGCCGCGCGGCATGAAGTAGCGGATTTCGCCGGGGTCGCCCGCGGGGGCGTAGAGGTCGTGGAGCGCCTCGATCTCGAAGCCGGTGTCACGGAGCAGCTGGATCCGCTCGCCGTGCGGCTGGTGGAAGTCTGTTTCGTCGGTTTCCGGCCACTCGATACGCCCAAGGCCGAGCTGTGGACGGGCCAAGGTCTCGCCGACCGGGTCGTCGCTCGTGGGCGAGCACAGCATCGCCAGCACCGAGTGGCAGAGGAAGATCAGCCGGCCACCGGGCTTCAGCAGACGGTGTGCTTGCGGGATCCAGACGTACGGATCGCACCAGATCGCCGCGCCGTACTCCGAGAAGACGAGGTCGAACGACCCGTCCGGGAGCGGAGGATCCTCAGCGCTCGCATGGATGAGCGGGAACTCGAGCCCGTGCTCCTTCTGCAGCTCGCGCGCGGTGTTCAGCTGCGCTTCGGAGAGGTCGAGGCCCACCGGGTTCGCACCGAGGCGCTTGAACCAGGCGCACCAATAGCCCGTGCCGCAACCGAGGTCGAGCACGTCGAGCCCCGTGACGTCGGGAAGGATCCTGAGCTCCCCCTCGGGGATCCGCCACGCCCCCCACCAGGGTGTCGAGCTCGCCCAGGCCCTGCGGCCGGACTCCACCCAGTTCGGCGCGTCCGTGTTCCAGAAGTCGCGGTTACGCGCGGCGTGATCGCTCAGGCGCATGAGGGCAAGCTAGCCGAGGAACCGCTTCACGTCCTCGCCATCCCGTTCGAGCGCCGCGCGGTCCGCCTTCGAGATCCGCCCGAGCGGCTCCAGCTCGACCTCCCCCTTCGGCATCGCCCATGTACCCGCCGCGCGCCCTTTCACCATCGCGATCGGGCGGAACAGGCCACCGCCCACCACCGCGGGCTCGTGCTTGCCCAGGATGTCATCGCGCGCGGTCCAGCCGAGGAGGACCGGGTCGTAAGGGCCGAGCAGGCGCGGTGGCGGGAGCTGTGCGGCCGGCCTGCGCTTCTTGAGGTCCACGAGGCCGTCACCGGGATCGGCCAGATCTGAGGAGATCGCCCTCAGGCCCGCCCGGGCCTGGCCCAGCGGTATCCCCGCCCAGCGAGCCAGGTCGCGGTCGGCTGCCGGGCCGTGGCCGGCCAGGTAGCGGCGCGCCAGCTCGGCGAGCGCCCTGTCGCGGTCCACGGGCGTCGGCTCGCCGAGCCAGTCGCGTACGAGCACGTACGCGTGCTTCCCGTTAACCATCGGCCCGCGGACGATGAGTCCGCGCAGCGCGGCCGCGAACAGGACGTGGATGAGCGCCTGGCGCTCGGTGCGGACGCCGATCGCGTCGACCCGCTCGCGCAGCCGCTCGCGGTCGAGCGGACCGTCCGCGGCGAGCGCGCGCTCCACCTCCGCGATCGCCCGCTCGGCGTCGTCCGGCGGCACGCCCTCCTGCGCGAGCCGGCGCGCGCTCTGGGTGAAGAGCGGCGGCGTGGTGATCGCCTGGAGCCAGGGGTAATCCTCGCTCCGGACGAGGTGCAGCGTGCCGCGGTTGAGCCAGGTGATGACGAGCGACCGCTCCTCGGTGAGCGCCCGGTCCACATCCGCGGCCGAGAGCCCCACGCTCCGCGCCCTGACGGCGAGCCGGGCGCCGCGCGGGTCCTGACCCTGCACCGCGAGCAGCCGCTCGGCCACGGCGACGGGATCGCGCGGCCGCCGACCCGAAAGCAACTGCGCACTGAGGCGGGCGGCCAGCAGGGTTGGGCGTTTTTCGTTTCCATCTCGCAACGGAAAACGCCCCACCCGCTCCTCAGAGCAGGTTTTCGAGGCCGATTGTCGGCGAGCGCTCCAGGGATCCCACCT
>WNGA01006963.1_pt1 | contig 42946 bp, 38 predicted proteins | sample 5400061 | NCBI WGS metagenome assembly WNGA01 (sample SAMN13153366, study PRJNA577476) | soil metagenome | isolation source: 100 cm soil or saprolite under grassland replicate 2 | place: USA:California | collected 2016-06-15 | reverse complement strand
GCCATCGGCTTCCAGCGTGATGGAGCTCTCTCTCTTGCCTACGGACGTTAAGATGCGCGCTACCACCAGGTTAATCAGCGACGCGCTGGTGGATATTGCCAATCCCAACCCCAAATCTTCCAACGGCCGAGGATGGAAGAACCGTCCGATAGCTGCCCAGATGATTCCGCCCGCCGCTACAAGGATGAGAAGACCTTCTACAGTGCTAGCAAAGTACTCAGCTTTGCTGTGCCCGTAAGTATGACTCTTGTCAGGTGGCCATGCCGCGATCGTTAGCATGGCGAGCGCCATGCTAGCTCCTAACAAATTGACGATGGACTCAGCCGCATCCGAAAGCAAGCCTACCGACCCGGTCAACAGGTAGGCGATAGTTTTTAGGATGATCGTGGTAATAGCCGCGGCAATGGATAGCCAGGCATAACGAGTAAGTGAAACCGCTTGTTTTCCGTTCTGTGTCTGTATAGGAGACATGGTGTCCTCATTTCTGAAAATTGAGGCCGCCTGTCGTAATTCAGTTGAACCGCAAAGGGGATTAAGTCGCGGCTACGACTTTGAGATTCTGGCGTCAATATCTCCTATGATACACATGGATGTGCAATTTGAAAATAGGTTAACCCATCCCCACGCCACGCGCCATCATAGGAGCTGCAAGCAAGATGATTATGATACCTGCCAATTCCAGCCACATGATGAGACGCGTTCGTTTGTATTCTTCATCTCCTATCAGCGGGGCGATGTTTTGACTTAATGTTTTGTTCCATCGAACATACCGGATCGTGGGGTCAATGGATAATAAAGCGACGATTACGAATGCCGACATTTTCACCCAGAAAAAGGGACTGTGAATGTAAAAATTCACGCCTTTTTCAAAGATAAAAACACGCAACAGACCAACCACCAGCAGCAAACCTGCAGAAATACCGTAGGCCATATCCATGCGCTGGATTCGGCGCGCCTCTTCTATGGTCATGCCTTTGCGAAAGGCGACGAATTCATAGACCACAGCGGCGGTCAATGTAAATGCAAACAAGTGATGCAGAAATGCCACGAAACCAGTTACCATTATTTATCTCCTCGTTTCTAATGTTTCTCCAAATGACTCTTATACCATGCCGCAGTTGCTTTCATTGCATCTTTGTATGGCGTGGCGATGTTGCCGAATGCCTTTTCAAACTTCGCGTGACTCATGATGAAAGGCTTTTCGAATTCATAGTACATCTCGACGCTCTCGCCTGCGTCCGGGATGAACAAGCCCGCCAGGGAAAGCATTCCCTTTCCGATGCTACTGACCTTGACTGGGAGACCAATCTCATTGAAGAAAAGTGTGACAAGCTGGCGCTGGGTCAGCGTTTCGGGGCTGGGCACGTGCCATGCCTGACCGTCAGCCTGCTCCCGTTCCCCAAGCATCGCCATCGCCTTGCCAAAGTCGTCAATGTAGGTGTGCGTATGAGGCATATCCGGATTGCCCACCAGCATGACAGCCTTACTTTTCAAAGCAGGGATAAAGACGCGCTCCCCCATTGAGGAGGTTAGCGCGGCTGGTCCAAAATAATCCGCAGCGCGGACGGCCACCGCGCGTAGTTTCCCGGCGCGATGTGCCTCCATCACCGCTTGAGCCATCGCCGCGCGAGTTTTTCCTTTACGCGTGTGCGCCTTGAATGGCAGGTCTTCGTGAATGGGCCCGTCCACTTCTCCGTACATGTAAAGATTTTCCGCAACTACAATCTTTCCCTTGATGCTTGCGACGGCATCTAAAATACTCGCCTGCAATGGTGGGAATTTCTCAGGCCACTTATGGTATTCAGGCTGGGCAGTCTGATAGACAACGCTTGCACCTTCTACAGCCTTGCGCGCAAAGTCAAGGTTGTACAAGTCACCGCCAAGCATTTGAACAGATTCCGGAGTATCCGAGGGCCTCTTACCTGAGCGATTGACCATACGTACAGATTTGCCTTGTTTTACCAATGCTCGCGCTGTTGCCTGCCCGACTGCACCCGATCCCAAAACAACGTGAAGTTCAGACATGGGTTTCTACCTTGCACTTTCCATGATCTCATAAGGTCGCTTTTTCAGGAATTTTTCCACACCATATTGTTTGGCTCGCTGTTTCCAACCATAACCGCCAGCCAACTGGTACATCCAGTTGGGAATAGGAGGCTTAGCAATTAGTTCATTTGCTAACTGTGGGATGACCTTCCCGGCAGCCAAAGCCTCTGCGGCCATTTCCAATGATTTCTTTATTGGAGCTACACGCCCATCCAGCTCATCCAAGGGCGTTCCATGGACAAGTCCCTCACCACCACCAAGGGCCAGTGATCCTAGCCAGGTTAGGTTGGTCTGACGTGCAAATTGTTCGCAGATGGCAAGCGCAGTATCATTGTGACTAGCTTCAGGGAAACCACAATTGGCAATCGCGGCAAATCTTTGCCGGAGGGGTTTGCCTGCACGGTGTACAGCGATCTTCTCGAGCGCGGCGATGATAGGAGCTGGCAGGCTATCCACGTAAAGGGGAAAGGCAAGCACAACTAGGTCGGCAGAGTCTAAGTTTTCCAGTGCGATGCGCGTCCGCTCAGCAGAACTGAAAGCGGTATAAATCTGGATTGTCTCAGTCTCGATGCCGTGTGCAGACAGCCGCTCCATCAGATAATCGCCTAGAGATGCGGAGGTGCTCTTCTTTGTGCGCGGGCTGCCGACTAACAAAACCGCGCGGCGAACGGGAGTAGTCACAGTGGAGGTGAAGTTCATTTTCGGCAGAGCAGATGCAGGGGAGAACGAACCGTATTGTATTGTATCCAGACATTGTTCGACCTGTTCGTTCAAGTCGTTTTCGCGTACCTCACCGATCACCAATCTGCAAGCGTAGTTTGGAGCATACATGTTGATCGCGTTGCGCTTTACCAAATGGCGAAAGATCGCTTCAGCCTGGGCATCGGGAGAGTCCATCCAACCAATTACCAACAGGTTTGGATATTTCTTATAACGTTTTTGGTGATGAATTTCGCCGTTGATATTAGCAAAAAAGGGCAGGATATTCTGGATCTGATGATCCACCATACGTTTGAGCGCTGATGAATAGCCACCGAACGTTACCGGCGTGAGGTAAACCAAGAGATCACTTTGTACCACCTTAGCTGCTATGACACGGTTATCATCATTAATGATACACATGCCAGGGTTACGCGTCCAGCAGAAAAAGTCGCCTGCACAATTTCCAATTTTCTGCTCGCGCAGCAGGATGTTTTCCGCATACCAGCCGCGTGCCTGTAATCTTCCGGTTAAGGTATCTGTGATTTGTTTTGCCATGAAATCGTGTGGATGAGAACCGTCAAGAATGAGCACATTCATACTTACTCCTTGAAAATCAGAATTCCGATTTAATTATCTATGCGGATCACTGTAATTTGTTTCCGCTATAAGCTCGCTAGCTGTAGTTGCATTAAGTCTCATTCGGGCAGTTTCACGGCGACCCACTGCCTGCATATGTTCCATTGCCGCGCCGAGACCAAATTTCGGCATGTTGCCATAAAACACTTCGAATTTATTCGGTTCGACTAGATATGTTTCATGCCAGATACCTACAATCCCATTTGAGCCCACGGCCTGATTGAACTTTTTCCATGCTGCTAGATGTGGCTCTGAAGGATGACGCGCAAATTGTTCCAGTTCTTCGAAAGAACGCCAATATTGAATAGTGACTGGGCCAGTAAAATTCCAATAGAACTCCCCGTGCAAGAATCCTTTTTCAGGATGCGTAAATAAGGTTGTTAACATCGGCGTCATTGCATTTGCCACTGGAATCCACTGATCGAAGCGCCACCATTTGTTGATGCGCATTCCAATGAGAAAGACTACAAAGGGTTGGTCTGCTTTTGCTGTATAACGACCGCTAAAGATTTTGCTCATGCTCTTACTCCTTGATAAATTGCTTAGCCACCGAGGTCAACTCAAATAAGTACAGTGCATCACCCTTTTCACCAAAGAGAGGCAGGTTGCCTTGAATCTCGAGTGAAACGATGCCATGTACGTGTGCCCAGATAATCATCGCAACAAATAGGGAAAGAGGATGCACTTCGCCGACATGTATCCTCCACATATCGAAATGGACTTTGTATTCGTCTTTGACCGTGGGAGACGAATCGACATTTAATTTTCCTGCCGCACGAAAACCTTCCACCACGCTGAAGAGCGCACTGATGGAACGCGCAGAAGACGGAAATACGTTTTCCACAGGAGCTTCATAACCTGGGATCGGTGTGCCAAAAATGAGCTGGTACCGCTGTGGATAAGTGTGCGCCCAATTGCGATATGCCAATCCGATTGCTTTCATTCGCCCAACCAGATCGTCCGCCGGAACTGAATCACGCGCTTCGAGCTGCCAATCGCCAAAGGACTTATACGCGTCGATGATGAGAGCTGTGACGAGCGCATCACGGTCAGGAAAATAGTTGTAGATGGCAGGCGCGGTGATTTTCAACTCACGTGCAATTGCTCGCAACGAAAGGGCAGGAGCGCCGAACTCAGCAATTTGCGACCATGCTGTTTCCTTAATAGCTTCCGGCAAATTCGGGATTTGTTTCCTCTTGATCGGTCGGACCATGTAGACTCCTTAATAAATAAACAATGTAAATATACAGCGTATATTTATTTCTGTCAAGGGATTAAAAAAGACGGCGCGATGCACTGTCTTAGAAAAATTCGTCCTGAGCGGACGCTGAGGGCCTGTCGAAGCGGCAGTCGAAGGACAGCCTTATAAATGCGCTTCGACTACGGAGCAAGGGAAGACCGCACCTCCGCTCAGCGCGAATAGCACTTTATAGCTTTAGCTTAATATTTATTCTATTTCCCTCAATCGTTGTGCCATGAGGAAGATGGCTGTTGCAAACAATAAAGCGACCAAAATCCAATACCAAAAGTGGAAAAGTAAAATAATCGCGCTAATCATCGCCAGCAAAGTCGTAATGCCCCCAACCGTCTGAACGAATGCCCCACGCAAAATCGATTCGACCGCCACCAACAGCATCGTGAGTACGACTACTCCCGCGAGTAGGTAGTTTGGGCCAAGAATCATCAGAAACGCAATGCCAAACAAAAGCAGACTCTGGCTGATAGCCGCCCAAGTCTGTGCGGCGTTGTGAAAACGCATGCGTGTCGCTTTGAAAGGTAATGCCATATGGCGGATATGTGCATGGGGATCATCCTGAAGTCTCTGCTTCAGCCGATCAAGTCGTTCGCTAAGGCCTTGCAGCAAAGCTGTATTCTCTAAATGTTCGCGACGCAAGGCTCGGACTTCTGCCTTTAGCAGATCCTTTTGTTTTTCCAGCGAAGTATATTGCTTGGCAAGGTGCGGGTTGTCTTCCATGCCCTTCAGGCGCATACCAAGCGATTGCAATTGCGCTGTTTTTTCCGGTATCAGCGTTTCAAGTGTTTTCTGCCGGGCAGTGATCTCAGCACCATTTTTCTCGAGCAGAATTAGAGCTTCTGGCGGCGGCGGAACATTATCCAAACCGGCAAAGCCAAGCGGATCATACCAGGTACCGCGGGGTGAACCATCCCGGTTATACATGGGACCTGCCGGTGCATTCTCACCCGAGATTGGATCGCGTGCGAATAAGCCCCATAACCCGCGATATTGACTCACCCAGGGGATGGATTCGTTGATCATAATGGGAGTCCAGCTCTCGGTCCCGCCTGGACCGATAGACAGTCCATCGCCACGCGCATAGTCTACAAACGGGATACGGAATGGATCTACCGGCTGCTGTCCAAGTGTTTCTGTCCAAAACTTATTCCACGCATTCCAGGCGCGTCGAACCCAACTGGGCAGATCGAGATTGACTTCAGCCATATATTCGCCAAGCTTGAAATAAGATGCATGTGACCCGACACCAACGTAGACCACAGGATGGCCATTTACGAATTCCAATTCCTCATTATCGTCCCAGCGACGGCGCAGGTCATCGCCATGGAAATCATGCGAGGCATAGGCTAGCCATTCCGGGATAAGTTGTCCATTCTCTTCATAAAGATACACGGAGACCACTTCCCAATCTGACTCATGATCGTTGACGCCATTGAAGCCGGAGCGCCAACTGTTGTAGCAATAAAAGAACCAGTATTGCAAAACGACCCAGCCACCATGACGAATGACACGCCCATAGTAAGTGTAAGAATCCTCACGGCGGCGTATCCGAAAATAAGCTAATTCAGCAGCGGCGGCATTTGCTGCAGGGACACGCCCTCGCAGGAGGAACGATGCTGAAAAGAGTGCATCCACGATCCGCGGTAGCAACCCACCTCGGGCGAGACGTCCCAACCCGGGATGAAAATTATTTTTGAGTTTAAGTCGAAGGCGAGCTTGATTGGCAAGAGCCACAGCGGCTTCGGAAAGGCTCAACGGTTCTATAAAGCGTAAGTAGTGGACCGTGCCGAAAGGAGCACGACGTGATTTGATTAACTCTTCAATGTTGAGTTCACCCTGACGAACGATCAACGTATCACGCCCATTTGGTGAATGTGCCCATAGACTGGATTCTTTCACATAGGTTTCCACATCCATGGGATAGAAATGTTCGCCCTGGGTAAAACGTAAGACTGGCTCGAAACGAAACAGCAGCTCAAAGTCCAGCGTGCTTGCGGGAACCATAGGACGTTCAGGAACTGTCGGGATTTCAATCAAGGCGTTCACCAGGATCAGTCCTTATTCCAAAAATGCGCTGTACGTTTGCCTGATTCAAAGCGAAGGCGACAATGGTATCAGAAGCCATAATGATGTAATTGGCCTCGCCATAGAAATAATCGAGGAGTGTGATGATAAGGGAGATGCCTGTCCAGACCATGAGCACCACCCAACTCCACTTTTTCATGCTCAAGAAACCAATCAATACGACGATACCGCTAAGAGAAAGCAGTGCATAGGTGAGGCTTGTCAGCAGGGCAATTCCAAGCGGTGTGAACCAGAATCCTGAAAACATAGGCTCGGTGATGCCCTTCTCAACTACTCCAGTCACAATCAAAGGCTCAAAGACCTGATTTAGCCGGACAAAAAACATGATCAGGATCGTCCATGCGACGATGGTCACAGCCACTGGACGTTTGCGTAGTTGTCTTGGTCTTTTATCCACGAGGAACTCCAAGTGAAGGTCGTTACGATTTATTATAACTCGGTGAGAGCTTGAATTATCACATCCAAGCCAACGGATCGAACTGCAACGATTGTTCAATTGAATACAATCCTCATTCATGCTACACTTTTTTAAACTTATTTGATTCTTGAACGAAAACAATATTCGATCAGATGCTTAATGGAGTAGAAACGATGCAAAAGACAATTCGTTCAACTTTAACTCTGACAAGCGTATTTGTACTTTTAGCTTTGATCACCGGTACGGCAAGCGCAGCACCGCCATCAAAAGCAAAATGGACAGTAATGGTTTATATCTCGGGGGATAATGATCTTGAGCCTTACGTTGTAAGTGACATTGAAACAGAGCTTGCTTTCACGGGGTCAACTAATGATGTGCAAGTCGTCGCGCTGGCAGACCGCGGCCCGGGCTACGACACGAGTTATAACGATTGGCAAACTACCGAATTCTTCCACGTCACACGGAATATGACAGCCGATCTTGCAAATGCCGACGCAGATTGGGATGCACACCACGAAGATGAACTCGATATGGGCAGTCCGCAGACTCTGATTGATTTCGTCACCTGGACAAAAGCCCATTATCCCGCGGACCACTATGCGTTAATCTTTTGGGGGCATGGTTGGAACTGGCATCCCGGCTATCTGATGAAGGATGATACCACCGCTATTACTCAGCCTGACGACTTTACACTTGATTATGAAGAGGAAAAAGCGGCCATTCTCTCACTTGGTTTTATTGACGTGGTTGGATACGATGGCTGTAACATGGCTTCCATTGAGATCTTCAATCTCTGGCATGGACATGCCACGGCTGTAACAGGATCAGTTAGCAATTGCTATAAGTCAGAGTGCAAGTGCGGATAGAACTTGGTCTGCTGTTGCAGTTGATTCTCGTTTTGATGCACTGATTACTGCAGTCAATAATTGGTCGGTTGCACTAAACAATAATCTCTCTATGTATCGCTCCAAATATGATCGTGCTTTTAATGCAACACAATCCTTTTGGAAAGCCCCCATGGATAAAGACCTCTATGACATGGCAGACGAAATCAAACGTCTTGTCATTGACCGAAATATCCAGGCAAAGAGTCAGGCGGTAATGGACGCGGTTAATACTGTCATATTGGATGAGCATCATACAAACGCCTATTCAGGCGCGCATGGCATCACAATCTATCATATTTCAAAAGCCAGCCAGAAAGATTCAAATTACACATATTATCAAACGCTCGATTTCTCCTTGCAGACTGGCTGGAATGAATTTCTGGATGCATACGCAAATTAAGAACTGAAAGGATAGAGAAAAGTCGTGCGAGCAAAAACGGTCGCAGCCACTCTGTAAATAGGAACAAAAAAGAGGAAGCTAGTACGTGCTTCCTCTTTTCCATTTATGATTAAGATCAAGTTTACTTTGTCGCATACGAAAACCGTATTCAGCCAAGACCCATTTTGGAAATTCGAATCTTACAGTTTTAAGCGGGTCTACCACCTGGCAAAATTTGAGCTGCCCTACCAAGCTCATGAGCATCCCAGCATCGTTGAGTGGAATTTTTACGAAATCAGTTAGGAACTGTGCCATGCGGTGTATCGCGCCGTTAGCTGCTTCATCGGTGGTAGGAGCCGAATAGATGGTTGCTACCAGATCGGGTGCTTCCACAAATGGAGTGGGTAGACCCTTCAAATCTACAACCTGGGCTTTGAAGCGCAGTTCTCCTGAGATTTCTGCTCCACAAACAACAATTTCACCGTCACCCATCGCAGCATGAAAATCGCCAGCACCAAACAGCGCACCTTCCACTCCGACCGTAAAATAAGCGCTGTTTCCTTCACACATCAATGTGCAATCAAGGTTGCCACCGTGGGGTCCGGGAGTACCATTCGGCACCGAGCCAGATTCCGGGGCTACGCCAATGACGCCGATCATCGGTTTTTTAGGGATACGAATCTTATCTTTGAATACAATTTCGTCACCTTCCAGTTTGAAGATCGCTGTTTCCATCTGGGTGATTATGTCTCCCAAGGCTCCCTCGCCAGGGATGGTAACCATACTGGCTTGCTGACCAACTTTTACCTCTAACAAGTCTACACGGAGGATATCTCCTAGCTTTGCTCCTTCTATGTAGACAGGTCCTGTCGCCGGATTCACATGATTCCAGTCCAATTTATCAACGAGGTCATGAGGAGTCTGGATCTGTCCCTCGAAACAATCGTGCGTTTCGAGCACAACATCTTCACCTTGTCCTACGCGCAGCGCTGGATTCAGTTTAGGTTCAAATGCAAAAAACAATTGGTCGCGAGTCACTTTTGTGGTCATTTTATTCTCCTTATTTTCAACTCTCGATATTTATAAAGTTTATGCGGGCATACCTGTCAGCCCAGCCTCTGCATTTAACTTTTGCCACATGGCCCGGTATGCCAAGTCTTGGAATGTTAAGTCTGCGCAGGCGCGCAAGCGGCCAATCCAAGCCTCAGTAGCTTGCATAGACCTGTGGAAGCAATATTCCATGAAATCACGTTTTTCCTCAAGTGTGCCCTTCTTCACTGATTCAGATTCAGTTACAAACTCCTTTTCCAACACACTGAAATCCTTTCGAATGTCTGGTACTAGATTGTCAAAATCAGCCATGGCGCGTCGGTGCAGTAATTCGTGCTTCCACCAGAGAGAACGCGGATCGAAGTGTTCGGTGGGAGTAGGACCAATATCTGGCAAATCTATGCCCATAAAGACAGGTTTAAAGATTGAAATACAATTCCCAGACGTACCAGTGACCCAGATCAATACGCCATGCACTCCAACATCAGTAACCATCACGCCATCCGCCTGCCACCAGCGATTTTCCTGCGGCCCCGCATGGATGCAAATATTTCGATGAGCCTCAGCAGTTGCAGGATGATATCCATCACCGTGATGGCGCATGATTTCGAACATGGTGGGAGCGGTAATTTGTCCTTTCGCTTTTTTAAGACTCTCATAGGTAATACCTTGCCGGTCCGGTGATCCAAGCGTAGGCGGGATCTCTTCCAGGGCAAATGATTTTGCCCAATCCGTTTTCTCGGCATCAGACATCACCGAGCAGGTCGTCCAATTGGTAGTGACTCCGAGCATATTAGAAATTGAGTCGAAGTCTTCTACTTTCTTCACTGCCCATTTGCGTCCTGCAGTTTCCATGATATAGGCTTCACTTGTATCAGACATTATATAACTGCTGTCAAAGTGGGAATTTCCTTTGAGTTCGGCGCTACCTCCCTGACCATATTTTTCCAACAAGGCAGTCATAATTTCAATGGCTTCCTGGCAGTTCCGAGCTCGTTCCAATCCCAGACGCATCAGATCAGGCCCAATAAGTCCATCTTTCTCTTCGGCCATTTCCGTGGTGAATACGGCTTCCTCCCCCATAGCAAGACCGTACTCGTTTATCCCTATCTCGCATCCATAGGTCCAAAAGGCTTTGGTCAGGAAAATTTCATAGGTTTCTTGAGCTTGCGGGATAACCAGATGCGTAACACGTACAGCTTCTCCTTTGACATGCTTCTTACGGGGAATGCGCACAATCGCATTTGCTTCATTCACTTCGCAGTCCGCACTTTTGGCAAACAAAACATTTTTGTCACGAGTTGATGAAGGTAAAGCTACGAAAGTATCGCACATTTTGAATTCCTTTTTAGTTCAGGCTTTTCCTGAACTCGGTAATGCTTCTTTCTCTTAAACCTTTGGCAGTTTTTGCGGCCAGCGCAATTCACGGCTACCCATGATGCCTGTCGGCCGGTAGACCAAAATAACGATCAAGACAATCGCCAGGACCACCTCGGTGAAACCGAAGAAACCCTGTGGGAAGACTTGGAGGATGTTGACGTAGTTCTCAATGGCGCGCAGGATTTCACGAGCGGCGGTCACGACGAGCGTGCCAACGACGGCCCCGGAGACGCTATATGGCCCGCCGATCACCAGCATGGCGAGGACGACAAACGTCTCGGTCAGGTAGAAGGAGTAGGGAGAGAAGGAAGTGATGAAGTGCGCCCAAAGAGCACCGCCGACCCCTGCGATAAAGGCGCTGCCAATGAAGGCGAGCCAGCGCATCATGACCATGTTGATGCCGATCGAGGCGGCGGCGTAGGCATCATCCCGAGTGGCGCGCAGGCGCAGGCCGATACGCGACTCTTTGAAAAGGTAGACTGCGAAGATCGTGATCACACAAAAGGTAACGCTGGTCCACAGGGTGGTGTAATTATCCACACCAAACAGAGTACGCGGGCCGTTGGTAACCCGGTCCCAATGTACCAGCACAACATTGATGATGACCAGCAGGGCGAAAGTGGTGATGACGGCGGCGGCATCCGAGAGGCGCATGAGAGGATAGCCGACGACGGCAGCGATGAAGGCCGCAACCAGCGCTCCGATCAGCAAGGACGGCAAGAAGGGCATGTGGAGGGGGATCAGGAAGGGATAAAGATTGGGATTGCTCAACTCTTTGGCGGTGGGCGTCATGGAGAACAACACGGAGGTGTAGGCCCCAATGCCCATGAAACCGATATGGGCGAAGGACAGAATGCCGGAATTGCCCATATAGAGCTGCAAGCCCAGGACCATAATGAGGCTAACGAACATGACCGTAATGATGCGTGTCAGGAGAGAGATGTCCACCAGCGCAGTGAGGACAGCCAGGAGCAAGACTACCGCCACTAAAATAAAGGGAGTATTGAGTGGTTTGAGACGATCGACCAGGTTCATCCCACACGCTCCACAGATGTCTTGCTACGGATCAGGCCCTGGGGCCGGAAGAGCAGGATAATGATGACAAAGGCAAACATGAAGGCCTCACGAAACTCAACCAGATCCGGCGGCAGGAGAACACCCAACAGACTGATAATGATGGCGTAAACAAAACCGCCCACCACGGCGCCGGTCAGGCTGCGCATACCGCCAATCACCGTGGCGACGAAAGCCACCAGCAAGGGTGGCGCGCCGATGGTAGGGGTTACGGAGGCGGAGCGCCCGATCCAAAAGATGGAGACAATTCCGGCCATTATGCCGCTGATAGCAAAAGCAGCAGAGATGACCGTGTTAGCTGGCACGCCCAACATGCGGGTCATGGTGAAGTTATCAGCGGCTGCGCGCAATGCGATTCCCAGCACCGTGCGCCGCAGCAGCAGAGTGAGCAGGGTCAACGCAACAACGCTGGTAACGATGGTGAGGATATTTCGCCAGGGCACGCTGGTCCCAGCAATCATCACGCTGGTCTGGAAAATCTGCGGCAGGGTGACAGCCCGGGCACGCGGAGAGATGATCAACAAGGCGCCATTCTGCAGTAAGGTGCTGACGGCGAAAGAGGTGATCAACATAGCCGTGAGGGATTTTTCCCGCACTGGACGGAAGGCTATTAGCTCGGTGAACAGGCTGGTAAACATAGCCACGGCGACCGCTAGTACCGCGACTACCAGCCAGGGCAAGGGGGTGAAACCGGCGAGCAGGAACATGGTGTAACCGCCGATCATGATCAGTTCGCCGTAAGCAAAATTGACCAGTCGCAATATACCGTATATGATGACCAATCCCAGGGCCAACATGGCATACAGGCTGCCCAGGCTGAGTGTGTTGATGATGAACTCCAGATTAATCAAAGCAGTGCTCCTATTTGTTGGACTGGCCTCGGACGCCCATATACATGCCTTCGATATCGGCGTGGGTTCGCAACTGCTCCGGTGTGCCTTGGTTTTCGATCAGGCCTGTATTCATGAGATACGCGCGGTCTACGATTTGCAAGGAACGCTCCACATTTTGCTCGACCAGCAGGATGGTCACACCGCGTTGATGCAGGCGGGCGATCAGCTCAAAGATCTGGTCAACCAGTGCAGGGGCCAATCCCAAGGAGGGCTCGTCCAACATGAGCAGTCGCGGGCTGGACATGAGGGCGCGGGCGATAGCGAGCTGCTGCTGCTCGCCGCCGGAGAGCGTGCCGCCGGGCTGCTGCATGCGCTCTTTGAGCACGGGGAAGAGCTCAAAGACTTCACCTAGATTCCGACTGTATTCGGTTTTTTCGCTGCGGGTGAAAGCGCCCAGACGCAAGTTCTCCTCCACGGTCAGACTGGGGAAGATGTCGCGCCCTTCGGGCACCAGGGAGATACCTAGGCGGGCGATCTGCTCGGGAGACCTCCCGACAATGGAACTTCCCTCGAAAAGGATGTTCCCTTGCCAGGGTCGTAACACACCGGCGATAGCTGCCAGCGTGGTGGATTTCCCAGCGCCATTGACGCCTAGTAAGGCGACCAGCTCGCCCTGGCTGACGGATATAGAGACGCCGCGCAAAGCCGTGATGGCTCCGTAACGGGCATGGATGTTATTCAGCTCCAGCATACTTAGCCTCCCGCGGCAGCTTTGCCCAGATAAGCCTGGAGCACAGCCGGGATCTTGCGTATTTCCTCAGGGGTGCCCTCGCCAATGGTTTTACCGAAATTCAGAACATGCAGGCGATGGCACAGGCGCATGATCAGACGCATGTCGTGATCGACGATCAGCATGCCTAGTTTCTTATGTGAGGGGATGGCAACCAGTACCTGGAGCAGCTCTTCGCTCTCGTCTTCGTTCAAGCCGGCGGCCGGCTCATCGAGGAAAAGGAAACTGGGCTGAGTAGCCAGGGCGCGGGCTACTTCCACGCGGCGCTCCAGACCGTAGGGCAGCACCCCAGCGCGCATCTCCGCCCAGCGGGAGATGCCGATCTCCTCTAATATCCCAACTGCCCGCTTTCGAGCTTCCCTCCGGGACAGGCCCATACTGACGGCAGCCACTTCCACATTTTCCAATACATTAAGCTCTTTAAAGAGGCGGATCGTCTGGAAAGTGCGCGCCAGCCCGGCGTGTGCGATCTGGTAGGGTTTCTTGTTGGTGATCTCCAAGCCATCTACAAAGACCTGCCCGCTGGTAGCTGGCAACAGGCCAGTGACAACGTTGATCAGGGTTGTTTTACCGGAGCCATTTGGCCCAATCAGGCCGAGGATCTCGCCGCGCGAGAGGCTAAAACTGACACCGTCCAAGGCGCGCAAACCAACAAAATGTTTACATAACCCCTGGATTGTGAGAGCATTGTGATTGGAAGTTGTTGTAGAAATGTCGGACATCGGTGCAAATTGCTCGGGGATTCTGTGGAGGTGCACAGTCCTCCACAGAATCCCCAGGTGAGTTCAAAACCTCAGTTGTTGGTTTTTTCGTCCCCCTAAGACCAGATCATGGCGCAGGCTGGCTCTTGGGCAGAAGCCAGCCGAGGAATTCCGGCTTACCAGCGGTCAGCTTGACCATAGCAGCTTGCTTGTGCGTCTCGTGACCCTTATCAGCCGGTTCCCAGTCCAGGTTGCCGGTGAGCAGATCCCATGTGTTGTCTTCCATGGCCTTGGCCATAGCCGCGCCATCGGTAGAGCCGGCTTTCTCCATGGCGCCGGCAAGTATATGAACCACGTCCCAACCGGTAGCAGCCCACATGGCCTCCGGCGGTCCGCCGAATTTGGCTTCATAGACTTTTAGGAACTCCGCCATCTGCGGGGATGTGTCGGGTGCGACCCAGGTATGGGTGGCAAAGACGATGTCATTGCCGTACTCCGGGCCCAGCGCCTTGAACAAGCCTGGGTCATCATAGGAGTCGCCACCGAGGATGGGTTGCGTGATGCCGGCTTCGCGCATGGTGCGGATGATCAGGCCCAAGTCCGGCATGTAGGATGAGATATAGTAGAAATCAGGCTGCTCAGGCAAGGCTTTCATGCGGGCCAGCTGGGCGGAGAAATCGGCCGCGCCCTGAGTGTATTTTTCCTGGTACACAATTGTGCCACCTCGGTCTTCCCAGGCCTTGGTGAAGTACTCTCCCAGGTCCTTGGTATATTGTATGAAATCATCCGTGACGACATAGGCAGTCTTCCAGCCTTGCTCGCGAGCATATTGAGCTGCGGCAGCCCCCATTGTGGTATTCCACATAGACATGGTGAACTGCTTGTCACCCAGAGCCTTGGAGCCATAGAACGGTGACGAAGCAGCCGGAGAGATACCTACCAAGCCGGCTTTTTGGGCTTCGCGGCTGGCTGGACCGCCGAAATCAAAGTCGCTGGGAGCAATGATTGCCTTGGCACCCTGGTCGATGAGTTGAACCGCCACATTGCCAGTGGTAACCGGGTCACTTTTACAGTCAAGATTAATGAGCTCTAGCTGTTTCCCAAGAACCCCGCCTTTCTTGTTGATATCATCCACGGCGACTTGGGCGCCTTTCAAGGCGGGTTCATCCAGAGGCGCCTGAATGCCCGTCAGGCAGAGGGCAGCACCGATCTTGATTTTATCTCCCCCAGCCGCAGGCTGCGCGCCGCTCAACTATGTACCTATCCAACTACCAAACTATCAAACTAAATGACCGCTAGTTTCTTCCCCACCTTCTCAAATGCCTCCAATCCCTGGCCCAAATCATCTCTGTCATGTGAAGCAGAGATCATCACACGGATTCTTGCCTTGCCCTTTGCCACAGTTGGGAAGCCAATTGCCATCGCGAAAACTCCATTTTCAAATAGCTCGCGGCTGAATTGTTGTGCAAGTGGAGCTTCACCAAGCATGACGGGCGTGATAGGAGTCTCACTCACACCAGTATCAAAGCCGAGTTTCTTCATTTCACCCTTGAAGTATTTGGCGTTGTCCCAAAGTTTATCCACCAACTCAGTGGACTCTTCCAACAAATCTACCGCCGCCAAACACGCGGCCGCGTCAGGTGCGGTCACTGCCGATGAGAACAGGAACGGCCGTCCGCGCTGGCGCAACCACTCGACGATGACCTTATCGCCCGCGACCATTCCGCCAACAACACCGAAAGCCTTCGACATGGTGCCGACTTCTATATCAACTTTGCCATGCAGACCGAAGTGATCTACGATGCCGCGTCCGCCTTTGCCAAGTACGCCTTCCCCATGAGCATCGTCAACCATGAAGAGGATGTCAAATTTCTTGGCAACTTCATATAGCGCGGGCAAGGGCGCGATGTCACCGTCCATGCTGAAAACGCCATCAGTGACGATCAATGCACGACGGTAAGTCCCTGCCGCTTGCTTGATAGCCTCTTCAAGAGCCGCGGGATCGTTATGTTCATAGGCGATGATCTTCGCGCCGGAGAGTCTGCATCCGTCAATGATCGAAGCGTGGTTCAGCCTGTCTGAGAAGATCACATCCTCTTTGCCAACCAACGCGGCAATCGTTCCCAGATTCGCGGTGAACCCCGATTGGAACGTAATCACATCTTCGGCGCCTTTGAACTTCGCCAGCCGCTTTTCCAGGTCAATATGCAAATCTGTTGTGCCTGCAATAGAACGGACCGCGGCCGGGCCGACGCCATACTTCTTCGTGGCATCCTTCGCGGCTTCGACAATCTTCGGGTGATTCGCCAATCCGAGATAATTGTTCGAGCAGAAGTTGAGCACATCTTTTCCGTCTACAACCAGCCGCGCGCCTTGCGCCGAGCCAATCGTGCGGATGCGGTTGTACAGACCTTGTTCCTTCAGGCCATCAATTTCTTGTGTGAGCCAATCGAGTTTTGACATTGAAACTCCATTATGGAATGATCCTTGCGAAGGCGTGTCCTGCCTGCGCCAGTGCCGCAGGCACAGGTGAGGCGGAGCCGAAGGATCTCAACCTTCGCAAGGATAATAGTTTATCTCATTATAGCGAACTGCCTAAATTTCACAAAAATAGAGCGATTGTCACCGATAAGTGGTGACAATCGCTCTATTTTTGTCCCGCACCTTGTTCTGCCCGCAGTTGAACTGCGGGCGAATCAGGGCTGGCTTGAGCAACATCCATCAGCAACCCCAACTCGGTCAGCGCTTCCATCACTTTTTGGATGGCTCCGCTTTTGATGACTACCGTGGTTGGACCGAGGATCTCGCCCAAATATTTCGCCGCTTTCGATTTACGCATCTCTTCCAGGACCTCGGGCCTGCTAACCCTTAAAACGACTTGGGGTTCCACCCGGGCTTCGGTTCCATTAACTTCCCAGCGTTTGAGTGCTTTGATAAAGACAGGAGGGATGCCTGCATCAGCGTGTTTGGCAAGCAGGGCAAGCAAATGCTCGACTTTCAATCCCTGTTCTTTGGCTTTGCTGAGCGATCGCGGCGTGACGTGATAGCGATATTCATCTGCCTTTTCTTCATCCCATTCACAAAATCTTGAAAGCTGATAGCGAACTACGCGTGGAGTGAGGCGCGGGACAGTTATTTTTCCATTTGAGGCAATATGCAGTTTGCCATTTTCAATATTGGGGAAACGTGAATCATTATTTGTGACTCGTGCTCCGTTTCCCAAGTCACGATTATCGACTCCCGCTATTCGGAATGCTGTCGGCAGACTGCTACCTTCCGCGACGGACAAATCCACCTGCCCCAGCCAGTGCAAAACCTTTGCAATGAAATAGCGAATCAATGCTCCGTCCACTTCATCCCAATACGCGAAGCCGCGCAGATATTGGCCATCCGATTCGCGCTTGATGAACCACGAATCATAGTCACCGGCAGGACGCTGGAAATCAGGATATTTATCTTTGACAGATCGGATGAATGCGTTCAGGCTCCACCATTTGCCATCGGGAATCGATTCAAGCAGGTTGAGCAAAAACTCACGCGTCACTTGTGGCTGATTCTGCCATTCTCCTTCAAAGACCAGTCTGGGCAACTGGCGCAGTTCATTGAACCTGTCACTTTCTAACCAGGCGACAGTGAGGAATTGCAGGGCTTTACCGCGCGGCGACTCAAGGAATTTTTTGATACGCTCTGGCTGAGGCACTCCTTTTTTATTGATCAGCCCAGCTGTCGCCAGGAGTTCTTGAACCATATTGAAAGGAATATTGGTTTCAGGCGGCGTCATTCCAAGCCGCAACGCAGCAAGCAATGTGGTGGCATCATCGAGAATATGGTCGGTGGCAAGAATATCTTGTCCGCGCTCGCCGGGTGAAGCTGGTCTGCCCAATGGTTCAGAATTCACTACAGAGACTTTCTTTAGTTCTTCTCCGTGCTCTCCGCTGGCACCGCCCGCCACCGTTCGTGCCGAGATCACAACGGTGTGAGACGGCAGGGCAGGCGTGTGTTCTCCGTGGTTAAGAATTAACTCCAACAAATCATCAGGGATGTAAGCGAATTCCTGAGCACCATTAGGGGTATCGAAGAACGCGCGTGCAAGCAAACCACGATAAAACAGGGCCTCTGCGGAAGAAGCTGGCTTTAGGTGCGGCCTCTCCCGGTCACGTTTTCCGGCACCCATCTCGCGAATGTTGCCAAACTGGCGAGTGAATTCCGCCCACGGGATACGCCCATCTTTTGAAATGAGCGCGTCGAGCGCGGCGTTAATGCTCGGGCTGAGAGTCTCTAAAATTTCGCGAACTAGTTCAGGGTCGAGAAGAGAAGCGGCGAGTTCCTCCCGGGCCGACTCGACATCGGTGGAGTCGAGTTCACATCCCCACAGGCCTGCGACGATGCGCAGATGTCCAATATCTTGTTTGAGGAGGGAGTCGATTAAGTCAGGCATGGGTTAGTATACAAGTAGACAGGTAAACAAGTATTTATTTTACCTGTATACGTGTTTACCTGCGTACCTGTCTACTTGTTCTACCCGCACACCACCTTTAACGCGTCTGGCAAAATCTCAAATATGACCTTGTGAAGATTGCTTCCAAAACTTGTGAAGATTTCACCATCGGCATGAATGTATAGCGGACGATCGGAAGTCATGCTGAATCTCTTGCAGGCGCCCATCCGAATCTGTTTGGTGAATCGGCGATGTGTGCCATTCATGAATTCAGGCACAAGACGGAACATCATAGGACGCGATACCTTGCGCACGATGACATATTCCATGACGCCATCGGTCATTTTTGAATCAGGTGAGAGCATGAAACCTCCACCTTCGCGTCCACCGTTGCAAAGCGTGGTCATCAAAACATGATCCTCTATCTCTTCGGAATCGGTTTCAATTTGAACGTGTGCAGGGTTGTGATCCAGAACGATTGTTTGAATGACGGCAGTCAAATACATCAGGAAACCGCGCAAAACGGGAAGTTTATGCGAGCGTATCGTGACGACTGCATCAAAGCCAATGCCGAGAGTATTATCGAAATATTCCTTGCGGCCATGCTCATCGGTCATCAAGCCGATGTCAACAGTCGAGGCTTCACCTTTGAGCGCGTGGGCAAGAGCATGATCTGATTGTTTCGGAACGCCGATCGCATGCGCAAAGTCATTGCCTGACCCAACGGGCACGACACCGAGCAGAGGTCTGTTATTTTCAGGGATTTGCATAAGCCCGTTGACAACTTCATGGACTGTGCCATCTCCACCCATTGCGACAACCATGTCATAACCGTGTTCGCCTGCCTGCTTTGCGAGCTCAATCGCGTGACCCGGATAAACTGTCCCACTCCAATCCACGTTGCCATGTTCTACTGTGATTGCACGCAGGTCGCGCGCTACCTGCCAGGCGTGTCCCATATCGGCCATCGGGTTCAGGATGATTTTGACTTTGCGAGACATGAATGAACTCCTAGTTCCGCAACTTACTTAAAACGGATTTTGCAAGCTATAACCCCTTGAGACTTGCCAGGGTTTGCATCATTTTACTTTGAAAAAGCAATGGTCTGAAAGAAATTTCCGGTTAATAAAAAGCCGCAGGTCATGCGGCAAAAAAAGTGTTTCACAAATTATTTAAGCTATAAATACTGGATTCATCCAAAGGACCAGTTGCATTTTTAGCAACAATAAATCCGCCACGATTATATTTCTTTGCATGATAAAGAGCCGCATCCGCCGCGCGCAAAAGGTTTATGCCATCGCGTGAATGAAGCGGGTAAACAGCAATTCCACCAGAAACGCCCAGCGAGAGCGTTTTCCCCGATGAATGTGTGAAAACATATTGCTTCATCATATCTAGAATTTTATCTGTCACGACTCTTGCTGTACTGAGATCTGTTTGGTGCAAGATAAGCGTGAGTTCATCGCCGCCGTAGCGCGCCAGGAAATCCGCGGTCCTCATTCTTGCGGCTAGATAATTAAAAGCAGAGCGAAGGACCTCATCGCCAACACCATGGCCGTATGTGTCATTGACATTTTTAAAGCCATCCAAATCCATCATCACAACAGCAAATTGTGAATTTGTGTTTTCCGCATAGCGCACTTCTTCTTCAAGCCGTTCATCCAAGGCGCGGCGATTGGGTAATCCAGTCACAATGTCACTCTTGGCTTGCTCGGTGACAATCTTATGCAGGCTTGCATTAGAAATCGCCACAGCGGCTTGGTCGGCCAGCAATCCAAGCAGGCGCAATTCTGCCTGTATAAATCCTCCCAAAGTTGACCTTGATAGATTCATCACACCAACCACGTCATTATTGATGATCAAAGGGATACCGATAATAGAACCATACCACTCAGCGGGTGCATTTACATAAAGCTGGTGCGTGGACATGTCCTCAACCAGAATTGCTTCGCCGCTGTGTGCTACGGAATAGGTCAAGCCATCCTTGCGAGGCATGGATAGCGCTTTATTGCGCTCGCCAGTGGAATTCAGAGCTGCCCCGAATGTCAATCTGCCACGAGAATATAGAAAAATATGTGCTGCGCGCGTGTTCTTCACCAGGCGCATAGCTTCCGCCACGACGGCATCTAGCACATTTTGCAGGTTTAAGCTTGAAGTGAGGCTAAGGCTTAGTTTTTTCAGGGCATCTAGCTCATCAGCCTGTTGTTTTACCAAAATTAACAAGGTATGCTTAGTTATGATTTCTTCTGATAGGGCGCTGGCTGAATCCCCGTCTGGTTCTAAATTTGGTGTAGATTCCACGATGTCAATCAGGGCTTGAATCAATTTCAAAATCCCCTCTTTATCTCCCGGCACAATGTTGTCTGCATTCATGATAATTTCCCGTGCCTGTTGAAATAGATTGTTGCGACTTACAAGACTGTCATTCATATTTTGATTCTTTGCACTCGAATAATAAAGCAGATGTTTGGTCTACTCTATTATACGGCTTTTTTCTACTGCGTATATTATAGAGTAACATGGCTTCCACATAAACTGTATGGAGGCTGCGATACTAACGCTAGTGTGTTAAAATGACTTGAAATTCTCCAGAGGTCCTCGTGTCCGACTCCTCCAAGCCTGCCAATGCAGAACTATCAAAGAGTATCTCGAATGAAATCAACAACCACTATGGCGAAATCCGTGCGCTTAGTTATCAGCATGATGTGACTGATTACAACTCGGTTCCTGATCTTCTGCGCCGGGTTGTAGCAGACCTTGGAGGGCTAGATCTTTTTGTTTATGTTGCAGGTTTTATTCATTATCCTAATATCAGTGAATACAATTTTGAAGAAGACCGCACAATGATTGAGGTTAACCTGCTCGGTGGGATGGCTTGGTTGGGCCAGGTCGCTCCCCTTTTTCGAAGTATGAAAGGTGGACAGATTGTGGGCGTCTCTTCTGTAGCAGGTGACCGTGGGCGTGTGGGCAATCCCGGTTATAACGCGTCGAAAGCAGGGTTTACCTCCTACCTCGAATCCTTACGCAACCGGCTGACGCGTCATGGAGTGAATGTTATTACCATCAAGCCTGGCATGGTCAAGACGGGTATGCACGAGCTCCCTGGCGCGCCACGCCCTGTCTTTGTTATTATGCCTGAACAGGCTGCCGATGAAATCTGGAACGCCATCCGCAAACGCAAGCAGGTTGTATATGTCTCAAGGATCTGGCGCTGGATCATGCTCGTCATCCGGCACATCCCATCATTCATCTTTCGCCGAATGTCTTTCTAAAAAAGGAATCCGACGTCTCCTGACGTCGGACTTCGATAATTCCCTTCATGAACAACACATTCACCATTTTTGAAAACTTTGGCCATTCACTTAAAGCATCGTCATATCGCTTCCAGCCTAAGAACATAGAAGAAATATGTGAAGTCTTCCAACTCGCGAAGAAAACGGGACTTACCGTCAATGCGCGCGGCGGAGGTCGCAGTTACAACGATGCATCCTTAAACGGCGGTGGTATTTTGTTAGACCTAATGGCTATGAATCAAGTCCTCGAATGGGACCCAGCTTCAGGTCTGATTCGATGCGAGCCGGGAGTTACGCTTGAGCAATTGTGGAAGAAGGTCCTTCCTGATGGCTGGTGGCCTCCGGTTGTATCGGGTACGATGTTCACCACGCTTGGAGGATGCCTCGCCGCGAACATTCATGGCAAAAACAATTTCCGCATGGGGCCGATCGGTGAACAAGTTGTTGAGTTCAATGCAGTCCTGCCCACCGGAGCAGAGATAACGTGCTCGCCAAATAAAAATGCCGATCTGTTTTATTCCATGATCAGCGGGCTGGGTATGCTAGGCATCTTCACTTCGATTTCGATGCAAATGAAGAAGATGCACTCGGGACTGATCGAAGTACATGCCTGGCCCACACGCACCGTCGAAGACCATTTGGGTTTGCTAGAAGAAGGCGCACCAAAATATGATTACATCGTCGGCTGGCTCGATACGATCACCATCGGTCATGGTCAAATCCATGCCGCGAATTATCTGCACGAAGGCGACGATCCCGAACCACAAAAGACGATGCAACTGTCGTATCAAAATTTACCCAGCCGTCTTTTCGGTGTGATGCCCAAATCGCTCCTGCATTATTTTATGATACCGTTCACGAACAACCTCGGCGCGTGGCTGATCAATACTGGCAAATACATCACAAGTTTACGAAAACATACTTTTCGCGAATCTCACGCAGCATTCCATTTTTTGTTGGATTATATTCCGCTCTGGGAACTCTCCTATGGACACAATGGACTCATTCAATATCAGTCTTTCCTGCCGAAAGAAACAGCGCTTCAGGCGTGGACCGAGATGCTGACCCTCGCCAAAAAGCAGGGTCTACCCTCCTATCTCGGCGTAACAAAACGCCACCGCCCAGACAAATTTCTGCTCACCCACGGTGTAGATGGCTTCTCCCTAGCCCTCGATTTCAAAGTGACCGATAGCCACCGGGCAAAATTGCACCAGATGTTACAGGAATACGACCGCATCGTTTTAAAAAATGGCGGTCGCTTCTATTTTGCCAAAAACAGTGAAACGTCGGCTGAGACCGCGCGCGCATTTTTAGGCACAGAGACAATCGAACGATTCAAGAAATTGAAGAAAAGATGCGATCCAAACAACTTGTTGGAGTCTGACCTGTATCGAAGGGTTTTTTGTACATAAATTGCTTTTACCAAAATTTTCAATGATTTAAATTCCATTCTGAAATTTTATTAGTAATCTCTGGACTAGAAAATTGGCTGAACGCTATGATCTAATCGTTATTGGTGCCGGGCCCGCCGGGGTAAAAGGAGCCGAAAAAGCGGCCAAATATGGCAAACGTGTCGCGTTGATCGAGCGAGCGCCCTATATTGGAGGCGCAGGAATCAACACCGGAACGATCCCATCAAAAACACTGCGCGAATCTGCATTGTATTTCTCGGGCCTACGGCAACGGGGGCTATATGGTATAGATTATTCGCTCAAGGAAAATCTATCGATCCGCGACTTTACGTATCGCGAACGACTTGTTGTAAAAAAAGAACGCGAGTTAACCCGTCAGAGTCTGCGGAACCAAAATATCTCTACCATTCATGGCTTTGCCTCCCTCAAAGATGCTCACACAGTACATATTAAATTAAAGAATAGTGAGCGGAATATCTCCGGCGAGATCATTCTGATTGCCACTGGTTCCTCTCCGCTTCACCCTCCCGATATTCCATTTGACGCCAAACTAATTTTTGACTCGGATACGATCCTCGATATGGACCACATTCCGAAGACAATGGCGGTCGTGGGCGGAGGAGTGATCGGTACGGAATACGCGTCTATTTTCACTGCGCTGGGTGTCAAGGTTTGCTTGATCGAGCCGCGCGGGCGGATCGTCGGGTTCGCAGATGCGGAGATCACCGATCGTCTAACCAATCAACTTCAACATCTCGGCCTGAATTTCCTATTCGCCGACCGTATGACAGCTATCAAAACCCATAACGATCACGTTCAACTGACCCTCGAAAGAGGTGGCTTGGTGACATTTGAAGTCGCACTAATCGCTGCAGGTAGACAAAGTAATGTCGAAGGGTTAGGTCTTGAGCGGGTTGGGATCAAGCTTGGTGAGCGCGGCCTTGTCCTCGTCAATGAAAATCTCCAGACGAATATTCCAAATATTTACGCGGTGGGAGACGTGATCGGATTTCCTGCACTGGCATCCACCTCGATGGAGCAGGCACGGGTGGCTATCGCTCACGCGTTCAATCTCTCTTACAAAGAACGCCTCTCCTCGGTTCTCCCGCTAGCCATTTACTCTATCCCTGAAATCTCCATGGTCGGCTTGACGGAAGCTCAATGCATCGAAAAGAAAACCCCGTATCTCGTGGGATGCGCATATTACGCAGATAATGCACGTGGGCAGATCATCGGCGAAATGAGCGGCATGCTCAAGCTCCTATTCTCGCCTATTGATAGAAAAATCCTTGGCGTGCATATCATCGGTGAACAAGCATCCGAGTTGATTCATATAGCTTCCCATACGATGATGGCTAATGGCACAATCGATACCTTCATTGATGCGGTTTATAACTATCCCACCCTGGCTGGGTTATACGAGCAGGCCGCGTACGATGGCCTGGGAAGTTACGAAAAGTGGATGAAGAGAAACCCATCATGAATCATCAAGTCAGAATATGGGGCTAGCTAATGATGGACGCACCCAGACATTACAGGATAAATATACACATGAGATCGCCCAGAGAATTGGCCCAACGGTCGAGATAATGTTAGATTTAGTACGATCTAGGGGAATGCGCTAATGCGAATTGCCATGTTAGCTCCCATCTCCTGGCGTGTTCCACCCCGTCACTACGGGCCATGGGAGCGTGTGGTCTCGTTACTAACTGAAGGGTTGGTTGAGCGCGGTCTTGACGTAACTTTGTTTGCCAGCGCTGACTCGTTGACCAAAGCCCGGCTGGCAGCGATTTGCCCTCGTCCGTGTTCGGAAGACTCCAGCCTTGACCCTAAAGTGTGGGAATGCCTTCACATTGCCGCCCTATTTGAGCGCGCCGCCGAGTTTGACCTCATTCACAACCATCTTGACTTTCTGCCCCTCTCCTATAGTGGTCTAGTCTCAACACCTGTGCTTACTACCATTCACGGCTTTTCCTCGGAGCGAATTTTGCCAGTTTATCAAAAGTATCAGAATATTGCTTCCTATGTTTCAATCAGCCAGGCCGACCGTCACCCCAGCCTTCGTTACATTGCTACTATCCATCATGGTATTGATCTGAACGAATTTACGCCGCGTACTAAACCCGGCGACTACCTGCTTTTCTTCGGCCGGATTCACCCAGACAAAGGCACTGCCGAGGCTATTGAAGTCGCCCACCAAACCGGTCGCCGCTTAATCATTGCCGGGATTATCCACGATCAGAGCTATTTTGATCGTCAGATTGCTCCGCACCTGGATGGTGAGCAGATTCGTTATGTTGGCTCGGTGGGACCTGAGCAACGGGATGAACTATTAGGTGCGGCCTACGCTCTGTTGCACATCATCAACTTTGCCGAGCCGTTTGGTCTGAGTATAATTGAAGCAATGGCTTGCGGTACGCCGGTCATTGCTCGCCCACTGGGTTCAATCCCAGAAATTGTGCAGCATGGGGAAACCGGCTTTATTGTTAATAGCGTTGAGGAGGCGGTCGCGGCCGTGCAACAAGCCGTATCCCAACTGGACCGCCAACACATCCACCTCTATACCGCGCAGCACTTCAGCCGCGAACGGATGGTAGATGAATACATCAAGGTTTACCATGAAGTGACGAGACTATAAGTAATGGATTATGAAGTTATTGACCTCGGCTTGATTGAATACGAACGCGCCTGGAAACTACAGGATAAGTATGCGGATGAGATCGCACAGGGAATCCGCCCACCGACGTTGCTCTTGTTGGAGCATCCTCATGTATACACATTTGGACGTAAAGGACAGGCGGAAAATTTGCTTTGGGGTGAAGAGCAGCTAAAACAAAAGGGTATCGAAACTTATTGGGTAGATCGTGGCGGCGACGTTACCTATCACGGGCCAGGCCAGTTAGTAGGATATCCATTGATACCCTTAGGAGTGCAAAGTCTCCCGACTTTGCAGTTCCAAAGTCAGGAGACTTTGGAGTCCATTCGAATCCCTCAAGCCGCTTATGTCGGTTACGTCCGCAAATTGGAAAAGACTCTTATTACAGCATTAGCGCGTCTCGGTCTCGCGGCAGGGCAACGACCCGGCAAGACGGGTGTATGGATCCAGGCTGATGTTCATTCGCGCTGTTTACGCTGTAAGCCGGAGGACCGCAAGAAACCAGCCAAGATTGCGGCTATCGGCGTCAAAGTGGATGTGCGCGGCATTACGCGTCATGGCTTCGCCTTGAATGTGAATCCTGATATGGAATACTGGGATGGCATCATCGCCTGTGGCTTACAGGGCGAACCAATTGTCTCTCTTGCAGACCTGCTTTCACCTGTTCCTTCAATGGAGCGCGTTAAGAAGGAAGTGGTTACTGCATTTGAGGAAATATTCGAGCTCGAAGCTATTAGTTTGAAATAGAGCATTATTCTGGAGCGGCCGCCCACTGGTTACGTCCCTTTCGCTTTGCCTCATACATAGCTGTATCCGCGCGGCTGAGGAGAGTCTGCCAGGTATCTACGGCGCTTTGGAGTTGTGTCACGCCAATACTGAGTGTGACATGTATGGAGCGTTGATCTATATCAACGCTAGAATTACGAACCAATTTGCATAATCGCGCAGCCTGAAGTGATGCAGCTTGCAAATCTGTGTTTGGCAGAATGAGCAGGAACTCCTCACCCCCATAACGTCCAACAACATCTGGCTGGCGAATACTATCTCTCAAAAGGATGGCAACCTCGCGCAGGACACGGTCACCTGTCACATGCCCATAGGTATCATTGATCATTTTAAAATGATCTAGATCCAGAATAGAGACAGAGAGCAGGTTATTGTACCGCTTGGCGCGCGTGACTTCGTAATGAAGCTGTCGCAGGGTCTCTCGCCGGTTCGGTAGAAAAGTCAGCGCGTCAATATTCGAAAGTTCTTGCATCTGAGCCATTACGCCGTCAAACTCAATTTGCTTTTTCACAGCAATCTTTTTAGCACGTTCACTTTCCATGCGGAATAATTTAACCTGACGGTTCAACTTTTCTATGGCTCCCAAAATAGCCGGGTCTGTAACAACTCCCTCTGCGATAAAGAGCACGCGCTGATTCGATATTGGGAAAAATATACAGTCGCAACAAAGCTGGCTACCATCGTGATCAGTTATCAGGTCAAACCGCCAGCGGTTGACCTGACCGGTTTGGCATGTTGCTTCCAGCCGTTGCATCAGATCGTTCTTCTCTTCGCAGGGCAAAAATTCCTGCAAGGTATCCGCCTCAGGGAAAGTCAATCGAACCACATTAAATGCAGGATTCGAGGAAATGAGCTTGCCATCAGATTCGACTAACAAAACCATGGCATGCATATGTTCCAATAGAGTTTGAAGACCAAATTGCGAAATCGCTCTAGACAATTCGTCCATAGGATTAATTATAGGAGTCTCCCCATCCTATGAACTTACAAAACTAATAGCCTACAAGATTGAAGGTTATCTGATTATCTAGCTCCCCGCCTGCCAAATTGACGCTCGAGCATGTCCACCGATAGATGAATCATCGTTGGCCTGCCATGCGGACAAGTGCGCGGCGACTGGCATGCTTCTAGATCGGTTAACAAGGCACGCTGCTCCTCGTTGGATAGCACTTGCCCTGCTTTGACAGCCAACCGTTTGCATACGCGCGCGGCGAGCCGTGCTTCTACCTCAGTCTGCAATGGCGTTTCATCTTCCTCAAAGTCTTCGACCAATGCGCGCAATGCGGCCTCCGCTTCTCCTCCTGTGAATAAAACAGGCATGGCGCGGACTTGAAAGGTATTTGAACCGAACTCTTCGACCTCAAAGCCAAAACGATTCAAGAACGGCAGTTGCGATAGAAGCATTTTTGAAGATTGTGGCGGCAGTGTGACAATCGCAGGGTTAAGCAATGCCTGCGAAGGGATTTGCTTCGCGTTGTGTTGTGCCATAAGTTTTTCAAACAAAACGCGCTCATGTGCGGCATGTTGATCGATTAGGTACAATCCGTCCGGTCCCTCTGCCACGAGATATGTGGCGCCAATTTGACCAATAAGCCTGAGAAGGGGAACCGGCGAAAATGTCTCAGGGCGGCGAGTAACAAGTTGCGAGTCGACACTCAAAGACTTGTCACTTGTCACTTCTGACTCGTTACTCGTTCCTGGCAACTGGTCGCTCTCCACTGAAAACTGCCGATCATCATGTGCAATAGACCAGTCAATTCCAACTTCTCTTCTCTCCATAGGAGCAGGCCGCGGACCCCACAACTGAGGCGATACAGATGGTATCGGTGTATATGCCAGCAAAGCTTTACGAGTAGAGCGTTGCACAAAACTGAATACTTTATCCTGGCTTCGAAAACGCACTTCCGCTTTTGTCGGATGTACGTTTACATCTACTTCTTCCGGTGGGATTGTCAAAAATAGCGCGCTAAGGGGATAACGTCCCACCATCAACAAAGTGTGATACGCCTGCAAAAGCGCAGTATTCAAAGCGCTATCCTGTACCCAGCGGCCATTGATAAAGAAAGTAATCTCTCTACGATTCGAGCGAGTTAAAGAGGTAGGACTGATAAAACCTGTTAAGGCCTTTCCCTCTTCCTCAGCTATTACCTCAAGCATCTGCTTCGCTACATCCACGCCATACAGCGCGGCAAGGATAGCCCGGCGGTCACCATCGCCCGCTGTTTGCAAGGAGACTTGCTTTCCTTCAACCAATTTGAATCTTACATTTGGATAAGCCAGCGCATAACGAGTTACAAGCGAGTCAATGATGCGCCTTTCGGTAACATCACTCTTTAAAAACTTTAACCGCGCAGGCACGTTATAAAACAAATCCTCCACACGGACGACTGTCCCAATCGGCGCGCCTACTTTTTCAAGACGGCTTGCTTTTCCTCCTTCAATATGCAGGCGGGCGCCTTCTTCTGCCGATTTCACACGCGAGGTAATTGTCATCCGCGAAACAGATCCAATCGAAGCCAGTGCCTCGCCACGGAAACCAAGCGTCATAATGTGAAAGAGATCTTCAGACTGTGCCAGCTTCGAGGTCGCATGACGCGAGACGGCAAGTTCCAACTCGTTGGAGGGAATCCCCACTCCGTCATCTGCCACTTCAACGAGAGTCCGTCCTGCATCCGCAATAGAGATCGTTACATTTTTTGCACCGGCATCGAGCGCGTTTTCAAGAAGCTCTTTTACAACCGATGCAGGCCGTTCGACGACCTCTCCTGCAGCGATCTGGGAAGCAACTTCAGAAGATAAAAGACGAATAGGCATACAACGATTATAATCGCCGCGTGCAAATTACAACCATTTTCTTCGACCTCGACGACACGCTTTATCCGTCCAGCACCGGTCTCTGGCATGCCATCAAAGGGCGCATGACCGATTACATGCGCGAGCGCATGGGTTTTCCTGAAAAAGATATTCCTTATCTGCGTGAAAAATATTTTATGCAATATGGAACCACGCTGCGTGGATTGCAGGCAAATCATCAAATCGACGCGAATGACTTCCTGGCTTTTGTGCACGACCTGCCCCTAAAAGACTACCTGATCCCGGACCCAGTTCAACGCTCGATCATCGCTTCTCTCCCAACCCGTAACGTAATCTTCACCAACGCAGATATCCCTCACGCCCGAAGAGTTCTCACCGCGCTTGCACTTGATGATCTCTTCCCGATTATCGTAGATGTGAATGCCATGTCACCATATTGCAAACCTAACCCTGAGGCCTTTGAGATTGCCATGCGTGCCGCCAGTGAAACTGTCCCGGCACGCTGTGTCATGATAGACGACATCACACGTACCACACGCGCTGCGCGTATGGCTGGCATGTATTCCATCCTCTATGGCCATTACGATTCGCATCCCGATGCAGACGCATGTTTTTTGGATTGGTCTACTTTGCCAGATTTGTTGAAACACCGCTAAAATCATGAATCAACAAGCATTCATCGCTTTACTTGTCCTGGTTGGCTTGATCCTAGTGACGAATTTCATCTTGTATGGCATTGTACGCGGCGCCACTCGCGGAGACAACTCGCGTTGGATGCGCGCTCTCCGCGATTCGCTCTCCAAACCACTCGAATCCAAAGATAAATCGATGGAAGAGTTGCGTAAAAAGGTAGAAGAAATCGAAGCAAAAGGGGAGCATTCGAAGTCTGATTCTTCGCAATAAAATATTTACAATTCTCTTACACCTGCCAGACATTAAATTCAGCAATCTTTAATCCCAACATGGTATCTTGAGTCCATATTGAGGCAAAATACCGGAGGAAGTAGTGGATAAGACTTTAAAAACTATTTTTGTGGTTCTTGTCATCATAGTAGTTGGGCTGGGCTCATTTGCAGGCGGATTTGTCGTTGGACACACCTCATCCATTGGAAGTTTCTCATTCCAGAATAATCAACCGATTGCCGAGTCGCCAACGATTACGCCAGAACAACAAGCAGCCACACCCACAGACTTGCAGACTCTTTTCAAGCCGTTCTGGGAGGCTTGGACGCTCGTTCATGAAAATTATGTAGACCAACCAGTAGATAATGTCGCGCTGATGCGTGGTGCTATTAAAGGGATGATGGATGCGCTTGGTGATGAGCATTCATCGTATATGGATCCCGAAACATTCGACCAGGCAAATGCTGAACTTTCTGGTGAATATGATGGGATAGGGGCATTCGTAGATACCACGACTGAATACCTGACAATTACTAGCCCTATGCCCGACTCTCCTGCTGAGCGCTCAGGCTTACAGGCTGGCGATAAGGTCATTGCGATTGACGGTCAAGACATGACCGGTGTAGAGGCTGAATTGGCACGACGCAAAGTACTCGGTCCTGCGGGAACGACCGTGCACTTAACCATATTACGCGAGGGTGAAAAACAACCGCTCCAAATTGATGTTACTCGCGAGAAAATCAAAATGAAGTCAGCTTCCGGTAAGATGCTGGATAATGGCATTGCTTATGTGCAAGTGACCACCTTTGGCAATAAAACCACACCTGAATTGCTTGCTACTTTACAAGAACTGATGGCGCAAAACCCGAAAGGGTTAGTTCTTGATCTGCGTAATAACGGCGGCGGATTTTTGAACACTTCGGTTGATGTGGCCTCTCAATTTCTCAGTGATGGTGTGGTACTTTACGAGCAATATGGCGATGGTTCGCGCAATACATATAAAGTCGAGCCCGGTGGACTTGCAACAGATATTCCAATGGTAGTGCTGATTAACGAAGGCACAGCCTCAGCTTCTGAGATTGTGGCGGGCGCGTTACAGGATTATGGCCGAGCTAAACTTGTCGGTGTTACTTCGTATGGGAAAGGTTCCGTTCAAAATTGGATCCCACTTGCCGATGAGCAGGGCGCGGTTCGCATTACAATTGCCAAATGGCTTACGCCGAAGGAGCGCACCATTCATAAAATTGGACTTACACCGGATGTAGTTGCGGAAATGACTGAAGAAGATTTAAAAGCAGATCGCGACCCACAACTGGACAAAGCCGTAGAAGTATTGACGCAAACGCTCGTTCCAGTCACAACCAACTAACCTTTGTTCGTCCTGCAGTTGAATTGCAGGACGAACGACTACGGAATGTATGAAAGAAGAGGTGAAAAATGTTTCTCTTTGATCCCACATATTTGATATTTATGATCCCCGCGTTCATCCTGATGGCGCTCACGACAGCCTATGTGAATTCGTCTTATAAAAAATGGAGCCAGGTCCCTGCGCAGAGCAGGCTTACCGGCGCCCAAGCCGCACAGAGACTAATTTCAACCGGTGGTATGTATGGTGTGCAAATCCAGGGTACGCAAGGTAATCTGAGTGACCATTACGACCCGCGCAATAAAACTTTGTATCTTTCACAAGGCGTGGCCAACGGTGCGTCTGTAGCTTCAGTTGCAATTGCAGCGCATGAACTCGGCCATGCCATGCAGGATGCAGAGGACTACTTCCCCATGCGTATCCGTAGTGGGCTTGTGCCTATGGTCAACATTGGCTCAAATCTGGGCTGGATCTTAATTATGATCGGCCTGGTTCTTCGAATAACTCAACTGGCCTGGCTGGGTGTATTGGTTTTTTCAGCTGGTGCAGTTTTTGCACTCGCCACTTTGCCTGTTGAATTCAATGCTTCATCACGTGCAAAAGAACTGCTTTCTTCAACTGGTATCATCCAAACTGAGGAAGAAAGACGTGGAGTGAACACCGTGTTGAATGCTGCCGCATTGACCTATGTAGCTGGCTTGGTCACTGCCATTCTGCAATTGCTATATTTTGTCTTTCTTGTGGGTGGCCGTCGCAGAAGTTGACATATTCAAACTTTAAATAATCACTAAATATATAACTCACCCCGAAATTAATTTTGGTGGGTGAGTTTCCTTTTAAGAACAAAAGGGATACTGACGCTTGCTGCCCGTTCGGGCCGAGAGCCCGCCGGGGCGAGACGGCCTGGCGCAAGTGCCGGGGAGGGCAGATGCCTACCTCCAAATTAAATAGGGAGTTAATGATGTTTCCTTTTGTGTATAATCACTGAAATGAGAAAATTCATCATCGTTTTCGTCTTGTTTCTCGGCATGGTAGTGGTGGCATTAAGTTTTAGCGAACTACAGACCATCATTAAAACACTTCAACACGCCCACTTTTTATACCTTTTTTCGGCAATTATCTTTCAAGCTCTTTGGTTTATAGTCATTGGGCGAATGTATCGGGAAACCTATCATTTACTCGACCTCGACGAAACGACCATCACGCTGAGCAAGATGGCTGTCGCCGCAAATTTTGTTAACGTCGTAGCACCAACTGGTGGAGTAGGTGGAATTGCCTTATTTACCGCCGAAGCGCGACGCCGCGGACACTCGAGCGGCAAAGCGACTGTTGCTGCAGCCCTGTATCTGCTCTTTGATCAAGCCGCTTTTCTCGTTATACTGGCGCTGGGATTGATAATCCTTGTCCGGCGTAATAACCTGAGTGCTGGCGAAATCACCGCCTCGTTCATCATGCTTATCATTGCAAGTGCTTTTGCCTCGTTGTTTTACATTGGTTATCGTTCTGAAGAAAGACTGGGAGATTTGCTTGCCAAGATGGCGCGATTTGTCAATAGGATCGTAAAACCATTTTTCCATCGCGAATACTTGAGCGAAACACGTGCTCACAAATTCGCGCATGAAATCTCTGATGGGCTTTCGGAGCTGACCGCAAATCCATCTAGCTTAGTTCGTCCCGTTTTGTGGGGTTTGCTCGATAAGGCATTGTGTATGGGCATTTTGCTCGCTTCCTTCCTCTCGTTTGAAGTCCCCTTTACAGCAGGAACTATCATTGCTGGTTTTGCAATTGCATACTTGTTCCTCATTGTCTCACCTACTCCTTCAGGCATCGGCGTAGTGGAAGGCGTCATGCCTCTTGCACTCACATCCCTACGAGTGGATTGGAGCCAGGCAGTGGTCATTACACTGACTTATCGTGCCGTTACCTTTTGGCTGCCGATGGCGGTCGGTGCGTGGGCATTCCGCTCTTTGCATTGGCGGGAAAAAAGACCTGCTACAGAATAGGGCGCAAGATATATATTCCTCCATCTTTATTCTTAATCACAACCTCGATCTCGGCAATCTCTGCCAAGTCCTCCGGTAAATAGATATGTTCCAGCGTGTTTGGCTCAATCCATAACAAATAAGTCTGTGCGTTTGAGGAAAACAGGGCATCTTTATAATCCTCAAGTGGGATCACATTCTCATCATAGACACCGGTTCTACGCGGTGAGGGATAGGCATCGTGGCCAGTATGGAATGCCGCGCCTGCCGGGTAATTGCTGAATAGAAGATAGTTTCCTTCTGGCGCGTGCTGATTCCAGTATTGCTGGATGGAATTTTCATTCCATTCTTTTGTGTTGATGCCATTTTCCAGAATCCCGCCTTTGACTGAATCTTTCATCAACGTGATAGTTTGTTGTAGCTGCGCAGCGCTAATAAAAACCAGGAACGCCGTTCCAATAAACACTGCCAGACGCTGATTTTTTGGATTAGAAACATGCAAATACCTTAACCCCTTCTCTATCAAAACCAGAAACAATACGATCAACGGCAAATAAATTGGCAATTGAAATCTTCCCCATAACCTGTTGAAGTAGGCAATCAAGGCATTTGCAAACAATGCCAATATATAGATCAGCCCAAACCCAAGCAAGGACGCAGTTAGTGGATCGAAGACGCGAACCTTTCTTGTGAGCAAGAAGAATAATGCAATGGCTAGCGCGATACAGCCCCAGACAAGGAAGAAGTGAGCAAACGTCAAATCTTTGGTTCGTGGCGGTTCGGTAAACCAGCTTAATAACCCGGCTGTAAACTGGCGAATATATTCACCCAGCGTGAGAGGCATTCGGCGCGTCGTGGCAGTAGCTAGCCAGGTTTGGAGCAACCATAAAAACGGCGGTATGGAAAATAAACTTAGATAGAAGGCGCGCAGAGTCCGCTTGAGCCATGATCCTTTTGTATAAACGAGAACAGCTATCAGTCCTGTAAGAACGAGCGTGTATCCGATGTAACGCAAAAGCACTGCTAGGGATGCAGTCAACGCAATCAGAGTTAGTATCGTCTTCTTTTGTGTCTGGGCATATTCGTTTATCAAAAGCGCGAGGATGACTGGAAATAGAGAAAAGAGGTAATCCGTTCCAACCATGTCAAAGGTTGAAATGACGACCGGGCCGATATCGAGTAAGAATGCACCAAGCAGAGCCAGGGGAAAATCATCAGGGAAAATTTTTAGAAAGAGTATTGTTGAAAAATATGCGAACAATGCGAACGCTGTAAATTGAATCACGTGTGCAGAGGCAAACGCGCTCAACCCGGCCAGATGTAAAAAACCGATCAGCATAGGATAAAGCGGCGGCCATAAAATATAGGGTGCACCGCTAAAATCGACGAGTCCCCGGCCTTCCGCCCAATTCGCTCCAGCGAACATATAGGACGTCGCGTCTGTCGAAACGCCCAGCCCGTATTTTGATATACTCAGCCCCAGCACAATTCCCCAACACGTATGGAAAAGCAGCAGCACTGCTAATTTGCGTTGCATAATTTAATTCTAACTTTATCAGGTTAATACAAAATTTGAACATACACTCGCTTCAAGCTTTACTGGAATTTTGGAAACATGATGTAGACACCGCCCCAAATTTTTCCGCATGGCGGACTCTACCGCCGCGTCCCGCACAAACGCATCCATTTCCAGCCGATTTGCCGATCGCACTTCGAGAGACATTATCTTTCCACGGCATTGACCAACTCTACTCGCACCAACTGGCCGCGTGGACTCATGTCCGCGCGGGCAAGAATATTGTCTTAGCTACAGGCACTGCCAGTGGTAAGACACTAGCCTACAATCTACCCGTGATTGCAGCCATGCTTCATAACCGCGAAGCACGCGCGCTATATCTCTTCCCAACCAAAGCTCTAGCTCAAGATCAACTCTCCAATCTCCACTCTCTCCAATTAAAAACCGGCAATCTAAATTCTGCCATCTACGATGGCGATACACCTCAATCTCACCGTTCTGCGATTCGCAAAAACGCGCGTATCGTGCTGAGTAATCCGGATATGCTTCACACAGGCATCCTGCCTCACCACACCAATTGGAGTGATTTCTTCAGCAACCTGAAGTTTATCGTCATTGATGAAATGCACACCTATCGCGGTGTCTTTGGCTCGCATGTAGCGAATGTGATTCGAAGGCTCAAACGTGTGGCAGAGTTTTACGGCGCGCGGCCTCAATTTATCCTTGCATCGGCGACGATTGGCAATCCGAAAGACCTCGCAGAGAACCTGATCGAAGAGATTGTCACATTGATTGACAACGACGGCTCCTCACGCGGCGAGCGTCACTTCATGATCTACAACCCACCCATCATCGACCCTGCTCTAGGATTGCGAAAAAGCAGTCTGCTCGAAAGTGTTAGGTTGGCAAATGACTTGCTTGCACGAAACATCCAAAGCGTAGTCTTTGCTCGCACGCGCCGGAGCGTTGAAATTATTTTGACGTATCTTCAAGGCGAAGTGAATACAGGGAAACAAGTAGACAGGTACACAAGTAAACAGGTAGACAAGGGAATACATAGCACTGAACAAGAATTACAAATTACGGATTACGGATCACGTATTCGCGGTTATAGAAGCGGCTATTTACCTCACCAGCGCCGCGAGATCGAAGCAGGCTTGCGAAACGGAAGCGTAAAAACCGTCGTAGCCACAAATGCCCTCGAACTGGGAATCGACATCGGCGGGCTGGGTGCAGCAATCCTCGTCGGCTACCCTGGAACTATAGCAAGCGCGCGGCAGCAAGCGGGTCGTGCGGGACGCGGGGATGCTCCTGCCCTCTCGTTATTGGTCGCATCGCCGAATCCGCTGGATCAATTCCTCGCGCACCATCCCGAATATTTCTTCGGCAGTTCACCTGAGCAGGCCTTGATCAACCCAAATCATCTGCTTATTTTATTGGAACATATACGATGCGCGATGTTCGAGTTGCCATTCCAAAAAGGCGAAGGCTTTGGGCGACTCTCCAGCAATGAAGTTGAGGAATATCTCGATTTTCTTTTATCGAATCAGGAAGCGCATTTCTCAAACGAAAAATATTATTGGATGGTAGATCAGTATCCAGCTGCAAATATTTCATTACGTTCGGCCTCACCACAAAGCGTCGTGCTTCAAGCCGCAGAAGATGGTAAGCCGTTTGCGGTTGGAACAGTTGATGGCGAAAGTGCAGCCTGGATGGTCCATCCCGGTGCGATCTATATGCATGAAGGTCAGCAATACTTTGTGCAAGAACTCGACCTAGAAAGACACATCGCCCAACTTGTCCCTGTCGGCCTCGATTACTATACGGAAGCCCAACAACGCTCCGAGATTCAAGTATTATATTCTAATGCTCAAGCCGCCGTCCCCGGCGGCGATAAAGCTTTCGGTGAAATCCAAGTTACAACACAAGTAATTGGTTTCAAAAAGTTACGCTGGTTCACTTACGAGAATCTTGGAGAAGAACCTCTCGACCTGCCTCCGTCCGAACTACAGACCACTGGCTACTGGCTTTCCCTCTCCGAAGAGACCATCTCGCGTCTGCGCGAAGCTGGAGCCTGGTCCAACGACCCGAACGATTATGGCCCTGACTGGCCTAAGATCCGCGACCGCGTCCGCGCTCGTGACGAATATCGCTGTCAAGTCTGTGGTGCTCCAGAAAATGGACGTCAGCATGATGTCCATCATAAAACACCATTTCGTTGGTTTTTAAGGAACGCGACGACGCTGGTCCCGGCGGGGCAAACTCAAAGGAGTTTACAATGGGTAATCCAACAAGCGAACCAATTGGACAACCTCACCACGTTATGCCATACCTGCCACCAGAAAGCGGAGCAGAATGTCCGCATGCGCAGCGGGCTGGCCGGACTTGGCTTCGTGCTCGGCAACCTCGCGCCACTCTTCCTGATGTGCGACACACGCGATTTGGGTGTTCATGTCGATCCCGCAGGCACAATTAATCCACAAGCTGAGACAGGCGGCCAACCCTCTGTCGTGTTATATGATCTCGTCCCTGCAGGGATTGGGTTTAGCCAAAAACTTTTTGAAATTCACGATGAGCTGATTCGCCGGGCATTTGAACTAGTTAGCGAATGCGCGTGCGAAGATGGCTGTCCATCGTGCGTAGGTCCTGGGGGCGAAAATGGAATTGGGGGAAAAGCAGAAACACTGGCTATCTTGAAGGAACTTTCGACGGTAGGATAAACATCAAAGAATATTACATTTACACAGGTATCCTCACAACCAAATTGTTATAAACGCAGGCATCTCGACGACAATCTAATCAAGAAGCTGCTTTTCTGGGTAAATCAGTAAGATCTAGCGCACCATTCGATAAAAAGCGTAAATACTGACAATCTTTGCACAGCTAATAGGAAAATGAAACGATTTTTGTCTACAAGGTCGCATATAATCGTTTCATAGACCGATGACTGATCTGACGGTTCCTCCTCCTTCCACAACCACGAATCTGCGCTTGAGCGGTGCAAAATTGCCATTTGCACGCGCTGCCTTCCTTGTGCTTTCGCTTGCGGCAGTGACATTCTTTGCGATGGGGGTGTCACTCGAGTATGCGAGTTACATCAAATCCATCGATGCTGAGACACAACTCGCATTACAACAATTAAACCTAAGCACAACATTTTACGCTATGTATCAAACCGGTCTGGTTATCTTATTGGCAATTGGTTTCGGCATAGCAGGTCTGATCATTTTTTGGAACAAATCAAACGATTGGCTGGGCTTGTTGGTTGCATTTACATTGATCGGGCAAGGAGTCAATGCCTTCGGTCCCCTTCAGCGTCTGGGGCGAATCCCTGAATTTACAATCCCAGTCCATTTTGTGGTCAGCATGGTGCTGATGGGTCTTCCACTGTCATGTTATCTTTTCCCAGATGGAAGGATTCAAAAGCGCTGGATGCCTTATATAGCAGGCATCTGGTTTATCTGGCTGATGATTTCAACATTCTGGGTATCGTTCCCAGTCAGTCTATTCAAGCGAGGCGGGAATGCAACTTTGGTTTATCTGCTCTCATTGCTGGCCGTATTGAGTACAGGCATTTATGCACAGGTCTATCGCTATCGTCATGCGGAAAGTACGGTCAGACGGAAGCAACTCAAATGGATTGTTTTCGGCGTAGCGGTCGGCATATTGACCGGCATTGGTGTGAACCTCTTCCTCACATTTTTCCAATTGACAAAGCCAGCGGCAGGGACATATCTAATTGTTGACATGGCCACGCAAACATTATCCGTAGTGGCTCAGCTCATGGTTCCCCTAGCAGTCGTCTTTTCAATTCAAAAACATCGCTTGTATGACATTGACCTGGTTATTAACCGCTCCATTGTTTACGGTCTACTGACCTTATTTTTAGCAGCTATCTTTGGGGTAATCTTGTGGGGATTACAGACAGCCTTTGAACTCATCACTCATCAGTCAAATCCACCAACTGTTGGTATCATCGCTGCGACGATCGCGATCACCAGTCTGTTTCAACCAACTCGCAAAGCCTTGCGCCGTTTTATTAATCGCAAAGTCTATCGTATTGACTTCGACTTCGATGCAGTCGCTCAGCGAAAGGTTCAATTTGCACAAGCTGCCAGATCCTCGCCTCACGCCTTTTCCACATTAGGCGGTTATCAAGATGCAGAATTGATCGGACGCGGAGGCATGGGTGAGATTTACAAAGCGCGCCATCCCAATCTGAATCGTACGGTCGCAATCAAGATCTTGTCTGCTTTTTTCAAAGGGGACTCCGGCTTCCATAAGCGCTTTACGCGTGAAGCCAAAGCAATGGCTCAGTTGCGTCATCCCAATATCATTACCATTCATGATTTTGGTGAACAGGACGGAATTCCCTATATTGTGATGGAATATTTGACTGGCAAGTCGCTCTCCCAGATTTTGAGAGAACGCGGTCGCCTTTCTCTAGAGGAGGCCTTGCCTCTGCTTCAGGACCTGGCTTCTGCCCTGGACTATGCCCACGCGCAAGGCATCATTCATCGCGATATCAAGCCATCGAACGTAATCGTTGAGCCAATTACGACCGTTACCGGTGGACGCACCCAGCGTGCCATCTTAATGGATTTTGGTATTGCACGCTTAACTTACGAACGGACGAGGCTGACCATGAGTGGAGATGTAGTCGGTACGGCCGGCTACATCTCGCCGGAACAAATCCGTGGTGAGATGGAGATCGATCACCGCGCAGACCTTTACAGTGTCGGCATTATGGTCTACGAGGTCCTGACCGGAAAAAAGCCGTTCGAGCACGAAAATACATGGGCGCTGATCAGGGCACATTTGGAAGAACCGCCACCCGACCCGCGAGATGTGATATCACTTCCAGAAGAGGCAGCACAGGCGATCATGAAAGCGATGGCCAAGAAACGTGAAAAACGCTTTTCTACAGCAGGGGAATTTGTCGCTGAATTGGGCAAGGAGCTTTGAGGCTATATTTTAGAGAACTCATAAGTTCTTGAGAATCTCTCCGTTCGGCCCTCAAACACTCGATTAGTCAGCAAATGAAAACAAGAATAATATTTTCATTCCTTTCGACATTGCTGTTTATCCTCGCGTGCAGTACTGAAGCTTTTCCAGGACCGGACCCTACTGCAATGCCTACTTTTCAGCCAACGCAGGTGGAGTTCATTAGCCAAACCGTTATATTGAGATCGGTCACTTTCAATGAAGAGGGGCAAACACCTCCTTATAAGATTACTGCTCTGACCCCAAATTTCATCGGAAGCGATGATCCACGCGTGGAAGCTTTCAACACTCAAATGCATGATCTTGTCATGGGCGAAATTGACGACTTCAAGAACAACACCCTGCAAATTGCCAATACCCCACCCATTTCAGCAGGTAGTTTTCTCGATATCCAATATTCATTAATCGGGCAAAAAGGCGATTTTTGGAGCATCAAGTTTGATAATATAGGTTATGCGGATGGCGCAGCACATCCCTATCATTACAGCATCACGGTTAACTACGATCTCGAGCAAGGAAAAGAAATCACGCTGGATGAAATCTTCCTCCCAAATTCAAACTATCTTAAGCAGATTTCTGATATCTGCAAAGCCGAACTTTCCACCCGTGACATTGGCTTTGATATGGATATCTTCTCGCAAGGCGCAGACCCCACTCCCGAAAATTACCAACGCTGGAATGTCTCTAATGAAGGTCTGGTGATCGGGTTTGATGAATATCAAGTTGCACCCTACGCGGCAGGTCAGCAAATCGTGGTCATTCCATTTGGAAAACTAGCTGATCTTCTCGATCATCAAGGTCCGCTTGCTCCATTTCTGTCATAAAAATCATTCAAATATAAAATAAGCCTTTGATTCGCTGTCCAGGCCACCAAAAAAGAAGAGGCATCCTCCCCTAGTAAATTAGGGGAAGACGCCTCTAACTGCCTTTCTTGCCAATCCGTATAATGGAGACAAATCAATGAAAAATCAGGAGAAATACTATGGAAATGAACGTACGTGAAATCTGGACAGTTGTACACGGCATGGTATTCGGCTTCATCTTTCTGCTCGGCTTTAGCGGCGCTCTATACGCCGTCTATTCTATGAAGGCCGAATGGCTCACAACAGAAGGCATTTCGAAGACCGTTAACAACATCAAAATCTCCCTCTGGGGACTCGCAGTCGCAGCTTGGGCCGCAGTGATCACTGGAACCTATGTAGTCTACCCGTGGTATCGCGCTGTCCCGCCGGAAGGCACCACCGGTGCTGCCGCCCTGGCAGGTTTCCCGAAATTCCTGCTTATGGCAAATGAAAGCACTGCTCAGTGGCATGAGTTTGGTATGGAATGGAAAGAGCACGTCGCCTTCCTCGCCCCCATTGCCGCAACAGTCGTAGCCTTCGCAGTCAGCTACTACGGTCCAGCGCTTGCCAAGAAAGTTGGTGAACGCCGCGCCCTGATGACCTTCTTCATCCTCGCCTTCGTCGCTGCTGCAGTTGCTGGTCTGTTTGGCGCCTTTATCACTAAGGCCGCCGCGGTCCGCTAAGACTATTGATACCTCGAATAAGGAGAACTACTATTATGGCTAAAGATACTAATAAACCCAATGGTCCAGTGGCAGCCATTCTTTTGGCTGGTGGAATTGGCTCCGCAGTGCTTGGTTTAGTCACCTTGGTCTTCGAACTCAACGATAAGTCCGCTTTTGCGAAGAGCATGACCTGGTACAAACCCGTTGGTGGTTTGTCTGGCAAATCTAGTTGGGCTATCATCGCCTTCTTTGTGGCCTGGGCTATCTTACACTTCCTCTGGAAGGATAAGGATACTGATTTCGCCCGTATTTCATCCATCTCCCTCGCATTGCTGGTGGTTGGTTTCATCGGCACTTTCCCACCCTTCTGGCACCTCTTTGGATAAAAACCAATAGGACTCGAAAGGCTCCCCGTATACAATGGGGAGCCTTTTTCATTTTATACTTTGCCCATACGCTCGAACAAGTGATGTTCTACCGCATAGATAGCGAGTTCGATGCGGTTATTGAGATGAAGCTTTTCAAATATAGTGCTAACGTAATTCCCAACCGTTTTTTCGCTCAGGTTCAAAAGATGACCAATCTCCGCATTCGTTTTGCCTCGCGCGAGATGAACCAACACATCCATCTCACGGTCTGAGAGATCACGGAACGCATCCTCTTCGGATTTCCGGTCTAGTTCGCGGACTCGAGACAGTAGCCGCGCGGTTGTAGAGGGATCAAGCAACGCTTCTCCCCTGGCCGCGGCCTGGATCGCCCTCAACAGCTCTTCATTCCCGACTTGTTTTAACACGTAACCCACTGCCCCCGCGCTGATCGCGCGGATGACAAGATCGTCATCTGCAAATGAGGTCAGCATTACGACTTTGCTTTCTGGAAAACGGGTTGTCACTTGCCGCGTGGCTTCAATGCCGCCCTCGCCAGGCAGACGGACATCCATAAGCACAACGTCGGGATGAAATTTCTCGACAGCCCGAACGGCCTCAGCAGCGGTGCTTGCCTCCGCCATCACTTCCATATCCGGCTGATCATT
>WNGA01001037.1_pt1 | contig 42948 bp, 34 predicted proteins | sample 5400061 | NCBI WGS metagenome assembly WNGA01 (sample SAMN13153366, study PRJNA577476) | soil metagenome | isolation source: 100 cm soil or saprolite under grassland replicate 2 | place: USA:California | collected 2016-06-15 | reverse complement strand
GATCGACGGGGCCGTTCTGCGCGTCGGTCCAGACGGACAGCGCGAACTGCGGCTCCTGCGGGCACGTCTGCCCGTCCGGCTACGCGTGCAGCGCGGGGGTGTGCCAGTACCAGCCGCCCACCTGCACGACCGGCCAGATGCTGTGCTCCGGTCCGACCGGGCCATTCTGCGCGTCGGTCCAGACGGACAGCGGGAACTGCGGGTCGTGCGGGCACGTCTGCCCGTCCGGCTACGCGTGCAGCGCGGGGGTGTGCCAGTACCAGCCGCCGACCTGTACGACCGGCCAGATGCTGTGCTCCGGTCCGACGGGGCCGTTCTGCGCGTCGGTCCAGACGGACAGCGCGAACTGCGGCTCCTGCGGGCACGTCTGCCCGTCCGGCTACGCGTGCAGCGCGGGGGTGTGCCAGTACCAGCCGCCCACCTGCACGACCGGCCAGCTGCTGTGCGCCGGTCCGACCGGGCCGTTCTGCGCCTCGGTCGAGACGGACAGCGGAAACTGCGGCGCGTGCGGCGTCATCTGCCCGGCCGGCACGACCTGCCAGACCGGCGCGTGCCGTCCGTGACGTGAGCGAAGGGGCCCGCCGCGTCAGCGGCGGGCCCTGGACGCCCTTGCTCCCGGTTCACTCGCGGCCAACACGACCAAAGCTTGGTTGGACTGGTTCTGGACCCCGGTTCAGGGGGCGGTTCCGTTGCCCCGACGGCCGGGCTGAGTGATCGGGCATCTGAACGCGGCATCCGGTCGCGACCTACCGTCTGGCTGAGCCGCCGTCCTTCACTGCCCGCAAGACCCGCATGTCCGACCAGGCTGATGGGTGACGTTTGGACTGGCCCCCTGCGGCAGCGTAGTTGTCGCCGGACGCGCGGGCGCAGATCTGTTCGTGCTGAGCGAAGTCGAAGGACGAACGCCGACGAGCTGGAGACCACCGGGTGCGACGTACGCCGTTTGAAACGGCGCATATCGTCATCGACCGGAGGACGGGCGCGCGGGCTGGGTGGCCAAGGGGCGCGAGATCAGGCGGCGCGTCGCGCCCAAGGCCATTGCGGCGATGAAGGAGCGGGTCCGGGAGATCACCGCCCGGAACGGCGGCCGGTCCATGGATCGGGTCTTCGCCCGAGCCATCAGGACCGCGAGCTGCTCGCGCGTCTGCCGCCCGTAGACCCGCTCCAGCATCCGGGTGTCCTTGTGACCCATGGCCTGGGCGATCGGGTAGAGCGGTACGCCGGCCTCGACAGCCCAGCTCGAGAACGTGCGGCGAAGGTCGTGGGGGCTGCAACGTGCGATGCCGGCACGCTCGAGCCCGCGCCGGGCTCTTGGCCGCGACCGCCTCCTCAGACCGAGTCATCGCGCGAGTGGTTCAGGAGCAGCCGTAGCTGGCCCATCACAACCCGTCCCGTACTTGTGACCGACGATGGACGTCGGGGAGTCGCGGGGGTCCGCGGCGCGCGCCGGAGGCGCGCACGCGATGCGCGCCCCCGCGTCCGCGGCGGGGCGCGGGCAGGCCGCCCGCGCCCCCGGGGAATCGCTATGGCCGGCGGCGCAGGATCGCGCCGGTGTACCCGGTGTACCCGGTGGTCGATCCGCCGATCGCCCATACGTCGCCGGCGGCGGTTCCCCACAGGCCGTTCAGCTGCGAGGCCGACCCGCTCGCCACGTTCGACCACGCGCCGCCGTCCCAGTGGATGAGCGCGCCGTTCATGCCCGCCGCCCAGACGTCGTCCGCCGCCCTCCCCCAGATGCCGCGCCACGAGCCGGGCGGCCCGGCCCCCGCGACGCTCGACCACGCGGTGCCGTTCCAGTGCATGAACGAGGTGGTCCCGTACCAGACGACCGCCCAGACGTCGTCGGGCGCGCTGCCCCACAGCCCGTTCATGGCGCCCGTCGTCCCGGTGGGCACCTGCGTCCACGCGGTCCCGTTCCAGTGGAGCGCCACCCCGCTGTACCCCGTCGCCCAGACGTCCGTCGGCGAGCTGCCCCACACCGCCACCAGCGTGGCGTTCGTGCCGCTCCAGACCTGCGACCACGCCCTGCCGTCCCAGTGCAGGATCGCCTGGCTCGCGACGGCCCAGACGTCATTCGCGGCGGTGCCCCACACGCCGTACACCCAGATCGGCGGCCTCGGCACGCTCGACCACGCGCGCCCGTCCCAGTGCAGGATCTCGCCGCCGACGGTCCAAACGTCGTCGGGCCCGCTGCCCCACACCGAGTACAGGGTCGAGGTCGTGCCGCTCGGCACGGCCGACCAGGCCTGACCGTCGTAGTGGACGATCGCGCCCACGGCGCCGACCGCCCACACGTCGGTCGGGGAGCTGCCCCACGCGGCATAGAGCAAGTTGGACGCTGGCCTCGCGACGCCCTCGAGCACGACGTCGTCCCAGTGCAGGATGGTTCCGTCGTAGCCCGCAATCCAGACGTCCGCGCGCGACGTCCCCGCGACGGCGTTCAGGTTCGAGTTCGCGCCGGTCGGCACGCGCGTCCACGCGACGCCATTCCAGTGCAGCAGGCTGGAGTTCCCCGCCGCCCAGATGTCGTCCGGCCCGGTGCCCCAGATCGCCATGAGCTGCGCGAACGTCCCGCTCGGCGTGCTCGACCAGGTGGACCCGTTCCAGCGCCAGATCCAGCCCGAGTTGCCCACCGCCCAGACGTCAACGGCGGACGTGCCCCAGATCGCGCTCAGGCTCGTGGGCGCGCCGGCGACGGAAGACCACCGGAACCCGTCGAAGTGCAGCGTCGCCCCGATGCCCACCGCCCAGACGTCGTTCGAGGCCGTGCCCCACACCGAGGTGAGGGTGGCCGCCGTCGTCGTGTACGTAGGCGACCACACGAAGCCGTCCCAGTGGAAGAGCGCGCCGGGCTGCCCCACCGCCCAGACGTCGCTCGCGGCGCTTCCCCAGATCGCCCGGAGCCCGTTCGTGGCGATGAGCGCGTTGGTCCAGCCGGTGCCGTCCCAGTGCAGGATGGCGGCGCCGGACGTTGTCGAGTACGTCGGGTCCGCGGTGACCGCCCACACGTCACTCGGCGACGAGCCCCACACGCCGAAGAGGGCGCGCGTCGTACCGGTCGGCGCCTGGACCCACGCGTTCCCGTCCCAGTGGAGCGCGGTGCCGGCGGCGCCGACGAACCAGACGTCCGTCGGCGAGACCGCGCACGCCGCGTTGAGCGCGTTGCCCTGCGGTGTGGGCGCCTCCCAGCACCACCCGTCGGCGCTGCACGAGGGCGCGTACGAGAGGACGGCGCCGGTGAAGTCCTGCCCGGGCACGTCCCCGCTGCGCAGGTCGACGTCCCGGGCCGCGGGCGAGAACCGGTAGCCGGGCTTCGCGGCGCTGACGGTGTACTGGCCCGCGGGCGCGGTGACCCGGTACGCGCCCGAGGCGTCGGTCGCGCCGACCAGCCCGGGCGGACCCGTAGGGCCGGTGCTGCCGTTCGACGCGGTGAGGAGCGACGCGGTCACGCCCTGCAGCACCGCGCCCGCGACCGTCCCGGAGACCGTGTAGTACGCGGTGGCGCTGAAGCTCACGCCGCTCACGTTGGCGGTCGTGACCGTCACCGTGCGGCTCGTCGGCGAGAAGGCGTAGCTCGCCTTGGACGGCGTGACGGTGTAGGAGCCGCTCGTCACCTCGGCGAACGCGTACTGGCCCGCCGCGTCGGTGACCGTGGTCGTGAGGACCGCGGACCCGCTGGAGAGCGTGAGCGTCACGGCGGTCGCACCGGTCACGGTGCCCGAGACGACGTACCGCGGCGTCGATGAGGTGAAGTCCACGCCGGTCACATCGGCGCCGCTCACCGCGACCGCGCGGCTCGCCGGCGAGAAGACGTACCCGGTCCGCGACGGCGTCACGACGTAGGTGCCGTCCACCATGGGATCGAAGCGGAACGCGCCCACCGCGTCCGTCGTCGCGCTCTGTAGGAGCGACCCCGAGCGCGACAGCGAGAGGGTGACGCCCTGGATCACCTCGCCCGCAACCGTCCCGGAGACGACGTGGAGCGCGGCGGCCCAGAAGTCCTGCCCGCCGACGTCGGCGCCGCTCACCGCGACGGTGCGGCTCGCGGGCGAGAAGACGTAGCCGGGCGCCTCCGGCGTTACGAGGTACGCGCCGTCCACGACGCCCGCGAACGCGAACCTGCCGGCGGCGTCCGTGGTCGCGACCTGGTGCGTCCCCGTGACGCTCGACGAGAGCGTCACCGTGACGCCCTCCGCGATCGCGCCCGACACCGTGCCGGACACCATATAGGTGGGAACCGCAGAGACGAAGTCCTGCTCGCCCACGTCCGCGCCGCTCACCGTCACCGTGAGGCTCGGCAGCGAGAAGACGAACCCGCTCCGCTCGGGCGTCAGCGTGTACGTGCCGTCGGCGATGCCGGTGAACGCGTACCGCCCGGTCGCGTCGGTGAGGGTAACGACCGGCGCCGCGCCCGTCGTCGAGGCGAGCGTCACCGCGACGCCCTCGGCGACCGCGCCGGAGATCGTACCGGACACCGCGTGCCCGAGCGCCGAGACGAAGTCCTGGCCGGTCACGTCCGCGCCGCTCACGGTCACGCTGCGGAAGGCCGGCGAGAAGACGTACCCGGCGAACGAGGGCATCACGGTGTACGTCCCTGCCTGAAGCCCCTTGAACGCGTACCGGCCGCGGCTGCTCGTCGTCGCGGAGGCCGTGACCGCGACGCCGGCGGCAGTCCGGCCGGACAGCGCCACCGTCGCGCCCTCCACGACCGCGCCGGTCACTGTGCCGGAGATCGCGTAGGTCGCGGCCCCTCCTCCCCGGACCGCGAGGGTCACCTCGGACGTGGAGGCGGGATCGCTCGAGCCGCAGCCCGCGAGGGCGAGCGCGAGCGTCGCCGCGAAGGCGAATCGCTGCGTAGCGTGCATGGGGTTCCCCTTGCCGGCGCGGCCGGCTCAACCCTGAGTTGCTTAGGACCCGAAGCAAAACCGACGCGAGTCGACGTGTCACGCCCAATCGCTGCGCGCGGCATGTGACGAGTTGTCACATCCTATCGAGGGGCCGGCGCGGACCCGTAGCCGACGAGCGCGAGGAGGCGCCCGGGCTCGGGATCCTTCGGATCCAGCGCAGCCGCGCGGCGCAGCGCGGCGCGCGCCTCGTCGAGGCGCCCCAGCAGGAGGAGGAGCCGGCCCGCGTCGAGCGGGTTCCGCGGGTCCTCCGGATCGAGCCGGGCCGCGACGGCGAGGTCGGCGAGCGCTCCGTCCAGATCGCGGAGCTCGACGAGCACCCCGGCCCCCAGCCGCCGGAAGCCCGCGTCCTCCGGCGCGACCTCCCGCGCGCGCGCGAGCGCCTCGGCCGCGGCGCGATCGTCGCCGAGCCGGTGGAGCGCGAGGGCGCGGTTCACCCGCGCTCGCCAGTACCCGGGCGCAGCGCGGAGCGCCACGTCGAGCCGCTCCAGGGCGCGGCGCTGATCGCCCCCGGCGCCGTACTCGACCGCGAGGTTGTTGTTCACGACCGGATCGCGCGGCGCGTGGCGCAGCTCCGCCTCGTAGAGCCGCGCCGGCGTCCGCCAGTCGGCGGCGCGGTGCAGCGAGAGCGCGGCGAGGATCGCGATGACCGCCGCGCCGAGCGCCACCGCCGCCTGCCGTGCGCGCGCGCCGCGCGCGCGCTCGCGCCACGCCGCCGGGAGCTGGCCGGCCCACAGGCAGGCGCCCACCGACGGCAAGTACAGGAGCCGCTCCGCCATGAGCGCGCCCATCGGGACGAGGTGCGAGACGGGGAGCAGGGCGACGAACGTCCAGAGCACGGCGAGGCCGAGGAGCGGCGCGCGTCGCGCGGAGGCGACCCCGGCCGCGAGCACGGCGGCCCACGCCGCGGTCGCGAGCGCCGTCTCGATCCCGAGCGTCGCCGCGAACGGGATCCGCGCCGCGTACCCGAAGTCGGTCATGAGCGGCCAGGGGACGGCGAGGATCCGGAGGTACTCGGCGAGGACGCGCGTCATCGTGGCCCCGACGACCGCGGGGGGCTGGCCCTGGAACCACCGCGCCTGCTCGGGCACCACGGCCCCGCCGGGCTTGAGGAGCAGGTACGGCAGGAGCGCGAGCGCGAGCGCGCCGGCTATCGCCGCCGCGGCGCGAAGCGCCCGGCGCCGCTCCGGAGTCGCGAGCCCGGGCCGCGCGGCGAGGCCCGCCGCGGCGGGCAGCAGCGCGGCGACGACCACGTAGAGCAGCGGCACGGCCGCCGCGGTCTCCTTGCAGAGCATGGCGGCGGCGAGGAGCGCGCTCGCCGCCCCGATCCGCCGGCACGGGCGCGGCGCGAGCGCGAGCCGCAGCGCGGCGAGCCCGAGCGCCGCCGCGAGCAGGTCCGCGCGCCCGACGAGGGGCGCGATCGCCTCGACGTGGGCCGGGTGGACCGCGAAGAGCAGCCCCGCCCCGAGCGCCCCCGCGGCGGCCCGCACCGGCGCGGCGGCGACGAGGACGCGCCGCGCGAGGAGCACGACGAGCGCCGTCGCGGCGGCGTGCAGCAGCACGTTCACGGCGTGGAACGGCAGCGGGGCCGGGCCGTGCAGCGCCCGCTGGAGCGCGCAGGTGAGGGTCGCGAGCGGCCGGTACGTGCCCGCGACCGTCGCCCCTCCCGCGTACCCCGAGTGCTTGGCGAAGATCCGCGCGACGTCGAGGCTGCGGACGAGCGGGTTCTCGAGGACCGCCCACCCGTCGTCGAGGACGGGGCGGTTCGCGAGCGTGCCCGCGAAGACCGCCGCCGCGAGCGCGGCCGCGAGGAGCGCGGGGTGGCGCAGCGGCCATGCCGCCGCGGCGGAGGTCACGCCCTCGGGCGGTGCGGTGCGTGGCGCGGGCATGCCGCCATGATGCCCGGTTCCGGATCAGCGCGGCGGCTGGACCGACAGGAGGCAGAGCACGGGCTGGTACGCCCAGTTCGCCGCCCGCGTCAGGACGAGCGGGCGTCGGGCGGCCCGGCCGAAATACCCGTCAGGCGTCGGTCGTCGCTCTTGCGTGCAGGTGCCGTGTTTCGCGACCGGTTCCTCCACACGCCTCTGCTCGCTGCGGGCTTCGTTCAGTTTGGGCGCCCCGACACCGTCAACTACGACCCGGTCTGCTTCGACTTCAACCGGAGGACCAACGACGGCGAGTGTCCGGTCGTGCAGCTCGACCATAAGGCTGCGCTGATCTCGGGACGGGTGCAGGTCGTTGCGGAGCTTGCGAAGTCGTTCCTGGCGCTGGTGGGCTCGAAGCAGGAGCCCCCCGCGCCCGCCCCCGGTCTTCGCCGCTTGTGACTCCGTGGTGGTGGACCTACGACCCCGTCGCCGGGTCGGGCGCGCGCTGGTACGATGAGTGCGTGACGCTCTTGGCGCTGGCACTGCTCGCGTTCACGGCAGGCGTCTTCTTCGGCGCGGTCCCGCCTGAGTGGCCGTGGCGACGCCCACAACCTGTGCGCGGCACGTTGAGCTTCGGCCTGCTGATCGCCGCGCTCGTCCTTCTCGTCGCGAGCCGGGCGCTGCCTTGGGACTACACGCCCCTCGCGCGGAGCCCGTACTTCGCTTCCGTGGGCTCGATGACCTTGGTTGCCGTCTGGATCGCGCCTCGGCCCGCCGTCTGGAGTCGGCTGACGTTCACGTTCGCGTGGGCGTGGTTGGCGTTCAAGGTCTACGGCCACACCTGGTGAGCGATTGCGGGAGCAGTCGCGATCCCGGGGCGGTTCTCCGACGTGTGACTCTCACCCGGTGGACCTTCGTCCTCGTCGTCGGGCTAGAAGCGAGCGCCCCGCAGCCTCGGCATGAAGAACGAGATCGGCCCGGGAGCGGGTGACTCCGAGAGCTGTTGCAGGCCCCCGCAACCAAAAGCCACGGCCCTACCAGCGCTTGCTGGTGGGGCCGTGTCCTATGGCACCCTGCTGCAACCAACTGCGTCCGAAACGCGTCCGAACTCGACGGTCCTGTCCTGTCGGACAGGTCCTTGGCCGCTCCCGCCTCGATCTGGGCTTGATCGGGTTCGGTGGACAGGTTGATCACGCCGCGGAGTCGAAGTCCTTCAGTGCGCGCGCCTTCCCGACGCGAGATAGGCGACCGCGTCGAACGGAACCGGACCGGAGCCGAACCGCGCGACGAGGTCCTGGAGGATCTTCCCCTCGAGCTCCCGGGATGCGTCGGCGCCAAGCCTGCGCCGCAGGAGGGCGAGCGGCGCGGTCGAGCGCGCGATCGACGTCCACGCATCGTGCATGCTCGCGAACTCGTGAGCGACGGTCACCTCCTCCACCTGGACGTCGTTGAGACCGGCGGCGCCGAGCTCGGCCCTGATCTCGGCCGGGTCGCCGAGCGGAGGGCGCCCGCCGGCGAGCGGGAACCCGGGGAGGTGTGCACGGAGCGATCCGAAGACGGTCGCGAGGATCGGCGCGCGATCGAGCGGTGGCCAGCTGGAGACGACGGCGCGGCCTCCCGTCGCGAGCACGCGCGTCATCTCTCGGAGGCCCCGGGCGCGATCCGGGAAGAAGATGACGCCGAACATGGAGAAGGCGGCGTCGAACGCGGCGTCCGGCAGCTCGAGGGCCTGGCCGTCGCCGACGACCGCCCGGACGGTCGCGACGCCATTCGCGGCCGCGCGTCCGCGCAAGCGCTCGATCATGCCCGGCGAGAAGTCGACGGCCGTCACCTCCGCGCCCCGTTCCGCTGCGACGAGCGCGAGCGTGCCCGGACCCGCCGCCACGTCGAGGACGCGCGTGCCGGGTCCGACCGACGCCAGATCCAGCGCGCGTACCGCGAAACGCTCGAACACGGGGACGAGCTCCTCCATGTACCCGTCTGCGACGAGGTCCCACGCGAGCGGCTGCCCGAGCGGGTTCGGGGACTCCGGCGTGGTCGACATGCGACCTCCAGTCGTCGCCGCGGCGCGCGAAACGCAGCGAGCGGACGTGGTTTTCCCGGAGCGCTCGCGACCGAGGTCGCCCCTGGCCTCGCCCTGGATAGGCGGCGGACGAGCTCCGGTCAACGCCGCGCCCCGGGCATCGCCGCGGCGGCGCACGTACGTCGTGACGCGTCCCGACCGGCAGCCCGCGCGGGGCGGCTCGGCCGCAGCCGCTCGTGCGCCCGTTCAGTCGAGCGGCAGGTTCCGCCCGAGCAGGGTGGAGAAGCGGTGATCGCCGCGGAGCGGGCGCAGCATCGGCGTTTCGGCGACCCCTACACGCGCAGTCACGCTCCCGGCGAGCGATACCGGACCGATTTCGCCTTCCCGAGGGCACCCATCAACTCCTCGACACTGAGCAGGACCGTCGTCTCCAACGAGCTGAGCGCGCCCCCTGCACCGATGGCGAGCGCAACGGCTGCCATCGACATGTTGTCCGGTGCCTCCCACAACGTCCAGCCATCGTGCTCACCGAACGCGTACCAGAAGCCGTGCAGCTTTCCACCCACCGACTCGATGTACGAGCGCGCGGCGTCGCGTCGGTCCTCGGGGTGTTGGATCAAGCGTGCCCACGTCTCCGGCGTGTAGCTGAAGCGCGACAGATACATGGCCATAGGTTGCCTCCTCGTCCGGCCGCTTCTAGCGAATGCAGTTAACCGTTGGCGACACCGATCGCGACACCGATCGCCAAGACCTGTATGAGCCGCGACGCACGCGGGCGACCAGGCGCAGGGTAGCCGACGGCGAGGAGCGTGAGCGGGTTCACCGCCTCTCCCGTAGCCTGCACGGGTAGCGAGCCTCTCGCGCCGGGCGGAGCGATGCCCGCACTCAAGGGCGCGCGACGAAGCCTTCAGAAAGGTCACCATCGTGCCCCCGATTTGAACCTGGGACCCCACGTCGTGCGATGGCGGGATCGCCGCGATCGTTCATCGCGCCGAGATGTCCGCGCTGAAGGCGAAATCCGCGCGGAATCGGTGCTCGCCGCTCCCCTGTTACAAATGCGTTACAGCCCGGGTCCTCGCCGCCTCCGAATCGTGGGATTCCGCGGCCTTGGCCAGCTCCGCACCAGGACTGAAAATCCTCGTATCGTTGGGCTCGATTGCGCAACCAGGAGCGAGACGGGGGAGGGCGCGTCCAAGAGCGATGGGACGATCTGGGCCTGGGGCCTCGATAACATCGACCAGCTTGGAGATGGCGGGGGCAACGCGTACGCCCCTTTGCAGGTCCAATAGCGCGCCGTCCACGCCCCAGGGCAGCCCGGAGCAGTGCCGGGGGTCAGCGACCCGAAGTCTAGTTCCCGAACGCCCTGCGCGGTTGAAGGTCACGACGCGGCGCTCAGTCACGACGATTGGCTGGCCCAGTGGCTCGCGCTCGGACGCTGCCGACGAGGCGCTTGTCTAAGCCGTTCGTCGGAGGCGGATCGCGACGGACGCGCCGCTCGTGGAGGGAAACCGCTTGCCGTGACCGTCGGCAGGAGGCGATTGCGGTACTCCCCGCGCGTGCGCCGACCTCCACGGCTCCTGCACCGCCAGCAACGTGTCCATGTGGACACTTTGAGTCGCCGACTTTCGAAAGAAGTTCCAGCCCGGCGCCTGGGATCGCCCTTCACGGATTCAGAGCAGATCGCGGCCCGCCCTACTGCCGGGTGGCGGACGAGGGTGAGCTGCTGCCCGTTCGGCATGCCTGCGGTAGACTGTGATCGTGCGGAGCATCAGCGAACGCGGCTCGCGAACCCCCGCGTGGCTCCGCAGGCTGCTGAGCTGCGAGACGGTGCGCCATCAGAGCAGGCCTATCTGGCTGCTCGTCCTCCCTCTCGTCCTTGCGGTGGTGGCTTACGCGCGGGTTCTCGGCGGACCTTTCCAGTTCGACGATACCGTCGGCATCGAACAGAACGTGGCGGTGAAATCCCTCGCCACGTTCCTGCGCGAGACGTTCTGGTCGCAAGCCATCGCCGGAGGGCGACCTGTTACGAATCTCACCTTCGCCTTGAACTACGCGGTAGGAGGGCTCGAGACCTGGAACTTTCACCTGACGAACGTAGCGATCCACCTCGCCGTCTCGGTCCTCGTCTGCGCCTTCACGCTTCGGGTCGCGCGCCTGGCCGGTGCGGCTCGCGCGGAGTGGCTCGCTGTCGCGGTGGCGGGGGTTTTCGCGCTCCACCCGATCCAGAGCGAGGCAGTGAGCTACATCGTGCAGCGGGCGGAAGTGCTCGCGTCGGGCTTCTATCTCGCCGCGCTCCTGTTGCTTCTCGCCGCGGAGCGGCACGGGTGGTCGTGGCGAGGCGCCATCGCGTGGGGAGGCGCATTCACTGCGTTCGCGTTCGGGCTGGGAGCGAAGGAAATCGCCCTCACCCTGCCGGCGGCGTACCTCCTCCTGGCGGGCGCCGTCGAGGGAACCGTCGAAGCGCGCCGGGCGCTCACGACATGGCGCCGCCGGCTCGGGTTGATCGCGCCCTTTGTCTTCCTTGCCGCGATCGTCGCGGCGAGAACACTCCGCGCTCTCGAAAAGAGTCCGAGCGCCGGATTCAGCGTGCCGCATATCTCGCCGCTGCGGTATCTACTCACCGAGGCGCGCGTACTGATCGTGTACCTGCGGCTCCTCGCGGTGCCAATCGGTCAGAACATCGACTGGGACTTTCCGCTCTCGCGCACCCTCGCGGACCCGGCGGTCCTCGCATCGACGATCGTGCTCGTTCTCCTCGGCGCGACCGCGCTCGTGCTCCTCGTGAGAGGTCGCGCTCATCCCGACGAAGCAGGCGCGGCGGCCCGGATCGGAGGATTCGGGATTGCGTGGTTCTTCCTCGTCCTGTCGGTGACGTCCAGCTTCGTGCCGCTGGCCGACGTCGTCGCGGAACACCGAGTCTATCTCGCATCCTGGGGGGTGTTCGCCGCAGTGGCGGTCGCGCTCGAGCGGGCCGTCGCGCGTCTGTCCCGGAACCGCCGAGCGTCGGCGGCTTCCTTCGGCGCGGTCCTGCTTCTCTGGGGGACGCTCGCAGTGGCCCTTCATCGCCGGAACGCGGTGTGGGAGTCACGCGAGGCGCTGTGGCGCGACGCGCTCGCGAAGTCGCCGGACAAGCCCGGGGTCCGGCTGAGCCTCGGCTTCGCCTATCGCGTTCAGGGCCGCTACGACGAGGCGGTGGCGCAGTACTTGGCGGGGCTCGAGCTCGCCCGCGGTGATGCGGGAATGGAAGTCACTCTCCTGCGAAACCTGGGGGCCGCATGTGCCCATGCGGGGCGGTTCGACGCCGCGATTGCCGCTTATCGGAACGGGCTCGCGAAGGACCCTGATGATCCGGACCTCCTCGTGAACCTGGCGGCCGCGCTTGCCTCCAAGCACGAGTTCGCCGCCGCGGAGCCATGGGTCCGGCGGGCACTCGCGATCTCTCCAGGGCACCCGACGGGATGGAATACGCTGTCTGCGATCATGCTCGAGAGAGGAGATCCGCAGTCCGGGCTCGACGCTGCCGAACGGGCCATCGCTCTCGATCCTGACATGGCGGTTGCGCACTTCCACCGGGCCGACGCTAGCGATCGCCTCGGTCGCGGCGAGGATGCGTGCGCAGCGTGGCGGCGAGCCCTTGCGCTGGGCCTCACGCCCGGCCTGCAGGCGCATGCCGAACGCAACGTCGAGAGCCGGTGCGGTCGCTAACGATATCGCGGGTCGCTGTCACAGATGCGCTACAGCCCCGGTTCGCGCCGCTTCCGAACCGCCGGATTCCGCGGGCTTGGTCACGTCAGCACCAGGACGTGAAAGTCCTCGTATCGTTGGGTTCGATTGCGCAACCAGGAGCGAGGCGGGGGAGGGCGCGTCCGAAGCCGTCGCTGACCATATGCGCCGATTCAAATCGGCGCGGGGAGTCCGTTCGCTCGGAGATGGGGCCGCGGCGTCGCCGTCCGCGGCGCGGGGTGCGTCTGGCTGGCGCGAACCTCCGCGCCGGAGCGCGTCCACGCCACTCGCGCCCACTGACCCCTCCGCTCAGCTCTCCCGCAGCGACGCAATCTGGCCGGCGAGGTCCTTGTTCTTTTGCACGTACCGGGCGACCTCGCCGTTCAGGAAGTCGTTCTCGCCGCGGAGGTCGTCGACCTCCTCGGAGAGCTTCTGCGTCGCGGCCTTGAGCTTCGCCACCTCGACGGGATCGGCCGCCGCGGACGCCGGGCGCGCCTGCACCGCGCGCTCGAGCTCCTGGACCCGCTTCTTCAGCGCCAGCTCCGCGCGGGCGCGCACCTCGAGGTGCCGCTCGAGATCCACCATCGCCGCCTTCAGGCGGGTGACCTCGGCGACGTGCCGCTGCTCCGCGTCCGACGCCATGCCGGCGAGGTGCTTGCGCCGCGCCTCCGCGTCGAGACCCGCCTTGCGCAGCGCCGCCTCGCGCGCCGCGCCGTCTCGCTCGAGCTCCTCCACCTTGCGCCGCGCGCCGACGATCTCCTGCTCGAGCCGCGCGACGTGCGCCTGGAGCTTCCCGCCCTCGACCGCGAGCCGCTCCTCGACGCGGCCGCGCTCCGCGCCCGCGACGTGGGCGGCGCGGGCGGCGGACTCGGCCGCCTGGGTGCGCTGCTGCACGAGCTCCTTCAGCGAGACGAGATCGCGGCGCAGCCGTGCCGCCTCCTCCGCGACCGGCTCGAGCTTCGCGAGGCGCGCGACCTCCGCCTGGAGCTGCTGCGTCCGGTCGCGCTCGGCCCTCGTCTCCGCGCGCGCGGCCTCGGTCTCCCGGCGCGCGCCCTCGATCTCGCGGCCGAGCTGATCGCGCTCGGCCTGGATGCGCGCGGCGCGCCGCTCGGCGTCGCCGCGCGCGGTGTCGACGCGCGAGAGCTCGCCCCGCGTCCCCTCCACCGAGGCGCGACCCTCGTCGAGGGCGGCGGCGAGGTCGCGGATCCGCTGCTCGGCCGCGGCGAGCTCGGCCGCCTTCGCGTGGAACACGTGCTCGCTCGCGACCGCCTTCTCGTCGTACGCCTTCGCCTCGCCGCGCGCCTGCCTGAGCTCCTCCTCGAGCGCGCCGCGCTGGTCCGCGGCGTGGAGCCCCTCCTCCTCGAGCGCGGCGACCCGTGCCCGCGCCTCGGCGAGCTCCTCCTGCAGGGCGTCGCCCCGGCCGGTCTCCTCCTCGATGCGCGCGCGCAGCGCGGCCGCCTCGTCCTCGGCGGCGCCCTGGCGGAGCACAGCGGCCTCCTCGAGGGCGACGGCGCGCTCGCGCGCCTCCTCCTCGCGCCTGGCGAGCTCGGCCTGGAGCCGGTCGCGCTCGACGCCGAGCGCGGTGATCCGCTCCTCGGCGAGCTGGAGCTTCGCCGTCGCGTCGGCGCGCTCCTTCTCGCGCTCCTCGCCCTCCGCCGCGAGCGCGCGCGCGTGGGCCTCCTCGGTCTCGGCGCGCGTCGCCGCGGCGCGGGCGCGCTCGTCGGCGCGGTCCGCCTCGAGCGCCGCGACCGCGCGGGCGTGCGCCTCCGCCTGCTGCGCGAGCTCGGCCTCGAGCCGCCCCCGGTCGCCGTCGGCTTCGGCGATGCGCGAGGACCACTGCTGCTCCGAGGCCTCGTTCTGCTGCATCGTCTCGGAGAGGACGTCGGACAGCGACTGCCGGGTCGTCTCGCTCTCCTCGAGCTGCCGCCGGAGGTCGTCGATGCGCGCGACCTGGGCCGCCGCGTCCTGCCCCGCCTCCTGGAGCCGCGCCTCGAGCTCGAGCGCGCGGGCGCGCTCCTGCTCGAGGTCCTTCTGGAGAAGGTCGCGCTCGCCGCCGAGCTGCGCGTGCGTGGCCTTGAGCTCCCCCATCGCGTCGCGCACCTTCGCGAGGAAGCCGTCGCGGGCGCGGAGGCGGTCGCGGAAGTACTCGAGCTTCTCGTCCGGGGTCCCCTTCGGCGGCGCCGGGTCACGGGGCCACTCGTCCATGACGAGGAACGGGTCGCGCGCCGGGGCCGCGGGCTTCACGCGCCCGAGCGTCTGCGTCCGGTGCGGCGGCATCGGCGGGGGCACCTGGGACGGCGCGGCCGAGCCGGCGGCCGCCGGCGTCGAGGCGGGCGCGACCGCGGGGAGGTCCTGGCGCGAGGCCGTCCTCGGCGCGGCAGACGGAGAGGGCGGCGCGGGGGGCGAGGCCGCCTGGAGCGCCGCGAGGCCGCGCGCGGCGACCTGGCCGGAGTCCACGCGCTGGAGCACCGGCGGGACCTCGGCGTCGGCGGGCGGCGCGCGCCGGCCGTCGGGGCGCGGCGCGGCGGGCGGCGCGGCGGGCGGCGGCGGCGGGCCCGGCTGGTCCGCGTGGAGGAGGGCGGCGGCGCGCGCGAGGAGGTCGGCGACGTCGAACGGCTTCTTGAGGTAGTCGTCCGCGCGCGTGCGGGTCGCGCGGTGAGCCTCGATCGCGGCCTCCGTCGCCTCCGCGGTGTAGAGGACGAGCGGGACGGACGAGAGCGCGCGCTTCAGCCGGTTGCACACGGAGAAGCCGCTCATGTCGGGCAGCTCCGCCGCGAGGAGGATGAGATCGGGCGCCGCTTCCTTGCATTGCTCGAGCGCCGGCTCGCCGGCCTGGAGCGCAGTGACCGCGAAGCCGAGGGGCGCGAACGCCCGGCGGATCTCGTCCGCGAGTCCGGCGTCCGGCTCGACGAGGAGGACATGAAAAGCCATCGGGGTCGAATCGTACCCCGCCTCCCCTTCCGGCACGAAATCGGCGTGGATTCGATATCGACGCCCACGCTGTTACCATCCACGCGATGCCCACCTGGTCGCTCACGCTGGAGACGGACGCCCCCCTCGCCGAGGAGCGGGCGGCCGAGCTCTTCGAGCTCGGCGCGAGCGGCGTCGAGGTCCGCGACGGGGAGGGGACGCCGATGCCGGGCACCCCGCTCCCGCCGCCCGGTCGCGCGCTCCTCGTCGCGTGGTTCGCGGAGCGGGTCGCTGCGGAGGAGGCGCGGGCCGGACACGGCGGCGACCTCGCCGAGGTGCCGGACGAGGACTGGGGCGAGGGGTGGAAGAAGGACTTCAAGGCGCTCGACGTCGGGCGGGTGCGGGTTCGGCCGTCCTGGATCGACGCGGCGCCGCCGCCCGGCTCGGTCGAGGTGGTGCTCGATCCGGGGATGGCCTTCGGGACGGGGACCCACCCGACGACCTCCCTCTGCCTCGCCGCGCTCTCGGACCTGCTCTCGGCGCGCCCCGGCGCGTCGCTGCTCGACGTCGGCACGGGGTCCGGGCTACTCGCCATCGCCGCGCGCAAGCTCGGCGCGGGGCGGGTCGCGGCGAACGACGTCGACCCGATCGCGATCGACGTCGCGCGCGAGAACGCGGCGCGCAACGGCGCCGCCCTGGAGCTGACCGGGGCGCCGGTCGAGGCCATCGCGGGGACGTTCGACGTCGTCGTCGCGAACATCCTCGCGAACGTGCTCGTGGCGCTCGCCCCCACGCTCGCCGCGAGGGTCGCGCCCGGAGGCGTGCTGCTCCTGTCCGGGATCCTCGGCCCGCAGGAGGACGAGGTCCGGCGCGCTCACGTCGCGGCGGGGCTCGAGCCGGTCGAGGGCGGCGACCGCCGCGACGGCGAGTGGAGCTTGCTCGCGCTGCGGAGACCTTCATGACCTTGCGGCGGCTCCACCTCGCGCCCGAGCGGATCGACGGCGCGCGCGGGTTCCTCGGGCCCGAGGCGCGGCGCTACCTCGCGGACGTGCTGAGGCTCGCCCCGGGCGCGTCGATCGAGGTGTTCGACGGGCGCGGCGGACGCTACGCGGCGGCCATCGAGGACGGGTTCGAGTCGGTCCGCCTCGGCGCGCGGGAGGTCTCGCCCGCCCCGGGCGCCGAGATCGCGCTCCTCGTCGCGCTCGCCAAAGGAGAGAAGATGGATCTCGTCGTCCAGAAGGCGACCGAGCTCGGCGCCGCCCGCGTCCTGCCGTTCGAGGCGGAGCGGTCGGTCGTGCGGCTCGAGCCGGCGAAGGGCGAGGAGCGCGCCGCGCGCTGGCGTCGGATCGCGGAGGAGGCCGCGCGCCAGTGCGGTCGCGCCGACGTGCCGGAGGTGCGCCCGCCCGCGTCGCTCGCGCGCTCGCTCGCCGATCTCGCGCCGGGGACGCGCGCCTTCGTCTTCCACCCGGGCGGCGCGAGCTTGGGCGCGGCGGCGGCACCGGCGTTCGCGGCCGTCGTCGGTCCGGAGGGCGGCCTCACGGATGACGAGGTGCACGCGTGCGAGACGGCCGGAGCGATCCGCGCCTCGCTCGGGCCACGCGTCCTACGCGCCGAGACGGCGGCCATCGTGGCGGTGGCGTTGCTCCAGGCGCGCTTCGGAGACCTGACCTGATGCGTTGCCCGCGATGCGATCGAGAGTCGCCGAAGACGATGTCGTTCTGCACCGGGTGCGGGGCGCCGTTGCTCCTGCAAGACGACCGGCCGCCGCCTCCGCTCGACGCGCCGCTCGACCTCGACCGGCGCGGGCGCGGCGAGCCCGGAGGCGACCCCGCCGCGACGATGCACGGCGTCCTCCCGCCGCGACTCCCCGGGCCGGCGCCGCACGCGGAGGAGCTCGCCGCGCTCGAGCGCTCGCACTGGGATCTCGGCGGCCCCGCCGCGCCCCGCGCGGAGCCGGACCCCGGCGCCCCGCCACCGCTCCCGAGCGCGGCGGCGACCCCGCTCCCGCCCGCGCGGACCGTGCCCGTGCCGGCGCGCGTCCCCGCTCGGGCGCCGTTCCTTGCCGCCGCCGCCCACGCCGTCGCCGCGGAGCGGGGCAGGGCCGGGCGGGCGGAACACGCTCTCCCCGATGCCGAGGTGGACGCGCTCGAGGTGCACGTCGCGCGCGCGGAGAGCTGGCGCCGCGCGCTCGCGTGGGCCCTCGACGGGGCCCCGTTCGTCGCGGCGGGCGTCGCGCTCGCGCGGAGGTTCGTGCGCGAGGCGGGCGCGGGGCTCCCCGCCGCGTCCGAGGGGATCGACGGGTTCCTCGACCTCCTCGCCCGCGAGCGGGTCATCGCGCTCTCCGTCGCGGGCGCGGTCGCGCTCGCCCTCGCCGTGTACGCGACGCTCGCGCACGCGCTCGGCGGCGCGACACTCGGCAAGCGGCTCGTCGGAATCCGCGTCGTCGGCCCGGACGGCGCGCCGCCTTCGCCCGCGCGGAGCGCGATCCGCTCCGCGCTCGCGCTCCTGTCCGCGGGGCTCCTCGGCCTCGGCTTCCTGCTCGCGCTCTTCACGCGCACGGGGCGCGCGCTGCACGATCTCCTCGCGCGGACCTGGGTCGTGAAGGCTCCTTGACCCTCGGCCTGGGGGGCCCTAGAACCGACGAGTGCCGAAGGATCTCGCCGCGCTCCTCGTAGAGGATGGAGCGGTCCCCGCCGACGTGGTGGAGCGCGCGCTCACGCGCCAGCGCGAGGCCGGCGGCGCGATCGACACGGCGCTCCTCGAGGTCTCCGCGCTCCCCGAGGACCGCCTCACCGCGTACCTCGCGCGCGCCGCGGAGCTGCCGCCTGCGCCCGCGAACGCATGGGGGGGCGGCGACGCACGCGCGCGGCGGGTGTTCCCTTCCCGCGTCGCCGAGCGGCACGGCCTCGCGCCGTTCGCGCTCGACGGGCGCGAGCTCTCGCTCGTCGCGACCTACCCGGTGGACCTCGGGCTCCTCGACGAGATCAGCTTCATGCTCTCGCTCCACCTCACGGCCCACGTCGGCCCCGAGTGGCGCGTCCGCGAGCTGATCCACCGCATCTACGGCAGCGCGCTCCCGTCGCGGCTCGCGGCCCTCGCCGAGGCGGCCGGCGGCGCGCACGCCGAGGAGCCAGCGCCGCAGGACGAGCCCTTCCCCGAGGCGCGGCTCCACCCGCCGACCACCGCGGCGGCGCTCGCCGGGTTCTCGCGCGACGAGTCCGAGCCGCTCGAGCCGCTCGCGGCCGCGCTCGCCGAGGCGCTCGAGAGCGCAGATTTCCCGTTCGACGAGCCTGAGCCGGAGCCGGAGGCCCGCCACGCGGCCGCGGCAGAGGAGCCGCCGGTCGGGGACGAGCCCGTGCCGGAGGCCGAGCCGGAGGAGCCGAGCGCTCCGCCCGACCGGACCGCGCCCCCCCACTGGAAGCTCGAGGACGCGAGGGCGGCCGTCGGCGCCGCGCGGCATCGCGACGAGGTGGTGCTCGCGGCGCTGCGCTACGCGCGCGACTTCTTCGAGTTCGCCGCCATGTTCGCCGTCACCCGCGACGCGGTGGCGGGCCACGACGCGCTCGGCGGCGAGGACGCGCGCGACCACGCCCGGACCGTCGCCATCTGGTCGAGCGACCCCGGCGTCTTCAAGACGGTGATCGGAACGCAGAGCCCTTACCTCGGGCCGGTCGCGCCGGGCGCGGCCGGGACCGACGCGGTCCTTCACGGCCTCGGGCGAAAGCCGCGGACGGTCCTCGTCTACCCGGTGATGCTGCGGGAGCGTCCAGTCTGCATCCTCTACGCGGACAACGGCGAGGCGCCCGTCTCGGCGCGGCGCCTCGGAGATCTCCTCCTGTTCCTCTCGACGGTCGGCGGCGCGTTCGAGCGCATCATCCGCGCCCGCAACAAGCGGCGGCGCCGCGCGGCGCGCGAGCCCGCGGGCCCGACCGAGGCGGCCCCCGCGCCGTCGCCCGCTCAGACGGACGAGGCTGCGCCCGCGCCCGCGCCCGCGCACGCTGCCGTAGCCGAGGCTGCGCCAGCGCCTCCGCCTCCTCCTCCACCGGACGAGGAGCCCACGGTCGCCTTCTCCGAGCTCGTGAGCGACCCCGCTGCCGAGCGCCCTGGAGGTCCCGACCAGCGGCCCGCTGCGAAGGGGCCCGCGGTGCGACGCGGCGGCACGGCGCTCGAGTGGCCGGCGCTCGCTCCGGAGGCTCCGGGCGAGGTGCCGGTCGGTGAACGGGCTGCGGCGGGCATGAGTCCATCGAACGCGGCCGCCGCCCCCTCGCGCGGCGCAGACGACGCGCGAGCCGAGCAGGCTCCCGCAGCGGGGGAGCGCGCGTCCTCGACCGCCGACTCGCTCGCAGCGCTCGAGGACGAGTTCTTCTCCCAGGGCGGAAACGAGGCCGCGCCCGCCACCCGGGACGTCCCGGCGGCAGCGGCGCCCCCTCCCGCTCCCCCGTCTTCGCAGCGGCCGGCACAGCCCGCGGCGACCCCACTGCCCGCCGCGACCCCGCCGCCCGCCGCGACCCCGCCGCCCGCGGCGACGCCGCCCGAACCCGCGACGCTCGCGGCGATCGCCGACCGCGCGCTCGACGGCGATCCCGCGGTCGCGTCCGCCGCCTGCGCCGCCCTCGGCAACCGCCGCCGCGACCCCGCCATGCGCCAGGCGACCGAGAGGCTCCGGCGCGCCCTCCTCTCCGGCATCTCGGCGCGTGCGAGCCGGGCCGCCCGCGCCATCGGTGCGGTCCGCGACGCGGACACGATCCCGCTGCTCATCCAGGTGCTCGAGACGAGCGAGCCCGAGACCGCCCAGGCCTCCGCCGACGCGCTCGCCGCGATCACCCTGCAGCGGCTCGGGCCGGACGCGCGCCGCTGGCTCGGCTGGTGGAAGGAGAACCGCGGCCGCGGTCGCGCGGAGTGGCTCTTCTCCGGGCTCACGAGCGCCGACCGCGAGACGCGCGTCGCCGCGTCGCTCGAGCTGTCCCTCGCCGCTCCACCGCCCGTCGTCTACACCGCCGACATGCCCGCGGCCGATCGCGAGAAGGCCGCGCGCACCTGGGCCGGCTGGTGGTCGCGCTCCGGCCACGTTATCTGACGGTGAAAGAGCCCATGCACGAACCGACCGATCCCGATCCGCGGCGCGCCCAGCTCGATAGGCGGAACGCCGACGCCGAGAAGGGCGGCGGCGAGACTCGCGTCCAGAAGCAGCACGAGGCGGGGAAGCTCACCGCGCGCGAGCGGATCGACCTCCTGCTCGACCCCGGCTCGTTCGTCGAGCTCGACAAGTTCAAGACCCACCGGTCCTCCGACTTCGGCATGGCGGGCCAGAAGGTGCTCGGGGACGGCGTCGTCACCGGCTACGGCCTCGTCGAGGGCCGCCAGGCCTTCGTGTTCGCGCAGGACTTCACGGTCTTCGGAGGGTCGCTCTCCGGCGCGTTCGCCGAGAAGATCTGCAAGGTGATGGACCTCGCCCTCGAGGTCGGCTGCCCGGTGATCGGCCTCAACGACTCGGGCGGCGCGCGCATCCAGGAAGGCGTCGTCGCGCTCGCCGGCTACGCCGACATCTTCCTCCGGAACACCCTCGCCTCCGGGGTCGTCCCGCAGATCTCGGTGATCCTCGGCCCCTGCGCGGGCGGCGCCGTCTACAGCCCGGCCATCACGGACTTCATCTTCATGGTGAAGGACACCTCCTACATGTTCATCAACGGCCCGGACGTGATCCGGGACGTGACGCAGGAGGAGGTGACGCGCGAGGACCTCGGCGGCGCGAAGGTCCACGCGACGCGCTCGGGCGTCGCCCACTTCGCCCATGACTCCGAGGAGGCGACCCTCAAGGCCGTGCGCGAGCTCCTCTCGTACCTGCCGCTCAACAACCTGGACGATCCGCCCGCGCAGCCGTGCTCGGACGATCTCGGGCGGCGCGACGACGTCCTCCGCACGATCGTGCCGGACTCGCCGAAGAAGCCGTACGACATGCGCGAGGTGGTGCGCGCCACGGTGGACGATCGCCACTTCTTCGAGGTGGCCGAGAACTTCGCCGCGAACGTCCTCGTCGGATTCGTCCGGCTGAACGGCCGCCCGGTGGGCGTCGTCGCGAACCAGCCCGCCGTGCTCGCGGGCGTGCTCGACGTCGACGCGTCGCTCAAGGCGGCCCGCTTCGTCCGGTTCTGCGATGCGTTCAACGTCCCGCTCCTCACCTTCGTCGACGTGCCCGGGTTCCTCCCCGGCACCGGCCAGGAGTGGGGCGGCATCATCAAGCACGGGGCGAAGCTCCTCTACGCGTTCGCAGAGGCGACCGTCCCGAAGGTCACCGTCATCACCCGCCGCGCCTACGGCGGCGCCTACGCGGTGATGGCCTCGAAGCACCTGCGCTCCGACGTGAACCTCGCCTGGCCGACCGCGGAGATCGCGGTGATGGCGCCGGAGGGGGCCGTGAACATCGTCTCGCGCAAGGAGATCCAGGCGGCGAAGGACCCGATCGCCGAGCGCGCGCGGCTCGTCCAGCAGTACCGCGACGAGTACGCGAACCCGTACAAGGCGGCCGAGCTCGGGTACGTCGACGAGGTGGTGAAGCCGGAGGAGACCCGCCCGAAGGTCATCCGCGCGTTCGAGATGCTCCGCACGAAGAGGCGGGAGAACCCGCCGAAGAAGCACGGGAACCTGCCGCTGTAGCCGCCTACACCGGCGGCGGCGCCTCCGCACCGGTCCCGACCTCGGCGATGGCGCCGAGCGCGCCGCGGTCCACCCGCTGCCGGCCGGACACCGCGCGACCCCCGCGCGACAGGAGCCAGCCGAGCCCGCGCACCGCGTCGCGCGCGAGCCGCCCCGGCGCCTGCGCCGAGAAGAGCGCCGGCGCCTCCGCCGCCGCGCCCCCGAGCGCCTTCACCCCCGCGCCGTGCGTGTAGACGAGCTCGCCGCCGAGGTAGGCGGTGTAGAACGACGCGGCCGACGCGACGAGCCCCGCGATCGCGGACGTGAGGGACGCGCGGTGGCTCGCGCGGTAGGCCGCGACCCCGAACGCGGCGAGCACGAGGGTGAAGTTGCCGATGCCGTGGAGGAACATCATGTCGCGCGCGCGGGTGTCGCCGAGCTCGATCTCCTGCGACGCGGCCATCCCGGTGAGCCCGACGAAGAGGCTCCCGCCGGCCGTCGCCCACCAGAGCCGCCGCGCGACGCGATCGAGCCGGCGATCCAGCGGCCGCAGCGCGGCCATCAGGTCGAGGACCGCGGTCGCAGGCAGGAGCACGAGCGGTGCGTGGACGATCGACGGGTGTAGCTCATGGGTGCGCAAGGCCATCGGGAGACCCCTCCGCACGTCACGCTGCGGCGCCGAGGGTGGCCCCGCAACAGGGACCGCCCGTCGTGGCCCGGGCGGCGTAGTATCGACGGCGCGAGAACGCCCATGAAGAGGAAGCGCCTTCCGAGCCTGCCGGAGACCGGCCGTCGATATCTCGACGAGACGATGCGCGCGCGCCTCGCGAGCCCAGGCGTCGAGCGCTACCCGCGGCGCGCTGGCCCAGCGGGACGCCTCGTCGTGGCGGCGCTCCTCGCGACGGCGCTCGTGGCGCTCATGCTCCTCCTCGCCTGACTCCCCGGGCGGCGCCGAGACGAGAAGGGCCCGGCCCCTCGTCGGAGGAGCCGGGCCCGAGAAGCGTCGCCGCTCGGCGACTAGGCCTTCTTCACGTTCGCGGCCTGCGGGCGCTCGGTGGCGGTCCGCGGCGCGGTGCGGCGGCGAATCGCGCTACGCGGCGACCTCGCGGAGCGAGGCCGCGACGATCGACTTCGAGGCGGGCTCGAGCCGCTCCTCGAGCTCGGCCAGGATCTCGGCCGCCGTCGGGAGCTCCTCGAGGGTCCGCTCGCCGATGCGGACGAGGCTCTGCCCCGTGTAGAAGAGGCCGTTCTCCTTGTCGCCGTGGACCGCGGCAGCGAGGAGCGCGTCGGTGATGCAGAAGCTCTCCTTGTAGCCGCTCGCGCGACACAGGCAGAGGTTCTCGGCGAGGCACTCGATGCAGGCCTTCCGCCGGCCCTTGTAGCCTTCCTTGCCGTACCACCACGCCTTCGAGCGCGGCGGGACCGCCTCTCCGCGGGCGAGCCGGTCGGTGAAGGCGTTGCGGACGGCGCGCGCCTTCATCCCCTTCACGCAGCTCGTGATGATCGCGACGTCCGCCGCGGTCTTGCCGAGGTGCATCTCCTTGAAGTTCGGGTGCACGTCGCCGTCGCTGCACGCGAGGAAGCGGGTCGCCATCTGCACGCCCGCGGCGCCGCCGGCGAGGAAGCGCTGCACGTCCGCCGCGTCGACCCCGCCCGCCGCGATGACGGGGAGGGTGGTCGCGCCGAGCACCTCGGCCGTGAGCGCCGGGAGCGGGTGGCCGATGTCGCCGATGTGGCCGCCAGCCTCGGCGCCCTCCGCGACGATCCACTCGGCGCCCCACTTCTCGTACATCGCGGCGAGCCGGCCCGAGGAGACGATCCCGACGAACGGGATGCTGGCCTCCTTGCACCAGCGCACGATCTCGCGCGAGATCCCCGCGCCCTGGACGATGAACGAGACGCCCTCCTCGATCGAGACGCGCGCGTGCGACTCGAAGTCGCCCTTGTGGATGGCGGCCATGAGGTTCACGCCGACGTAGCCGCCGGGGGCCTCGGCCTTCGCGCGCCGGATCTCGCCGCGCAGGTGGTCGGGGGTCTTGAGGACGGCGGAGATGGTGCCGACGCCCACGAGCCGCGCGCCGCGGTGCGCGGCGACCTTGCCGGCGATCCCGTCCGAAGCGTGGATTCCCATCCCGCCCTGCACGAGCAGGCGGCGGCCCGACGCGAGGATCGCCGCGATCGCGGCGCGGTCGAGGCGGGGCGCAGGGGCGCTCGCGTCGGGGAGGACGGGATAGGCGGTCAGCATGGGATTCTCCAGGTGCGCCGGGGAGACGCGAGGCCCGAGCGTACGATCCGACTGTCACCCCTATGTCACGGGCCACTGCCGCACCGCGGCGCACCTCCGACGCGGTGCGTAGCCCCGGGAGGGACTGCGATATCGAGTGAGCGAAGAGGCGAAAGACGGGCAGGGGCCCGTGCCCCTGCCCGTGCGCGTCGTCTCCGTTTCTCAGACTGCCGCGATGAACATGCGTGCGCGGTCCTCGGCGTCCACGTCCTTCGGCTCGATGTCGTAGAACTTCTCGCGCGGGGACATGACGACCGCCTTGAGCAGCTCGGCCGTGCGGGTGCGCCGCTCCTTGTCCACCTTCTTCGGATCGACCGCCTCGAACTTCTCGTCCGGCGTGATCTTGAAGAGCGGCTGGCCCTTCTGCACGACCGTCCCGTCCGTCCCGGTCATGATCACCTTGTCGATCGTGCCGGTGAACGGCGCGCGCACGGTGTTGAACATCTTCATGACCTCGATGATGTAGAGCGCCTGGCCCTTGTCGAAGTGCTGGCCCTCGACGACGAACGGCGGCCGCCCCGGCGCCTCCTGCCGGTAGAACATGCCGCCGTACGGCGCGACGAGCTCGTCGGCCTTCGTCGAAGGCGGCGGGCTGAGCACCTTCTTCATCCGCGCCTGCAGCTCCGGGTCGTGGAGGTGCTGCGGGATCACCACCTCGAGGTTCGGCTCGACGCGGAAGTCGAAGAACTTCACGCTCTCCGCGAGCATGAACAGGAGCCCGAGCAGCTCGTTGCCGGCCTCGAAGCCGAGGTGCGCCGACCGGATCTTCTCCCAGCTCGCCTGGTCGTAGCCGCCCTGCGGCGCCTCGGTCTTCAGGACCTCGGCGAGCTTGTAGAACTCCTCCTTGCGCAGGCCGAAGGTCTTGCGCAGGTCCTGGTAGAAGCGGATCGCGCGCTGGAGCAGCTCGTTGTCGTGCTGCCAGATGACCTCGGCGGCCGGCGCCTTCGGGTCCCAGCCCATGTTCAGGTACTCGTACGTGTCGTTGAGCACGCCGAGCGGGTTGCGGATCCAGACGATCTTGCCGTTCTCGAGCTTGAAGTTGCGGCGGTTGAGGCTGAGCCAGCCGGACAGGAGGTGCGGGTCCTCGAGGAGCCGGTCGATCGCGCGGGTGAGGAGCGTGAACTTCCGGTCCATGACCTCGGACATCGCCTTCACCGCCGACGGGTCATTGGGCGCGTCCGCCGCCATCTGCGCGACGTAGTGCTTCTTCATCTCCTGGAACGCGACCGCGGTGTCGAGCTTGTTCCCCTCGTCCTTCAGCTGGCCGACGAGCGTGAGGTACGGGACGACGAAGCGGGTCGTCGGCTTCGCCATCACGTTCTGCCCGATGAACCAGTTGACGAGCCCGTAGTGGAACTGGAGGTTCGTAGCGAGGTTCACGCCGCGCAGGCTCGTCTTGCCGAGCACCTTCGACAGCTGGATGTAGCTCGCGAGCCGGTCCTCCCCCTTCGTGAGCAGGAGGGCGACGTTCGAGTCGTACGCGCCCGCGACGAGGTAGCGCATGAACATGCCGGTGTCGGGGTTCGGCATGCTGATGCCCTGATCGTCCCGGATCTCGCCCTCGATCGGCTTCGACCAGTAGCGGATGAGGCCACCCGCGTGCGGCGACAGCGACGCGTCGGTCGCGTTGAGCCGGGATTCGGCGGACGCCGTGAAGCGCGGGACGCGCGTCGGCTTCGGCAGCCGCTCCTTGTGCCGCGCGAGGAGCGCCATCGCCTCGACGAGCGACTCGACGACGAAGGAGTCCTTCGCGTCGTCGGGGTTCGTGAAGCGCAGCGAGTAGCAGAGCTCCGTCACCCGGTGCTCCACCTGGATCCGGGTGTTCACCTCCATGAAGTAGTAGCGGTCGCGGTCGACGATGCACTCGAACGTCGAGGCGGAGTCGAGCCCGACCGCGGCGCCGAACCGCGCCGCGTCGTCCTCCATCCGCTTCAGGATCTCGAGATCGGTCTTGAGCGCGGCCGCCTCCTCGGCCTTGCCGGCCTTCTCCGCCTTCGCGATCCCGGCGGCGAGCGCCTCCTGCGTCACCGAGATCTCGAGCAGCTTCTGCTCGTGCATCTGGAGCGAGCAGTCGCGGCCGCCGAGCGAGATGCACCACTTCCCGTTGCCGAGGAGCTGGATCTCGTTGTGGCGGGTCTGCTCGATGTTGAGCTCGATGAGGACGTTCTTGTTGTCGCCGACGCCCGTCGCCTTGACCTCGTTCAGCACCTCGCGCGTGAGCGCAGGCGCGTCGGCCGCGGCCTCCTCGATCTGCCGGGGCGTCGCGCTCTTCACCGCGAGCAGGCTCCCGCCGAGGATGCGCTGCCCCTTGCCGCCGCCGCCGCCGATCGCCTTGAGGCGGACCCGGCTCTGCGGGAACTTCCCGAACATCTCCGCGACCTCGCGCCGGACCTGCTCGCCGAGCTCGTCGATCGTGTAGAGGTCGAGCCCCTTCGCGTAGGACGCCGTGAGGACGTGGTCGGCGAGGTCCTCGAGCGAGAGCTTCGCGTTCCCGACCACCTTCGCGTCGAGCGCGAGCTCGTGGGCCTTGGCGACCGCCAGGATCGCGTCGCGCGTCTTGTGCTTCGCGACGAGCGTGCGGGCGGTGACGTTGTTCACGCCTGGGGTCGTCGAGACGCCGACCGCCACCGCGGTCCGCTTCGCCTCGTCCTTCTTGCCGGCGCGGGCCTGCGTGCCCGAGTTCGGGCCGATGAACTTGAGCCCTGCGCGCTCGAGCGTGGCGACGAACTCCTCGTCCTCCGCCATGAAGCCGTAGCCGGCGAAGACGGAGTCGTACCCGTTGTCCTTCGCGATCTGGACGATCTGGTTCATCCGCTCGACGCGCTCCTCCTTCGAGGCGCCGGTGTAGTCGGGCACGCGGTGCACGCGGCTCGTATCGGTGAGCTGGCGGAGCTCCGGCGCGAGCGCGTTCGCGAAGACGATCGAGTCCTTCTCGGAGAGCAGGATCCCGTAGTGGGTGATCCCCATCTCCTCGAAGACGTCCATCGCCTCCTTGCGGATCGGGCCGCGGCAGACGACGAGCGGCTTCAGGTCCTCGCACGCGAACGTTCGCGCCCACGCCGAGGCGGTCTTGCCGAGGCGGCGGTCGCGGTGGGTCAGCGGGTTTCCCTTGTACCAGTCCATGGTGATGGCCATCGGTCTCATCTCCAGTGCGGGTGGCGGCTGCCGGCCTAGTGGAACTCGCGCTGCGGGCCGCTCATCGGCGACGGCTTGTAGTGGCGGAGGAAGAACTTGATGTTCTCGCCGAGCACCTTGCGCAGGTCGGTCGGCATGACGAGCGAGGAGATGGAGCCGAGCGTGAGCCCTTCCTTCGGGTTCATGAGCTCCTTCTCGTAGCGGCGGTTGAGCGCGGCCTCCTCGGCCTTGAGCCAGTCGGCCGCCTCCTTGTCTGCGTCCTTCTTCGCGGCCGCCGCGTCCGTGCCGGCGGCGGCGCGGGTCGCTGCGCCCTTCTTCGCCATCTCGGCCGCCTGGGCGCGGAACTTGCGAAGCTCGTCCTTGTAGACGAACTCCTTGCCGGCAGGCCCCATCACGGCGAGGCGCGTCGTCGGCAGCGCGAGCACGAGATCGGCGCCGGTCGGGTAGTTGTTGTACGAGGCGTACGCACCGCCGAACGCGTTGCGCAGGATGAGGAGGATGCGCGGCGTGCGGACGTCGACGATGGCGTCGAGCATCGAGCGGCCCGCCTGCACGATGCCGCGCGTCTCCTGCTCGCGGCCCGGGAGGAAGCCGGTCGTGTCCTCCATGAAGATGATGGGGATGTTGTAGATGTTGCAGAACCGCACGAACCTCGCGATCTTCACCGCGGAGTCGCAGTCGATCTGGCCGGACGCGACGGCGCTGTTGTTCGCGACGAAGCCGACCACGTGACCGCCGACGCGGCCGAAGGCGGTCACGACCTCCTTCGCGCGCTCGGGCTGGAGCTCGAAGTAGTCGCCGTAGTCGCAGACTTGCTGGATGACGATCGACACGTCGAAGGGCGTGTTGAACCCGGTCGGCGAGTTGAAGGCCTTCTTCAGCAGGGTGTTGATCTCCCAGGTCTTCCGGTCGATCGGGTCGCTCGTCTCCTCGAACGGCGGCGCGACGGAGTTGTTGTCCGGGAGGTAGGCGAGCAGGCGCACCGCCTGGCGGAGCGCCGCGAGCTCGTCCGCGACGGTGAGATCGGCGACGCCGGAGGCGCCGTGGATCTTCGGGCCGCCGAGCTCCTCGGGCGTGATGTCCTCGCCGAGCACCGACTTCACGACGCCGGGGCCGGTGAGGCCGAAGAACGTGTCGTTCGGCTGGATGACGAAGCTGCCCTGGCGCGGCAGGTAGGACCCTCCGCCGGCGTTGAAGCCGAACATGCACATGATCGACGGGACGACGCCGCTGATCTTGCGGAGCGCCGTGAACGCCTCGGCGTAGCCGTCGAGGCCGCCGACGCCTGCCGGCACGAAGGCGCCGGCGGAGTCGTTCATGCCGATGAGGGGGATGCCCTTCTCGCCGGCGAGGCGGAAGAGCCGCGCGAGCTTCGAGCCGTTCGTCGCGTCGATGGAGCCGGCGCGGACGGTGAAGTCGTGGCCGTAGCACGCGACGTCGCGCCCGTTGATGTTGAGGATGGCGGTGACGAGCGAGGCGCCGTCTAGATTCTTGCCCCAGTTCGAGAACAGGACGTTCGGCTCCTTGTCCGTGAGGACCCGGATCCGCTCCCACACCGTCATGCGGCCCTTCGCGTGCTGCTTCTCGATCTGGTCGATCGAGACCGCCCGCATCGGTCGCTGCAGGAGGTCGTACCCCTCCTTCATCGCCTCCTCGTACGCGCCAGTCGTCCGCGAGATCTCGCCGGGGATCGTGAACTCGACCCTCTCCGGGGCATCGAGCGGGTTCGTCAGGATGGGCTTCATCGCTTTCGTGGACATGGGCTCGTTCCTCGTCGGGAAGTGATGAATCTCCGCTGCGGCGCGGCCCCTTCGCACCCTGCTACCCTCTCGGCGGGCCGAGCTCGGAACCGGAGTGGACGGGTCGAAAAAAAGCGCCAGATTCTGACAAGTTCCCGGGCCGCCGGCAAGGGGATCACCTCCGCGCGGCGCGGCAGAAAATGACGCGTCACGGCAGCTGGGATGCCGTCGCAGAGGATCGGCGTGCAACCGCGGGGTCGGTGGGAAAGCGTCCGTTCGAGCGGGCGCAGGCGCGCAGGTGCCTAGGAGCTCCGGCTGCGGCCGCGGCCGCGGCCGAGGCGCAGCGCGCGCCGCGAGAGGTCCGCGATCGTCTCGTGGCGGAGCGCGGAGAGGAGCCCACCCGCGGCCGCGTCCGCCGCCTCGGCGAACGCGCGGCGCATGCCGGCGCCCACCGGGCAGCGGGGGTTCGGCTCGGCCGGGCTCGCCGCGAGCGGCCCGTCGCGCTCGACGGCACGGTAGACGTCCGCGAGCGTGATCTTCTCGGGCGCCCTCGCGAGCCGGTAGCCGCCGGAGCGCCCCTCGCGCGCATCGACGAGCCCCGCGGCGACGAGGTCCCCGAGGATGCGCCGCAGGAAGACCGCGTGCGTGTTCACGCTCGAAGCGACGTAGGCGGAGGGATAGCCGTCGCGCGACTGCGCGAGCACCGCGAGTGCGTGCGCGGCCATCGCAAATCGTCCGGAGCCCACGAGCCACGTCTAACCCTGCGAAGATCGGGCGTCAACGTGGCTTGCTCTGCCCGGGCCTCCAAGCGACGATGCGCGCCGTGCAGCGGGCCTTCTCCGTCGTGTACTGGGCGTTCTTCGTCCTCACCCTCCCGGTCCTCTTCGCGATCGCGCTCGTCGTGTTCCTCGCGACCGCCGCGTTCGACCGGCGCCGCGTCGCGTCGCACCTGTTCTCCTGCTGCTGGGGCACCTTCTACGTCGTCGCGAACCCGCTCTGGCGCATGAGGGTACACGGGAGGGAGCGCCTGCCCTGGCACGGCGCAGCGGTCCTCGTCGCGAACCACCTCTCGCTCCTCGACGTGCTCGTCCTCTACGGGCTCTTCCGGCCGTTCACGTACGTCGCGAAGGGCGAGCTGTTCCGGATCCCCTTCCTCGGCTGGAACATGGCGCTCAGCGGCTACGTCCCGGTCTGGCGCGGCGACCGGGAGTCGGTCCGGCGCATGATGGACGAATGTCGCGCGCACCTCGCGCGCGGGACCCCCGTCCTGCTCTTCCCGGAGGGGACGCGCTCGCCCGACGGCCGACTGCAGCCGTTCAAGGACGGCGCGTTCCGGCTCGCGCTCGACGCCGGGTGCCCGGTCTTTCCCATCGCCATCTCGGGGACCGGGGACGCGCTGCCCAAGCACGGGCTCGTCCTGCGTGGGCACATGGAGGCGGTCGTCCGGGTGCTCGACCCGATCCTCCCCGCCGCGCACCCGAGCGTGGAGGCGCTCAAGGGCGCCACGCGGGACGCGATCGCGGCGGCCCTGGCGAGCTCGTAACGGGCCGCTCGTCGGTGCACTCGCCGGCGGCCCGTCCCTCCGAGGGCCGTCCCTGGCGCGGCGCCGGGCCGGGGACATCTTTCCTCGCGCATGGGCGACGCGTATCGCATTCGGGGCGGCGTCGGGCCGCCGCTCCCGGGCATCGTCGGACCGTCGGAGCTCGACGCGCGCACGGACTGGATCCCGGTGCGGCGGACGCGCGAGCTCCTCGACGTGCTCGCCGCGCGGCTCGGGTCGGAGGTGGACCTCCACAAGATCGTGCTCGGAGTGCTGTGCCCGCTCCGCTCGGCGCTCGACGGCGCGCCGCTCGGCGCGCTCGTGGCGCGGCTGCCGCTGTCGCTCGCGCGCGAGCTCGCGGCGGGCGGCGTCGCCGTCGGCGGACGCGTCCGATCGCCGACGGGCGCCGGCGACTACCTGCTCGAGGTCGCGCGACTCGTGCTGCTCCCTCCCGCGCGGGCGGCGACCTACGTGCGCGCGGTGTTCGCGGCGGCGCGCGCGGTCCTCTCGCGCGAGGAGTCCGACGCGATCGCGGGGCGGCTCCCGGGCGACCTCGCCGACCTGTGGCGCAGGGCGTTATAGCGGGAGGTGGCGCGGCCGTCACGCGGCGCTCGGCTCGCCTCTCCCGCGCGGCAAGGTCACCATCACGAGCGTCTCGGTCTCGTCGGCCCGTGCGGAGATCTCGCCGCCGTGCCCGCGCACGATTTCGCGCGAGATGAAGAGCCCGAGCCCGAGGCCGGAGGCCTTCCGGCTCCGCTCGTCCGGCGGCCGCGAGAACGGCTCGAAGAGGTGGGCGAGCACCTCCGGCGGCATCCCGGGGCCCGTGTTCAAGACCGTGAGCACGACGTCCCCGGGGCCGCCGGTGATCACGACCCGGACCGCCGTCCCGGGATCGCCGTGGTCCACCGCGTTCGAGACGAGGTTCGACGCGACCTGCTCGAGCCGGTCGGGGTCCCAGTTCCCGGCGAGGTCCCCGTGCGTCTCGACGACGATCTCGCGATCCGGGTTCGCCGCCCGCAGCTCGTCCACGACGCGCCCGACGACCCCGCCGAGGTCCGCCTCGCGCCGCTGGACGGGGATGCCGGTGCCGAGGCGCGTGCGGGTGTAGGTGAGCAGGTCCGCGATGATCCGGCCCATGCGTCCCGCGGACGAGCGCATCCGCTCCACCGTGCGCGCCTGCCAGCCCTCGAGCCCGCCGCGCTTCTGCAGGAGCGCCGCGGACATGTGCACCGCGCCGAGCGGGTTTCGCAGGTCGTGTCCGACGATGCCGAGGATCGTGTCCACCGCGCGCCGGCGCCGCTCGACCTCCTCCTCGACGCGCCGGGCGGCCTCGATGGCGCCGGCGAGCTCGCGCGCGAGCCGGTCCCGCTCGAGCAGGAGCACGATGCGGTCGGCCGCGGTGCGCAGCAGCAGGAGCGCGCCTTCGTCGAGCGGATCGCCGCGCGTCCCGACGAAGAGCGCGCCGCGCGTCGCGCCGACGCTGAACGGGGCCGCCGCGCCGAGCCGCGTGCCGGCGGGGAACGGCGGCCCGGGATCCGGGGCGAGCCGCACCGCGCCCGCGGCGAGCGCCTCCGCGCAGAGCCCGCCCTCGAACCGCTGCGGCGCCCTGTCGTCGAGCCCCACCCCCACGGCGAGCGCGAACGCGTCGCCGTCGTCGACGAGCAGCGCCGCGCACGAGGCGGCGGGGAGCGCGTCGGCGAGGGCGCCCACGAGCCGGCGCGGCGCGCGCTCCTCCGGCTCCACCGCCAGCAGGCGGCGGAGGGCTTCGGGGAGCGCCCCGCATTCGGTCGCGCCCGCCGCGACGTGCTGGACCGCGTCGTCGGGCATCCCCGCATCGTGGGCGCGCCGGGCGGGCACCGGAACCCCCCGCGCGGCGCGCGCGACACCCTTTCCCCGCCTCGACGCGGTCCGGCAAAACTGGCCGGAACTCGGGCGGATCCGGCGAGGAATGGGCTGCGCGGATGCTGGACGGCGCGCGTGCGGCGCGGGTATGGTTGCGACCCTCGCGTGAGCCCGACAACGCCGATCGCAAAGGTGCTGGTCGCGAACCGCGGCGAGATCGCCGTCCGGGTCATGCGCACGTGCCGCGAGATGGGGATCGCGTCGGTCGCGGTCTATTCCGACGCGGACCGCGGATCGCTCCACGTGCGCTACGCCGACGAGGCGGTGCACGTCGGCGCCTCGCCCGCCCGCGAGAGCTACCTCGTCCTCGACCGGATCATCGACGCCGCGAAGCGCACCGGCGCCGACGCGATCCACCCGGGCTACGGCCTCCTCGCCGGGCGCGCCGACTTCGCGCGCGCCGTGGCGCGCGCCGGGATGACCTTCGTCGGCCCGTCCCCCGAGACGCTCGACCTCGTCTCGCTGAAGACCGCGGCGCGCCGGCGCGTGAGCGACGCGGGGATCCCGACGGTGCCCGGCTCGGAGGCGCCGATCGCCGACGACGCCGACGCGCGCGCGTTCGCGGATGCGCTCGGCTATCCCGTCGTGATCAAGGCGGCGGTGGGCGGCGGCGGACGCGGGATGATGCGCTGCGACCGCGCCGAGGACCTCGACGCGCTCTGGGAGGCGGCTCGCCGCGAGGCGGCCGCCGAGTACGGCGACGACCGGCTCTACCTCGAGAAGATGCTCGAGCGGGCGCGCCACGTCGAGGTGCAGGTCCTCGCGGACGAGCACGGCGGCGTGATCGCGCTCGGGGACCGCGAGTGCTCGGTGCAGCGCCGCGAGCAGAAGGTGATCGAGGAGGGGCCGAGCTGCGCCCTCGACGGCGAGGTGCGCCGGACGGTGGCCGAGGTCGCGGTGCGCGCCGCGCGGGCGGTGGGCCTCGTCGGCGCCGGCACGGTCGAGTTCCTCGCCGACGCGCAGCGCCGCGTCCACTTCCTCGAGCTCGACGCCGGGCTGCAGCCGGAGCACCCGGTCACGGAGATGGTCACCGGGCTCGACCTCGTCCGCCTGCAGCTCGAGATCGCCCGCGGCGGAGTCGTCCCGCGCCCGGAGGAGGTCGTGCGGCGCGGCCACGCGATCGAGGCGCGCATCTGCGCGGAGGACCCCACGAAGGGGTTCGAGCCTCAGCCCGGGAAGATCACCTACCTGCGCGTCCCGGGAGGCCCGGGCGTCCGCGACGACTCCGGCGTCTACACCGGGTTCGTCGTCCCTCACCACTACGAGCCGCTCCTCTCGAAGCTCGTCGCCTGGGCGCCGACGCGCGCGCTCGCGATCGACCGGCTCGTCCGCGCGCTCGGCGAGTACACGGTCCACGGCGTCGCGACGAACGTCGCCTGGCTCGGGGCGGCGCTCGCGCATCCCGCGTTCCGCTCGGGCGACTACGACACCTCGTTTTGCGCTCGCCACGCGCAGGAGCTCCTGCGCCCCGCGGATCGGAGCTTCGAGGAGGTCGCGATCGTCGCGGCGGCGGTCTCCGCGTTCAAGCGGGACCACGCCGAGGCCCAGGCGTTCGCGGCGCGCGCGGGCGCCGCCGGCGCGGACCGCTCCACCTGGGCGCGAGTCGGCCGGGCGCGCGCGCTGCGGGGAGGGCTGAGGTGAGCACCTATGTCGCCCGGCTCGACGGCGGCGAGCGCGAGGACGTGGTCGAGGTCCGCCGCCTCGGCGGCGGCCTCTACGAGGTGAAGCTGCGCGGCAAGGTGCACGTCGTCGACGCGTTCCGCCACGACTACGGCACGCTCTCGCTCGTCGTGGACCAGGCGAGCTACAGCGCGATGCTCGACTGGCGCGAGAGCAGGGTGAACGTGCGGCTGCGAAACGCGGTCGTGCCGCTCGAGCTGCTCGACGAGCGGAAGCTGAGGCTCAGGCGCGCCGCGCCGCGGCTCACGATCGAGGGGAAGCAGGCCGTGCTGGCGCCGGTGGCGGCCGTGGTGCGAAAGGTGCTCGTGAAGCAGGGCGAGCGCGTGAAGGCGGGCCAGGCGCTCGTCGTCGTCGAGGCGCTGGAGATGGAGAACGAGTTGCGGTCCCCGAAAGACGGCCAGGTCGTAGAGCTCCACGTGCAGGAGGGGCAGGCCGTGCCGGGGAACGCGAGGCTGTGCGCCGTCGAGTAGCGCGGCGCCGAGCGGGACTCACCGACGGAGGGAGTCACCCATGGCGGACAAGAAGAGCTGGCTCGAGGGGACGTACGGGAAGGCCGTGAAGAAGGCGCCCGAGCGGCGCGCGAGGTTCGAGACGTCCTCGGGCATCCCGGTGGACCCCGTGTACGCCGCCGGGGACGTGAAGCCGGGGCTCGAGGAGCGGCTCGGCCTCCCGGGCGACTACCCGTACACGCGCGGCGTTCAGTCGACGATGTACCGCGCGCGCTTCTGGACGATGCGCCAGTACGCCGGCTTCGGCTCCGCGGAGGAGTCGAACAAGCGCTACCACTACCTCCTGAAGGCGGGGCAGACCGGCCTCTCCGTCGCGTTCGACCTCCCCACGCAGATGGGGCGCGACTCCGATCACCCGCGCGCGCGCGGCGAGGTCGGCAAGGTCGGCGTCGCGATCGACTCGATCGCGGACATGGCGACCCTCCTCGACGGCATCCCGCTCGGCGAGGTGTCGTCGTCCATGACGATCAACTCGACGGCCGGCATCCTGCTCGCGCTCTACCAGGCGGTGGGGGAGAAGCAGGGCGTCAGCCCCGCCGACCTCCAGGGCACGATCCAGAACGACATCCTCAAGGAGTACGCGGCCCGCGGGACGTACATCTACCCGCCCGAGCCGTCGCTCCGGCTCATCACCGACATCTTCGCGTACACCGCGAAGGTGATGCCGAAGTGGAACCCGATCTCGATCTCCGGCTACCACATCCGCGAGGCCGGCTCGACCGCGGTGCAGGAGGTCGCGTTCACCCTCGCCGACGGCATCGCCTACGTGGACGCCGCGGTGAAGGCGGGGCTCGACGTCGACGTCTTCGCAGGCCGCCTCTCGTTCTTCTTCAACGCGCACAACGACCTCATCGAGGAGGTCGCGAAGTTCCGCGCGGCGCGCCGGCTCTGGGCGCGCATCATGAAGGAGCGCTTCAAGGCGAAGGACCCGCGCTCGATGATGCTGCGGTTCCACACGCAGACGGCGGGCTCGATGCTCACCGCGCAGCAGCCGGACAACAACATCGTACGCGTCACCATCCAGGCGCTCGCGGCGGTGCTCGGCGGCACGCAGTCGCTCCACACGAACTCGCGCGACGAGGCGCTGGGGCTTCCCACCGAGGAGTCGGCGCGGATCGCGCTGCGCACGCAGCAGATCATCGCGAACGAGGCGGGCGTCGCGGATGTCATCGACCCGTTCGGAGGCAGCTACGTCGTCGAGTCCATGACGGACGAGATCGAGGGGCGCGCCCAGGAGTACATCCGGAAGATCGACGAGATGGGCGGGATGGTGCAGGCGATCTCGAAGGGCTACGTGCAGCGGGAGATCCAGGAGGCCGCCTACGCCTGGCAGAAGAAGGTCGAGGCGAAGGAGCAGGTCGTCGTCGGCGTGAACGCCTTCAAGGCCGACGATCCGCCCGTCACGGTGATGAAGGTGGACCCCGCGCTCGAGGCGCAGCAGATCGCGCGCCTCCAGGCGTTCCGCGCCGCGCGCAGCGCGACCGCGGCGAAGCAGGCGCTCGACGCGGTCCGCGCCGGCGCGAAGGGGAAGGAGAACCTCATGCCGACGATCCTCGCCGCGGTGAAGGCGCAGGCGACGCTCGGCGAGATCTCCGACGCCCTGCGCGAGGTCTTCGGCGAGTACCGCGAGACGGTGGTACTCTGATCGTCCGGTGAGCGACGAGAAGCCGAAGCCCCCGCCCGCCGCGCGCCCGCTGGCGCCCGCCGCGATGCCGCCGAAGCTCGACCGCGTCCCCACGGGTTACCGGCCGCCGCCGGTTCGGCCCCCGGCCGCTGGGGCCGCGCCGGCGACGACCCCCCCGCGCGCGCCGGGCTCTTCCTACGGCATGGCCGCGCGCGAGGTCGGCGCGGACGCCGCGATCGCGGCGGGGCTCGCCCACCAGGGCACGCTCGGCGCCGAGAGCGCGCTCACGATCTTCGGGCTCGCCGCCGCGATGCAGGCGACCGGGCGGCTGACGCTCACGCCCGAGGGGCGCTCGTACGCACTCAGCTTCCGGCGCGGCGCCGTCGAGCACGCCGCGTCGAGCGATCCGGCGGACGACCTCGGACGGTTCCTCGTCCAGAAGGGCGCGCTCCGCCCCGAGGCGCTCGCGAACGCCGAGGCAGCGAAGGCGCGGCTCGGCGGCGATCTCGTGTCGGCGCTCATCGCCGAGCGGATCGTGAACCCCGCCGACGTCGCCGCGTTCCTGCAGGAGCACGGGGCCCAGCTCGTCCAGCGCGCGCTGGCGGTCGAGGCGGGCGGCTGGTCCTGGACCCCGCAGGCGCCGCCGCCGCCCGGCGCGTTCCCGCTCGGCGCGCCATTCGCCATGCTCTCCGGCGCGGCGCGCGCGCTCGACGCCCCCGCGCTCATGCGCCGGCTCGGCGAGCGCGAGCACCGCGCCGCGACGCGTGTCGGCGGGCGCATCCGGCTCGAGGAGCTTCGGCTCACGCCGCAGGAGACGCGCGCGGCCGGGCTCTTCGACGGCGCGCGCAGCCCCGCCGAGCTCGCCGCGGCGAACCCGGGCGACGCGCTCGTCGTGCTGCGGCTCGCCGTGCTCCTCGGCGACGTGCAGCTCCTCGCGTTCGGCGCCTCGCGCAAGGGCGCGACGCCGCCGGCTCCCCAGGCGCGGCCCGCTTCGCCCCCGCCCACCCCCGCCGCCGCGACGCCCCCGGTGACCCGGGCCGCCCCGCCCGTGAAGCCGCCGTCCGCCGCGACCGCCCCGAAGCCCGCCGCGCCCGCTGCCGGCGCGAGGCCGCCCGGGATGCCGCCGGCCACCGTGAAGCCCGCGCCGCCGCCCGTGCCTCCCGCGAAGGCGCCCGCGCTCGACCGGGCCTCGCTCGAGGCGCTCCACGCGAAGCTGAAGGGCGCGGATCACTTCGCGGTGCTCGGGATGAAGCACGACGCGCAGGGCGCGCAGATCAAGCTCGCCTACTTCCAGCTCGCGAAGTCGTACCACCCGGATGCGGTGCCGGGAGACGCGCCGGCCGACGTGAGGAAGCTGTGCGCGGACGTCTTCGCGAAGGTGAGCGAAGCGTGGTCGGTGCTCGGCGACGACTCCGCGCGCGCCGCCTACGCCGAGAAGCTCAGGACGGGCGGCGTCGCCGAGCTCGACGTGATGAACATCTTCCAGGCCGAGAACCTCTTCGAGGCCGGGACGCTCCTCGTGAAGGCGCGCAAGTACGACGACGCGCTCAAGAGGTTCGACGAGGCCATCCGGCTCAACGCCGACGAGGCGGAGTTCGGGATGTGGAAGGCCTGGTGCGAGTTCCTCCTCGCGGACGATCGGAAGAAGAAGCTCGTCGTCGCGTCGTCCAGCATCGAGGTCGGCCTCAAGAAGAACCCGCGCTGCGCGCAGGGGTACCTCTTCCTCGGCCAGATGGCGAAGCTCGCGGGCGACCTCTCGCTCGCCGAGAAGCACCTCAGGCGCGGGCTCCAGGTCGCGCCCGAGCACGCAGACCTGCAGCGCGAGCTCAAGTACCTCAGGAAATAGGACGGACATGCCCGCCCCGACGAGCCCCAAGAAGCGCGCCCTCATGCCGTCCTCGAAGCTGCGCAAGACGCTCCGCGCGGCGGGCCACCACCTGTCGCCCATCGTGCAGGTCGGCAAGGAGGGCGTGACGGACGCCGTGCTCCGGCAGCTCGACGACCAGCTCGGCGCCCACGAGCTCGTGAAGGTGCGGATCGGGACCGAGAGTCCCGAGGACCGCTTCGAGGCGGCGGAACGGCTCGGCTCGGCCGTCGGCGCCCAGGTCGCGCAGATCCTCGGGCGGACGGTGCTCGTGTACCGCAGGCACCCCGAGAAGCCGAAGTTCGAGAAGTAGCTGCTCTACGCTAGTGCAGCTCGCCATCGCCGCGGACGTCCGCAGGCGGGACATCGTCGCCGAAGCGACGGCGCGCCGCCTCGAGGTCCTCCTCGTCGGCGAGCCCCTTGTCGAGGAGGACGAGCTCGGCGACTTCCGTGCGCGCGAGCGCGCCGGCGGCGTCGTGCTCGGTCGCGTCGAGGCGGGCGGCGAGCTCCGTCACCCGGCCTGACAGCTCCGCGACGTCCACGAGCAAGGCGCGGACGCGGCGGGCGAGGAGGAGCGCGGCGACCGAGAGGCCTGCGAGCGCGGCGGTGGCGAGGACTTCCATCCGGCGTGCATGCTAGCGGCCCCGACCGGGGCGTTCAAGGGAGGGCGCCGCGACGCCGCGCTCGTCCCCGGCCGTGCCCGCCGGTATCCTCGTCCCCGGTGGTCCGGCCCAACGTGACGCTCGCAGTGAAGCGCCTCGTGCGCGACGTCGCGGCGCGCCTTCCGGAGCTCGCGCACGTCCGGGCGTCGCGCGTCCTCGTCGTCGCCGGAGAGGCGCGGCGGGCGTCCCGCGCGACCATCCGCCCGGCGCACTTCAAGGACACGCGCGCGCGAACCGGCGCCGGCGCGCGCGTGAAGCCGCTCATCCGCGTGAAGGGCCGGAAGATCCTCTACGTCGTGACGCTGCGGCCGCTCTGGTTCCTCGAGTCCAGCGCGCACGAGCGGATCGGCACGATCCTCCACGAGCTCTACCACGCGTCCACGCGCTTCGACGGCACGCTCCACCGCGGCCGCCTCCACTCGCGGCTGCCGCTCGCGAAGTACAACCGGAAGATCCGCGCGCTGCTCGACCGCTACCTCGCCGTCGCGCCGGACGAGATCGTCGCGCCTTTCTCCGCGGACGGGATCGTCCGCGCGCGGATGTGGCTCGAGCGGCCGGCGGGCTCCTACCGCGGCGACGAGTACCGCGGGCGGCGCGTCTACACCGAGCGGCAGCTCTTCCACGGTCCGGTGCGGATGATCACGCGCCGGCGCCGGAAGAGCCGGTAGCCGGCTCCTCGCCCACGAGCTCGAGCGGCGCGTGCAGCGTCGCGCCGTGGGCGTCCATCGTGACGACGGCGGGGAAGTCCCGCACCTCCACGTCCCACATCGCCTCGGTCACGCCGAGCTCGTCGAGCAGGTGGACGCCGTTCACCCGGATCACGCGGCGCGCGAGCGTCACCGCGAGCCCCCCGACCGCGTGGAGGTAGACCGCGCCGTATTCACGCAGCGCCGCGAGCGTCCGCGCGCCCATGCCGCCCTTGCCGATCACGCCGCGGACGCCGTAACGCGCGATCACGTCCGCCTGCCAGGGCTCCTCGCGGAGCGACGTGGTCGGCCCCGCGGCGACGAAGCGCCAGGTGCGCGTGGCGGGGTCCTGCGCGACGACGGGGCCGCAGTGGTAAATGAACCGCCCCTCCACGAGCGCTCTCGCGCGAGGGTCCGGCGCCTTCACGAGGTGGCGGTGAACCGCGTCACGCGCGGTGACGAGGCGCCCGGAGACGAGCACCTCGTCGCCGACGCGCAGCTCGCGGACCCGGTCCGCCGTCACGGGGAGCTCGATCTGGATCGCCACGGGCACCTCTGGGCGCCTCGCCGGGTCGTCTGGCGGGCGGGCTCATGATCACACCTTCCGGGCCTCCTCGCGGCGTCTCCCCGGCCGAAAGCTTCGTTGCGCCGATGGGAGGGCGCTGTCTATCTCCAGGCGGGGCATGCGGGAGGTCCGGTCGAGATGAAGGTTGCGATGCTGACGGGCGGCGGCGACTGTCCAGGCCTGAACGCGGTCATCCGCGCGGTGGTCAGGCGGGGCGAGAACCACGGATTGGAGTTCGTGGGCGTCCGGGACGGGTGGCGCGGCCTCATCGAGGGGAACCACTTCCGGCTGAACCTGCAGTCGGTCTCCGGCATCCTCCACCTCGGCGGGACGATCCTCGGCACCTCCCGGACGAACCCGTTCAAGCGCCAGGGGGGCGTCGAGGCCGTCTTCCGGACCCTCGAGCAGAACAACATCCAGGCGGTCGTCGCCATCGGCGGAGAGGACACGCTCGGCGTCGCGAAGAAGCTCTACGACAAGGGGATGAAGGTTGTCGGCGTCCCGAAGACGATCGACAACGACCTCTCCGGGACGGACTACACGTTCGGGTTCGACACGGCGGTCTCGATCGCGACCGAGGCGATCGACCGGCTCCACACCACCGCCGAGGCTCACAGCCGCGTCATCGTCTGCGAGGTGATGGGGCGGCACGCCGGACACATCGCGCTCCACAGCGGCCTCGCCGGCGGCGCCGACGTGATCCTCGTCCCGGAGCGGCCGATCAACCTCGAGAAGGTCTCGCAGTACGTCCTCTCCCGGCAGGGGCGCGGCAAGCGCTTCTCGATCATCGTCGTCGCGGAGGGGGCGCAGATCGAGCGCGGCAAGGACGAGACCGTCGCGGCGGAGCTCGACGAGTTCGGCCACGTGCGGCTCGGCGGCATCGGCGCCTTCCTCGCGATGGAGCTCGAGCGCCGGACGAAGATCGAGACGCGCGTCACCGTCCTCGGGCACATCCAGCGCGGCGGGACGCCCACCGCCCGCGACCGCGTGCTCGGGACGCGCTACGGCGTGTTCGCCGCGGACCTCGTGCGCGACGCGCGCTGGGGCATGATGGCGGCGCTCCACGGCGACGCGATCGTGGCGGTCTCGCTCGACGAGGCGACGAAGGAGCTGCACCTCATCGACCCGAAGCTTTACGAGATCGCCGAGGTCTTCTTCGGGTAGCCTCCGCTCCGTGAAGCACGACCTCCGCCTTCCGCTGACCGTCCAGGGGCGGCTCGACCGCGCCCTCGCCGATGCGCTCGGGCTCGGCCGCGCCGCGGTCAAGCGCGCCTTCCAGCTCGGTGACGTGCGCGTCTCCGGCCGCCGCGCGCGGCCAAGCGATCCCGCCGTCCCGGGCGCGAAGGTGGAGCTCGAGATCGAGCCGCCCGTAGGGCCGCCGGCGCCGGAGCCGAGCGCGCCGCTGCGCGTCCTCCTCGAGCACCCGCGCCTCGTCGTCGTGGACAAGCCGGCCGGCGTCGCCGTCCACCCGCTCGCGCCGGGCGAGGGCGGTACCCTCGCGAACGCCGTCGCCGCGCGGTACCCGGAGTGCGCCGAGGCCTCCCCGGAGCCGCGCGAGGGCGGCGCGGTGCAGCGGCTCGATCTCGAGACGAGCGGGTGCGTCGTGTTCGCGCGCGACCCGGAGGCGTGGGCGGAGATCCACGAGGCGCTCCGCGCGCGCCGCGTCGAGAAGCTCTACCTCGCGCTCGTCGTGGGACGGGTCGCCTCGGGCGGCGTGCTCTCCGTCCCGCTCGCGCAGCGCGGCGGGCGGGTGCTTCCCGCGCCGGACCCCGAGGCGGTCGAGCGGCTCGCCGCGAAGGGGGCGACCCCCCGCCCGGCGGAGACGCACTACGACGTCGAGCGCGCCTTCGAGCACCACACGCTGCTGCGCGTGCGGATCGTCACGGGCGTGATGCACCAGATCCGCGTCCACCTCGCCTACATCGGCTACCCGGTCGCGGGCGACGTCACGTACGGCGGCGCGGCGGCGGCGACGCCTGGCCTGCCGCGCCAGTTCCTCCACGCGTGGAAGATCGCGCTCGACGCGCCGGGCGGCGAACGCGTCGCCGTGGAGAGCCCGCTGCCAGCGGAGCTCGAGCGGTTCCTGTCGCAGCTTCGCTGAAGCCGTGGACGTGGACGTGGACCTCGACTTCGACTTCCAGTCGACCGCGCTCGAGTCACCAGCCCTCCGGCTGCCCCCAGCGCGCTAACATCATGAGGCTCTGGCGCTCACGCTCGCATGCGGAGTCTCTGCGGTGTGGCCGGGTTCGGGCAACGAGGAGTGCGGCGGCCGAGGCGTGTCCGTGAAGAGGAAGCGCCGTGACGAGATCGGCCTCCGGCCACCTGGATTAGGAGGATGGGTGACAGTTCACTGAAGTTGCGCTGATCCGGACCTCCTTGCCGGGATGATCGCGTTCGTGGGCTCGAAGACCTTCCGGGTCGCGCTGGCAATGGCCCGTCGACGGAGGCGGCGTCTGCGGCTCCACTCATCAAGTCGAGCTCGATCACGTGGTGCCGCGGGGGCGGGGCGGGCCGACGACAATCGAGAACACGAGATGCCTCTGCAATTCCACAACCAGCTCGCCGCGCGCGAGGTCTACGGCGACGCGTGGATGGACAGGTTCACGGTGCGCCGCGCAAAGCGGCGCGTTCTCAGCGGGATGAAAGGAGCCCGCCTCGAATGAATCGAGCATTCGGGTAGCGAGGTCCCCTGCGTGTCGC
>WNGA01002785.1_pt1 | contig 42989 bp, 45 predicted proteins | sample 5400061 | NCBI WGS metagenome assembly WNGA01 (sample SAMN13153366, study PRJNA577476) | soil metagenome | isolation source: 100 cm soil or saprolite under grassland replicate 2 | place: USA:California | collected 2016-06-15 | reverse complement strand
AGCGGCCGCAGCCCGTGGCGTTCGGCCAGCCGGTCGGCCACCGCCCCGAACCGCTCCGCCGGCCAGCGGCGGGCGACGCTGAACCCTCCCGAGCCAGGATGGATCACGACGCTCTCCGATCCATCCCGCCCGAGGCGGCCCAGTGTGCTGGTCGCCCAATCAAGATCCTCCTGGGAGAGTGGCAGCTCCAACCTCGGCTCGCGGTTCCGGCCACCCAGAGTCGCGGCCACCGCGAGCCAGTGGTCGACCTCGTGTCGTGACCCGAATCCGCCATCGGGCGCGGAGTGGGTGAGGAACCAGCCGCGTCCGTTGTCGAGTCCAGCCCTCACGGCTGCTCCGCTCGCCAGGCACAGGGCGGCGTACTTGGCGATCCCGAACGGCGTGATCAGATGGTGGAGCAGAGCGATGGCGTCCCATCGCTCGGCGCGCAGCCGCCGCGCCAGGCCAAGCGCCGCCGGCAGCGAGAGCCCAGCCTGGCCAGGCCGATCGAACGCGTGCTTGTCGAAGGTGATGACCTGGTCTACGACCGAAGAGCCTGTCAGGGCGACGGCACTGCCCGGGCTCACGAGCGCCGCGATGTGGGCAGCCGGGTGAGCGTTCCGAAGCGCTCGCAGGGCTGGCGTGGCCGTAAGGAGATCGCCCAGGTCGGCCAACTTTACGACCAGGATACGCTTCACGTCGAGAATTCTACCCTCTCCGCCATGCCCTCACCCCAGTCCAGTGGACAGTGGGCAGTGGGCAGACAGGGCCTACTGCATCTGCTGCCCACTGCCCACTGCTCACTCGTCTTCTGCACACTGCCCACTGCCCACTCGTTGCGGCCTCGGCGCCTCTGCGGTGAGACAGGGTCGGTCATGGCCGGGCGGCAGCGCCGAGCACGGCCAGCGTCTCGCGGGCCGCACGCGCCCAGGTGAATTCTGCCGCCCGCGCTCGTCCCAGTTCACCGAGCGCTGCCCTGAGGCTTGGGTCGGCGGCCAGCCGCGTCAGGCCGTCCGCGATGGCGTCTACGTCGAGTGGGTCGACCAGCAGGCCAGTGTCGCCGACGACTTCGGGCAGCGAGGACGAAGTCGATGCAAGGACCGGCGTGCCACAGGCCATCGCCTCCAGGGCCGGCAAGCCGAACCCCTCGTAGAGCGAGGGAAACGCGAGCGCAACCGCGCCGCTGAGCAGAGGCGGCAGATCATCCTCGTCGACGTAACCCAGCAGCCGCAGCCGGGCCCGTGATCGGTGAGAGCGCAGCGCGCGCTCGAGCCGGTCGGTCCCCCAGCCGCGCGGCCCGGCCAGGGCCAACAGGTGCGGCCGCGGCGCCGCGGCGCTGAACCGCTCGAACGCGGCCAGCAGCCGCTCGTAGTTCTTGCGCGGCTGGAGCGTGCCGAGAAACAGAAAGTAGGGCGCGTCGAGGCCGTGACGCGCCCGGACCGCCGAGAGCCTCTCTGTGTCGCAGGTCGGTCGGAAGATGGCGTCGCAACCGTGGTAGACGACGGCGATCTTCGAGGGGTCGACGCGGTAGCGCCGCACCAGGTCATCGCGCGTGGCGCGCGAGACCGCGATGACTCGCCGCGCTCGCTCAGCGCTCCATCGATTGGCGAGATGGCGGGCCAGGCGCGCGGGCCGGGAATGCTCCTCGGGGAACGCCAGGTAGCCGAGATCGTGGACCGTCGCGACACTCGCCGGCGGGTGAACGAGCGGCAGGCTGTGGGCCGGCACGAACAGCACGTCGGGCGGACGGCGGGCCATCTCCAGCGAGAGCCTGGCTAGCGTCCATAGCCGTGGAGCGGCGATGACTCGCCAGGTGACTCGCTCGTCTCGAGGCAGGAGCCCGGGCGGGGGGGCGCGATTGAAGTACAGGACGAAGCACTGGTCCGGCGCCGCCGAGATCAGTGCCCGCGTGATCTGCAGCGCGTACCGCTCGGTCCCCGTCGGCCGGGCAACGACTGCTCGACTGGCGTCGATCCCGATCAGCATGCGAGGCGTCCGGGCCCTCACCCCCAACCCCCTCTCCCAAATTTGGGAGAGGGGGCCCGGGGGTGAGGGCGAAGCGCCTGCATGGCTTCGGCCAGAACGGACTCGACGGACACCTCGCGCAGGCAGGCCGGCCCGGAGATGGCGCCGCAGGGAGGAGCGACGATGTTGCCGCACGGCTGGCAGGCCAGTCCGACCTGAACGACTCGGTGGCGGGCGGGTCCGCGTGGGCCGAACACAGCCGGGTCGGTCGGGCCGTAGACTCGAACCGTGGGCGTGCCCACGGCGGCGGCCAGGTGAAGCGGCCCGCTGTCGCCGCCGACGACGAGGTCACAGCGTTCGAACAGCGCGGCGAGCTGCCCGAGGCTGGTTCGGCCGTTGAGCACCAAAGGTGAATCGAGCCTGGCTGCTGCTTCCCGAAGCAGCGCCGCTTCCTCGCGGCTGCCCGTCAGCACGACCCCCCCACCGGTGCGCTGCTGGATCGCCTCGCCGACCTCGCTCCAGCGGCTCGTGGCCCAATTCTTGAGGAGCGCGCCTGAGCCCGGGTGAATCGCCACGAGCGGGGAGCGAGCGGCGAGCCCTGCCTCGTCGAGTAGCCCGGCCACCCACCTTCGCTCGTCGGCCTCGACGCCAAAAGCCGGCTCCGCGGTCCCGACCGATGTGCCCGGCGCGAGCACTTCCGCTGCCAGTCGGGCTAAGCTGAGGCCCAGCTCGACGCTGTGCTCGCCCCCCGCGAACGGCAGCTGGTGCGTGAGGAACGGGCGACACTCGGGCACGCCGAAGCCGATCCGGTGCGGGATGCAGGCGGCGGCGGCTAGTACGGCGCCCCACCAGTGGTCCGGGCGCAGCACGAGCGCCGCGTCATAACGTGCCCGCCGAAGCCGGCCCGCCTCACGAGCGAGCTCGACGTAGGGCTCCCACGCCGAGCGCTTCGGTCGCCGTGTAAAACCAGGGAAATCGCACGTCATGATGGCATCCGCGTGGGAAGCGCGGCGGACCACCTCAGTCGCCCAGGGCCCGACCAGCCAGTCGATGCGGGCCGACGGCAGGCCCGCTCGCAGGACCAGGCCAACCGGGGCGGCCAGCAGGACATCACCCAGATGGTCCGGCCGGATCAGTAGGATCCGGTTGGGAGATGGGAGATGGGACTTAGGAGCTGGGAGATGGGAGGTGAGAGTTGGGGATGGGTTCACCAGGCGCGCCAGCGCCGCCCCGACGACTCGCAGAACGACGAGCCGAACGCCCGAGCGAACATCTGTCCTATCCGGGGCTACGGCGATTGGCCAGCTCCCAAGCCCCAGCTCCTAACTCCCATCTCCTATCTCCCGATGCCTACCCGGGCGCTGGGACCAGCGCGAACATCAGCTCGGCCTCGGCCGCCAGCTTGTCGCCGACCAGTGCCCGGGCGCGGCCCTTGCCGATCGGCCCCCGGCGCGAGACGAACTCCACCTCCAGCCGCAGCACGTCGCCCGGCCCGACCTGGGCCCGAAATCGGCAGCCGTTGATGCCAGCGAACAGGGGGATCTGGCCCTGGGTGCTCGAATCCGATAGCAGGGCCACCGCTCCGGCCTGGGCAAGCGCTTCGACGATCAGCACGCCCGGCATGATCGGGTAGTTCGGGAAGTGGCCCTGGAAGAACCACTCGTTCATGGTCACGTGCTTTTCGGCGACGATGCGGTGGCCCTCCTCCATCTCGAGCACGCGATCCACCAGCAGGAACGGATAGCGGTGCGGGATGATGCGCTGAATGTCCTGGGCGGAGAGCATCGGCCACCCCCCTTAGGCAATAACTGGCGAACGCATCGGGTACCGTAGCACATGCCGAGTCGCCGCTCGCTACTCGCTACTGGTTACTCGCTACTCAGGTTACGATCGCATCCCGTTTCGTTTTTCCTCGCTGGCTGCGGCTCCCTTGTGGGCGAGGGCTGGGGTAGAATGTCTGGGCCGTCGCCGTCGGGGGACGGTGAGGCCCGCCCGCAGGCGGGGCACCGACTGCAACCACCTCCCCGATAGCTCGTTCTACATAATCGAGCGCTCGGAGGTGAGGGATGACCGCTGGGGAGCTAATGGTCGCCCAACGGGTAGAGCCTCGCGAAGCGCTCTGCTTCGACGAGATCTTCGAGAGCTACCAGGAACGGATCTACAACTGCATCTACCGCCTCGTCGGCAACGCCGAGGAGGCTCACGACCTGACCCAGGAAACGTTCCTGCGGGCCTACGCTGGCCTGCCCAAGATCGACGGCGAGTTGAAGGTCGGTCCATGGCTGTACCGAATCGCCACCAATCTGTGTATGGACCAGCTTCGGCGTCGCAGGCTGATCCGGTGGGAGTCGTGGGACAGCTTCATCTCGCTGTTTCATCCCAAGCAGGTCGCGCGTGACAACCCGGAGCGCGACGCCCTTAGCCACGAATCACGCGAGATGGTGCACCGCGTCCTCCAGGAGCTGCCGCCCAAGTATCGACTGTGCCTCGTGCTGCGCGAGTACCAGGGCATGTCGTGCGAGGAGATCGGGGAGGTAATCGGCAGCTCGCGCTCGGCCGTAAAGTCACTCCTCTTCCGCGCCCGCGAGGAGTTTCGGCAGGTATATCGCCGGCTGGGAGGAGGCGATCCGCTGTGACCAGCCGATGTGATCGCCACCTCCTGTCCTCCTACCGTGATGGCGAGCTGAGCCCCGAGCAGCGGTGGCAAGTGGAACAGCACCTGAGGGCCTGCCCAGAGTGCACGGGCGCCTTTCGCGGCTACCTCGACCTGGCCCAGATGATCCGCTCGATGGCCTACCAGCCGGTTCCCCCGCGGATGGGGGTGGAGCTGAGGCGGCGGCTCGCCGAGCGCGAGGCGACGGGGTTGAACGCTGGTGGACTGGCGGGCCTGACTCGAGCTGCCGCGCCGGCCTTCGCCGCCGCGGCCCTCGCACTAACGGTGCTGGTGGTTCTGCGCCCCGGCGCGGGCGGAGCACCAGCCAAGGCTCCCACCGTCGCGCCTCAGCTCCAGGTCGCACAGCCGGCCGCCCCGCCGGTCGCCGTCACCACGCCAGCGATCGTGCCGGTCGCTCGGGATGATTCGTCCGGCCTGGGCGCGCGGTTGACAAACCAGCAGCGCACGGCCGGCATGCCGGCTTCGATCGCCCGGCTGTATCAGGGCAGCCAGGCGCTGCAGGGCCAGCTCGGCGCGCCGGCGGAGGGTAGCAAGACGGTGACCCTGGTCGAGCAGTCGTTCCAGGGCGGACTGGCGCTCTGGCGCGGGGACAGCCACGAGATATACGTGCTCAACCGGGTTGGCAGCGCCTGGGCAGCCTACCCGGATACGTGGCGGGCTGGGGACCCCGTGGCCATCAATGCCACCCCGCCGCCTGGCGCGCTGGCGCCGGAGGGTGGCTTTGGCAACTTGTGGCGGACGCGTCCAGAGGTGCAGTCTCGCCTGGGCTGGGCTGTCTACGAGGCGCGGGACTCCGGCGGAGCCATCCAGGCCTTCGAGCAGGGGCTGATCGTCTGGAGCCCGCACGGTCTGCTGTACGTCCTCTCCGACGACGGCAGGTGGAAGACCTACCCTGACGCGTCGCCGCTGTAGCGAGTTTCGAGTTCTCGTTTCGAGTCTCGAGCGTCCGGAGCTGCTGGGCTCGTCTGGGCGGCCTTGTGTGCGTTCACGGCCCTGGCCCCATCGTCACCGTCAAAGCCGGAGACACGCTCGCGCCAGCTTCGCTAGCGCCGCGGCCGCCAGCTCGGCCAGCCCCCGATCAACCCCGGCCGCCGCCGTTTGACGCCCACCTTTCTATGGCCCCTTGCGGCCAGTTTGTCCGACGCTGCTCACTCGCTCATGAGAACCCTCCTTTGAACCCGTTCCCGCTAACGTCTGACCTCGCTCCGCCGGCTCCCGGTCCCCAGCCCGGCAGCGACCGAGCCGGCGATCGCTGCTTCCGCAAGAATCGCACCCTACGGATTCACGTCCAGCGTCCGGTCGAGGAAGTCGGCGATCGCCTGGTAGGCGACGAGCTGGTTCTCCAGGCGGGCCAGGCCGTGGCCCTCGTTGTCGAAGCGCAGGTATTCGACCGCCGCCCCGCGCCCCCTTAGTCTGGCTACTAGCTGCTCCGCCTGGTTGATCGGGACGCGCGGGTCGTTGGCGCCGTGGATCACCAGTAGCGGCGCCCTGATCCGTTCGGCCTGATAGAGTGGCGAGATCGAGCGCAGGAAATCGGGGTCCTCGTCTGCCACGCCAAACTCGGCGTCGAAGAAGCCCCGCAGGCTGGGGGCGGTGCGCTCGCGCAGCGTGCTGAGATCGGTGATACCGGCGATGTCCACGCCGGCCGCCCACAGCTCGGGATGCGTCACCAGCGCGGCCAGGACCATGAAGCCACCGTAGCTGGTGCCCATGATCGCGACCCGGTCCGGATCGACCAGGCCACCGTCCGCCAGCCAGCGCCAGCCGGCCTCCAGGTCGGCCACCGCGTCCATACGGCGCCGACCGTCATCCAGGTGGGCGTAGCGCCTTCCGTAGCCCGCGCTGCCGCGCACGTTCGGCGCGAAGACCGCGTAGCCGCGCTGGACGAAGTATTGAAAGATCGAGTTGAAGCTCGGCCTTTCCTGGTCCACCGGGCCTCCATGGACGAAGAACAGGGCCGGCGGGCGGACCTCGAGCGGCCCCTCCGGGGGCAGGTACAGGAAAGCGGGTATCTCCAGGCCGTCGGCAGCCAGGTAGCGCGCCAGTCGCGGTGACACAAACGAGTCAGGCGGGACTTCGCCACGCGAGCTGCTGGTGAGGGGACGCCCCGTCTGGTCGTCGAGGTCCACCAGCCAGATGTCGGCGCTCTGGTCGAACCCGCTGAGAGTAAAGGCCAACCGGCGGCCACGGCCGGGCACCCAGCGCATCACGCTGATCACGCCAGCCGGCAGGGCGGGGAGCGGGACCTCGGCGTTGGCCTGCAGATCGAGAACGTGCAGCACGGAGTAGCCGCTTTCATTGGCGCGCCAGGCCAGCCAATGTGCCCGCCGAGTGAACCCCTCGACTTCCCACTCGGATTGGACAAGAGGGTGCTTCGAGCCGTCGGCGGGGTCCAGCTCGACCAGCGCGGCGCGATCACGGCCCTGGTCCGTGATCAGTTGGAGGTGGCGGCCGTCCGCGGCCCAGCCGACGTTGAAGTAGCGCGCCTCGCCGTCGTGGGGCGTGAGATAGCGAAGCTCACTGCTGGCCAGGTCGAGGAGGTAGAGGTCGTTGCCGCCCACCTGGGCTCGCGAGAGGATCAATGCCTGGCCGTCCGGCGACCAGCCCATCGGGACCTGGCTGACCTCGCCCTCGAGCACCAGCCGAGCTTCGCCCTCGGGCACCTCTTGAACGTACACGTCCAGCACGCTTGCCCGACGGCGATTCGAGGCGAAGGCGATGCGCCGCCCGTCCGGCGCCCAGCCGCCGAACGCGTGCGTTGCGTTCGGCTGGTTGGTTAGAGCCAGCGCGCGGCCGCTCTCGAGGTCGAGCCAGGAGAACTGGAATCGTTCGTTCCCCCCCACATCGGACCCGAACAATACCGCCGCGGCGCGCGGAGCATACACGACGAATGTGACGCGCTCGGACCCGAACGTCCGCTGCCGCGCCACTCCAGTTTCCACGTCCATGGTCCAGACCTGGATCAGGCCGCTCTCGTTGGAGAGGTAGGCGAGCTGGCGACCATCCGAAGAGAAGCTCGCGCCACCCGCGCCTCGGATCCTGATGTATTGCTCGATGGGAAGCGGGCCCCGACCAGTCGGGACAGCCAGGACTTCGGGCGGGCCCAGCAGGGCCAGCGCGGCGGCCGACACTCCGAGGGCTGCCGTCTGGGCCAGGAACCGCCGCCGCGTCAAACTGGAACCAGTCCAAGGTCGAAAGTCCACGGTCGAAAGTGGGGGATCTGGAGACTTTGGACTGTCGGTCAGGGCATCCATGCTTCGCCCTTTCGAGCCAATCTGGCACGCGAGGATGCAACCGGCTGGGAACGCTAGCACACACCGTCAGCGGCCCTCACCCTCTGACCCCTCTCCCAAGCTTGGGAGAGGGGTCAGGGCTGCTTTGCCCGACCTGTTTTCAGCGGCCTACAATCCGGTAACGTCCGGCCGGGCGTCAGCTCACCGCAGTGCCAGATGCCCTTCGCTCCTTGCCTAGCGTCGATCGGCTGCTCCAGGATGAGCGGGTGGCCGTCCTCACGCGAGGCTATCCACGCGCGCTGGTCGTCGAAGCCGCCCGCGAGGCGCTGGAAGATGCTCGTCGCCAGATCCGAGACGGAGCCGGCCGGCCGCCAATCCTCGAACTGGCGGCAGCCGTAGCGGCCCACGTCGAGACAGCGACCCGAGCAACCCTGCGCCGCGCTATCAACGCGACCGGCGTGGTCATCCATACCAACCTGGGGCGAGCCCCGCTGAGCCGCGAGGCATTGGCAGCGATGCAGGAGGTCGGCGGCGGCTACTCCAACCTGGAGTACGACCTGGAAGCCGGGACGCGTGGCTCTCGCCATGAGCACGTCAGCGGCTTGCTCGAGCGTCTGAGCGGTGCAGAGGCGGCGCTGGTCGTCAATAACAACGCCGCGGCGGTCCTGCTGGCGCTCACCGGACTAGCCCACGGCCGTGAGGTGGTCATCAGCCGCGGCGAGCTGGTCGAGATTGGGGGCGGCTTCCGCATCCCCGACGTCCTGCGCCAGAGCGGAGCTGAGCTCGTCGAGGTGGGGACGACGAATCGGACGTACGTGGCCGACTTCGAGGCAGCCATTAGCGAGCGGACGGCCATGTTCCTGCGGGTCCACACCAGTAACTTCCGTCAGCTGGGCTTCGTCCACACGCCGACTCTGGCCGAGCTCGCGGTCGCCGCCGACGCCCGCGGGCTGCTGCTGGTCGACGATCTCGGGAGCGGCTCTTTTCTCGACACCGCACCCTTCGGGCTGGCGCGCGAGCCGCTGGTCCAGGAGAGCGTCAGCGGGGGCGCGAATCTGGTCTGTTTTAGCGGCGATAAGCTTCTGGGCGGGCCGCAGGCTGGCGTGATCGTCGGCCGCGCCGATCTGATCGCGCGGCTCAAGAAGCACCCCTTGACTCGAGCGATCCGTCCGGACAAGGCGACTCTGGCCGGTCTGGGCGCGACGCTGGTGCACTACGTTCGTGGCGAGGCGCAGGACCGGGTTCCGGTCTGGCGGATGATCGCCGCAGATCCCGACCAGATCGAGGTCCGTGCCTGGGCGGTGGTCGGGATGCTGGGCTCGCGCGGAACTGGCTTTGGGGTCGAGGACGGCCAGTCCGCGGTCGGCGGCGGGTCGCTGCCTGGCGAGACGCTGCCCACCCGCTTGCTGGTCGGACCGCCAGGCCTGGACGCTCAGGCCGCGGCGGCCGCGCTGCGGCAAATGAGCCCGCCGGTTATCGCGCGGGTCGAACGGGATCGCCTCGTCCTCGACCTGCGGACCGTCCTGCCGGAGGAGGACGAGGTGCTGGCACGTGCGCTGGTGGGGGTGGCCGAGTGCGGGTTGTAGGGACCGCCGGACACGTCGATCACGGCAAATCGACGCTGATCCACTGCCTGACCGGCATCGACCCCGACCGGCTTCGGGAGGAAAAAGAGCGGGGCATGACGATCGACCTGGGCTTCGCGTGGCTCAGGCTGCCGAGCGGCCAGGAAGTGAGCATCGTCGACGTCCCCGGCCACGAGCGGTTCATCCACAACATGCTGGCCGGCGTCGGCGGGATCGACATCGCGCTGCTGGTGGTCGCCGCAGACGAGGGTATCATGCCGCAAACCCGCGAGCACTTGAGCATCATCGACCTGCTGGGCATCCCGAGCGGCATGGTAGCGATCACGAAGATCGATCTGGTCGACGAGGAATGGCTGGAGTTGGTCAAGGCCGAGGTCGAAGAGACGCTGACCGGAACGGTCTTGCAGGGCGCGCCGATGGTCCCTGTCTCGGCATTGACCCGGGCCGGCCTGGACGACCTGGTGGAGGTCCTCGAGCGGTTGCTGGAGCACGAGCGAGCCCGCCCGAACACCGGCTCGCCGCGTCTGCCCATCGATCGGGTCTTCACGATCGCCGGCTTCGGGACGGTGGTGACGGGCACGCTGGTCGACGGCGAGCTGCGGGTCGGCCAGGAGGTCGAAATCCAACCGTCGGGCCGTCGGACGCGGATTCGCGGCCTCCAGACCCACAAGAAGAAGGTCGATCGGGCGCCGGCCGGGACGCGCGTGGCGGTCAATCTGAGCGGCGTCGCGACTGACGAGCTCGAGAGAGGCCAGGTGCTATCGACGTCTGGCGCGCTGCGACCAACTCGGTTGGCGGACGTGCGCCTGCGACTGCTCGAGAGCGCTCCCAAGGCGCTAGCCCACAACGTGGCCCTGACATTTCACAGCGGCGCCGCGGAGACGACAGCTCGGGCGGGGCTCTTAGACCGCCAACAATTGAAGCCGGGCGAGACCGGTTGGGCACAGCTTCGGCTCGGCGCCGAGGTTGCGCTGGCCAAGGGTGACCTGTTCGTGGTGCGCCTGCCTTCCCCGAGTGTGACCGTGGGCGGCGGAACCATCGTCGAGCCGCACCCGCGCCGCCACCGCCGCTTTCAGGAGCGCGTCCTGGAGCGACTGGCCGTCCTAGAGAGAGGTAGCCCGGAAGAGGTCGTGCTGCAGCAGCTCCAGAGCCGTGAGCCGGCCGAGCTGTCCGCGCTGGTGAGTCGGACCGGGCTGCCATCCGGCGAAGCGCGCGACGTCGCCGCGCGCCTCGTAGAGTCGGGTGAGCTGGTCGTCCTCGAGGCGCGACGCGGTGGGCCGTCCCGCCTGGTTGCCCAGACCCTGCTTGCCTCTCGGGCCGGCTGGCAGCGGCTCGCTGACCAGGTGCGTGACGGGCTGGCCGCCTACCACCGCGCGTTCCCATTTCGGCGCGGCATGCCCAAGGAGGAGCTGCGGACGCGGCTCGGCATCGAGGCCCGCGTGTTCGCTCGACTGCTGGAGCGGTTGCTCGCCGAGGAGCTCGTCGCCGAAAGCGGTCCCCTCCTGCGCCTGCCCGCGCACGAAGTGGTCTTCACACCAGACCAGCAGCGTCTCGCCGGGCGACTGACCAGCGCTCTGCGCGAGGCGGGCGCCTCGCCACCTGATCGAAGCGACATCGAGGCCAGTCTCGGCGTTTCGCCGGAGCTGACCCAGGCGCTGATCGATCGTGGCGAGCTGGTCGAGGTGGCAGCCGACCTGGTCTATCCGCGGGACGTCTACGAGGTCCTGGTGGACGAAATAACGAAGACGATCCGCGCGCGGGGTCCGATCACCGTGGCGGGCGTCCGAGACCTCTTCGACACCAGCCGCAAGTATGCCCTGGCGCTGCTTGGCCATCTGGACGAACGCAAGGTCACCCGGCGGGTCGGCGACGAGCGCGTGCTGTATTGATCCTCACCCCTGCCCCTCTCCCTCGCGGGGGAGAGGGGTAAGGCAGAGCCCGAGCCGCAGCCCGAAGAACACGCCGACCAGGGTGTCGAGACCGGACGTGTGGCCCCAGCGCGCGGCGCGTGTCACAGTCGACTCGAGCTGACCCCCATCCTCGCCCAGCAGGTTGGCCAGCACGTCCTCCTGGACTTCCTCGATCGCGCCCGCTGCCGCGTGGCGCACGCGGGCCACACCGAGGTCGGTCGTCTGGCCGACACTGGCCGCCACACAGCTTGCCGCGAGGCGTGTGGCTGCCGCCGGGCACGTTCGGGAGGCTGCCACCAGCAAGCCGGCCAACAGGTCGTCGCCTGAGGGCGTCAGCCCGGGCCCCAGGCCTGTCAGCCTACTCGCTGCCTGACGCATGCCGGCACTGTCCTCATGGCGCCAGGTATGCGCCAGAGCCCCAAGGGCACGCCAGGCCGTCGTGCAGACGGGGTCGAGGGGCGGGCTCTCGACGCCCTGTCCTGAGGATCCGGCGAGCGCCTCGAGGTGGGGCAGCAGCGGCCTGAGGCCACCTGCCGGGTCAGCCCCCCCAACCCCCCCAAGCTTGGGGGGGTTGACCCGGGCCGCGATCCGCTCTCCCTCGCCGACTCTAGCCAGGGCCTCACCCCGAGAGACCGCCAGGTAAGCCTGTACTGGCACCCAACGCCGGGCCGATCGAAGGTCCACGCTGAGCCGTTCGCCGATCCGAAGCCGTCCCCCGCTAACCTCGGCGGCGCAGCCTGGAACGAGGCCCAGCCGGCCAAGCCCTGGCTCGGGCAGCGCCACCAGGACGACGGTCGCCGGCCCATTGCCAACGGCCGGTCCAACCAGCCCCACGAGCTCGCCGTGGGCATTGGCCAGGTTGAGCGCTCGCTCGAAGACGCTGTGGACCCTGAGCCCCGCGCCCTCGACCAGCAGCGCCTCGGCACTCGCATCCCAGGACGCGGCGGGCAGCGTTGTGTTCATGCCCGAAGCATCCCATGCCCCTCACCAGGCGGGCAAAGGTACTGGCCCTCACCCCGCGAAGCGCACTTGTTCCCAACCCCCTCTCCCAAATTCTGGGGGTGAGGGCGAGCGTCAGTCTACGGCTTGTGGACCGAGATCTGGATGGTCTGGCAGGTGTTGGGCGGGCAGCCGCCGTCGTGGGAGTGGATCTGCTGGTCGATCAGGCCGGGCAGGGCGAGCCCGTGGGTGCGAACATGGAACTGGATCTCGGCGCCGAATGGGTGGAGTAGGCCCGGTCCGAACTTGGCGCCCGTCGTGTCGCCCAGCTTGAGTGAGGAGGCGTAACGCGCCTCACCGGTTCCACCGATCACGTGCCCCGCCGCGTACAGCACCGAGGCGTTGACAGCCACCCGAAACTTGTCGTCGTCGCTGCACGGACCGACGCAGTTCTCCGGATTGTTGAATATCACCCACCAGACCGTGGCGGCTGTGCCGGCCCCGAGCCCGGACGTTTGGAGGGTCATGCTGGCCCCGGAGCTGTTCCTGACTAACGTGGAGGAGGCGCCGGGGATAGCTGCGCCGGGCAGCCCGCCCGGCGCTATCCAGTGGACCGAGCTGGTACTGTGGTCGGTCCCCGCCGAGGCAGGCAGCGCGAGCGACAGGTAAAGGAGCGCCGGGATGGCCATGACGACCACAGCTCGGCCGAGATGCCTTCCGTGCCAGTGTCGAGATCGCACCCTGACCCTCCATGACCCAGAAGTGGAGTGCTTGGTCCCCCAGCGAGACGCGCTATCGCGGAATATAGCCGCACCATCGCGAACGAAGCCAGTAGCCCGCCTGCGAATATGTCAACGATGGGCTGAGCCAGAAAGTGCCGCGCGCCCAGCCTTCTCAGTCGCATGCGCTACCATGCCGCCTGGTAGCTGTTGCCAGGCAGTGCGGAGGGCGTACCTGTGGATGCCGACGAGGTGCTCGTCACTCGCGACGGTCCGATCGTCACGCTGACGTTCAACCGCCCCGAAGCTCGCAACGCGATGACCTGGGCGATGTACGAGCGCCTGACTCAGACCTGCGAGGAGGTCGATGCCGACGAGACCGTTCGCGTCCTCGTGCTGCGTGGCACGGGCGGCAAGGCCTTCGTTGCCGGGACCGACATCAGCCAGTTCAAGGCGTTCAAAACACCCGAGGACGGCATCGAGTACGAGCGGGCCGGCGACCGACGGACTGACCGGCTCGAGCGGGTCCGCAAGCCGGTCGTCGGCCAGATTCAGGGCTACGCGGTCGGGGGCGGGTTTGGGATCGCGGCCGCCTGTGATCTGCGGATCGCTAGTCCTGACGCGCGCTTCGGCGTACCCATCGCCAGAACGCTCGGCAACTGTCTGTCGATGGAGGCGTACTCGCGCTTCGTGGACTTGCTCGGGCCGTCGCGACTAAAGGAGCTGATCTTCACCGCCCGTCTGATGTCGGCCGAGGAGGCCTACCAGGCCGGTTTCGTCCACGAGATCGTGCCGGCCGATCGGATCGAGGCGCGAGTGGGCGAGCTGGCGCGGACACTCGCGGGGCACGCCCCAATCACGTTGTGGGTGACCAAGGAGGCGATTCGGCGAGTGCAGGAGCAGCGCCGCCTGCAGGGTGGCGAGGACCTGATCGCCGCGACCTACACGAGCGCGGACTTCCAGGAAGGCGTCCGCGCCTTCCTGGAAAAGCGGAAGCCGCGCTGGACCGGAAAGTAGGGGCACGGCACGCCGCGCCGCGCACGCGGGTGCGCCCCCGACGAAGGGACGGCATGCCGTGCCCCTACTTGTTCCTTGTTCATTTAGTGCAGCTCGTCCAGGTAGGTCTTGTTCCTCATTCGCTAGTGCAGCTCGTCCAGGTAGGTCGGCTTCTCGGCCCAGCCCAGACTGTCGAACTCGTCCTTCGACCTTGACAGGAATACGCAGCCCTGGGTCACGTCTTGGATCGCGCCCATGGGCACGTACAGCATCCTGCCGAGCCCGAGAAAGCCCGTCTTGACCTCGACCAGCTCTTCTCGAGACGGCATCCCGACCGGCCGATCGATGGCGCCGCTCGTCGCCATCTCGTGGCGATAGACGCGCGCGACGCTCCCTACCTTGTCGCCGTTGATGTCGCAGACGTCCAAGTCGGGCTCGATCTTTCCAAGATAGCGCTCCTCCATCCTACACCTCCCCTGTGACGGCGGGCTGGAGCCACTTGGACTGACGAGCTCCGGCCCTGGCTGATGCCAACACTCTGCACAACTCATGCCAGGCCGTGCGTGTGTTAGCATCCGAGTCGCCAGGAAGCCATGTTGGCGCCCGACCCGGTTCGTGAGTTCACGGTCGCAGTATTCGTCGTCCACCGTGCACGTGTGCTGCTGCTGTTCCATCCCAAGCTCGGCATGTGGCTGCCGCCTGGCGGCCATATCGTACCGGGTGAGCTACCCGACGAGGCTGCCGTCCGAGAGGTGCTCGAGGAGACGGGCGTCCCCGTGCGACTGGTCGGCGAGCGCGCCCTGGACCTGCAGTACCCGCGCCAGCTTGTCCGCCCGGCCGGCATCCAGTTGGAGGACATCGCGCCCGGACACCAGCACATCGACTTGATCTACTTCGCGACTCCCATCGACGGCCAGGCTGAGATCCGGGAAACACGCGACAAGGCTGGCTGGTACCAACCGAGCGAGCTCGAGGCGCTCGGCGCGAACGAGGAGATCTGCGCCTGGGTCGCGCGCGCCGTCGCTGCCGTCGAGGGACGATAGACGATAGACCAAGGATTCGGCGTCCGGCCGGCCAGTCGTCGTCGGTTGTCCGTCGTCCATGGTCCGTTGTGTCTCGGTGTCTTGGTGGTTCACAATTCTTGCCACATGTACAGCACGGCACGACATCGATGACGACGGCAGCAAAGACGACCCCCCACGCTCGCGAACGCGACTACACGCCTTACGATCCGAAGGCAGTGGAGCGCGAGTGGTACGAGCGCTGGCTCGAGAGCGGCTACTTCAAGCCGCGGGGTGCCGCCGGTCGGCGGCCGTTCGTGATTACCATGCCGCCCCCGAATGTGACCGGCGAGCTGCACATCGGCCACGCGATGACCATGACTATCGAAGACATCCTGGTCCGCTGGCACCGAATGCTCGGCGAGCCGACGCTCTGGGTGCCGGGCCGCGATCACGCCGGGATCGCCGCCCAGCTCGTCGTCGAGCGAGTGATCGCCTCGGAAGGCACGAGCCGCCACGAGCTTGGGCGCGAGCGGTTCCTCGAGCGGATGTGGGAGTGGATGCTCACGTATGGGGATCGGATCCGCTTCCAGCTCCACCGGCTCGGCGTCTCGGCCGACTGGGACCGGGAATGCTTCACCATGGACGCCGGCCCGTCGCGCGCCGTCAGGACGGCGTTCGTCCGCCTGTACGAGCGAGGCCTGATTTACCGCGGCAACCGGATCACCAACTGGTGCCCGCGCTGCATGACCGCGCTCTCTGACCTGGAGGTCGAGCACGACGAGGTAGACGGCCAGCTGTCCTACGTCCGCTACTCATTGGTGCCCAGTGAGCAGGCCGGCGATGCCGAGTCCGTCGAGATCGCCACGACTCGCCCGGAGACCATCCTGGCCGACACCGCGATAGCGGTCCATCCGACAGACGCTCGCTATCGACCGCTGATCGGCCGTCGAGCGATCGTGCCACACGTCGAGCGGGAGATCCCGATCGTCGCCGACGAGGCGGTCGATCCGAGCTTCGGGACCGGCGCGGTCAAGGTCACACCGGGCCACGACCCGACCGACTTCGAGATCGGCCAGCGCCACAACCTGCCGACGATCCTGGTGATGAACCTCGACGGCACGCTGAACGCCGAGGCGGGCGCCTACCAGGGTATGTCGATACTGGAGGCTCGGCGGGCGTTCCTCGAGGAGCTCGAGACGAACGACCAGCTGGTCAGGACGGTTCCGCATCGCCATGCGGTCGGCCACTGCCAGCGCTGCCACACGATCGTCGAGCCGATCGTCAGCGAGCAATGGTACGTGCGGATCGCCCCGCTGGCCAGGCCGGCCCTGGAAGCGGTCCGCGACGGACGAATCCGAATCGTGCCGGAGCGATTCGCCAAGGTCTACTTCAACTGGATGGAGAACATTCGAGACTGGTGCATCAGTCGCCAGTTGTGGTGGGGCCATCGCATTCCGGTCTGGTACCGAAGCGACGGCGGAGAGCCCATCGCGTCGGTCGAAGACCCGAACCCGGACCCGGGCGTCGAGCTGACCCAGGACCCGGACGTCCTGGATACCTGGTTCTCGTCAGGCCTGTGGCCTTTCTCGACGCTCGGCTGGCCTGACGACAGCGAGGACATGGGAAGGTTCTTTCCAACCACGGTCATGGAGACCGGTTACGACATCCTCTTCTTCTGGGTCGCTCGAATGATCATGCAGAGCCTGGCTATGACGGGCCAGATCCCGTTCCGCGAGGTGTATCTGCATGGCATGATTCGCGTCGACGGCGAGAAGATGAGCAAAGTCAAGGGCAACGTCCAGGACCCGCTCGACTTGATGGAGCGCTTCGGCACGGACGCGATGCGACTGGGCCTCGTGGTCGGCACGACGCCCGGCAATGACATCTCGATCTCCGAGTCCAAGCTGGAGGCCCAGCGCAACTTCGTCAACAAGCTGTGGAACGCGGGGCGCTTCATTTTGGGCAACGCGCCCCTCCGCCCCCCCGACCCCCCCAAGCTTGGGGGGGTCGGGGGGGCGGAGCCCGGCGGCCTCACCCTCGCCGACCGCTGGATTCGCAGCCGCGCGGAGCAGGTGACCGCAGAAGCTACCAGGCTGCTGGGCGAGTTCCAGTTTGGCGAGGCCGCCCATCTGATCGGCGAGTTCCTCTGGGAAGAGTTTTGCGACTGGTACCTGGAGATCGCCAAGATTCAGCTTCGCGAGGCCAGCTCCGAAGAGCAGCGTGATGCCACCCGAGCGACTCTGGTCCAGGTCTTCGAGCGTGTCCTGTTGCTGCTCCACCCGTTCGCGCCGTTCGTGACCGAAGAGCTGTGGCAGAGCTTCGCCTCTGGCGAAGGCTCACGGGCCGATGGCCGCGCTGGCGATGGCCGCGCTTTCCGGCGCACGTCGATCATGGTCAGCTCCTGGCCACAGGCCGGCCCGCGAGACTCGGCTGCGGAGGACGCCTTCGGCGACCTGATCGCCCTGATCCAGAGCGTCCGCCGGCTCAAGACGGATTACCGCGTGGGCATGCAACAGACGCCCTGCGTCGTCGAAGCTGGCCAGCGGGCTGGGCTGCTTCGCGGCCACCTGTCGGTGATCCGAACCCTGGCGCGCCTCGACCCGCTGGATGTGGTCGAGCACCTGGACGAGCCACCCAGTCGGGCCTTGAGTGTGGTGGCCGGGGGGGTGCAGGCGTACCTGCCAGTCGAAGGCCTGTTCGACGTCGCCCTCGAGGCGACGCGACTGGAGCGGGAGGTCGCGGAGGCCGAGCGCCAGGTCGAGCGCACGGCTGGCCAACTGGCGCAGCGCAGTTTCACCGAGAATGCGCCAACCGAGGTGGTCGCCCAGCGTCGCGAGCAGCTAGCCGAGCACCGTGACCGTCTGGCGCGCCTCAGGGACCGCCTGAAAGCGCTCCGTGGGCTTGCAGGATGAATTCATGCTGAGGCAAGTGCTGGGCTGGAGCGCGCCTGCGGTTGCCCTGGCCGGGCTGTACGTCGTCCAGCTCGTGGGTGGGCTGATCGGTATCGTCCTCGCGGCGTTCGTGGGCCTGGTCGTCGGGTTCGCGGCCGAGCTGCACGGTCGGCTCCATCCGGGCTTTGGAGTGGTGGGCCATCGGCTCGGCTTCACGCTCTGGGTCCTACCCGATCTGCTGGCGGTGGCGGTTGGCCTAGCGCTGGTCTTCTTTCAGGGCGGCGATCCGCTCATCGTACGCGGCCTGCCTCTGGTCGGCGCGATCCTGTGCGGCCTGGCGCTGCTGACGCAGGACCGCGAGATCTCCGAGCCGGATGAGTCAGGCGGGTGGGCCAGGCTGCTGCTCAGCTTGCTCACCTACGTTGCCGCTTTCGTCCTCTTCACGCTCATCTACCAGACCAAGGAGCGCAGCCTGGTCACGGCGACCTCGACGGCCGCGGTGGCCGCGCTCTTGAGCCTCGTGCTGCTGCGCGGCACGCCATCGCCGCGCAGACGCGCCGTCCTCTACAGCGGCTTGATCGGGCTGGCGACGGCCGAGGTCACCTGGGCCCTCAACTACTGGGTCGTCGTGGCGTTCGTCGGCGGGGCCGTGCTTCTGTTGCTCTTCTACGTGCTGGTCGGGCTGGTCGACGGAATCCTGACGGGTGAGCTAAGCCGCCGTCTGGTGATCGAATACAGCGGGGTCGGCCTGCTCGGTCTGCTGCTGATCCTCTCGACCGGTCCCTGGCGACCGTAGCGCAGTCAACCTAACCCCCCAGCCCCCTTCCCTAAAGGGAAGGGGGAGCAAAAAGGGAAGGGGAGCAACGAAGGGAACGGGGAGCAATTCTAACCCTCGCCGCCGGGCGACATCTGGGCCCGATGCCAGGCCATCAGGTGGGCCTCGATCAGCAGGAAGCCACGGTTGAGCAGGTAGCCCACGATCGCCAGCAAGACGATGCCGGCGTACATATCGGCGATCCGGAATCCGCGCTGGGCTAGCACGATGAAGAAACCCAGCCCCTGGGTCGCGCCGATCATCTCCGAGACGATCGCCACGATCAAGGCGATCGCCAGGCCTGTCCGCAGGCCGGCCATGATCTGAGGCAGTGCGGCCGGCAGGACAACCGATCGGAGGATGCGCGCGGTCGTGAACTGGTACATGAGGGCCACCTCGACGATGGTCGGGTGAACGCCACGCACACCGTCCACCGTATTCAGGAGGATCGGCCAGAAGCAGCCGAACAGCACGATTGCCACCTTCATCTCGTCGCCGATGCCCAGAAAGAGCACCAGCGCCGGGAGGACTGCTACCGGGGGCAGCGGGCGGAGGAATTCGAGCAGCGGCTCGAGGCGGTCGTACACGCCGCACCAAAAGCCCATCAGCGTTCCGAGCGGGATCGCCAGTCCGGCCGCCAGCGCGTAGCCCAACAGCATTCGTGCGAGGGTCGGCAGCAAGTTGCTCGGAAACGTGTTGTCGGTCCAGAGGGTGAGGAAGCGGGCCAGGATCGTGCTGACCGGCGGGAAGAGCAGCACGTTGACGAGCTTGAGCTGGCTGAGCGTCTCCCAGACGGCGAGCAGCAGAACGACGAACAGCGGCCCGGCCAGACCAGTGGGCAGCAGGCGGTGGGCAGCAGGCCGTGTGGCCGGACCAGGGGTGGGTCGCGGTTCGCTAGCCCCGAGTGAGGCGGCGCCCTCAGGAGGGCCCAGCTCCACGGTTTGCCTAGTGCTGCCCACTGCTCACTGCCTACTGTCTACTGGCCAGCCGCCGATGCCAGCCGAGCGCTCGATTCTCGGCGCTCACGAACGCCAGATTGAGCAGATAGCCCACCACGGCGATGCTGAAGATCCCGGCGTACATGTCCGGGATGCGATATGAGAGCTGGGATTGGGCCACGAAGTAGCCGAGTCCATCACGACTCGCCACCAGCTCGGCGGTCACCACCAGGATCAAGGCGATGCCGGCCCCGAGCCGCAGACCGGTCGCGATGTAGGGTGAGGCAGCCGGCAAGATCACCTTGAGCGCGCGGCGGGGCTCCGAAAAGCGAAACGTGCGCGCACTGTCGATCAAGACCGGGTCAACGCTTCGCACGCCATAGAGCGTGTTGATCAGGATCGGCCAGGTTGCCGCGTACATCGTGACGAAGCGCTTCATCGGGTCCTCGAGCCCGAAGGTGACGATGGCGATCGGGATGATCGCAACCGAAGGCATCGGCCGCAGCAGCTCAACCGTCGTGGCGAGGGCGGCCGCCAACGGCCTGAAAAGGCCCATCAGCAGGCCCAGGCTGACGCCGAGCAGCGTTGCCAGGGCGAACCCCTGGACCCACACGCGCATCGTCGTGGTGACGTGCTGAATCAGCTCGCCGCTGGCCACGATCTCCTTCCAGGCCAGCAGGATCGAGCTAGGTGGTGGCAGGAAGGCGGGGTTGACCAGGCTGGCCCACGCGGCCGCTTCCCACGCGGCCAGGATGGCGACGATGACGAGCAGGCCCTGGATGCGCGTGCTCACGTCAGGCCGAGGCCGCGAGGACAGGCGGCCGGGACTCCTGGCGAATACGTCGGTAAATGTGGCCGCGGTAGTCCGCGAAACGCTCCAGAGACCTGGTCTCGAGCTGGTCGCGCGGCCTGGGCAGGTCGATGATCAGCTCCTCAACGACTTCCGAGGGCCTGGCGCTGAGGACGAGGACGCGGTCGGACAGGTAGACCGCCTCTTCGATGTCGTGCGTGACGAACACGACCGTCTTGGGGTTGGCGGTCCAGATTGCTAGCAGCTGGTCCTCGAGCTCGGCTCGCGTCAGCGCGTCGAGCGACCCAAATGGCTCGTCCATCAGCATGATCTTCGGCTGATAGGCCAGGGCGCGCGCGATCTGAAGCCGCTGCTGCATGCCACCCGACAGCTCGAAGGGGTAATACTCGCCGAATTCGGTCAGCCCAACGGTTGCCAGCGCCTCGCGGATTCGCTGTTTTCGCTCGGTGCGCGGCAGGTGGCTCTCCTCGAGCGCGAAGGCCACGTTGCCATGGACGGAGCGCCAGGCGCACAGCGAGCGACTGTAGTCTTGAAAGACCAGCACCATCTCTTTTGGCGGCCGCGTCACCAGCCGCCCATCCAGAAGGACCTGGCCGCCGCTCGCCGGCAGCAGCCCGGCCACACAGCGCAGCATTGTGGTCTTGCCGCACCCGGATGGCCCGACGATGGAAATGAACTCGTCGTCGCGCACAGAGAAGTGCAGGTCGCGCACGGCGACCGTCTCGCGCTCTCCGCGCACGTACGTCTTCTGCAGATGTGTGACCTGGAGCATGATTACCTGAAACCTAACCCCCCAGCCCCCTTCCCTAAAGGGCCTAAAGGGAAGGGGGAGCTTGTTGAAGAGGCTCCCCCTTCCCTTCAGGGAAGGGGGCTGGGGGGTTAGGTTTCTACGGCGGCTTCGTCGGCATTTCCTTGGCGTTATCGGGACCGAGCGGCGCGTCGCCGCCCGTGACCCCCTGCTTGGTCAGCAGAAAGGCGAGCACGTCCCAGTACTGCTGGTCGGCCAGCGAGGACGGGTCCTCCTGGGGCATGCTGCCCTGAACGTACTCGAACAGGCCGGCGGCAGTCGGATAGTTCTTGAGCGAGCCCTGCTTGAGCAGCAGCGGCGCGTCCGGATTAGTGCTGTCCGGTCCGTGGCAGCCGCTGCAAATCGAGTTCCAGATCTCCTCGCCACGGGCGAGCTGCTCGTTCGGGAACGCGCGCGCCGTCGAAGCAGCGATGCCCGCGAGGAGCGCGGCCACGCCGAACGCGACGCCGACCAGAGGCCCAGCCACTCGACTCAGTCCAGCCACCCGTCCTCGCAATCGCGTACTTATCGCTCCACCCGGCGACACGCCCCATCACCCGGCTGGAGCACGGATTGTAGCGGAACCAGTCGCGAGTCACGAGTGGCGAGTGAAGCCCTCACCCCCAGCCCCCTCTCCCAAAATTGGGAGAGGGGGGAAAGGGGGTGAGGGTCAACGGACTGGCTCGACAACGCTGGCGCCGCAGTCGGGACAGAGGTAGATGATCGTGTCCTTCTGGGCGTCGTACGAAGAGTCGATCGGCAGCGCATCTCCGCCGCAGTCGCAGCGCAGGGCCGGGATCTCGATCGTTGGTCCCAGCGGACCGACCTTGACCGGCACAGACTTGCCGGGCACGGCCCAGCCAGGCTTCAAGTTGTCCGAGCTATCAGCCATCAGCTCTCAGCTATCCCCTCATCGACAGCCCTCTCCTCGAAGTCTAGCACGGGTTCGGAGGCGTGCTGGAAGAAACCAGCGTGGCGCCGCCTGAGCAGGTAAGATAGCTACACGGTTGCACTGGAGCGGCGCGGGAAGAAGCGAACGTGTTTGGCAAGCGGAGTCCAGGCCATGCCCAGCCCCGGCTGGCTATGCTTGTATCCCTCGCCGTCCTGACCGCGGCGGCCTGCCAACCGGATCCGGGCGCGCCGCCGGCGCCGCCACCGACAACCGTTCTGCCGACCACGGTGGCCAAGCCAGCCCCAGTCCCGACGGCACAGGGCACGGAGTCCGCACAGCGGACCGCCACGGCGGCTCCTCCGGCGGTCGCCAATCCGTATCTGGCCCGCCCGGGCGAGGCGCTCACGCCAATGAAGGTGGTCTGGTGCGCCATCTCGGGCGGTTTCATGCATCTGTACGCCGCGCGCGACGCCAAACTGTTCGGCAAGTACGGGCTCGACGCGCAGGCTTCACTCGTACGGGGGTCTGACGTTGCGCTGGCCGCCCTGCAGGCCGGCGAGGCGGACTTCGTCTTCTGCGCCGCGGAGGCCACCATCCCGGGCATGGCGGCCGGCGCTGACGGGGTCCTGATCGGCGCACCGCTGGTCGGACTGCCGTACGTCCTGGTGGGCCCACCCGAGCTGACCTCGCTTCAGGACCTCAAGGGGAAGTCCGTGGGGATCAATCGGCCTGGCGACCTCGATGACCGACTCACTCGGGCGATATTGAGTTATGCCGGGATCCCCGCCACCGACGTGACGCTGCGGCCGTCGGGCCAACAGACCGAGCGGTATCAGGCGCTCGTCATGAAGGCAGTCGACGCCATCACCGTCACACCGCCGCTCGAGGTCCAGGCACGAAAGGACGGTTTCCACGTCGTCTTCGAGCTCAAGGCGCTGCCGATTCCCTTCATCTATTCCGCCCTCCACACCAACCGCAAGACGCTTCGCGAGCGTCCGGAGCTGGTCCAGCGATTCATGGCGGCAATCGCCGAGTCGATCTACTATGCCGAGGCGAACAAGGCCGAAACAGAGCGTGCCCTGGCCAACGAGCTGAAGCTGGAGGACGCCGAGGCGCTCGAGTCGGCTTACAAAGCGTACGCCCAGGACTACGTCAACCGTGGGATGGACATCTCGCTGACGGCGGTCCAGGACAGCATCGAGTACGCACGCCAGCAGGGCACCAAGATCCAGTACGGCAAAGCCGAGGAGTTCGTCGACAACAGCTTCGTCAATCAATTACGGGAGAGCGGCTTCCTCGCGGCCCTTTGGGGCCGTCCAATTCCCGCGCCGGCCGAGCCGACCCGCGCCCCCGGGCGGTAAAGACCCCCGCGCTTCCCTCAGGCAGGATAGCGCTCCCAGTGGACGATCTCGGCCAGAGGCCTACGCGCTTGGGGAGGCTTCAGACGGGCGCGCTGGGCCTCTGCGTCCGGGTAACCGAGCGAGATCGCGGTGCGGACGAGTCGCCGCTCTGAGATCCCAAGGATCGCCTTGGCGGCCGAGCGACCGCTCGCGACGAACCAACCGATACACGAGCCAACCCCGTGCGCCGAAGCGGCCAGCATGATTCGCTCGCTTACCCGGCCCTCGTCGTAGGTTTCGTGCTCGACTCGATCTGGCTCGCCCGCCATCACCAGGACCATGCCCAGCGCCGCGCCGGCCAGGTGCTTCGCGTAGCCCTCGACGGCCGCCAGAGCCTGGAGAGTCTCGCGATCACGGACCAGCACTAGCTCCCAGGGCTGGCGGTTGCTGGCGCTGCCCGACCAGCGCGCTACCTGGAGCAGGTCGTCGATCACCTCTTGGGGAACGGGATCGGGACGGAACTGGCGGACGGCCCGCAGCCCGCGCAAGAACGCGATTCGATGTGTGACGCCATCGGCTTTGCTCATCAAGTCACCAGCTTCTTCCTCCCGCGTTGACGGCTAACTCGCTCCGCCGTCAGGGCGCGACCGTGAGGTGGGACTGGTGGAGCGGGCCGGCCCTGCCCCGGCTAGTAGTTTGTTAGGCTACCCTTATCGCCTGCCGGCGCCGTGGAAGCGTTCATCCACGGCCTGCCGTCTGCTACCGGTCAGGCGCTTCGGTGCGTGTCATCTCGCCACGCCGCCGCTCCGCCCTCTGTACGTATACCACGCTGCCCCCTGCCGCCACGCTCATCGCATGGGATGGGTGGCCGGCGCTACACTGCGAGGACGCAGGCGAGGAGGCGGCGCGGTGTATGAAGGCATGCTTGCGGAGACCATTCGCTATCGGGGCCAGGGCGGAGACGATATCGAGGCGTATTTCGCCCGTCCTCTCGGGCTGAGCGCCTCGCCCGGCGTCGTCGTGATTCATCACATGCCGGGCTGGGACGAAGCGACCAAGGAAATCACCCGCAAGTTTGCGCACCATGGCTACACGGCCATCTGCCCACATCTCTTCACCCGCGAGGGGCCTGGTAGCCCGGATGATCTGTCCGCGGCGGTCCGCGCCGCCGGCGGTGTCCCGGATGATCGATGCGTCGGAGATATTGACGGCGCCGTCCGCTACTTGCGGGCGCTGCCTTACGCGAATGGCAAGGTGGGTGTGATCGGGTTCTGCTCAGGTGGCCGGCAGACCTACATGGTGGCGTGCAAGGTGCCCGGCCTCGACGCTGCCGTCGACTGCTGGGGCGGGCGCGTGGTTCCCGACGAGCTGACTTCCCGCCAGCCGGTCGCGGTCATCGACATGACGCCTGACCTGGCCTGTCCACTCCTGGGCCTGTTCGGCGCCGAAGATGCTAACCCCTCGCCCGCGCAAGTGGCCCGCATCGAGGAGGAGCTCAAGCGACACGGCAAGACCTACGAATTCCACATGTACGAGGGGGCCGGCCATTCCTTCTTCGCGGTCGACCGACCGGCTTATCGACCGGTGCAGGCAGTCGACGGCTGGGGGAAGGTCTTCGCGTGGTTCGAAAAGTACCTTGCCACGACCGCTCGGTGAGGCGATCTAGGCGGACGACCAGGCGCGCTCGTGCACGGCATCGATGTCGCTTACGGCATCGATGACGACGGGCCGTCCGGCGGCGAAGGCCTGGTCGAGGGCCCCGCCCAGCTCCTCGGGTCGCTCGATGCGGATGGCGAGGCAACCCATCGCCTCAGCGACTTTCGCGAGATCGACCTCCTCGAACACCCACATCTCGCGGGCCCTTCCACGCTGCTGGCCTCCGTACGCGGAGTCGAACAGCCGCTGCTCCTGGTTGAGCGAGTGGTTGTCGTTGACCAGGACGACGGTGTTGATGCCGAAGCGGACGGCGGTCTCGAGCTCGGCCAGGTGGTAGTAGAACCCCCCGTCGCCAGTGAAGCAGAGCACCGGCCGCTCGGGCAGCGCACATTTCACGCCCAGGGAGGCTGGGAAAGCCCAGCCGAGTGAGCCAGCGCAGCGGATGTAGCGCTGGCTCGGATGGATCAGATCGACCATCGTCGAGGTCCAGATGCCCGAGTGGCCGGTGTCAGCCACCAGCACCGCGTCGGCGGGCAACGCCGCGCTGATCTCACGGCAGATGCGCTCAGGACGCATTCCGCGACCACCCGGTTGGCGCACCAACGCGAGTATGTGCCGACTACGCCGACCGATAGCGGGTGGTCATCGGCGATGGTGCCCTTGCCGTTCAGCGAGGTGGCGACGGGGATTACCAGCCGCTCCGCCAGCTCGACTACCTGGGGCGCCGCACCCGAGGCGGTGACGCCGCCCCCGGCCACGATGGCCGGCCGCCGGGCCGGCTGCAACGGCCTGGCCGCTTCACCCACTCGGTCCAGGTCCGGCTCGGGCCGAAAGGCCGGGTAGCAGGTGAATTGTTCCTCGACGACCAGGCCCAGGTCGGCCTCGTCTTCGACCACGCCGCCGTGACGGCCCCTGAGCCGTAGGTGGACTGGCCCGGGCGCTCCCGACGTAGCCGTTCGAAACGTCAGCCGCAGCAGATCCGGCAACCGTTTGACGTCGTCGACCTGCAGATTGAGCTTCGTGACAGGGTCGAACATCGGGAAGTCTTCGACTTCCTGGTAGATGTGGCCATAACGCGTCTCGGGGTCGGGACCGCCGGTTATGGCGATGACGGGTGAGCAGGCCAGGAACGCGTCTCGCAGTCTGGCTGCCAGGTTGGCCGCGCCGACGTTCTGGGCCATACAGACCCCCGGCCGGCGCGCGGCGCTTCTCGCCGTGCGTGGTGACTCGCCTGATGTCCAGGTCCTCCATCTCCGCCAGCGCGGGGAGAATGATTGTGGGCACCAGGAAGACATGGCTGACGCGATTGCCGCGCATGGCCTCGGCGAAGAACCGCGAACCAGTCATGGTGGGCATAGAACGTACACTCCTACTGATAGCAGTCAGTTGGGCCGATCACGGCCTCGCAGGGGCCAGCCGAGGTGCGCTTCGGGATGAACGCCTGCGCCTCCTCGAGCCGAGATCGAATCAGCCGGCCGGCGCGCCATCGTCACGGGCGCTAGGAGGAGAAGCTTGGAGCACAGCCCGTAACTCGAGGGCCCCACGTGTGGAGACTTCGCTGAAGCCTGTTTTGATGGTCGAGGCAAGGTTAGCCAGGGTCCGGTCCGCTGTCAAGAATCGGCCTGGGATAGTTCAAGGACCAATTGAGGAGGACGCTGCATTCTGGGAGACGCACAGCTTTGCCGATTCCTGGGATGAGTTCAAGCCGGTCGGGGTTCGGTTCGCGAAGAACCTGTCCGCGGGGCTGGCCACACGCCTTGACCCAGAGACACTGAAGGAGCTCCGCTCACAAGCCAGGGCGGAGCCTCGAGCGCCTTCGAAGTACCGAGGCACAGCGCTCCGCAGGCCCGTAGAGGTGTTAGGTGGCCCTGTTTTCAGGCGTGTGACCGCTTTGAGGTGCGGATGATGGGCCTAAGCCTCGAGAACCTCGACGACCGCACTCGGCAACTCATGCTCGATGAGTTCCAACAAGACGTTGCGCACGACCAGCTGTACATCAGCCCCCACCTGACTGTAGTTGGACGGAGCGATTACAAAGCGTTGCTGCGCGCGGCAATCCAAAGCGGTACTGAGACATCGCTCGCCGACAGCCTGCGCTCGCACGGTCGGATGAGGCTGACCAGGCAATGGCGAACCGCCACGGGTAACGTCGCCACGGAACTCCCTCCGACTGCCGCTGACACTCTGGCCGAAGCCGAGTTTCACCGCTTCTACGTTCGTGGGGTCTGTCGTCGGGCCCTTGAAGAGGGCATCCATGCGCTAGTGATTTATCGTGCCAAAGCAGCGATACACCGTCGCGTCAAATCAGAGGCGATGATCGGAGTGACGATAGACGCTAGCTCCTTGCTCGAAGACCTTCAAACTCGGCAAGCAGTTGAACCTGGTCCTGGCTTACCCGCGTTCTTCGGTTCGGGCCTCAGCGTGCGACTCCCCTGACGGTGCCTATCCCTCGTCCAGACAGCGCACAGAAAGCCCCCGTTGCCTGCTTGACAGAAGCGAGGTCGCAGACTGCGAGACGGCGCTTGCGCCACGGCGTTTCGGCCGGGGCTTCGTATCGCTCATCGGCGTGCGGGAAACGACCGCCTCTCACCACGGGATCATCGGAATGGCGCCCCGTGACCAACGGCGCTGGTCGACGAGAAGCTCGATCGCGGACTCGAGCTTGGCCATGTCGAACCTGGACGCCTCGAGGCTGGGGGCGTCGACAGATTGCCCGTACCCGGGCGCGACGACCCATGACGCCTGGATCACGCCTTCCGTTTCGTCCACGACTATTTGGAGGGCTCTCTCAGGCTGACCTTCCTGCCACCATAGCTGGAAGGTCGTGAGTGCGGTCCCGCTCCTGCGCTCGACTTTGATGGCCCCGTCGCCGGCGTCCTCGGCCTCACGGATGCGGGCCCACATCAGCTCCGGCAACTCGAGGACGCGCTGTTTGTTCTGCGTCTGCCGCCCGGCCTCGCCTTCCTCCTGTCGGCGTAGCGCGTCTTCCTGCTGCTTGGCCGACTCGCGTGCCGCCTGGACCGACTTCCTGATCCCACCGGCAAAGTCGCTCATCTTGGCCTCCTGTCTTCGCGACACCTAAGCACGGCCATCGCTGGTCGTCCGCACGGCTCGAGGCTCAGTCTGCTTGGCCGCTGGGCTCGGTTTGCGCGGCGTCCCCGAGGAAGCGGCGCAGCTCGGCCACCTCGTCCGGCGTGGCCAACTCGCGGGGCTCTACGCCCAGGGTGTCGGCGAGCGCCCGGACGGTGCGCGTGGAAGGCGCCGTCGTGCCGGCCTCGAGTCGCGTCAGGGTCACCGCGTGCAGGCCGGCTCGGCGAGCGAGCTCCCCTTGCGACAGAAAGTGCTCGAACCGGAGCCGCCTGAGGTTCTCGGCGAACGCCATCGTCGCTCCCTACATAGCCTGTGATAGCCAGATGATAACACGACGCTGCGTCGGTGCCAAGGACTGGTTGACAATATGCTAGCATGATGCTACTATGGTGTTGTCTCAGGCGCTGAGAGGCCCAACGCCGTTACACCCGGATCGCTGATACGTTGGGTGGAGCGAACTGCGAAACCGGCTGAGTCGAGACGACTCGGCCGGTTGCTTTACTCGCGCGCGGGATATGCTCGCCCGATCTTGAAACAACAGGACAATGACGGCGCGCTGACCGAGGGAGAACACCATGAACAAGGAGACGGATGGATCGGACGAGCCGACCCCCGCGAGTGGTTACCCACTCGTTACGGGGCGCAATCCCAGGCGCAACCGGGCGGGCCTATCATCGGCAGTCGAAAGGCCCGCGCCGCCGCCGCCAGTATCGAGGCCGCCGGGCTCAGGCCGCGAACTGAGAGGTGCACACCATGAACCCCCTTGTGCCGGCGCGACCGCTCCGTCTCCCGAAGCCATCTACACCTAAGCAGCGACGGAACGGCTCACCCGAGGGTTCGGGGTCCCCCACGCCACGCGCCAAGCGAGGCGGGCGCGCGTCCGCACAGCAGCTCCAGAAACGATGGCCCTGGTGGGCCAGCTTCCCGCTGGCGCTGCTGCTGAACTACCTGCTTATCTCGGTCCTATTCCCGGGCCAGCCGCAGCGGGTGGAGGTCTCCTACACGTTCTTCAAGCAACAGGTCGGAATCGATAACGTCGCGGAGATCAGCTCCCGCGCGGACACGATCCAGGGCGCCTTCCGTCAGGAGATGGCGTATCCTCCGGACGCCGGCGATAAGGCGAAGCCGGCCAAGGACTTCTCGACGGTGCAGCCGTCGTTCGCCGATCCCGGGCTCGAGACCTTGCTCAACGAGCACGGCGTCGTCATCAACGCCAAGCCCGTCGACGAGCCCCGCAACCCGCTGCTCAACCTGCTGCTCAGCTTCGGCCCAACGCTCCTGCTCATCGGCGGCTTCCTCTGGATCTCCAGGCGAGCCGGCGGCGCCGCGGGGGGCGGCCTCTTCGGCCTGGGGAAGAGCCAGGCCAAGCGCTACGACCAGACCGCTCCCGGCCAGAACAAAGTCACGTTCGCCGACGTGGCCGGGATCGACGAGGCCAAAGAGGAGCTGGTCGAGATCGTCGACTTCCTCAAGGACCCAAAGAAGTACACGCGGCTGGGTGGGGCCGCGCCCAAGGGCGTCCTGCTCGTGGGCGCGCCCGGGACGGGCAAGACGCTGCTCGCCAAGGCGGTCGCCGGCGAGGCAGGGGCGCCGTTCTTCAGCATGGGTGCTAGCGAGTTCGTGGAGATGATCGTGGGTGTGGGCGCCAGCCGCGTGCGCGACCTGTTCAAGCAGGCCCGCGAGGCCGCACCGGCCATCATCTTCGTCGACGAACTGGACGCCATCGGCCGCTCCCGGAGCGGGGTGATCTACGGCGGGAGCAGCAGCGAGCAGGAGCAGACGCTGAACCAGATCCTGACGGAGATGGACGGCTTCAGCTCCCGCGAGGGGGTGATCGTGCTGGCGGCCACCAACCGCCCCGAAGTGCTGGACCGGGCGCTGCTGCGCCCCGGCCGCTTCGACCGCCGTGTCACCATCCAGCCGCCGGACAAGGTGGGGCGGGAGGCGATCCTGCGGGTCCACACCCGCGGGGTGCCCCTGGCCCAGGGCGTCGACCTGAGAGACGTCGCCGCGTCCACGCCGGGGCTAGTGGGCGCCGACCTGAGAAACCTGGTCAACGAGGCGGCGCTGTTGGCCGCCCGGCGCGGCGAGGACGCCGTCCGCCAGGACGACTTCATGGATGCGCTGGAGAAGATCATCCTCGGCCCAGCGCGCCCGCTGGTCATGAGCCCGGCCGAGCGGGAGCGGGTGGCGTACCACGAGGGTGGGCACACCATTCTGGGCCTGCTCGTGGCCGAGGCGGATCCTGTCAACCGCGTCACCATCGTACCGCGGGGGATGGCGCTCGGCGTCACGTACCAGCGCCCGCAGGACGATCGCCACAACTACCACGAGGGCTACCTCCGCGCGAGGACCGTCGGCGCGATGGGCGGCCGGGCGGCCGAGGAGGTGGTCTACGGCACCCGGACGACCGGCGCCGAGAACGACATGCAGCAGGCGACGGACCTCGTCCGCCAGATGGTGACCCGCTGGGGCATGAGCAACAAGCTCGGCCCCGTCACGCTGGGGCCCCGCGAGAGCCCCTTCCTAGGCGGCGAGGGCGGCGAGTCCTCGTTCGGCTTCAGCAAGCCGTACAGCGAGACGACCGCCACGCTGATCGACGCCGAGGTGCGGCGGATCCTCCAGGAGAGCTACGACGAAGCGCTGCGCCTGCTGCGCGAGCACCGCCGCGAGCTGGACGCGCTGGCGGAGGCGCTTCTCGAGCACGAGACGCTGAAGGAGGACGCCATCCTGGCCGTGACCGGCCTCCGGCGTGAGCCCCCACCGGACAGCGCCGCGCCGGCTGGCCTCCCCGCCGCCTTGAACGGCGCGCGGTCAGTCAATGGACGGACCAGCGTCGAACCGTCGATTTCGGGCCCTGGGCGAAATGGAGCATGAGGCCGAGCCGCGAGGCTCGGGGTAAAGGAACATCGATACATGGCTGGGATCAGAAGAGTCGGGACACGGTCAGTGTCGTCGGTGCTCACGTTGGCGGCAAATCGGATCACCGGGGTACTGGCCGGCGAGGACATAGCGACTGGTGACGCCGGCCACATCGACGGCGACGGCAAGGTGTATCGCTCGATCGGGGCCAGCGCCGAGGAGGCAGCGGATGTGCGGGGTTTCACCGCGGCCAAGATCAGGAGCGGCGAAGAGGCCGGATTCGAACTGGTCAGGGCGGCCAATGACGGCGAGGCCGAGACGTCCCGTCCGTTCTCGTCGGGTGTGACCCACGCCGACGGCGGGGCTGAGGACGAGGAGGTCGTCGGCGCGCACATCCTCCATGCGGCCGGGCTTGAGGCCGACGAGCTGACAGCCGACACCCCGGCCGCGATCTACCTCCGCGACATCAGCCGGGTCCCGCTCCTGATCGCCGAGGAGGAGGTCGATCTAGCACGGGCGCTCGAGCGTGGCGACGTGGCCGGCAAGAAGCTCACGCGCGGGAGCTTCTTGCCGGAGGAAGGGCCCTGCCTCCGCGGCGAGCTGGCCGCGGGGGCCGAGGCGCGGCGCAGGCTGACCGAATCCAACCTCCGCCTGGTCGTCTCGGTCGCGCGCAAGTACATGGGTCGCGGCCTGCCGCTACTCGATCTGATTCAGGAAGGCAACATCGGCTTGTCGCGGGCCGTCGAGAAGTACGACTACCGCAAGGGGTACCGCTTCAGCACCTATGCCTACTGGTGGATCCGCCAGGCGGTGAGCCGCTCGATCGCCCACCAGGCCCGCACGATCCGCCTGCCCCTCCACGTCGGCGAGTTCCTGTCGAGCATCGCCAAGGCCCAACGCAAGCTGGTCGGCGAGCTCGGCCGGGAGCCGGCGCTGCGCGAGGTCGCCGAGTACCTCGAGCTGCCGCTCGGGCGCGTCGAGGAGACCCTGCGGGCGGCCAAGCTGCCGATCTCGCTCGAGACGCCGGTCGGCGAGGAGGGCGATACCTCCGTCGGCGACCTGGTGCCGGATACGGAGGCGACGAACCTGGAGGCGGCCGCCGAGCGGTCGGACCTAGCCCGGGGGCTGGACGCGGCCCTGGGCGAGTCGCTAACCGAGCGGGAGCAGGCCGTGCTGCGGCTGCGCTTCGGGCTGGGCGGTGGCGAGGCCCAGGCGCTGGGCGACATCGGCCAGGAGCTCGGCATCAGCCGCGAGCGGGTGCGCCAGATCGAGGCCAAGGCCCTGCGCAAGCTCCGCAGACCGCACATGACGAACCGCCTCCGCGAGTACCTCGAGTGAAGCGCTCACCCTCGCCCTCTCCCCCCTAAGGGAGCGGTCACCCTGGCTTCCGAGGTGACGATGCGGTGGTTCCTCCTCTACCTGTCTCCGTCTAGCTGACCGACTGCCGGGAGCACTCCGCGGAGGGAGGGGAAGCGCCTGAGCCAATGTCTGGCTTCATGCGCAGGTCCGGTGTGCGGAGCCCATCTGCTGCGAGCGCTCCACCTTTTGAAAGATCGCTGGCCTTTCGAGGAACAGGCCGAAACGGAGGTGGGTCGTGGAGCGATGCGAGTCCAAGACAGGCGGAACTTGTACGCTGGCCGCAACCTGGAAGCAGCGTGTAAGAGCGCACCCAGCGACTTTGCTGGGGTAAGCTGCACTGTATGGAGGACATTCATGGGTGACAAAGCGAAAGGCAAGGACAAGGGAAAGACGAAGAAGACGGCGAAGGCTATCAAGCGCGGGCTCAGGCCACACGAACAGCGCCAGCAACAAGACGCCCTCAAGAAGTCTGTGTAATGGGCTACACGGCCGGCGCGGTCGTCTATGCTCGGCGGCGGTGATGAATCCCCGTAAGGAGGGGCACCGTGCCTACTTGATCCAAAATGGCTTACTGCGCCTAACAAGACGTCGCTAGATGCGCTGTACCCGTCTCTGCTCATCGAGGAGCCATCGTTCGACTAGCTCCGGTGGATCGAAAAACCGATGACCGTGGTGCTGCTCGTGCGCCTCGATCTGGTCCATGTCGATCTTCCCAGCGGGCATCGCCTTCAGGAGCGCGTGGAGGTCCTTGAAATAGCGATCTTGGTTTACCATGGCCACCATCCGATCATGACGGTTTCCGGCTCGTTGTCCGCCCCGCCGCCCACCCCAGGCTAGCGCGTGACACCGAGCGTGTCAAACCCCTGACTTTGGCTCCGACCCGTTTCAGCCGGCGGCTCGCGGTCTGGGTGGCTCTAGGCGCGCGATGACCGGCGGGCTGCGGGCGAGCAGGAGCATCGGGTAGGCGAGGCCGAGCGCCACCCCGTAGAGGAAGCTCCGAACCAGTTCACCGGCCGCCAGCGCGGGGCCGGCCTCCAGCCACAGTCCGAGTGGCCCGGCGCCGAGTGACGGCAGCGCCCCGAACCACGAGACCAATGCTGGCAAGAGCGAGAAGGTCGCGCCCTTCAGCCAGTCGGGACCGTGGAGGCGCGGCTCGATCCAGACTGCGTAGGTGATCGCCCAGAGGATGCCGACCAGGAGGAAGAGCAGGCCGTCTAGCGGCCCGAAGGCTGGGCCCAGGCTGGTGCCGTGGCCCGCGGCGATCAGCGCCACCGCTTGGAGCAGGGCGCGCTCCGGTAGGCCGATGGGGAGCTCCGTGAAGAGGGCCAGGATGACGACCAGCGCGGTCGCCATCTCGAAGGTAGCCAGGAGCCCGGCGAGCACGGCCGCCTCAATCTTACGGCCGCGCCCGGCGTGGAATGCCGCTTCGCGCTGGCCGGGCAGCACCGACCGGCGGACCCGCCACGTCAGGACCGACACCAAGGCCAGGAGCACGACCGAGACCACAAGGTGGGCGGTCAGCTCAGGCCCGTGCAGCATGGCGATGACGCCCGGGCCGAAGTAGAACCCGACCCCGGTCCAGAACGCCGCGTTGACGAGCGTGCCGGCCGCCAGCGCGGGGAGGAAGGTGCGGTAGGGGACGCGGAACACTCCGGAGGCGACCGACGTGACGATCCGGAACCCGGGCACGATCCGGCCCAGGAAGATGGCCATGAGCGCGTTGCGACCGACCCAGTGCTCCGCGCCGAGCAGCTTTGCCTCGTCGATGTGCAGGAAGCGGCCGTAGCGGACGATCAGTGGCCGACCGCCTCGCAGGCCGAGCCAGTAGAGCGCCGAGGCACCGATCAGCGTGGCCAGCTCCACCGCCAGCAGCACGACGACGAAGAGGCTCTGCCCCGAGGCGACTCGATAGCCCGCCCAGATCAGCGCGAGGTCGCCCGGCAAGGGGAGCGGCACACCGGATTCTTCCAGCAAGAAGACGAGGAAGATGGCCACCCCGCCCCACTCCTGGATGAACCACAGGAGCGCCCCCGACAAGATCTCCCACATGCCCTGCCTTCCCTTGTCATCGCCGTCCGCGGAGCCGGCGACCTGTCAGCCGCCACGATGGCTTACCGCTGACCCGGCTCAAGCGACATGGCACTGCCTCGAAGCCTTCACCGCCAATCCGGGCACCGCGCTTGTCTGGACCCTCAGACGGGGGGACAAAGTTACAAGAACCTGTTCAGGTATAGAGGCAGCGATCGCTGCCTACTGGATGACCTCGGTCGCATGGAGTTAGGACGGACTGTGGGACGGTGAGCCCGAGCTCTCAACTTCCACTCCCAACACCCGTGCAGCGACCTCGGTCTGTTTCACGGGCTCGTCCGTACCTTCGGCATACCAGAGGACGGCCACGCGCGAGAGTCCGGGGACCACCTCCTTGAGCAGCTCGAGTCGCTTGCCGCTCAGCTCCGGGTGGCCGTACTCAGCCCGGTGACGTTGCCGCCCGGGCGCGAAAGGCTGGCGACGAGCGCAGTCTGCGCGGCGTCCCCAGGAAGCGGCGCAGCTCGGCCACCTCGTCCGGCGTGGCCAGCTCGCGGGGCTCTACGCCCAGGGTGTCGGCGAGCGCCCGGACGGTGCGCGTAGAAGGCGCCGTCGTGCCGGCCTCGAGTCGCGTCAGGGTCACCGCGTGCAGGCCGGCTCGGCGAGCGAGCTCCCCTTGCGACAGGAAGTGCTCGAACCGGAGCCGCCTGAGGTTCTCGGCGAACGCCATCGTCGCTCCCTGAATAGCCTGTGATAGGCAGATGATAACACAACGCTGCGTCTGTGCCAAGGACTGGTTGACAATATGCTAGCATGATGCTACTATGGTGTTGTCTCAGGCGCTGAGAGGCCCAACGCCGTTACACCCGGATCGCTGATACGTTGGGTGGAGCGAACTGCGAAACCGGCTGAGTCGAAGACGACCTGGCCGGTTTGCTTTTCCGCTCAACGTGCCAGCGGCAGGGCGGAGGAGGGGAGAGCGGGAGGAATGGCGACACTGCTGATGTGGGCGCTGGGGCTTCGCGTGACTGCTCCTAGAGAGGCGGCGCTCCGACGAAGGAGGAACCTGCCATGACGATGCCACTGCGCTGCGACCACTGTGACGCGATGCTGGACGCGAGTCCCATCGAGCGGGAGTGCAAGCGCTTCTGCTGCTCCGAATGCGCGAAGGCGTTCTACCAGGACGAGCTGAAAGCGATCAGCCGGCACGTTCACCTTGACCAGGACGTGGCCCTCGCCCCGACTCGGTGAAAGGAAGCCACCCACTCCGCATGAGGGCCGAGCCGCGAGGCTTGGGGTAAGGGAGGATCAGCACATGGGTGAGATCACGAAACTGGGCACACCGTCGGTGTCGTCGGCGCTCGCGCTGGCCGCGAATCGGATCAGCGGGGTACTGGCCGGCGAGGACATCGCGGCGGGTGATGCCTGCCACATCGACGGCGACGGCAAGGTGCGTCGCTCGCTCGGGGCCACCGCCGACCAGGCAGCCGACGTCCGTGGTTTCGCCGCCACCGAGGCCAAAGGCGGCGAGGCGGTCAGCCTCGCCTTCGACGTGACGATGCGCTACGGCGAGGACCTGCCGCCGAGCGAGGGCCTCTACCTTTCCGAGACGGTCCCGGGTGGCCTGGCCGATTCCCCCTCGCCGGGCGGGCCGAAGCCGGTCGCGTTCGTCGTGGATGCCACCCGGATCCACGTCCTGCAGAGCTAGCACGAGGGCAGCGCTGGCCCAGCCGGCCAGACGGGAGGCTGAAGACAATTATCAGCGGCGTAGTCCAGGGTGACGCGGTGGTTCCTCCCCCACGCGTCGCGCCGACCGACCCGCCTCAGTTGGGTTCGCGCAGGGAGGGGAAAGGTCTGAGAGATGTTTGGTTTCATGCGCAAGTCTGGTGTGCGGAGCCCGTCTGCTGCGCTCCGCCGGGCGCTAGAGAGCGACGGCCTGACGCCCGGGATAGATGCCTCCGCGCTCGGCGTGGTCGAGTCGCGAGATAGCTATGCTGGGCGCACGGTGACCTACATCCGGGTCTTCGATCTGGCGCGCGCCGCGGCTCGTGGGCTCGACGTCCATGCCTTTGGAGACCTCGACGCGCAGCGTAACCTGGTGCTGAGGACCGGGCATGTCGAGAAGGATGGCACGGTCGTCATCACTTGGCGGGCGCCATCGCTGGACGCTGAGACGCCGCTGCGGGAGCGGGCGGACCGCGCCGTGCACGCTGACGACGAGCGATTCGTCTTCACGGGAAACGGCAGATAACGGCTGAGAGGAGACGTTGACCATTACCGACGTGGCGACCTGATAGGCTGCACCGACGACTCTCACGTGTTTGCCCTCTACGAGTCGATGTGCCGGGCGACCCGGGCCGGCACCTGGCAGCCAGGGCCTCGCTCGCTGCGTGCCTGACAGGCGAAGGAGGAATTCCGACCATGGCGAGGCTGACGAACGACCTCGCGGCCGAGTCTCGAGCGGCTCAGGTCGTGCGAGACCCACCCGTGGCCATGCAAGGAAGGACTCAGGCGGATCTCGAAACGGCAGCTCGGGCTGGCGATGCGAACGAGACGATTTGGCTTCAGAAGCGACGGGGTGAAACGCCGGCTGAGCGTGCCGCCGCGGAGGTCCGGATGGGCGTCTACGCCATCCGCAACACAGTCGACGGCGCGGTGTATGTTGGGAGCGCGCCAGACCTCGACATACGGTGGGCGCAGCACCGAACCGCGCTCAGCCGAGCGTGCCACCACAATGACCAGCTACAAACCGCCTGGGTTCGATATGGCCCTGCGGCGTTCGAGTTCATTATCTTGGAGCGCGTCGAGAACAGCGACTCGTTGGCGCACGCCGAGCAGGGGTGGATCGATCGCTATGCTGCTGAAGATCTCCACCGCGTCTACAATGGCCAAAGCCGCGTGATCAGGAAGCTCCGCAAGCTGCTGAGCCTGGATGAGACGGCACAGCGGCTCGGCCTCAGGCCGGTCTTGCTCCGGCGGTGGGTGAACAAAGGGCTTGTGTCCTATCACCAGGCCTCCCCCAACGGATCGCGTCGCATTGAGCCTGAGCAGATCGGATTTGATCCTGAGGAGATCGGAAGCGCACGCGAACGGATACACGAGTTAGAAGGCCACCGCGTCGCCGAGATCGTGGCGGGGTTGCGGGTCCATCAAAAGAGGGTCCGCCGCTGGCTTCGCCGAGGGCGGTTTCTCCGCCATCGCCTCGGCGCTCCGGACGCCGCGGAGGATCCGACTCACGGTGGCGTTGTTTAGCCCGCCGGGCGCCGACTGACTGCCCGCGTTGCGGCGGCCGCTCCTTCACGCTGGCCGATGAGACGGTCTGGCGAGACGAGCGCGGTGTGTTCCGAGCGGACATCTCCTGTCTGCACTGCGGCGAGTTGCTCGCCGACTGGTCCGCCTATCGTGCTGCCTGGCAGCGCCACGGGTCGATCCTGGAGGCCACGAGGCCCAGACGCAGAGCCGCAGGGTAGCCCGCACGGCGAACGGTGACCCGTCGGCCCCGGTCCCTTTGCCGCGTCCCCAGCTCCTCAGCCGCTTCGCCTACCCGCGGCGGTTGCGACGCGTCGACCCAGCCTCGCCGTGATGCCCGTGCTAGAGTTGCGGCGTGCCGACGCACAGGTGTGCTGATCCGGCTCCTAGGCCACAGCTGAAGGTGGGAGATTGAAGCGGTTCCTGAAGGCCGCACCCTCGACGAGCGTGACCCAGGTCAAGCCACTCCTGCGCGGCTGGTCGCACGCGCTCGCGCTGGTCGCCGCCGTTGCGGGCACGCTCGGGCTGGCCCTCCGGAGCCAAGACGATCTGCCGCGCCTGCTGTCGATGCTGGCGTATGGCTTGAGCATGATCGAGCTGTACGCGGTGAGCGCCGTCTACCACCTCGCTTGGTGGCAGGGGCGGCGCGGTAGTGTGGTGCGCGCCCTGGATCACGCGAACATCTTCGTCCTGATCGCGGGCACCTACACGCCATTCTGCGTCAACGTGCTCTCGGGGTGGCTGCGCCCGGCACTCCTGCTCCTGATCTGGACCCTCGCAGCGATCGGCCTGGCGTTCAGCGTGTTTACGCCGGCCATGCCGCGCTGGGCGAGGGTCTCCCTCTACCTGGGCATGGGCTGGGTAGCTATCGTGCCGGCCCCGCGCCTGGTGGATCTTCTGCCCCCGCCGGCAGTCGCTCTGCTCGTCGTCGGCGGGCTCCTGTACACGGCCGGCGCGGTCGTCTACGCTCGGCGGCGGCCGGACCCTTTCCCGTCTGTCTTCGGCTTTCACGAATTGTTCCATCTCTTTGTGATCGCCGGCAGCACGGCGTTTTTCGCTGCCATCTGGATCTGGGTGATGCCGTTCCCGCGGCCGTGAGGGCCGCCGCACTAGCCGCTCCAGCGCACCGGCCGCAGCGCGACACTCAGGTCGTGGATCGTACTCACCAGACGTTCCCTCAGCGCTCGGTACTCGGAACTCGGAACTCGTCCGACCTAGGTCAGCTCCTTGTAGTAGAAGACCGTCGCGTCGAGCTGTCCGATAGCGTGGGATGCGGCCGGCCTCCTGGAAGCCCACCGACGTTGTACAGCTCGTTGGAGGGGTCGCCAGCGCGGGTGTCGAGGACGAGCAGGGAGCGACCCCGGCGGCGAGCTTCCGCTTCGACCTCGTGCATGAGCTGGCGCCCGATGCCCTGGCGTCGGGCAGCGGGGTGAACCATGAGCTTGGCGACCTCGGCCCGATGGCGAGCGTTGGGCTGGGACGCCAGGTGCAACTGGACGGTCCCGATTATTCGTCCATCGGTCTCCGCGATGAGCAGCACGACACCCGCCGCGAGAAGACCCGACCAGTAGCGCTCCACCTGGTCGACCGGCAGCGGCGGCAGGAACCCCACCGAGGCGCCGTCGTGGACGACGGCTACGAGCAGCTCGGCCAGCTCGGCCAGCTGCCGCGGTCCAAGCTCAGCCACCACTCGCAAGTGTGCTCTCACCGACCGTCCTTACCGCTGCGCGTCCGCTATGCCTCATTACAGCACGCCTCAGTTCCTGTCTCAAGATGACCTGCGCCAACGCCCTCACCCCGCGAAGCGCACTTGTTCCCAACCCCCTCTCCCAAGCTTGGGAGAGGGGAGACGGACTCGTCGTGGGGCGCCCCAAAAGCTTGAGGCGCACCCCGGGGGGATTGGGCGGCTGGACGTGCCGCGCGCGATGTTTCAGCGCGGACGGTTGGGGTTCGAGTACACGCGGTCCATCGCGACGAACACGGCGGTGCGGCGCTCGTCAGCCATGACGCGGTCGAACTCCGCCCAGTCCTGGTGCGTGCCGCCGGCCGCCGTGAAGACATCGCGCACTAACCGCGGCACCCGATCTGGTGGGAAGTCCGGATGGGCGTCGTCGGGCCCGAGCAGCCGGACCCGCCCCTCGACCGTCACCCACTCGCCGCCCGCCCGGAAGACGATGGTGCCGCGCGGATCACGGCGCAGGTTCGCCAGCTTCACCGTGTCGCCGCGCGCCACGAAGGCGACGGCGGGTTGTCCCGACAGTGGGTCGTCCATCACCCCAGCGGTGACCACCGTGGCCTCGATCGAGCCGTCGCGCCGAGCGGTGGCGAACACCGCCCAGTGATGGTCGGCGGTCGCCAACCGACGGACTGGCTCCAGGTCGGCTGGGGCATCATCGCGCTCGGGCCAACTCATGGCTGTCCTCGCCCTCAAGGAAGGGCCGGCGCCCGAAGCCCGGCCCCACCGTCCGAGCGGGGCGACAGCGTCTGCAAGCGCGCGGCGCTGGCGCCGGCGTCCACCGGCAGGACCACGCCGGTGATCCAGCGAGCCGAATCGCTCGCCAGGAAGGCGGCGGCCGCCGCGACGTCCCAGGCGGTCCCCTCGGTCTGGAGGAGCGACCCGCGTCGGCGCGCGTCCCGCAGCTCCGGCGTCATGCCGCGGACGGCGACCATCGGAGTGTAGACCGTGCCCGGGGCGATGCAGTTGACGCGCAGGGCAGGGCGTACTTGGCCATCAGCATCATCGACGTGACGTTGATCCGCATGGCGCGCTCCCAGGCCTCCGGATCGACCTCGACGGCGTGCCCGGCCGGGCCGGTGACGCCGACGTTGTTGACCAGGACGTGGACCGCGCCGAAGGCGTCGGGCGCACGCTCGACGGCACGCCGGCACGACCCGGCGTCCGCGACCTCCGCGTCAACGAGGATGGCCTCGCCGCCCTCGCGGACGATGATTCGGCGGGTCTCTTCGGCCCAGTCCGGACGCTCGTCGATGAGGACGACCCGCGCACCGTCGCGGGCAAAGAGGATCGCGGTGGGTCCGGCACCGCGTCACCCGGAAGGGTAGCTTGCCCGCCTCCCGAGCGTGGGCTTCGAAACTCACCGCGGAGGACGGTAGAGGCACGCAGAGCCTCTATGCTCTTTCCCTCTGTGCTCCCCTGTTAGGTAAGGCGCTCTCACTGGCGCAGGCGCGGGTCGAGCGCGTCGCGCAGGGCGTCGCCCAGAACGTTGAAGCCGACCGTCACCAGGAAGATCATCAGGCCCGGTACCGTCGAGACGTGCGGCGCGACCGCGAGCACCTGGCGGCCATCCGCCAGCATCGCCCCCCATTCCGGCGTCGGCGGCTGGACGCCGAGGCCGAGGAACGAGAGGCTAGCCGCGAAGACGACCGTCTTGCCAACCTCGAGCGTACCGTAAACGACGACCGTCGAGACGCTGTTCGGCAGGATGTGGCGGATAACCATCCGCCCGTTGCCGGCCCCGAGTGCCCGCGCGGCGTCGACGAACGCCTGCTCCTTCAGCGCGAGCACCGAGGCGCGAATCAGTCGCGCGAACGATGGCACGCCAACGACGGTGATCGCCAGCATCGCATTCGAGATCGACGGTCCGAGCGTCGCCACGATCGCCAGCGCCAGAAGGATCGCCGGGAAGGCGAAGACGACGTCCAGACAGCGCATCAGCAGGTTGTCCAGACGGCCACCGTAAAAGCCGCCGAGCAGCCCGAGCGCGACGCCGAGCGTCGCCGCGAGCAGGACCGGCACGACTCCGACGACGAGCGAGATCCGGCCGCCCCAGATCATGCGGCTCAGGACATCTCGTCCCAGGCCATCCGCGCCGAGCGGGTAGCCGGGCGTGAGCGGCGGCGAGAGGCGAATCGAGGGGTCCTGGAGCTGCGGATCGCGCGGGGCCGTCAGCGGCGCCGCGATCACGACCAGCCCGAGCATCAGCAGCAAGACGGCGGCGGCCAGCGCGACCGGATCGCGCCGAAGCCGCGCCCAGATGAGCGTGCCGAGCCGGCGGTCGCTCACCCGTCGCGAGGGTGGCACAGCGGCGTTTACGGCTGGCCTCGGTGAGGCGATGAGTTCCCCAATCGGCCGAGCCAGGTCGGTCATCGCCGCGCCCCGCCCAGGGACAGTCGCCCGCCTCTCGTGGCACGCCGTACGCGGCCGATGTTGTCAGTCCGCGCCATCAATCAGGAGTAGCGGACCCGTGGGTCCAGGAAGGCGTACAACAGGTCCACTGCCAGATTGAGGAAGACGAAGACGGCTGAGACGAGCATCACGCCGCCCTGGACGAGCGGTAGGTCCCGCGAGGAGATCGCCCGGAACAGCTGGAGGCCAAGCCCCGGCCAGGAGAAGACGGTCTCCACCAGGATCGACCCGCCGAGCAGATACCCCATCTGGACGCCCATCACCGTCACGACTGGCAGCATCGCGTTCTTGAGCGCGTGCCCCCAGATGACGCGGCCATCCGCCAGGCCCTTCGCTCGTGCGGTCGTGACATACTCCCGATTGATCACCTCGAGCATGCTGGAGCGGGTCACGCGCGCCAGGATAGCGGCCGAGACACCGGCCAGCGTAACGGACGGGAGCACGAGGTGGTGCAGCAGGTCGGCCGCGCCGCCAGCGGAGCGGATGTCGTACATGCCGTTCGAGGGGAAGGCGCCCAGCCCGAGCGAGAAAACAAGGATCAGCACTAGACCGAGCCAGAAGGTCGGCATGCTGTTGCCGAACAGCGCGGTCACCATTGCCAGCCGATCGAATGCCGAGAGCGGGCGGGTCGCGGAGAGCACTCCCGCCGAGACCCCCAGCAGGACGGCCAGGAGCATGCTGGCGCTCGCCAGGATCGCCGTATTCTTGAAGCGCTCCAGCACCATCGTCGTCACCGGCGCTCGCAGCTCGATCGAACGGCCGAAGTCGCCGCGCAGCGCGCGGCCGAGCCAGCGCGCGTACTGGACGTGGAGCGGCTCGTTCAGGCCGAGACCTTCGCGGATCAGCTCAACCTCTTCACGGGTGGCGGTCGGGCCAGCCAGGACCTGGGCAGCATCGCCAGGGATGAGCTTCATCAAGAGGAAGATGACGATACTGACGCCGAACAGGACGGGCACGGCCGAGACCAGACGGCCGAGAACGTAGGCGCGCATGCGGTGCGAGCGGTGACGGAAGGCCGGGCGGGCCCGGCCCGACGCCGCCGGCCTCCTAGCCCATCGTGACGGTCTTGAAGGTGAACATGTAGGAGTTCGGGTTCACGAAGCCCTGGACCTTCTTGCTCCAG
>WNGA01004270.1_pt1 | contig 43002 bp, 36 predicted proteins | sample 5400061 | NCBI WGS metagenome assembly WNGA01 (sample SAMN13153366, study PRJNA577476) | soil metagenome | isolation source: 100 cm soil or saprolite under grassland replicate 2 | place: USA:California | collected 2016-06-15 | reverse complement strand
GCATCGGCGCGGCCAGCTCGGCGATCGTTGGCATGCTGCGCTGCTCGAGCAGCAGCAGCCATTGCCGATCGGGGGAGATGCTCGCCGACGGCAACGGCGGCGCGTCCAGAATGTCGACGATGACCTGCGGTGGGGTTCGGTACGGTGTTTGGGCGGAAAGTGCGGTGCTACTCAGAAGCGCGAGACAGAGAAGCGGGAGGCGTCGCATAGGCATCTCGGAGTTGATCGTGGGAAAGGGAAACCTCACTATTCGCTTGACCCCGTTCACCTCGGCGTCGGCGATGCCGGCGACGTCGCGGTAGGTGATCTCGAGCATCTGCCCGTCGATGACGCGATAGCTGACGGGGCGTCCCAGCAGCCGGTGATGCGGATCGATCTTGGCGAGCCCCTCGGCAAGCCGGCGCTGCAGCTCGGTGATGGCGTCAGTCGACGTCATAGGGGGTGAGGACCGCTGCGGCGTTGCGCCGGATCCCTCGATGGCCGGGACGCGTGAAAGGCGTTCCGGCGTAGCGCCGCTGAAAGTCGGTCTCGTCCATCGTGGCGAGCTCGCGGACGTCGGGCCGCGCGACCTCCGGACGCGGTGCGAACGCCGAATCGTGCGTGGGCTGCGCAAAACTCACGTTCCAGGGACAGACGTCCTGACAGACGTCGCAGCCGAACACCCAGTCGCCGACCTGGGAGGCCTGCGTGTCGGTGAACTCCCCGCGATGCTCGATCGTGAGATAGGAAATGCACGCCCGCGCGTCGAGATCACGTTCTCCGACGAACGCCTGGGTAGGGCACGCATCGAGGCAGCGGCGGCACGTGCCGCAGCGGTCCGCCTCGAACGGCAGATCCGGCTCCAGATCCGCATCAGTCAGCACAACGCCGATGAACGTGAACGATCCGATTTCGGGATGAATCAGCATCATGTTCTTGCCGATCCATCCGAGCCCGGCGAGCTGGGCCAGCTCCCGCTCGGGCACGGGGCCCGCGTCGACGTAGCACCGTGTCGTTGCGCCGGGGATCAGTTCACGGATTGCGGCTGCCAGCTGCTCCAGTCTTTTGCCAAGCACATCGTGGTAATCGGGTGACCAGGCGTATTGGGCCACTCTCGCGTTGCTGACCCCGGGCGGTAGCCCGGGGTTCAAGACCCGACCGTCCCCGAGCGCTTTTTCCCCGGGCTGCCGCCCGGGGTTAGCCGACCCATGGAAATAGTTCGTGAGCGTGACCACGGCCGTCTTCGCCCCCGGCATGATGCGGCGCGGATCTTTCCGCTTCTCCGACTGTCGATGCAGATACGTCATCGTGCCGGCGTGGCCGTCCGCGAGCCAGCGGTCCAGCTCGGCGGCGTGCGGATTGCGCTCGAGGCGCGCTACACCGGTCGCAGTGAACCCCAACGCTTTTGCTCGACGCTTGAGCTCGACGCTTTGCTCGACGTTGTTCATAGCCCCATCGTCTCGCGCCGCCAGCGCGCGAAGTTCACGACGTCATCGACTGTGGGGATTGCTCGTTCGTCGCCATACGCGGTGAACATGCGCCACTGCATGTAGTCGCGTGGCGGGATGGGCAAGAACGGCGGATGCCGGTACCAGTCGCGGGCGCGAAAACTCCACGCGAGGCGCAACAAGTCGACGGCGAGTCGCGGACGCACCAGCGCCCGCAGCGCCAAACGCAGATAAAGTGTCGACCAACTCGCGATACGCCGCATTCCTTCTGTATATTCCCGGCCTATGACGCTCGCAAGCAGCGTAAAACCGCGCGCGCTTGGACTCGCCAGGTATCGTGGCGAGTTTCCCATCTTCAGGGATCGCGTCTACCTCAACACCTGCTCGCTCGGGGACTTAGGCGAGCGGGCTCGCCGCAAGGTAGCGGAATTCTTCGACGTGTGGCAGAGCCGCGGCGCGTCCGCGTGGTATGACGTGTGGTGGGAAGCGCTGGGCGATCTGCGAGCGCGCTACGGCGGCATCGTCAACGCCGCGCCCGGGGAGATTGCGCTGGCCCCCAGTATCTCGGTCGGACTCAGCGCGGTCGCAGAATCGCTCGACTATCGCCGCCGCCCCAAGGTCGTGATCACGTCGCTCGATTTCCCGACGGTAGCCTATCAGTGGCTGGCCAAGGTCCCGGGAGGCGTCGAGCTCGTCGTCGTCGAGAGTCCCGATAAGATCAGCGTGCCCGTCGACGCGATCGCTCGGGCGGTCGATGATCGGACCGCGCTCGTCGTGACGTCGCACGTGTACTTTACGACCGGCGCGATCCAGGACATCAAGCGCGTCGCCGAGGTGGCGCACGCGCGCGGAGCCCTCTGCCTCATCGACGCCTACCAATCGGTCGGCCAAATTCCGGTGGACGTGCAGAACGCCGGAGTCGACGCGCTGGTCGCGGGTGGCCTCAAGTGGCTGCTCGGCGGACCGGGAATCGCGTTTCTCTACGTGCGGGAAGCCGTAGCCCGCCGACTCGAGCCCCGGATCTCAGGGTGGTTTGGGCAGCGGGAGCAGTTCGCCTTCGATCCGCGCGCACTGACACTCCACGATGACGCGCGACGCTTCGAGATGGGGACGCCGTCGCTCGCCGCGATCTACGCCCAGCTCGGCGGCCTCGAGTACATCGAGGAGATCGGTGTGCCTCGGATCCGCGAAGTGACCGCCGCGCTGACCGAGGATCTGATCGCCACGGTACGCGCCGCCGGATTCACGCCGAAGCTGGCCGCCGAGCCGGAGCGGCGCTCGGCGATCGTGATGATTCCCATGCCCGACCCCGCGGCCGCCGTCCGGCACCTCGCGGCGGGCGGCGTGATCGCCGATAGCCGGCCCGGCCACGTCCGGTTCTCGCCTTTCTTCTATAACGTGCAGGATGACCATGTCAGAGCAACCGAGCGCCTCGCCTCGCAGCCCGCTCACTGAGGACGAACAACTCCTCATCCCGCCGCAGATCTTTCCGATCGAGCGGCGGGCGTCCTTTACGAGCACCGACCCCTGGCGCGTGCTGCGCATCATGGGCGAGTTCGTCGAAGGCTTCGATACGCTGTCCGACGTGCGCAACGCGGTGACGGTGTTCGGTTCGGCGCGCTCGCTGGAGGGCGATCCCTACTACGCGGCGGCGCGCGAGACGTCGCGCCTGCTCGCCAAGGAAGGCTTCGCGATCATCACCGGCGGCGGACCGGGGATCATGGAGGCGGCCAATCGCGGCGCCAAGGAGGGCGGCGGGCTATCGATCGGCTGCAACATCGAGCTCCCGTTCGAACAGGGCACCAACAAGTGGGTCGAGCGGTCGATCAACTTTCGCTACTTCTTCGTTCGCAAGACGATGTTCGTGAAGTACTCGACGGCGTTCATCACCTTCCCGGGAGGTTACGGCACCATGGACGAGCTGTTCGAGGCGCTGACCCTCGTGCAGACCGGCAAGGTGAAGCAATTCCCGGTCGTGTTGTTCGGCCGGGACTATTGGCGTGGTCTCGCGGACTGGCTCAAGGAGCGCGTCGCGGGAGAAGGCAAGATCTCGCCCGAAGACCTGAATCTCTTTCTGGTCACCGACGATCCGAAGGAAGCTCTTGGCTGGATCGTGGAAGCCCGCGAGCGCCGCACGCGCGCCTTCCGGGCGATGAACACCGGGCAGGCGACTCGATGACGCAAAGCGAATTCCTGCGCGGACAGCGCATCAATCCAAAGCCAGTCAACGGCAAAGAAACGGTGGCCGACCTCGTCGACAACGCGTTCCTGGCGTACAACGCCGGTCGCCTGGCGGAGGGATGCCGGCTGTTCGCCGAGCGCATGCTCGAAGACGACGTCACCGTGGGCATGAGCCTCACCGGCGCGATGACGCCCGCCGGCCTCGGCATGTCCACGATCATTCCGCTCATCGAGGCAGGATTCATCGATTGGATCGTCTCCACCGGCGCGAATCTCTACCACGACGCGCACTTCGGTCTCGGCATGGCGATGCATCGCGGCACCCCGTTCGCCGACGACGTCGTGCTGCGCGAAGAAGGCGTGGTCCGCATCTACGACATTTTCTTCGATTACGACGTGCTGCTGTCCACGGATCGTTTCGTGCGCGAAGTCTCGGCGCGAGACGAGTTCCAGCGGCCGATGAGCAGCGCGGAGTACCACTACCTGCTGGGTGGTTACGTGCTGGAGCGCGAGAAGGCGCTCGGCCTGTCACGCAAATCGGTGCTCGGCGCGGCCCACGCTGCCGCCGTGCCGATCTATACCTCCTCGCCGGGCGACTCGTCCATCGGCATGAACGTCGCCGAGCAGGCGTTGTCGGGGAGCAAGCTGCGCTTCGACGTGAGTGCCGACGTGAACGAGACATCGTCCATCGTGTTCTGGGCGAAGGTGCACGGCGGCAAGAGCGGCGTGCTGATCATCGGCGGCGGCAGTCCCAAGAATTTCGTGCTGCAGACCGAGCCGCAGATTCAGGAAGTCCTCGGCATCAGCGAGAAGGGTCACGACTACTACCTCCAGCTCACGGACGCCCGTCCCGACACGGGGGGTCTGTCCGGCGCGACGCCGGCGGAGGCGGTGAGTTGGGGTAAAGTGGATCCGGACAAGCTGCCAGGGACCGTCGTGGCATATCTCGACAACACCGTCGCCTTTCCGATTCTGGCGGCGTACGCATTGGCACGACGCAAGCCCCGCACGTTGAAGCGTCTGTATGACCAGCGCGGAGAGATGATGCGCGAGCTGACGGATTCGTATCTCGAGGCAAAAGCGGATCGCGACGCGCGCGCCGAGGCGGCAACTGGCGGCCGAGCGACCTGAGATCCAGAAGTCCGCTGCGTCGACCAGGACGTATGCCGCTTACGTCCTGGGTCTGCTGACTCTCGTCAATCTTCTCAACTATCTCGACCGCAACGTCGTCTACGCGGTGTTCGAGCCGATCAAGCGCGATCTGCATCTGTCCGACGCGCAGCTCGGCTGGCTTGGGTCCGCGTACATCATCGTGCTGTCGCTTGCCGCCCTGCCGCTCGGCGTCATCGGCGATCTGCGCTCGCGCCGGCTCGTGATCACGTGGGGCGTCGCGGTCTGGAGTGCGGCAACCACGGCGGGTGGCATCGCTAGGCAGTTCTGGCAGCTGTTCACCTGCCGGGCGCTCGTCGGCTTCGGTGAGGCGGGCTACGCGCCGGCATCGCAGGCGATCATTGCGCAGTATTACCGAGGCCGGCGCCGGGCATTCGCAATCGGGATCTACTCTGTCGGCATGGCACTGGGCGGCGTGCTCGGCATCTGGCTTGGCGGTATCATTGCGGAGCGGTACGGGTGGCGCTGGGCCTTCATCTGGATGGGTTTACCCGGATTGGGATTGGCGTTGCTCGCGTCACGCCTGCGCGAGCTCGACCGCCGGCCTCCGCCGCCGATCGTCGAAACGCTGCGCCAATGGTGGCAGCACGGCATGCACGGCGTGACGCATTACGTCATGCCGCTCGCGATCTGCGCGGGAATTGGCGCGGCGCTGGCCGGATTCTTTTCCTTATTCGAGGGCATCCCCTCGCAATTCGGCACCGCGCTGTTCGGCATCGGGACCAGCCTGGGCATCGTGTGGACGGTGTGGCGGCTCGTACCGCTCGCCGTGCGCCGCACGACCGCCGCGGGCGCGGTCGCCGCGGGCGCCTTCGACGATTTTCAGGACGCCGCGATCCTCGTGCTGCGGACTCCGACCTTGATCTGGATATTTTTCGGCGGCGCCATGGTCACGTTCGCGGTGAACGGGCTGGTCGCGTGGGCGGCGGCATTCATGCAGCGCATGCACGGGCTCTCCGTCGCACAGGTGGGCGCCGAGTTCGGCGTGTGGGCGCTCAGCGGCGGTGTGCTAGGGGCGCTCGTCGGCGGCCGCCTGGCGGACCGGTTGCAGCATCGTTGGCACGGTGGACGTGTGCTCACGTCGGGCGCGGGGTTTGTGCTGGGCGGGCCCGTGTGCGCCGCGCTGCTTTTGGTGCACGATCTTCGCTGGTTCGGGCCGCTTATTCTGGCGACATATTTCCTGTACACCTGGTACAACGGACCACTCGCCGCGGTCATTCTCGACGTCGTTCCGCCCGCCGTTCAGGCATCGGTGCTGGGTGCGTTCGTGTTGTTCTCGCACCTCGCCGGTGACGCGCTCGCGCCGCCGCTCATCGGCTACCTGTCCGACCGCACCGGCGATCTCCGCACGGCGATGTTGCTCCTGCCGGCCGTCGGCCTGCTGGGAGGACTGGTGATACTCATTGCGTTACAGACGGTGGCGCGCGACATGCGGCGTGTGACCGCGCTCGACATCCATGTGTCCGGCCAAGGCTGAGGTGGTGTCGTGAAGATCGCCGTCATTTTCGATTCATTGCACCCCGAATGGGAGGACGCCGCCTTCAAACGCGAAGTCGAGCAGAAGGCGGAGGAGGCCGAGTACGACGTGGCGCGCGCGCTCATGGCGGGCGGCCACGAGGTCCTCATGATCGGCATCGGCGACGATGTCGCCCCATTGCTCGCAAAACTCGCCGACTTCCAGCCCAAACTGGTGTTCAACGGCTGCGAAGGCTTCCGCAGCAACGCGCGCCATGAGTACGCGATCGCCGCGTTGCTCGACATCTACGGCTATCGCTATACCGGTTCGTCCCCAACCGCGCTGCTGGTCGCTCGCAACAAATCGCTCACCAAGAAGATTCTGGCCTATCATGGCATCCGGGTGCCGGCGTTCGCGGAATTCCACGAGGGTGACAATCTCGTGCGGCCGTCCGAGTTGCGTTTTCCGCTGATTGTGAAGCCGCTGCTCGAGGACGCGTCGATCGGCATCGCGCAAGCGTCGGTTGTCGAAGACGATCCCTCTCTGGCCCAGCGTGTCGAGTTCATCCACACCAAGTACCATCAAGCCGCGATCGTCGAGGAGCTGGTTGAGGGACGTGAGGTCTATGTCGGCTTGATTGGCAACGACGATCTGGAAGTGCTGCCGTTGACCGAGATGACCTTCGGTGAGCCGGAAACCGCCGAGCATCGCATCGCCACGTACAAAGCCAAGTGGGACGAGGATTACCGCAAGAAAAAGAAAATCAAGAACGTCTTCGCCAAAGGGGTCTCGGAGGAGCTGACCCAGCGGATCGGCGAGATTTGCAGCACGGCATTTCACGCCCTGTGGCTGCAGGATTACGGCCGCGTTGACGTGCGATTGGCGCACGACAACGAGGTGTATGTGCTCGAAGTGAACCCCAACCCGTTCATCGCGGCCGAGCACGAACTGGCGGAGGCGGCCGAGAAGTCTGGCCTCAAATACAACGCCTTTATTCAACGCATCGTCGACGAGGCGATGGCACGGTGAGCCGGCGCGAAGTTCCCACCCCCGAGCTGCGCTGCCCGCGCTGTCACACCGAGCTGGAGCAGTTCTGGAGCTACTGTCCGAGCTGCAGCCGGCGGCTCGAGTGGCGCGACACGCAGCGCGAGACCAATGCGGAGTGCGCGTACTGCGGGTGGATAGTGTCGGACGCCTCGTCGTTCTGCCCCTGGTGCGGGCGCAACATCGAGGACGCCGACTCGAGCGACGAGCCACTCAAGGCGCCGAAGGGATTCAAGTACCACGCCCGCTGCGATTGGGGGTGTGGCGGCGGCGTGATGTACCCGATGCGGTTCTGCCCCTGGTGCGGGCGGGCGCAGACGTGGCGCTACGATCACTTCCAGAATGCCTGCCCGCACTGTGACCGCGGCGTGGACGACTGGATGGCGACGTGCCCCTGGTGCGGCGAGGACGCTACCGGCGGCGACCTCATCCCCCGAGCGCTGCGGCGCGCGCGGCGCTTGCTGATCGTCTCCCGCCTTCGCGACTGGCACTACCGCGTCGCGCTGCGGCCCGGCGTCTCGGGAGTCGCGCCGCGCGCGCCGAAGGTGATCGAGCTGGATCGCCGTTATGTGACCGGCAAGCGCCGGCGCGACGAGATCTCGTGGACCATGCTCACCGGCTTGCTGCTGCACGAGCTCGGCCACTCATTCCTCTATCATCACTGGGCGTGGACGCGCACCGGCCGCTTCCGCCGTGCCTTCGGCGAGGTGCGCAAAGCCTACCGCGTGGCGGACGAGCACTGGGTGGACTTCGAGCGGCGCCGCATCGCGACGACGCTGACCGACTACGTCAGCGCGTATGCGGCGACACACCCGCAGGAAGATTTTGCGGAAACATTCCGCTTCTACGTCGCACGCCGCGGCCGGCTCCGCGAGCTATTCGCGGAGTTCGGCCGGAAGCGCAAAGGCGTGCCGGTGTACGAGAAGTTTCTCGTACTGCACGACTTCGTCCGCGGTCTGCGGGGATGGCGCTAGTAGAGCGTGACGTTGAGCCCGAACAGCAGCTGGAGCGATGAATTGCCGTGAAATAGGCCGCGCCCCTCGACGTACGGATGCGTCCGCCCGTAGCGCGTCTCGAAGCCCCCGAACAGATCGAAGCCGGTGTCCGAGTTCCCGCTCGCCCGCAGGATGTTCAATCCACCGCCGAAATACAGCGGCGTGCCCAAGCTGCGGAATTTGAGGTCCGCATTGAAGCCAACGCGTGATCCGGCGTCCACCAGGTAATAGTCGAACGAAGGATAGAACTCGATCGACCGCGACACCGGCATGTGGAGCTGCGCGCCGATCAGCCAGTCATCGCTGTCGAAGTTGTAGCCGCCGTGCACGCCGAAATGCGAGCGTTGGGCCCCGGCGCGGGAAACGCCGGCGGCACTGACGAGCAGCACGAGCCCAATGAGAATCCGTCGCATGGTGTCCGGTCCTCCGGTTTAAGTGCGCGTCCTCTACCCGGGGACCGGCCACGGGTTCGCGGGTTCCCGCCCCGCGCCCCGTGGTCCGGTGAGCCGTGTCACACACCGTGATGCGTCAGCCCGCGAAGCAGTACGCGCAGCCCTTCTCTTGTGACCGTGCGACCGCGAGCACACCCGACGGCACGACCTGCACACCCGGAAGCAGCCCGGCGACCCAGTCCGCCTTCACCGCGGCCGCATCCATACCCATCTTCTGCGCCACCATGGCGCTGTACACCGTCAGCGCGACGTTACAGCAGCCGACCTGCGCGCCGCTCGCGAGGAGCGCCTCGAGTCCGGTGCCCGGCAGCGGCAACGGCATCACCTTCACGAACAGGTTGCGGGTGGCGGGAGCGTCACCGTCCTTGATGCTGAACGTTTCGCCCAGCTTGTACTTCGTCCAGAGCGCATCCTGCATCGCAATCGGAATCGCCGAGTGGCGGAGCACGATCACCGCCGAGTTGTCGGTGTCTTTCGTCGCGTAATTCTCGTTGTTGCCGTTGAGCCACACGCGTGGCCAGATGACCGGCATGCCGCCGTTCACCTCGGGTGCGTCGAAAATCATCTTGTGCTTTCCGTTGATGCGGTTGAGCCAGGTCTCGAACGACGGGTCGGCGCCGCTCACGATCGGATCGTGACGCGCCGGCTGCGCTTCCAGTCTCAGCGGGGTCAGCCCTGCGACTCCAGCGGCCGCCGTGGCGGCAAGACGACCAAGAAACCCACGCCTGTACATGCGAAGCCTCCTCAGTGGTGTGATCGGGTTGGATACGCGACATCAGGTGGTGGATCGCCGTGTGGCCAATCGTTCTCCTTGCCCCGATAGTCGGGTCGCGGATGCGCGTTGACGTACGCGGCGACATTGAACGCCTGGCTGTCGGACAGCGTGCCAGGTGCATCGAACGGCATGTTGCGGCTGATGAATTCGGCGGCGGTCCGGACCCGCGACATTCCCGCGCCGATGTTGTACGACTCGGGCCCCCAAACCGGTGGGCTTGCCGGCATCCCCTCTCCCGCGGCTCCATGACACTTTGCGCATGACTCAGCGAACACACGCGCGCCGGCGGTCGTGTCCGCTGTGAACGCCGCCCACCGTTGCAGCCGCGTGCTCGCGGCGCCAGGTGCGACGTCCACGCCGCGTGAGAGAAACGCGAAATAGGCGACGATGTCACGCATGTCGGGTCCTGCAGGATCGAGCGCCGTTCCGTTCATGCTGCGGCGGAAGCAATCATTGACGCGGTACTCGATCGTCTCGACCACACCGCTGCGCGCGCGATACTGCGGATACCGGGCGAACACGCCGATCCACGAGCCGGTCTCGCGGCGTCCTTCGTCGAGGTGACAGCTCGTGCACCGCAGTTTGTTGCCGACGTGCGCAGGCAGGCTGTCGCGGGTCGCGGTGAGCAACGCACGCCCGCGCCGCACCGCCTCACCGTACGGTCCTGACGGAATCAGCGAATCAGGGGGGCCCGCCCGCGAGCCGCGCGCGGCGGTGGCGGGAGGGGACGAATCGGCGCTGCCGCATCCGGTCAAGCAGACGATGCAGATGAGGGCTGTACTGGGGCGCACCCGGCGAGATAATACCGGCATTTCGGAAGGCGGCAACCTTTCGGGCTCTTCCCCCATCCAAACGGACGTATCCTCCACCCGGGACTACTCATGACTGCGCCGTTCCTTGTGTCCTTGCTGCTCGTCCTCCAGAACCGTGCCCCGATGGATTCTGCGACGGTCACCCGTGTGCTGAACCAGCTGCGCACCAGCGACTCGACCGTCTGTGCACTCGCCGGTGAAGCGCTGACCAACTACGGGGGATTCTGGGGGCATGCCTTCGGCCAACCGGGCCTAGCCATGCCGCAACCGATGCCGACGCCCATGCCGATGCCCGGCGGCGGCGGCGGGGGGGTCCACTTCGGCATGCATGGGAAGTCGCGCGATGTGGACCCCGCGGTGCTGCGCGCCTTTCGCGCCGTGATTCGCGACGACAATCGCTGCATTCGCAACATCGCCGCACGCGTCCTCGGCAATCACCGTGACTCCGGTACCTATGACTTGTTTCTCGGACTATTGCGCGACGTGCGCGCGGACCTCCGCGAGACCGGCGCACTCGGGCTCGGTGAGCTCGAGGATTCGCGCGCCATTAATCCACTCAGCGATGCCATGACTCGGGATGACAGTCCCGTTGTACGAATGACCGCGGCCTGGGCTCTCGGCGAAATCGAAGAGAAAGTCGCGATCGAGCCCCTGTCGCGCGCGCTGAACGATCGTGCGCCCGAGGTCCGGCGCACCGCTGCCTGGGCGCTTGGCGAGATCGAGGACGCGCGAGCGGTGCGGCCGTTGAGCACCGCGCTCGATGATCAGGCCGTGGACGTGCGGCTCACGGCGGTGTGGGCGCTGGGCGAAATCGAGGACGCTTCCGCGTTGCCAGTCCTCGCGACGGCTGCGAAGGACCGCGATCCGCGCGTGCGGCAGCAGGCGGCGTGGGCGTTGGGAGAAATCGAGAGCGCGCAGGGCATCAGCACGCTCGAAACCTTGATGCGCGATCCCGACGCCGACGTGCGCAAGACGGCCATCTGGGCGCTGGGCGAGATCGAAGACGGCGGTGCGGTTCCAGCGCTCGCGACCGCGCTCAAGGACTCCGACCCCGACGTGCGCGCGCTGAGCGCGTGGGCCCTGGGTGAGATCGAGGACGGCTCGGCAGTCGAGCCTTTGCTCGTGGCGTTGAAGGACAGCGATGAGGATGTCCGCGCGACGGCCGCGTGGGCGCTCGGCGAAATCGAGAGCCCACGTGCCCGCGAAGGCCTGACGGCGGCGCAGCGCGACGAAGTGGGTTCGGTGCGCCGCGCGGCAACCTGGGCCCTGCGCCAGCTCGATGACGATGATGACCCACGCGTGCGCGTGCACGTGCACCCGCAGGTGAAGGTCAAGCCTTGACGCGGCCTCGCTCGACGATCTGAAAGTAGTCGCGCAGCTCCTCGGCTTCCCTGACATCGTCCCAGCCGAGGAGCTGTTTCATTTGTGCGGCGACCTTGGGAACAAGTGAACGCGCCCGATCTTCAACCTCGTAGAACAGATGCAGTCGCCGGATCAGGACGTCCTGGACGCGGACCGCCATCTCCCGCTCGACCGCGTACGTGACTTCGGCCCAAATCTCCGGGCGGCCCCGCGCGATCGGTTCGCCGAGTGGGCGCTCTCGGTCCACGAGATTGAGCACGGCGGCCGCCTCGCTGCCGTAGTAGGCGACGAGGTGGCGAGCCGTCGCTTCGGACGCGCCGCGCGCCCGCGCGGCTTCGACGAGCACCTCGAGCTCGGCCGCCTCTCCGCCGGGCAGCGACTGCCGATCCGTCGGGGCGCGCGGCGCGAGCGGACGACCATCGAGCTCGTGCAGGCGCGCGGCGACGCGATCTGCGACATCTCGCGCCATCACGCGATACGTCGTCAGCTTGCCGCCGGCGATCGAGATGAGACCGTGCGGGCTCTCCAGCACGCGATGCTCGCGTGAAACCTGCGACGGGTTCGCGTGATCCTCGCGGAGCAAGGGACGCAGCCCCACCCACGCCGACACGACGTCATTCGAGCCCAGGTGAGCGTCAGGAAACGCCGCGTTGGCTGAGCGGAGCAAGTACGTCACATCCGCAGCTGTCACGCGCAGCGCATCGGGAGAGGAGTCCGCGTCGGTATCGGTCGTCCCGATGTACGCGAGATCGCCCCACGGCAGCACGAACATCACCCGGCCATCGATCTGCGAGAGCAATGTCACCGCGTACTCGTTGGCGAGGCGGCGTCGTGGCACGGTGACGTGCGCGCCCTTGGTGAGCCGCAGGATCGGCGCCGCTTGCGGATCGTCGAGTCGTCGCAGCTGGTCGGACCAGGGGCCGGTGGCATTTACCACAACGCTGGCGCGGATGCTCGCGGTCTGGCCCGTCAAGACGTCGCGCACGATCGCACCGCGCACGCGTCCGTCGGGCTTGAGCAGCGCCGTCGTCTCGACGTAGTTGGCCGCGAGCGCGCCGGCACGGACAGCGCTGCGCACGGTCGCGACGACGAGACGCGCGTCGTCGGCCTGAGCGTCGTAGTACAGGGCCGCGCCGATCAGGCCGCGGTCTCGCAACCCTGGTTCGACGCGTCGCACTTTCTTGGCGCGGAGCCAGCGATGCCAACGCACGTTGCGGAATGCCGACAGCAGATCGTAGAGCCACATTCCGGCGCGCAGCTTCCATGCGGGAATACGGCCGCCCCGATACACGGGAAAGAGGAATGCGAGCGGCCGCACCAGATGCGGCGCGATCTTGAGAAGCACGCGTCGTTCGCGGCTCGCTTCGAAGACCAGGTGGAACGCGCCCTGCTCGAGATAGCGAATGCCACCGTGGATGAGGCGCGACGAGTGTGAAGATGTGCCCGCGCCGAAGTCGGACTTGTCGACGAGCGCTACGCGGAACCCACGCAATGCCGCGTCGCGCGCGATCCCTGCCCCTGTAATGCCGCCGCCGATGATGAGCACGTCGACCGGCGTCTCGACCATGGACGCCCAGGCTGCGGCACGCGTTTGCTCCAACTCCCCTCCACTTGGGGCTGGTGGTAGGTTTCGATTCCCAGGAAGAGGGGAAGAATCTAATGCCCGGTCTCAACGGACGGCGCGTCGCGGTTGTCGCCGGCGTCCGTACGCCGTTCACCAAAGCCGGCACGTCGCTGAAAGACGCGCGCGCCGTTGATCTCGCGCGCTATGCGGCCCGCGAGCTGCTCGAGCGCACCAATCTGGACGGCACCGAGGTCGACGAAGTCATCTTCGGCCAGGTCGTGCCCTCCGCGCTCGTGCCGAACATCGGGCGAGAGGTGAGCCTCCTGCCGCAGCTCCCCAAGGAAATCCCCGCGTACTCATTGAACCGCGCCTGCGCCTCCGCGAATCAGGCGATTACCGCGGCGCAGGATCAGATCTCGCTCGGCAATGCGAACGTAATCATCGCTGGCGGCGCTGAGGCGCTGTCCGATATTCCGATTCTCGCCTCTCGCCGGCTCGCCGACATCCTGGTGGAAGCCAGCAAGGCCAAGTCGCTCGGTGCCCGCATCAGGACCTTCGCCAAGATCCGCCCGAAAGACCTCGTGCCGGTCGCGCCCGCCATCGCCGAGCCGTCGACCGGTGAGTCGATGGGTCAGTCGGCCGAGAAGATGGCGAAGGAGAATCACATCGCGCGCGAGGCACAGGACCAGTGGGCGCTGCGCAGCCACAAGCTGGCGGCCCAAGGCACGGTCGACGGTCGCCTCACGGCCGAGATCGTGCCCTGGCTGCCTAGCCGGCCCGGTGCGGCGATCGTCCAGCAAGACAACGGCATCAGAAGCGACACGTCGCTCGAGCAGATGGCGAAGCTCAAGCCTGTCTTCGATCGCCGCTACGGCAGCGTCACCGCCGCGAACTCCTCGCCGCTCACCGATGGCGCGTCCGCGGTACTCCTGATGAGCGACGAGACGGCGCGGGCTCTCGGATATGAGCCTCTCACCTACATCCGTTCGTACGCGGTGGCCGCAGTCGATCCCGGCTGGCAGCTGCTCCAAGCGCCGATCTTTGCGGTGCCCAAGGCGCTGGAGCGCGCGGGCATCCAATGGAAAGACCTCGGCCTGATCGAGATTCACGAAGCCTTCGCATCGCAGGTGCTTTCGAATCTCCAGGGATTCGCCGCCAAGGGGTGGGAGATCAACGAGGACATCATCAACGTCATGGGCGGCTCGATCGCGATCGGCCATCCTTTCGGCGCGACGGGCGGCCGGCTCGTCACGACCCTGTCGAACGAAATGAAGCGGCGTGACGTCCAGTTCGGGCTCATCTCCGTGTGCGCGCAGGGCGGGATGGGATTCGCCATGGTGCTGGAACGCCGCTAGTGTCAACGATCGCCCCGCCCTCGACCCGCACCGCTCCCGCCGTCACCTGGGATGTCAGCGAGGGAATTGCGACCGTCGTCCTCGACCTCAAGGGCCAGCCGGTCAACGTCATCTCACGTGCGGTGAAGGATGAGTTCCTGGCATGCTTCGCGGCGTTGGCGGATGATCCGAACGTCCGCGCCGTCGCCTTTTTCTCCGGCAAAGCCGACAATTTCATCGCAGGCGCCGACATCGAGGAGTTCGTCACGCTCGGGTCGGCCGCCGAAGCGGAACGACTCTCAGCCGACGGCCAGGATATGCTCGAGCGCGTGGCGCGCTTTCCAAAGCCGATCGCCGTCGGCATTCACGGTGCCTGTCTCGGGGGCGGATTCGAGTTCGCCCTGGCCTGCCATTACCGCGTCGCCACCGACCACGCCAAGACCCAGATCGGCTTACCCGAAGTACAGCTCGGCATTCTGCCTGGGGCCGGCGGCTGCCAGCGCCTGCCGCGGCTCATCGGTGCGCGGGCTGCCCTCGACATTATTCTCGCCGGTAAAAGCGAGCGTGCCGCCAAGGCCTTCCGCCTCGGTATGGTGGACGAGCTCGTTGCCCCGCCGATCCTTGCCGACATCACCCTCGCCGCCGCGAAACGTATGGCGGGCGGCTGGCGACCCAAGCGCAGGCGGCCCGGTGGATTCGTGGGATTTCTACTCGACGGCAATCCGCTCGGCCGGCGGCTCGTGTTTCGGTCGGCGCGCAAACAGGTGCTCGAACGCACGGGTGGCAATTATCCGGCGCCGCTCGCGGCACTCGAGGCCGTGGAGTACGGTCTGCGGCACGGACTCATCGAGGGGCTGAGGCGCGAAGCGCAGCTCTTCGGCCAGCTGGCGGTGACCGACGTATCCCGCAAGCTCGTGCAGATCTTTTTCGCGACGAATCAACTCAAGAAGGATCCGGGCGTCGCGAATGCGCCCCCTCCCGTTCGTGTGCAGCGGCTCGGTATCATCGGCTCGGGGTTCATGGGCTCCGGAATCGCGGGCACCGCCGTGGCTCAGGCGGAGGTCGACGTGCGGATGAAGGACGCGGACTTGGCCCGAGTCGCGCAGGGCCTTCTCGCGGCGCGCGCGATCCTCGATGACCGGCTGAAGCGACGCCGGATCACGAAATACGAATACGCGCGGCTCGTCGCGCTCCTCTCGGGTGGTGACACCTACTCCGGCTTCGGTCGTGCGGAGCTGACGATCGAGGCGGTCTTTGAGGAGCTTGGCGTCAAGCAGCAAGTGCTCCGCGAGGTCGAGGCGGTGCTCCCGCCTTCGGGTGTGTTCGCGTCCAACACTTCGACTATTCCAATCACGCGCATCGCCGAAGCCGCACGCGCACCCGAGCGGGTCATCGGGATGCACTTCTTTTCGCCCGTCGCCAAGATGCCACTGCTCGAGGTCATCCCCGGCGCTCGCACGGAGCCGCAGACCGTGAGCACCGCGGTCGCTTTCGGGCGGCGGATGGGCAAGACGGTGATCGTCGTGCAGGATAGCCCCGGCTTTTGGGTGAATCGCATCCTCGCCCCGTATCCGAACGAAGTTGGGCATCTGCTGGCTGAAGGTGCATCGATCGAAGATATCGACAGCATGGCGGTGCGTTTCGGCTTTCCCGTGGGACCGGTGACGCTGCTCGACGAAGTTGGTCTCGACGTGGCGATCAAAGTCGCGGGTGTCATGCAGGAAGCGTATGGCGATCACATCATTCCGCCGCCGGGTCCCGGCGTTGCCGCGCTCGTCAAGGACGGGCGGCTGGGCCGCAAATCGGGGCGCGGATTCTATGTCTACGAAGGGGGCAAGAAGCGTGGCGTGGACGAGAGCGTGTACGGCGTCCTCGGCGTCCATCCCAATGGTGGCCCTCGTCCCGCGGAGATTCTGCAACGGCTCGTCCTCGGCATCGTGAATGAGGCGGCACGAGCACTCGGCGAGGGGGTAGTCCGGAATCCTCGCGACGGCGACATCGGCGCAATTTTCGGATTCGGTTTTCCGCCGTTCCGCGGTGGGCCGCTACGCTACGCGGACGATCTGGGAGCCGAGCGCGTTGTCAGCGATCTCGAACGGCTCGCCGAGCGGTACGGTGCACGGTTCGCGCCGAGCGAAGTGCTGCGGGAGCATGCCAGCGCTGGGACCAAGTTCTACGCCTGATGCTGCGCGCCGCATTTCTTTGGCTGAGCGAGCAACCGCGCATCTTCGGGTTCGTCCGGAGGAATCGCCTCGCACGCAAGCTGGCATCGCGTTTTGTCGCCGGGGAAACGATAGACGAAGCCAACACCACGCTGCGCGATCTGAACGCGAGCAACCTGTCTGCGTCTCTCGACCTCCTCGGCGAGTCGGTGCTGCGCGCGGAGGAAGCGCAGCGCGCTTGCCGAACGTATCTCGATCTGCTCGAGCGAATTCACAGCGCCCAGGCCAATGCCAACGTCTCCGTCAAGCTCACGCAGATGGGTCTCGACATCGACGAGCAGCTGTGCCTGGGCAACATGCGGTCGATCATTGGCAAAGCGCAGCAGTACGACTCATTCGTGCGCATCGACATGGAGCAGTCGAGCTACACTGCCCGGACGCTGCAGCTCTTCACCGACGTGTTCTATCCGGAATTCGGGAATGCCGTCGGCGTCGTGTTGCAGTCCTACTTGCGGCGCACGGCGGCCGACACGGACGCCATGATCGACCTGGGCGCACGCGTGCGACTGTGTAAGGGAGCGTATAAGGAGCCTGAAGACGTCGCTTTTCCGAAGAAGAGCGACGTGGACGCCAACTATATCGCCTGTATGGAGCGGTTGCTCGAACGAGGTAACTACCCCGGTCTCGCGACGCATGATGTGACGATCATCGATCATGCCAAAGCATTCGCAAAGAAGCAGGGAATTCCCGCCGCCCGCTTCGAGTTCCAGATGCTGTACGGCGTCAGACGCGATCTCCAGTACAGATTGCGGCGCGAAGGCTACAACATGCGAGTGTACGTCCCGTTCGGGACGCACTGGTATCCGTATTTGATGCGTCGCCTTGCCGAACGTCCCGCCAACATCGCGTTCATTTCGACCAACATTCTCAAAGAGTCCGTGCACCGCCGTCGCTAATGGACGACACGACGTTGGGCGGCTATCAGCAGGTGCACGGACGTCCGCCGGCGTTCGGCGCGGTGGACGGGCAGGCCTACTCCGTCGCCACATTCGCCGACGAGGGGGCCGAGGGGGGGAGCCGCTATGGTGCGGCGCTCCTGTTTGTCCGGTGGGGTGAAGGGGAACGTCCGGTGGGCCATCTGGAAACGTGAAGGCGCATCTCGATCAGTGTGTCGCGCGGAGTAGCCCCTGACCGCCACGAGTGGCGTCGTGCTGGCGCGCACCGCCGGCGGCTATCGCGTTCACACTGACGCTGGCGAAATCACGGCCACACTCCGCGGCAAGCTCAAGTACGAGGACTCGGATCGCGTCGTGCCGGGCGACGTGGTCGTGCTCGAGGGATCCACGATCGCCGAGATCCGCCCGCGCCGTTCCGTGCTTGCGCGTCGGGCGGCGCAGGGCAGCAGCGGAGCCGGTCCGCGGCGCTCACAGCCTGTCGCGGCCAACGTCGATCAGGTAATCGTCGTGAGCTCGGCGCGTGATCCCGAGCCGAGCCCCAGGATGATCGACCGTTTCCTGGTGATCGCGGAGGCGAACGGTCTTCCGGCAGCGGTAGTGCTCAACAAGATCGAGCTCGATCGCGCAATCGAGGAGCCCCTGGCGCACCGTTTCAAGACTGCTGGCTATCAACTGCTGGCGACGTCCGTGAAGGCAGACGAGGGCCTCGCCGCGCTGCGCGACCTGTTGCGGGGCCGGCACTCGGTCTTTACGGGAGCATCGGGCGCAGGGAAATCGAGCCTGCTCAACGCGCTCGAGCCGGGGCTGAAACTGCGCGTCGGCGCGATCAGCGAGAAATGGCGCACGGGAAAGCACACGACGACCGCGGCGGAGCTTGTGCCGGTGGCCGGCGTCGGATACGTCGTCGACACGCCGGGCCTGCGGGAAGTGGGCGCCTGGGGCCTCGACCCCAACGCCCTCGGCGGCTGCTTTCCGGAATTCCGCCCGTATCTCGATCAGTGTCGCTTCGACAACTGCCGGCACCTCGCGGAGCCGGGCTGCGCCGTGCGTGGTGCGCCAACCGGGGCCATCGATCCCGATCGGCTGGTGTCCTACGAGCGGATCTACGAAGAGGTCAGCGAGCCTTCCTGGTCCAGCGGCCGGCGTCGCGGGAGGTGACCTTGGCCATCATCTGCGCGAAGGCCTCATCGAGATCGATGTGCTGGGAGTTGGCCATGCAGATCACGACGAAGAGGATGTCGGCAAGCTCCATACCAATCGACCCGGGCTCCTCGTCGGGTTTCTTGGGCTTTGGGCCGAATTGGTGATTGACTTCGCGTGCCAGCTCGCCGACTTCTTCGGCGAGGCGCGCCACGTTCGCGAGCGGGGTGAAGTAGCCCTGCTCGAACTGGCCGACCCAATGATCGACCGCTTGCTGCGCCTCACGAAAGCTCATGTCTGACCTCGTCGCGCCCTTTCGGGGTGAGCGGTACGCTGCCGTCGAGCGCCTCAGCTTCCTGATCGCGCCGCCTTATGATGTCATCGATGCCGCCGAGCGGGCGCGATACGCGGCGCTCGACGCAGAGAATATCGTGCACGTCATGCTGCCGGAAGCGCCGCCCGGACGTCCGGACGACGATCGCTACCGCGTCGCCGCGGAACGACTGGCCGCCTGGCGCCGCAACGGGGTACTGCGGTGCGATTCTAACCCGGCGTTATATGTGCTTACGCAGGACTTCACATTGCCGACGGGAGAGCGGCTCACCCGGCGCGGCGTGTTTGCCGCCGTCGCGGCGGAGGGCTACGAGCCGCGCCGCATACGCCCGCACGAACGAACACACGCCGGCCCGAAGGCCGATCGCCTGGCGCTCATGCGCGCCACCGCGACCAACATCGAGTCGATCTTTGTGCTCGCGCCTGATCGCGACCGTGCGCTTGCGAATGCCGTTGCCGAGGTTTCGCAGGGAACGCCGGATGCGACGGCTGAGCTGAATGGTGTCGGCATTCGTCTCTGGATCGTCCCCAACCCGTCCCGCTTCCCCCTTCCCCCGTCCCCGTTGTACATGGCCGATGGCCATCACCGCTATGAAACGGCGAGCGCGTATGCGCTGGAGAATCCCGCCGCCGATCGTGTTCTCGCGTTGATCGTGTCGGCTCAGGATCCGGGACTCGCGGTGCTGCCTACACATCGCGTGATCTTCGGGACGGAGCGGGAGTTGGAGCGCGTGCTGCCGCGGTGGCGCGAATGGTTCGACGTGCAGCCGCTCGCGGCGGGAAGAGATCCGGTGACGGCGCTCGCGTCACTCGGCCGCGACCGCACCGCGTGTCTCGTGGCCGACCGCTCGCGTGTGCTCACACTGCTGCTGCGGCCCGGCGCCCTGCTGGACCGGCTGCCGAGCCTCGCCCAGAGCAGCGCCGTCCAGGATCTCGATGTCGCGCGGGTCGAGTCGCTGGTCGTGAAGGAGGTTCTTGGCGCGGGGACGTCTACGCCGGTCGTGCGCTACGTGGCGGACGCCAAGGAAGCGCTGAGGATGGTCCAGCATGGTGGCGCCGCCGTCGCCGTACTGCTCAATCCAACGAAGGTCGAGCAGGTCTTCGCCGTGGCAGATGCCGGGGACGTCATGCCCCCGAAATCCACCTACTTCGTTCCGAAAGTGCCGAGTGGGCTAGTCCTGCGGCCCGTGGACTAGCGCGGCGATCAATGCTTTGCAGAACTGCGGTAGATCGGCTGGTGTGCGCGACGATATGAGATTGCCATCGACCACGACTGCGCTGTCCTCCCACACGACCCCGGCATTCTCCATGTCGTCCTTGATGGCACGCACACTCGTCGCGCGCTTGCCTTTGAGAATCTTCGCCGAGATCGGTACCCAACCGGCGTGACAGATGAAACCGACCGGCTTCCCCGCTTGGTAGATCTCACGTGTCAGTCGTAGAACCTTGTCGGAGCGCCGCAGCTGATCGGGCGCAAACCCGCCCGGGATCACCAGCGCGTCGAAGTCAGAGGCCTCGACCTGGTCGACGCTAGCGTCGACGGTGACTGGATAGCCGCGCTTTCCTTGGTAGGTGCGCTCGCCCATGCCGGCGACCGTTGTTGCCGCACCTTCCTCCTCGAGGCGGATTTTCGGGTACCACAGCTCGAGATCTTCGTACAGCGGCGCCGCGAAAATGAGGATGCGTTTGCCTTTGAGGGTCATGCGCGAATGCTAACCAATCGTCGGAAGGGCGGAAGGACGGAATGACGGAAGGCAAATGCGATATAAAGCCCAGTGCTGGAGTTTTCGGATCATGTCGCCCTTTGACGATGTGAATAAACTCTGTTACATGATGCCGTATGAACGACTTGAAGCCTGGAAATATGCGCATGAGTTCGCAGTTGCGATCTACACTGTCACGAAATCCTTCCCCAAGTCCGAGCTGTACGGGCTAACCTCTCAAATCCGCCGCGCAGCATTCTCGGTGCCTGCAAACATTGCCGAAGGAGCTTCTAAGAGGGGGAGTACCGAGTTCCGCCGGTTTCTCGACACGGCGCTTGGATCGTTTGCTGAGGTTTCATATGCTCTTCGATTCGCTCGAGATGTCGGCGTTCTTGAGCCCGCCGATTACGCGCGGCTTGAACTACTTCGTGTGAGGGTTGGTAAACTCACCTGGGGACTCTACGCCGCGATCGCCAAGAACGCTCGTTCCCGTCTGGTCTCCAACAGCGCGTAAGCCGTCCGTTTTCCATCTGTCCATCCGTCCTTCCGTCATTCCGTCGCTGTTATAGTTTTGCTCCTGTGAGTCCACGCCAACGCCAGCAGATCCTCGACAACCTCGATACGATTTATCGAGAGGCGTTCGAGCGCGCCAAAGCGGCCAAAGACGAGCGCCGCATGGCCGATCTCGATGCCGCCTATCAGCGCGAACAACTGCTGCTCGAAGTCCTGCTCGATATTCGCGACGGGCTGAGCGCGCCGGCGAAGCCGAAGCCGTCGTCCGACACGGGCAGCCCCCTCGCTACGCTCGACGCGATTCGTCGGATCACCAAACTGCGTTAGGAGGTGCGTTGTGCGTGGTACGTGGTGCATAGTCACACTGGTCCTGCTTGCCGCCTGCGGCGCCAAGGCAGACATCGTCATCGAAGGTGGACCCGTCTGGACCGGCCTCTCGACCGGTCGCGGCCGGCCCGGCGCGGTGGCCATCGCGGACGGCAAGGTCCTCGCGGTCGGCGATTCCGCGCAAATCGCGCGCTACGTCGGCTCGAAGCGGTGGCCATCGCGGACGGCAAGATCCTCGCGGTCGGCGATTCCGCGCAAATCGCGCGCTACGTGGGCTCAAAGACCGAAGTACTGCACACCGCCGGCGGCCTCGTGATGCCCGGTTTCGCCGACGGCCACACGCACTTCATCGACGGTGGCTTTCAGCTGGCGTCGGTGAACCTGCGAGATGCCGCAACGCCGCAGGAGTTCGTGCGCCGGCTGAAGGAGTACGCCTCGCGCCTGAAGCCCGGCGAATGGATCCTCGGTGGCGATTGGGATCACACACTCTGGCGCGGTGCGCCGCTCCCGCACCACGAGTGGATTGATTCGGTAACCCCGAACAATCCCGTGTTTGTGTCCCGCCTCGACGGACACATGGCTTTGGCGAATGCCGCCGCGATGCGGGCGGCGAAGATCACGAGCGCGACGCGCGACCCCGTCGGCGGAGAAATCCCCCGCGATGCTCGCGGTGAGCCGATCGGAATATTCAAGGACAACGCCGAGGAGCTGGTCGGAGCCGCCATCCCCGCGCCCTCGGCAGAGCAACAAGACTCCGCGCTGGCGCGCGCGCTGGCACACGCCGCATCGCTCGGGGTCACCGCGACCGGCAACATGTCGGCCTCCTGGGCGAATCTTGCGGCGTACAAGCGCATGGAGCACGCTGGCCGGATGACGGCCCGCGTCGCGCTCTACCTGCCGATCGAAGACTGGCGCACCGTCGCCGATAGCGTTCGGCAGCACGGCGCCGGCGACGATTGGGTGCGGATCGGTGGGGTCAAAGGATACATGGACGGCTCGGCGGGATCGCGGACGGCGTTTTTCTTCGAGCCGTTCTCGGATTCCGCCGGCTACCGCGGCTTGATGCGGCAACCGGAATCCGATATGCGCGCCTGGGTCGGCGCCGCGGATTCCGCGGGGCTGCAAATCGCCGTGCACGCCATCGGCGACCGCGCCAACGCGATCATTCTCGCGATCTATGACAGCGTCGCCCGGGCGCATGGCGCGCGCGACCGGCGCCTGAGGGTCGAGCACGCGCAGCATCTGCGTCCCGATGACATCTCCCGCTTCGGCGCGATGCGGGTCGTGGCGTCGATGCAACCCTACCACGCAATCGACGACGGCCGGTGGGTCGAGCAGCGCATCGGCCCGGTGCGCATAAAGACCACCTACGCGTTCCGCACGCTGCTCGACACCGAGGCCCCGCTGGCGTTCGGATCCGACTGGACCGTCGCGCCGCTCGATCCGATGCTCGGTGTGTACGCGGCGGTCACGCGACGAACGCTCGACGACAAGAATCCCAACGGCTGGGTGCCCGAGCAGAAGATTACGGTTGGAGAGGCGCTACGCGCGTACACCTACGGCAACGCGTGGGCCACGTTCAACGAGCAGAAATGGGGTACGCTCGCCCCGGGCAGATTTGCGGATGTCGTGGTTTTGGATCGCGATCCGTTTGCCGTAGCACCGGAGTCGCTTGGGACGATTACGCCACGCTACACGATTGTGGGTGGGAAGATCGTGTACCGAAAACAGCCCTAGCCGGAGTATTTAAACCCGGCTTCAGCCAGCGTGAGCGGTGCTCCCTCGTGTTCTACGCCGGCGCCGACCACCTCGCCGAGTACGAGCGTGTGATCGCCGGACGGAAGCGTTGCCACGACCCGGCATTCTACCCACCCCACGCCGTCCACGAGGACCGGAACCCCGGATACGGGACCCGGTTTGGTCTTGATTCCCTTGAGTTTTTGCGGCGCCTGATCGGAGTTGCGTCCCAATTTGCCCGCCAGATCGCGCTGGCCCGTCAGCAACAGATTGATCGCAAAGTGGTGCGAATCGCGGATCATGCCGATCGTCTTGGAGGTATTCTCGATCGCAACGACGACCATCGGCGGGTCGAACGCCGCTTGCGTGATCCAATTGGCTGTCATGCCGTGGTCCTCGCCGTCGTGCGCGACCGTCACGACATACAGACCGTAGGGGAAGTGGCGGAGAATGGCTTTCTTGGCGGCTTCGTCCATGACTGAAGTGGGAATCTAGGCTATTTTTCAACCCCATGGCGACACGCTCCCGCACGGCCTCACGACCCGCAAAAGCACCCGCGGCGCTTTCCAAGGCCGATCTGCTCGACATGTACCGCCTGATTCTCCTGTCGCGCCGCATCGACGACAAGGAGATCCAGCTCAAACGGCAGAACAAGATCTTCTTCCAAATTTCGGGTGCGGGCCACGAGGGCGTCCTCGTCGCGGCGGGCAAGGCTTTGCGGCCCGCCTCCGACTGGTTCTATCCCTACTACCGCGACCGGGCGCTGTGCCTGACGCTCGGCATGACGCCGACGGAAATGCTGCTCGCCGCGGTGGGCGCCGCCGACGACCCGAACTCGGGTGGGCGGCAGATGCCGTCGCACTGGGGCCATAAGCAGCTCAACATCGTCAGCCAGTCGAGTCCCACCGGGACGCAGTTCCTGCAGTCGGTCGGATGCGCCGAAGCGTGGCTCCGCTACAGCCGGATCGACGATCTCAAGGACAAGCCGATCCACGGCGACGAGGTCGTGTACTGCTCCGCCGGCGACGGCACCACGAGTGAAGGTGAATGGTGGGAGGCGCTGAACACCGCCAGTAATCTCAAGCTGCCCGTGCTGTTCCTCATCGAAGACAACAAGTACGCGATCTCCGTGCCGATCGAAGTACAGACCGCCGGTGGATCGGTCTCCAAGCTGGTGGCCAACCACCCCAATTTCTTCATCCAAGAGGTGGACGGCTGCGACCCGATCGCATCCTACGAGGCGCTGACCCGGGCCGCGGAGTGGTGCCGCCAGCGGAAAGGCCCGGCGCTTGTCCACGCCCACGTGACGCGCCCCTACTCCCATTCGCTCTCCGACGACGAGATCCTCTACAAGCCGCCGCGCGAGCGCGAGGCTGAGGCGAAGCGCGACGCCGTGACGGCGTTCCCCAAGCGGCTGCTCGAAGACGGTGTTGCGACCGAGTCCGAAATCGAGGCGATCAAGGCGCAAGTCGAAGAAGAAATCCAGGTGGCGGCCGACATGGCGCTTGCCTCGCCACAGCCCAAGCCTGAGACCGCCCTGCTCTGGGTGTACTCGCCCGACGTCGATCCGACGTCCGAGCAGTTCGACACCGAGGACGATCCGCATTTCACGGGCGAGCCGACCACTATGGTGGATCTGCTCAACGCCTGCATGAAAGACGAGATGACGCGCGACCCGCGCATCCTCGTGTTTGGCGAAGACGTCGCGGACGTGAGCCGCGAGCAATATCTGAAGGAAGTGAAGGGCAAGGGCGGCGTCTTCAAAGTCACGTGGGGCCTGCAGCGCCAGTTCGGCAGCGACCGCGTGTACAATTCACCGCTCGCCGAAGCCAATATCGTCGGGCGTGCGATCGGACTCGCCACACGCGGGCTCAAGCCGGTCGTCGAGATCCAGTTCTTCGATTACATCTGGCCGGCCTACCACCAGATCCGCAATGAGCTGGCGACCCTGCGCTGGCGTTCGAGCAACGCGTTCAGCGCCCCGGCCGTGATCCGCGTGACGTACGGCGGTTATCTCAAGGGCGGCTCCGTCTATCACTCACAGACCGGCGCAGTGATTTTCACGTCGGTACCCGGGCTGCGGGTCATTTGCCCGTCCACAGCCTTGGATGCCAACGGGCTGCTGCGCACCGCCATCCGCTGCGATGATCCCGTCATCTTCCTGGAACACAAGCACCTCTATCGCCAGACCTACAACAAAGCTCCGAATCCCGGCCCGAACTTCATGATCCCGTTTGGAAAAGCGAAGGTCGTGCGGGAAGGGACGGCGCTGACGGTTGTGACCTACGGCGCCGTGGTGCAGCGTTCGCTCGTCGCCGCCAAGGAGCTCGAGGAGAAGGAAGGGGTGAGTGTCGAGGTGATCGATCTACGCTCGTTGTCGCCGGTGGACTGGGAGACGATCGAGGCGTCGATTCGGAAGACGAACAAAGTGATCGTCGCGTACGAGGATGCGTTCTCCTGGGGGTACGGCGCCGAGATCGCGGCGCGTATCGCCGATCAATGCTTCCCGTGGCTCGACGCGCCGGTCAAGCGCGTGGCGTCGACCGACACGTTCGTCGGGTACGCGCCCGACCTCGAGGACTACATCCTGCCACAGGTGGACGACCTCGCGCAGGCGATGCGCGAGCTGCATGCGTTCTAAGCCGGCGCTCACATATAGTTTCCTCTTCTTTCTATCGGGCGCGACCGGCCTGATTTACGAGTTGCTCTGGGTCCGGGTCCTCTATCAATCATTCGGTTCCACAATTCAGTCCGTCACCACCGTCGTCGCGGCCTACATGGGTGGCCTCGGCCTGGGCGCCTGGCTGTTGGGTCGGCGTGCGGACCGCTCGCCCCGCCCGGCGGTGCTGTACGGCCGGCTCGAGATCGCGATCGGCGTGTTTGGAATCATTTCACCGTTGGTCCTTGGCCTCGCGCACTGGATCTACATTGGGACCGCCGGCGCGCTCGCCCTCGGCGGAGCCGCGAGTGTAGCGCTGCGCTTTGGGCTGGCGGCGGTAGTGCTCCTGATTCCGACAACGCTGATGGGCGGCACGCTGCCGGTGCTGACCCGCGCGCTTATGGGCGAGGATCGCGGCCTGCTCAAGCCATCACTCGGCCGGCTCTACGGCCTGAACACACTCGGCGCGATGACGGGGACGGCGCTCGCCGGCTTTTTCCTGATCGAGTTTGTCGGCGTGCGGGCGGCGCTGTGGGGAACGGCCGCGCTGAATCTCGCGATTGGCGCGGCGGCTATCGTGCTGGGGCGCGAGCCAGTGCCGGCTGAGCCCGCGCCCGAGGCCGAGGCACCAGACAGCTCCGATCGTCTCCGTACGCTCGCGCTAATTCTCCTGGGTCTCACCGCGTTCGCCTCTCTCCTGAATGAAATCGCGTGGACCCGTGTGCTGATTATGATCGTCGGCGGATCGACCTATGCTTTTACGCTGATCCTGCTCGTCTTCCTGCTCGGCATCGGACTCGGAAGCATGATCGTGGCTCGTCGCAGCGTGCCGCGCGCCGATACTGCGGCCGGCGCGGCACTCGCGCAGGGCCTGACGGGAGTCGGTGCCGCGGCCTTGTTCTTGTTCTTTGGTTTTCTGCCATCGTACATCATCGCGGTATTTCAGATCGAGGGGATGAGTGCGGCATCGCGCCTGCTGCTCATGGGCGTCGCCGTCGGCGCCGTGGTGCTGATTCCCGCGATCGGGATGGGAATGACGTTTCCACTGCTTACTGACCTCACCGCGCGTCCGCGGCAGGCGCGGGGCGCGGACGTCGGGGCGGCGTACGCCCTCAACACGATCGGGAGCATCCTGGGCGCGGTGCTGACGGGGTTCGTGCTCGTTGTCGCGTTGGGCACGCAGGCCACACTGCGTGTCGGCCTCGTGGTCAACGGACTGGCGGCTCTCACCCTCGCCCTGCTCGCGGCTCGCGGCGTCGCCGAAGGGTCGGCGGAGGACAAGCGGCTTCGGGTTCGAGTGCTGACCGGGGCAGCACTCGGTATGCTGGTGCTCGTCTGCGCCGCCGCGGCCCCTGGATGGAGCGCCCGCCTCATCGATCTTGGTCCCACGATTTACGCGCGCCAGCGCATGGATAAGGCGGCACGCCAGCGCTTTCTCGAGCATCGCGGCGTGCGCCAGCTCGCATTCCGGGAAGGGCCGAACGCGACGGTGAGCGTGTGGGAAGGCGAGACCGGAAGGTCGCTGCGGGTGAACGGCAAGGTAGACGCGTCCGATCGCGGCGACATGGACACGCAGATCATGCTCGGCCTCGCACCAGTCGTGGCGCGTCCCGGGGCCACTTCGGCGTTCTTGATCGGGCAAGGCACCGGCGTGACGACGCACGTGCTTGCGACCATCCCGGGAATGGCGCGGGTGAAGGTGGTGGAAATCGAACCCGCCGTGTTGCAGATGGACAGTCTGTTTCACGGAGTAAACGCCAACGTGCTGGCGCGGCCCAACGTCCGGGTGGTGGTCGATGACGCGCGCAGCGCACTCCAGCTCGATGGCCAGCGCTACGACATCATCGTTTCGGAACCTTCGAACCCGTGGGTCGCCGGCATCGCCACGCTCTATACGCCCGAGTTCTTCCGCATCGCGAAATCGCGACTCGCCGACGATGGAATCTTCTGCCAGTGGATCCAGCTGTATCAGTTGCCCCTGCCCATCGTCGCCGGAATCGTGCGGAGCCTGCACGAGGTATTCCCGCACGTGCACGTATGGTTCGGCAGCACGTCGGATCTCGTCGTTCTCGCGTCGACGCGACCAATTACGTACGACCGTACCTGGATCGCGCGGCTGCTCGGTCCCGGTGGTCAGCTGCACGAGATGGGGAGAGAGTGGCTGGGTCTTGATTCCCCGGACCAATACTTCGGCCGCATGCTCCTCGGGGACTGCGGGGTCGCGAAGCTCCTCACGCGTGCGACCTTCATCCACACGGACAACCGACCACGCCTCGAGTTCGTCGCGGCCCGGCGCTTTCTCGATCCCGGCGCGGGTTCGTTCGCCGTTTTCGACTCCCTCATGCAGCTCGGTAATCGCGACGACGGCACCTCACCCTTCGGATTGCTCCGGGTGCTCGCCGCGCGGCGCGCCGATCCGAGCGTGCTCCCCTACCTCGCTGCCGCGCACCGCGCGCAGCCGGACGTGGTTGAGTGGAGCGTCCGCACCGCCGGTATTCGATTGGCCTTGGGCGACACGGCGCAAGCCGACTCATTGCTCAGTGCGGTGATTACGCGGAACAGGAGCGCCGACGCACTCCAGATGCGAGCCTTGCTCGCCGCGGCCAGGAGCCAGCCGCTGGCCGGGACGGCGCTGCGGGAAGCGCTCGCCGCCGGCGCCGACACCGGACAAGTACGTGCGGCGCTGGCGTTGCTGGCCGCCCGCGGGTCCCGGTGGGGTGAGGCGGCGGCCCAGGCACGGGGGGCGCTGACCGCTGCTCAGGGCACGTTTCGCCATCCGTTCCCCGGCGAATTCCTCACGCAGGCCCTCGATCGGATCGCGCTGGATGCCCCGCCCGGCCTGGCGGATAGCCTGCTTCGCTACGCGGCCGGTCGGCGCCCGGGTTCGGCGCGCTACCGCGAGCTGGCGGCGGTCGCTGCGCTGCGGGCGGGCCGTTGCGAAGACGCCGCCGCGAGTTTTGTGGAGTTGTTGGATTTTGCGCTGCAGCGAGACAATGGTCCGGCGCTCGTCCGAGAGTGCTGGGCCAGTCAGGATGCTACGGGGAGGACCGGGGCCGCGGGCCGCGGGGGGGCGGCGCGACCGGTGCAGGAGAAGCACTAAGCACATCGCGGATCTCGCCCGCGGCCGCGATCACGTGATCCACGTCCCGCGAGAGCGCCCGCGCCTGCTGGGTGGCATTCGTCAAATCGCTGAGCACCGCCGCCACGCCCGCTGACCGCAGCCGCAGCAGATCAAAACGGACGTTCTGCATCGCGAGGACGCACGATTCGATTTGCTCCTCGACCCGGCGGCGGCGCGTCAACAGATCGCTCAACGCCTGGCGTTGCCGCTCGAGCAAGCCGAGCTGACGTTCGCGCTCCGTTCCTTCTTCATGATGCTTTACCGCTTCGATCCGCACTTCGATGCGAGCCAGCGCGCCATCATCGACATCGGCGCTCATTCCGTGCAGCATGCGCGCGAGCTCTTCGGCCCGCTTCAGGAGCGCGTCGACGGTGACGACCACGTCCGGGAGGAGTTTTCGCTCCGACGCCGGAACGCGCTCCATGATCTTGAGAATGGCTTCGCGGTCGTTACGCGCCAGCCGGACGGTATCGACATGGCGGCCAAACTCGTCGGCTTTGGGGGGTGCCAGCGCGCGGCGGGGACCGAGCAGCGCTTCCTGCGCGTCCGGCGCTGCCGGGCGGTTGAGCACGTCACGCCACGAATACCCGTTCTGCCACAGCCTCATGTATTGCGGGAGCAACCCAAACGCACCCCACGGGACCGTCACGAACAACGACCACCCAAGGCCGCCGCCCTGGATCAAATCGATCAGCATCAATCCGCCACACACCGAGGCCCACGAGACGAAACCGTCCCGGAACTTCACGACCATCCGGGGCTCGCCGCTCGGTGTGAGCTCCGACTTGGGATCCTTCTTGGCGGCGCGCGTCGCTCGCCGGCGCTCGAGGGGGCTGACGGGGCGGCCGCCGGCTGCGGCTCGCGCCGGTGGTCCGAGCCGAGACTCACCGCGCGCCGAAGCGCCGCCACTGGTACGGCGTGAGGGCCGGTACGGTGGCGCGCTACGCGACTCGAGTGCGCGCCTGAGCGCGTCGGCGGTCGGCCAACGCGCCTCGGGCTCCTTCTCGAGCGAACGCATGACGCACGCCGCCAGATCGTCCGGGCAGGTCGGTGTCTTGTCCTGGAGGTTGGGTGCCTGTTCGGTGATTTGCTTGAGAAGTAGTCCCGGAACGGTCGGTGCCGAAAACGGCAACTCCCCGGCGAGCATCTGGTAGCCGACGACGCCCAGGCTATAGATGTCGGAACGACCGTCGATCTCCCGATCGCCGGCCGCCTGCTCCGGGCTCATGTAGTGGGGTGTGCCGATCGCGACTCCGGTCGCGGTCAGTGTGCCTGGGCCGGTGGTCGAGGTGAGCGCCTTGGCGATGCCGAAGTCTGTGAGGACGGTCCGGCCCCGGCTCCCCTCCAGCAGGATGTTGTCGGGTTTGACGTCTCGATGGATGATGCCGAGGGCGTGCCCGGCGCCGAGGGCGTCCGCCGTTTCCATCATGATGCGACGGGCCTCCTCGGGTGGCAGTCGCTCGCGGCGTTTGAGACGCGCCGCGAGCGATTCACCATCCACATACGCCATCACGAAGTACACGAGTCCCTCGGGACCTTCGCCGACGGAATGAATCGGCACGATGTGCGGGTGGGACAGACGCGCGGCCGTTTCCGCCTCCCGCAGGAAGCGCATGCGGATCTCTTCACGGAAGGCGAGCTCGGGCGGGAGTACCTTGACTGCCACCGCCCGCTTGAGCCGCTCATCGCGGGCGTGATAGACGACGCCCATGCCGCCGCGGCCGATCTCGCCGTCGAGCGTGAAGGAGGACCCCAGAGCCTGAGTCAGCCGCTGCGCCAGCGGATCGTTCATGCCGTTTTGCAATCCATTCGAGCACTAAGATTTAGCCGCAACCATGCGGCCTTGCAACACAGTCTGGGAGCGTCGTGTTGGCAGTCACGCGCCGCTTTGGCGGCGCTTTTCGGAACGGACCTGCCGCAGACGGCGTTTTTTCGTGGCATGGACGGTGCGCTCTGCGTCCCAAGCTGTCGTCCACGAAACTTACTATTGGAGATCCCATGTCAGACCGGATGACTTTGCCCGTCCTGCCGCTCCGCGATGCCGTGTTGTTCCCCGGCGTTGCGACGCCGATTGGCGCGGGCCGTCCCGCGACATTGCGCGCCATAGAAGCCGCTCTGAAGCAACCCGACCGCAAGGTCTTCGCCGTCGCTCAAAAAGAAAACATCGATCAGGTCACCCCTGGCGTGCTCTACACCACCGGCACGATCGCGCGCATCAGCCAGGTTCAGCGCAACCTCGGCGGTGTGCAGCTGATCCTCCATGGCGACAGCCGCGGTACGGCGGTCCATTACAGCGAGACGAACGGCTATCTCGAAGCGACCGTCCGCGAAGCGCCGGACCTCGCCCCCCTCAATGAGAAGGATGCCGCGTTCGTAGCGTTGCATCGCGAAGTCCGCGAGCGCGCCGCGGAGCTGGGGCAGAAGTCGGGACTTCCCACGGAAGTCGTCCAGCAGGTCCTCCAAGGCGTCAGTGATCCCGGCGCCCTCGCTGATCTCGTCGCCGGCCATCTCGACATTCAGTCGCTGGAGCGCCAGCAGCTGCTGGAGACGCTCGCGGTCGAAGACCGGCTGCGTCGCGTGCTCGTTCATGTCCAGCGCCAGATCGCCGTCGTCGATGCGCAGGAAGACATCAAGTCGCAGGTCCAGGAAGAGCTCGGCGAACGCCAGCGTGAGATGCTGCTTCGCGAGCAGATGAAGGCCATTCGCAAGGAGCTGGGCGAGGAGGGAGAGGCGGCGGAAGCCGACGACCTCAAGAAGCGCCTCGATGCGCTGGAGTTGCCGGAGGCGGCTCGCAAAGAGGTCGATCGCGAGCTTGGGCGGCTGGAGCGCGCCGGGCGGGAATCGATGGAGGCGCAGGTCATCCGCACCTACCTCGAGACCATCGCCGAGCTGCCGTGGAACAATCGCACGGAGGAGTCGCTCGAGCTGAAACGGGCAGCGGAGATTCTCGAGGAGGACCACTACGGGCTTCAGGACGTGAAGGATCAGGTTCTCGAGTTCCTCGCGGTCCGCCAGCTGCGGCAGCAGCAGCCGAAGGAGGAAGCGCCGGGGAACGAGGACGATCGCGCCTCGCGCGCGCCGACACTGTTGTTTGTTGGGCCGCCGGGCGTCGGGAAGACCTCGATCGCCAAGTCCATCGCACGCGCGATGGGCCGGCCCTACGTCCGCATTTCACTGGGCGGCGCCCGTGACGAGGCCGACATTCGCGGCCACCGGCGCACCTACGTCGGGGCGATGCCCGGCCGCATCATCCAGGGGATGAAGCAGGCGGGCGCCAAGAACCCGATTTTCCTGCTCGACGAAGTCGATAAGCTGGGGGTTTCCTTCCAGGGAGATCCGGCGGCGGCGCTGCTCGAAGTGCTCGATCCGGCGCAGAACGACTCGTTCACGGACCACTATCTCGGCGTGCCATTCGACCTCTCAGAGGTGCTGTTCATCGCGACCGCGAACTTCCTACAGGGCATTCCCGGTCCGCTGCTCGATCGGCTCGAAACCGTGAATTTCGCTGGCTACACCGAGCGCGAGAAGCTCGAAATCGCCAAGCGCTATCTCGTCCCGCGCCAGCTGCGAGAGAACGGGTTACTGGCCGGTCAACTGACGCTCAGCGACGGCGCACTGAGCGAGATCATCGCCAGCTACACTCGTGAGGCGGGGGTTCGGCAGCTGGAGCGCGAAATCGGGAAGTTGGGCCGCAAGGTCGCGCGCAAGATTGCGGACGGCGCGGCCAAGCAAGTGGCCGTCGGACCCGACGACGTCCCCGATCTCATCGGGCGGCCGAAGGTGCATCCCGAGCGTATGGCCGGTGCGGATCAGGTCGGCGTGTCGACCGGGATGTACTACACGCCCGTCGGCGGCGACATCATGTTCGTCGAGGCCAGCGTCATGCGCGGCAAGGGCGAGCTGGTGCTCACGGGACAGCTGGGCGACGTCATGAAGGAGTCGGCCCGCGCCGCGTTGACCTACGCCAAGTCACACGCCGATTTGCTGGGCATTCCGGAAGAGGCCTTTGTGGATACGGACATCCACGTCCACGTCCCCGCCGGCGCCATTCCCAAGGACGGGCCGTCGGCGGGCATTACGATGGCAACCGCACTGGTGTCGGCGTTGTCACGTCGGCCAGCGCGGCACGACATCGCGATGACAGGGGAGATTACGCTGCGGGGCCGCGTGCTCCCCATCGGCGGCGTGAAGGAGAAGGTCCTCGGCGCGGTGCGGGCAGGCATCACCTCGGTGATTCTGCCGAAGGAAAACGAGCGCGATCTGGATGATCTGCCGGAAGAAGTGCGCAAGACGCTGAACGTGCATCTGGTGGAGGAGCTGGGTGAAGTGCTGAGCCTGGCGCTACGCGGTGCCAAGTTCGAGGCAGGCCACCTGATCTTCGAAACGGAAGCGCCGTTGGGCCTAGCTCGCGCTCACTCCGGCCACCACTAGATCGACGGCCGCCTCGCGCCAACGCTCGCGGAGCGACGGCTCGTCGGCGCCGAGTGGGCGGGCGCTCGCGGCCACGACGGCCTCCATGCTGAGGTAGCCAACCATCAGGATCAACGCCTGGGCGGCGGCGAGGTGCGGGTCGAGGTCGTCCCGCACCTGGCCGAGGCCCTGCCCTTCCGCCAGCAACACAACCAATCGATTGATCGCAGGGGCAAATGCAGCCCCGGAGCGCGTCCCCTGTCCGAGGAGCGCGACGATCTCCGGGTGCCGCGCGAGGAATTCGAACTGCGCGGCAAGCGTCAGCCGGAGCCGCTCGAGCGGTCCACCCGCTGGGGAGACGAGCTCCGCCAACGCCATCTCCAGCTCGCCGGCGGACTGGGCGAGCACGGCTTGAAAGAGCCCGCGCTTGGAATGGAAGTAGTAGAACAGGAGCTGCTTGTTGACGCCCGCCCGGCGTGCGATCTGGTCTACGCGCGCGCCCGCGAAGCCCCGCTTCGCAAACTCCTCGCGGGCGGCCGCTACAATACGTAATGCTCTGTCATTACTTAGCTTAGGCGTCATAGCCCAGTTTCGTCAACCGTTTGGTTGACGAAATCTAAGGCCCTTCGTCCGGCGCCGCCACTGCTCGAGGCGTTGGCTTGGGCAGTGTCGGCCACGCGACGCCCAGATCATTCCAATTCATGATCGTGTTGAACACCAGCGCAAAGCTGCCCTGTGTCTCCCACCGCCAGAACGGGCGGATGGCAAACAGCACGACGTGGCCCTGACCGACGGGAGCATCGAGGACTGCCGGACGACCCGCCAACTCCTCGCCGTTGACCAACAAGCCCGACAGCCTCAGCGAATCGCGCTTTTGATGGAAGCTCAAGACGACGCGCGGCCGCATCCGCGCCTGCTGGGCAGTGAGGTCGGGATCTTGATCCTCGGGAACGTCGGTGCTCGTATCGACCTGGAAGAGCGGTGACTGATTGAAGTAGACCGCCAGCGTATCCGCATACCCGTAGGCGATGGGACTGCGGGCATCCTTCATGACCGCACGGTAGATCCCGCCCGAGGCACGCAGTTGTTTGGCAGGCGTAATGTCGACGCCGCGCGTCACACCGTAATCGGTGAACACCGCCGACGTGGCCCCTTCGGTAATCACCACGCCGCCCGCGGCAATCCACTGGCTGAGCGCGGCCATCCCCTCGAGCCCGATGCCGGGCCGCACGTCGTCGGTGGAATCCTGGCCGCCAAGGTTTGGTGTAGTCGCGGTCCGTCGCCACGGGATCGGCGGTCCATTCATCGGCAGTCCGTTGACGATCTGCTGCGCATTGCTCGATACATACGGCAGCACGAGCACGTTGAATTGCCGCAGCAGATCGCGCCGGTTGAGTTGCTGCACGCTCAGATACGTGTACGGAATCTTCAACACGTCAAACGCGTAGCGTACCCAACCTTCGTTCTGTGTGTTGAGCCAGGAGTGCACCAGCGCGATCTTCGGCAGGTCGAGCTCGTGTCGGGCGACCTGCGGCGCCGCCGGCACGCCGACAACGGTGAGTCCGAGCGACTCCGCGGCTGGTCTGATCCGCCGCTCCAACCCCGCGACAGCCGGGATGATCGTCGTGCCTCGACCCCACGTACGGTCGATCGTAAACGAGTCTTCACTCGCCCACATCCGCACGTCGCGCAGCGCGAGCCGGAACTGGATCAAGCCGCTCTCCGTCGTCGGCGCGATCAGATATGCGGTGGTGCCACCGCCACTCGTGACCGCGCCCTTCACTCTGGCGTCGGCGGACAGGAGCGTCGTCGCGCCATGCAGCACCGCCGTGTCGTTGATCGCGCGTACCGCGACATTGCGCACGTACTGCAGCGTCCAGCCGGTGTCGTCGTATGGCTGGGGATCGGTTGGCCCGTAGTCCTGTTTGCTGAAGTAGCTCTTCGCGAGCGGCCCGTACGGCTGATCGAGCAGCACGACGTAATCGCCCGCCGCGATGTCGACCCCGCCCGCCTTCAACGGCTGATCTGCGCGCCGCACCTCGATGCCGTGAACGCGGAGCAGGTTGACCAGGTTCGCCGCCTCGACAGCCCTGACCTGGCTCGCGGCGATGACGAACGCGTTCGGGCCATCCTTCGCCCGTCCGCGCTCGATGGCCCGCACGCCCTTACGGTAGAACTGATCGAGATAGCGGTGGCCATTGCGCGCCATGTAGTTCAGCGCGATGAGCAACGCGGACTGCTGGTAGTTGATGTTATTGCGAATACACCACCGCACCCCGTTGAGTGGCGGGTTGGGGCGGAACCATTCGACCGAGGTCTGGCGGTCGGGCAGCTTCACGGTGTGGCAGTCGGCGCCGCGCGACGTATACGTCTCGTAGAACCGGCCGATCGAGTTGTGGCCGTTCGCTACCCAGAACATGTAGTTGGGCGTCCAGCCGTCGTAGAAATCGTGCGTCCACACGCCGGGCAGGCCGCGGCTGGTGAGCGCCGTGATCTCCTGGAACGCGAGCTCATTCCATTCGCTGATCACGATCGGATCGAGCTCACGGTTGTAGGGACCGGTGCCGGTCGACGTATAAAGGAAAGGCACCGACTCGTGGAGGTCATGCAGCACGGTGGGATGCCAGTCGAAGAATGCATGCATCATGGCGCGGGTCAGCACCTGCGACATGACGATCCCGTCGCGGTTGTTGTCGTGCGCCGTGTACTTGCCCCAGTAGATGAGGCCGGGTCCGATGTTCCTGTTCCCTTTGCGGTAGCGGTAGATGTCGACCATCCGGTCGCGCCCATCCACCTCGGTCACTGGCGTTATGAGGGTGATGATACTGTCGCGAATTTGTCTGACGAATGGCGTCTCTTCGACCGCCAGCCGGTAGGCCAATTCCATCAACATTTCCGGCGAGCCCGTCTCGGGCGAGTGAATGGACCCCGTCGCATAGTAGATCGGTTTGCCCGCGGCGATCAGCCGCTGCGCGGAGTCGGTCGTGACGCGCCGGGGATCCGCCAGTGCAGCGGTGATGTCGCGGTAGTGCTCGAGCCGTGTGATCGTCGCCGAATCGGCGATGGCCGCCACAATCATCGGCCGCCCCTCGTCGCTCTTGCCCATGTCGAACACTCTCACACGCGGCGACGCCTCGTCGAGCGCGCGGAAGTAGCGTGTGATGTCGGCGACGTACGACAGCCGTCCCACCGTTCCCGGGACGTAGCCCAGCACCTTGAACGGCGTCGGCACTCTGGGGTCGGCGGGGAGGTGGTCGGTGAGCTCAGTGTTGAAGCGCGGCTCGGTCGTCAGCTCACGGATTTTTGCGGTATAGGCGGAGTCTACGGGTTGCTGGAGCGCAAGCGCTGCGATGAGGGCGATGACCATGCGACGTTCTCCGGAATGCGGGACAGTCCTTCCTTGAGATAATCCAACAGTAAGCGATTCACCTGATCGGGCGATTCGTCGGCGGCGTCGTGTCCGGTGCGCATGAGCATGACGAATTCGCTGCGCGGCAGCTCCTGCGTGAACCTGGTGCCGTCGCGAAGCGGAATCCACCGGTCCGCGTCGCCCCAAAGAATCAGCGTGGGCGCCTGTACGCGGCCAAGACGTCCGCCGAGGCTGTCGAACCTGAACTCTCGAAGCACGCCTCGCAAGGCGCGCCCATAGGCCGGATCGGGGACGGGTGCGTAGTACTGATCCACGTCTGCCTCGGTGACCTTGCCGGGATCGGCGAAGGTCGAGCGCAGGATCCGAGCGGTAATCCAGCGCGCCCGAAACCTCGTGACCACCGCGCCAACCTGCGGCCACCGCGCCAGTTTGAGAACGCCGGGCCAGCGCACGCCGTAGCCTGCCGCGTCGATCAGGACCATGCCGCGGACGCGATCGGGATACCGCAGCGCAACCTCCGCGGCAATCGCGCCGCCCATCGAGTGTCCGACGAGCACCGCACTCGCGATGCCGAGCGAGTCGGGCAACGACACGACGAGGTGCGCGTATGCCGCATTGGTGTACCCGTGTGCCGGTTTGTCGGAGAATCCGAAACCGCGATTATCGAATACCACGACGCGATACCCCGCCGCCACGAGCAGCGGGAGCTGGTACCGCCAGCCGTACATCGATGCCCCAAACCCGTGAATGAGGACGACCGGCGTTCCGCTGCCGCTGTCAATCAGCCGCAACCGCGTGCCGTCGATTGTTCGGTACTGCGCGCGAAATGGAGTGCCGGCGGGATAGCGCTGCGCTTCAGGAATCGCCGACGCGCGGCACGCACCCACGAGCAGCAGGAGACTGAGGAATGCCGGGTGAACTGTCACGTCATGGTCTGCAGCGCGCGCCGGGCGAGGAGCACGATCAGGGGATGCGACGTCCACAAGCCGGCGATGGTCTCCCCCTCCCCCGAAGTCAGTACCAGCTGCGTTTCATCGATCACCAGTGCCGTCAGATTGGGCGCGTCGTCGGGGGCCGGCTCGAGCCACGGCGGAGCGTCCGGGGGGAGACCTCCACGGACACGCACTTTCATCGTCGCACGCTCCCCCGCGCGTCGCCACGCAGGCAGCGTCGGCCGCCACAGCTCGAGCGCCATCACCCCTTCTACACTCCGCCCCGTTCGCGCGACCAACTGCATCACGAGGTTTGCCACGGCGCGGCTGCCCGCCACTTCTCTGGTCACCGGATCGCCCGGGCGCGAGAGGTCGCGCAACTCTCGTCCCAGCCGGTCCAACGCCTCCCCTTGCAGCGTCGCGAGCAGCGCCAGCAATGCGTGCGGATCGGTGGGGCGGTACCGTGCCGGACGATTGGGGGGCGGCGTGCGGGTCGCGGCGCCGCGGGAAACGAGGCCTTCCAAGGCGCCATAGGCATTGGCGCGCGCGAGTCGGGCGCCACGGGCCACCGCGTAGCCGGTGGACGGGCCGAGCCGTAACAGCGTGGCATACACGAGCGACTCGGTGGGCGTAAAGCCGAAAGGTGTCAAATCGAGCGTCACTGTAGTAGCAGATACTACTACTTAATCGTGCGACACGCCATCCTAGACGACGTTCAGCGGTATCCCCAACAGCCGGGCGATCAGCGCCAGACGGAACGTGACGTCCGTCTGCCGCTGGGCTGGGCTTTTCCCCGGCCCTTCGAGCGGGAAGTAGTGAGATACCACAGGGTTCGTCGATTTCGGCATGACCCGAAGGCCGGCCGGAGTCCAGATCCCCTGGTCATCGCATTCGCTGTACAGCCTGGCCAGCACCTTCGTGGCACTCGGCACCTGTCGCACGATTCCCAGTCGAGTGAGCAGCTCCAGCCAGTACACCGCAAAGGGCACATCCGTGATTCGGCCCTGGGCGTCCGCGTGCAACGGATCACCCAGGATTTCGAACAGCGGTCGAAAGACCTTCTTTCCCGCCAGGATGAAGAATGCCCGGCGTGGGGTTGGAATCGAGAAATAGGCTGCCAAACGTTCGAGGAAACCGGCGCGCTCTCGCTGCACCGCGGGCATGAACGCGAGCATCTCGATCGAGAACACCGTCGGCGGATAGGCGAGGGGATCGAGCACTGTCTTCCCCTGGGCCTTTTTGAACGGCTTCTGTGCCACCTCGCTGCGCAGATACATCGAGATATCGCTCGCGATGCGATGCGCAGCGCCGCGCAGGCGCGGATCGTCCTGATGAGCTCCGCGCGCCAACGCCGCTGCAGCGGCTTGCGCGCCCATGCTCCTCACCCAAAGCCCCAGCCCCGGATCGCCTTTCGCGACCCGCTGGAACTCGACGAGGAGCGCGGGATCGTCGTCGCGCGACAGCAACCGGAAAAGGAAGCGATCGGCGAACCGAAATGGTCGTGCCTCGTGCGGCCACGCCAGCTCGAGCAGCCGGCGATACTGGAAGATCGTTCCGACCTCCTTCCATCCCATCGCCTTCGAGGGCCCGGGCGCCAGAAGGTTCGCTCCCCACAGCCCGGTATCCTTCTGTTTCCGGACGATGGCCACGGCTTCCTTGTAATGCAGAATCGCTTCGCGAAGCGCGGTTACGCGCTCGAAATCGCGCGCCGGCTCTGGCACGACTTCGGTGAGCGTCCGATACTGGATGGGGAGACTGGCGGCCTCATACAACCACGACAGAGGCACTGTATGTGTGGAGGGAATCTCCAACCGCCGCTCCAATGGTAGGAGGTCGTACCAGCTGGTGCTGCGGGGTCAAAAAGCGGGGGCAAACTATCCCTCCCCCGCGTAATAGGCAATCGCCAAACCTTAACCCATTGCCCCCCAAACTGTTCCGAGTGGGCCCACAGCGTGCAAGTTACTGCAGACCTACGGCTGCGGTCGCTGGAACTCCGAGGACGGAAGCCAGCGCGGCATCGCCGGCTCGTTTGCGATCGCTCGCGCCGCCCGCAACGTGACGCGCACCTGTTGAGCCATGCCGTCAAAGCGGAACGTCGGCGTGTACTCATCACTCGGCTGGTGATAGCGATCCTGGTTGTAGACGTTCTCTTGCTGCTCGCCCCACTCCCTGGGACGTCCGACGAAATCGACACCGGGCTTGATCGACAGCGCCGGCACACCGGAGCGGGCAAACGGAAAGTGGTCCGACCGAAAGAACGAGCCACGAACGTCGGGCTGTGACTGGACTGTGAGCGACTCGGCGCGCGCGGCCGCCTCGAAAACGGGTCCCAGCGTCGAGCGATCCATGCCAAGTGCGCCAATGTCCCGCGTAGCTCCCCGGACATTCGTGACGTCGAGATTCAGCACCGCGGCGGTTTGTCCTAGTGGAATGAGCGGGCGCTGCACGTAGGCTTCGCTGCCAAGCAAACCGCTCTCTTCGGCGGTGGTTGCGATGAACACGATCGAGCGCGCGGTTCGAGGCAGTTGAGCGAGCGCTTTGGCGGCACCCAAAATCGCGGCAACGCCCGACGCGTTGTCCTCTGCTCCATTGTAGATGGAATCGCCGCGCACGGCGGGACCGATGCCCTTGTGATCCCAGTGCGCCGTGATCAACACCGCCTGCGATGCCAGACGCGGATCGCGGCCGGGCAGACGCGCCGCGACGTTCTCCGATTCCACGTGGCGCAGCGCACTGTGAATGCGGACGGAGGCCATCACGCCCGTCGCGACAGGATGGAAGTCGCGGCGCGCGGCCGCCTGACTCAGCGAATCGAGATTGAGCCCGGCCTTCGTGAGGGCGGCACGGGCGCTGGCCTCAGTCACCCAACCGGCGAACGCGATACTCGGCGAACGCGGCTGGTCGAGCTTGAACTGCTCGACCGACCATGAGCCGCGGACAACTTCCCACGGGTATGTCGCGCTCTCGGTCGTGTGAATGAGGATCGCGCCCGCGGCACCCTGCCTGGCTGCTTCCTCTAGTTTGTATGTCCAGCGGCCGTAGTAGGTGAGAATCTTGCCGAGGAATACCGTCGAATCGACGAGGCCCGGATCGTTGACGAGCATCAACAGCACTTTGCCGTGCAAATCGGCGCCCTTGTAATCATCCCACTGCCACTCGGGCGCGCGAATTCCGTACCCGACGAACACGACCTCGCCACTCGCTGCGATATCGGCCTCCGGCCGTTCTCCCCACGCGACGAATGCGTCCCGATAGGAGAGACTATCAGCCGCGCTCCCCGCCCGCCCCCATGCGAGCGTCGGCTGGGGCGTCATCCCGACGAGCGCGACCGGTTGGAAATACGTCCCGTTCGCGCCTGCCGGCTGAAGTCCCAGCGCCTGGAATTGGGCGGCAATGTACTCGGCCGCGAGCCGGCCCCCTCGCGTCGCCGGCGCGCGCCCTTCGAGCAGGTCGCTCGCGAGGAAGCGCAAATGAGCAGCCATCGCGGCGGTATCCACGGGAACTGAGGTGGGTCGCTGGGCTAAAGCGCTTGTCGCCAAAAACGCCAGCATCGCGACAGTATTCGGACATTTGCTAGGCATTTGGGCCGCTGCTCCGGTTAGAGGCTACAGATGACGGTGTCAATCGTACCCGGACGAGTGCTGCCTGCTTCGCTCGTCAAGACAAACGTGGTGTCATTGAGAAAGTCGATGGCTTCACCGCCCACTTCGAGTCCCGCGATGTTGCAGGGACGCTCTCGTGCCGCCAGGAGGCGGCCGCCGACTCCAGGATAGAAGAGGTAGATCTCGGTATAGGTTCGCAGCGCCACCAGTCGGCCATCCGAGCGGACGGCGCCCGCCGTGACCACGCGCCCCGCTTCCGGAGTGGGCCGAATGTCGAGCGTTTGCACCAAGCTCGCGACGGTGACCGCAGTGGTCGTATCGCGAGTGCTCCAGTGCCTGCGGTCGACACGATATAAGCGAATTGCGCTGCCGCGTTTGTAGCCTTTGCTGACGAGGTAGATAGCGGTGTCGCGTGGTGATACGTACACCGCCTCCACGTCGTGAGCGCCATCAGGATAGCGGAGCCTCAGCACCGCCGGCGCTCTCGTCGTCCCCAGCGTGTCGCCTGCCCGCTCGGGCGGTGCCGGTTCGGGAATCGCGTAGATGGTGACGAAAGGCCGGAACTCCAGGTTGTCGCCGGTATCGGCCACGTAGATGCAGGTCTCGGCGTTTACCCGTGGCGGACGGGGCTGAAGCGGAAAGGCGACCGGGCAGGGGCCGAGTGACATGTCCTCCCAGTCGATGGCCTCAGCGCCAGGGACGAGTAGCGCGCCGCGATTGGTGCCGCGCAGGTCCGTAGCGTAGAGATACGGTCCGTCGCCCGAGTCGTTGTGCGTCCACAACACACCGGGATAGGCGTGACTCACGGCCACGCCGGAGCTTTCGACGAGGCGGGGACTCTGAAACGTTGCTTGAAACAGGAGCAATGCGGTTGCGAACATGAGTGTCCAAGAAGATACTTCGCACATGCGCGACGCAAATGTTCGGCTGCAAGGCCGGATCCTCTACCTGACTGAGGATCCGGGCTTTGTGCGTGCGCAGCTCGACGGGAATGATCCGGCCTGGACGCCAGACAACAAGTTGCGCGACGATATCTCGACCGACGAAATCACCCCCGCCTACATCTGCTACTACTACGACGAAACGCTCGGCGAATTCCCCTACCTCGGACTCAAGTGCCGCGACGAGTTTCCGATTACGCGTGGTGCCGTGAAGCGCGGCGGGTTCGTGGCAGCGGTGAGCGGCAAGCGGCGCGGGAAGGGGTCCTCCCGCGAGCAGTCGCCCTACGCCGAGATGTGCGCCGGCATCAAACTGGTCGTGGCCGAAAGCATCGAGCGCATCTACCGCGAGAACTGCCAAAACCTCGGCGTTTTGACGACGACGGACTTCTCGATTCTCGACAAGGTGCGCCGTGGAGAGGTCATTCCGCTGTCGGTGTTTACCGCGGGAGAGGGCGAAATCACGCGCGGCATCATCGAGCATGGCGGGTTGTTCAACTACAACATGGCGCGGCTCAAAGGGCAGG